>Ga0194125_10000880_pt1 | contig 51209 bp, 46 predicted proteins | sample TA2KigC250mmetaG_FD_148626 | JGI IMG/M metagenome (GOLD analysis project Ga0194125, IMG submission 148626) | Freshwater microbial communities from Lake Tanganyika, Tanzania - TA2015034 Kigoma Deep Cast 250m | ecosystem: Environmental > Aquatic > Freshwater > Lake | place: Tanzania: Lake...
GCATGGCTTGTGCGAAGATTGTACGACCTCGATTCATTGGCCACCTCCTTTTTTAGGGGAGTATAGCCTTTTTCAAAATTCAAATCGTTCCCGTACAAAATATTGCAATTATCCAATGAAGTCATAGCGTTTTATGTTATGTTAAAATTTTTATTTGGACAGTAGTGAGCGAACATGAATTTACGTCAGGGCGAACATGAGATTATAAGAGATGTTGTTGGGTTTCAGTATCCGTTGAAGATTGTTGTCTCTATTGAAAAGGATGCGGCAACAGTAATAACAAACTATCCGTTGAAAAAAGGGAGGAAAAAATGAGAGTACATTATGATAATGAGGTTGATGCTATATATATAAAATTAGGGAATAAAAAACCAGATGGAGTTGTGGAGATTTCTGAAGGTGTTAATTTGGATACAACATCTGAAAATAAAATAGTTGGCATTGAGATACTTAACGCTTCCAAAAAGATGAACATTAAGACAATTCTCTCCTATGAACTTGAGATCGACAAAAAATTGCTACAAAAAACTGCATAACACTGAAGAGAGACGTGGCCTAAAGCCGCCGCGCCCCTTAGCATAGCGTTGGGTGCTTCTTATAGGCGGACGAAGAAATCAAAATCGTCGAGGAGCAGATAAAATGAAGCCCATGAGAAAGGATGAATAATACGTCAAAATCGAAACTTGACCTGGCAGACAGCGTCAAATGATGTATTAACTTCTTCGGTTGAAAGATTTTGCCAAAGAGTGTAGGTTTCTATCCATAATCATTAAAGGTTGGGAGATGCTTTTTATCTCAGAAATTTTGACGAAGTGCAGAGATTGGCACGCTCTCTATCATTTTGGGACCTTCAAATTGTGCCAAAATTTGCTTTGACTACCCATGAGGACAAGAGTATTTTTGATGAAGTAGTTGTTCCCCACCCGTAGCCTAGCAAACCCATCACCCTAACCTTTAGCCTTTTGAGCAATTAAATGAAATCCCTCCCGACCTCCCCTGCCTACCGCAGGTAGGCTTTTCCAAAGGGAGGAGAGGCTATTTATTGGAATTCGATAAAAGATTCAGCCTTTTCCCCCTTTGGGGGAAGCTGTGAAAAAATCGAAGAAAAGAGGATTATGTCGAAAGATTTATCAATAATTTCAACCCCCCCCAATTTCCGAAAATTGAATTTTTTCACAGCTTCGGGGATGAAGGGGGATTTGACAGCTTTTCAAATGGCTAAACTGTTACCAAAAAAGGAGAATGAATCATGAAAGTCGGGTTTCCGGTAGAACGCGTTGAAGGGATGGAAAGCAAGGTGTACGGGCATTTCGGCTCTGCCCCGGCCTTTGTTGTCGTGGACACGGAGAAGAACGAGGCCCTGACCATCCAGACCAAAGACCTCCATCATATCCATGGCGCCTGTAATCCCATCCGCGCCCTGGACGGCCACCAGATCGACTCTTTGGCGGTCGGAGGAATCGGGGGAGGAGCCCTGGCGAAATTGAATGCCCTGGGAATCAAGGTTTATGGTGCGGGGGCGGAAAGAATTTTAGAAAACCTGCAGTTGATCAAAAAGAACAGCCTCCAGGAACTGACCATGGACCATTCCTGCAGGGCGGATGCGGGGATGAATCGAAAAACACTTAGCAAAGAAAAATCGGGGTGAAGAAGGGGGTGGTTCCCGTACCAGAAGGCTTATATTTCCCCTTGACAGCCTCCTCCTTTTTAAACATACTTAACGGGAAGAAGTTCATTATTCTATGAAAGGGGGGTGTTGATATGAAGGGGGAAGAAGACATCGAAAGACTTAAGACAATGGTGAATCAACTCATTAAAGTTGAGGAAGAGGTGATTGATCTGACCGAAAAAACGGCCAGTCAAGCCGCCAATGCAACCGTAAAGTATTTGCTTCGAGCCATCCAGCACGATTCCCGAAAACATGCCGATTTGGGCCGGGCCGCCTTGGAAATCCTCGAGTACAAACAAATCGCGGGAGCAGAAGAAAGAAAAGAAGTCTGGGAGCTGTTGAAGAAGCATGAAGAAATGGAAAGAAAACACAAGGATTTTCTTTCGGAGATGAAGAGTCTTACCCAAACCCCCGCCCTGCAATACATTTTCGAACAGATCTGGAATGACGAGAAAATCCACCATGCCATGCTTGAAACGATGATGACCAAACGATTTGAGAAAGATCCGGCGAAGTATTGGGGGGCCCTGTTAGGCTCTTAAAAAAAGCGACACAACCCTTACCTGGGAAAAGCGAGGTAGAGAGATGGAAGGCCGAGGATCAACCTCGGCCTTCCTCTTTCATAATGACCCCTCTGCAACAAGCCGGAGGAATGGATTACAGAGCACTTTGTTTGTCCGAGTGATTTTATCAAAATGAATCGTTCCCGATAACGATGCGCGTTATGCCGGGCATCTCCATGCAGAACACAACCCTCGACCCGCCCAAACCAAACCCTACGAATACCGCCTTGAGGCTTTGGGCTGGGGGACGTAGTTTAAAAATATAACTGGGGTGATCAGGCTCGGAGAGTATCAATCGTGCGTGCGAAGGTGGCCTGGCAATTAAATCGGGAATACGGAATTCCGATGGCCGAGATAGCGCGTCATGTAGGGGTTTGTACCTCAGCCATTGCCAATGCTCTTAGAAAAATGGAGATGGAGAATAAGAAGTGATAGAAGTAAACTACGTCCCCCACGCCCCCGTCCCCCACGCCCAAAAGAAAGATCTTGAATGGAAAGAAACGCATCAGGAGGGTAGACCTTTTAGGCTTTCCAAAACATCCTTGGCCCGGATGTTTCCTTTCACGCCCAGTTCATTCAGCAGGTCGAGAGCCTCAGAAAGCGTCATATTCAATAGTTCCGCCGCTTCTCTCAGGGTTAACTTGCCTTTTTCGTAAGACTTGGCAACATAATATTCGAAGCCTAATCGAGTAAGTTTCCTGAGTGAACTTGTTTTCTCAATCCTCTCCAGCCGGGCTACATACCCGATGGCGTTGTCAATATCCTCGGGGATTCTTACCGATTTAACTTTCATTTCTTCTCCTCTAATAGAAGCCTTACCATTTCTTTACCAGTAGGCTTCCATCTGCCGGCGTGTGATAGATTTCCTTGGGGAGAAGCTGAAATCCGCCGCAATAATCACCGCGGAGTTCAATAGTTTCCGAATCGGCGCATTTGAACGTCAAGGGAAATGAAAACGAGGATATTCTTGTTTGGCCAATGCATTGGGGTAATTTTTTTTTAGCCTTCCTTTAAAGTCTATGTTATAAATATAGAACTAATAAAGCGGGAGAGATGGGATGCATGATTTTCAGTATAGAGAGGAAAACCTTTACTGCGAGGATTTTTCCATTGAAGCCATTGCTAAGGAAGTGGGGACGCCCTTCTACCTCTACAGCCTGAACACCCTGGAGAGCCATTTTCAGGCCTTTGACAGCGCCTTTTCCAAAGTCAATCACCTGGTCTGTTTTTCGGCAAAGGCCAATTCCAATATCGCCATCCTCAGGGTCTTTGTTCGGCGGGGGGGGGGAGTGGACGTAGTTTCCGGAGGGGAGCTCTTTCGGGCGATGAAGGCCGGCGCGCGGCCGGAGCGGATCGTTTATTCCGGAGTGGGCAAACGTCCGGAAGAAATTGAATATGCCCTGGAATTTCCCATTCTCATGTTCTGCGTGGAGTCTGCCCAGGAGCTATTGGCCATTGATGGAATCGCCGGCAGAATGGGCGCCAAAGCGCCGGTGGCTTTGCGGGTCAATCCAGATGTTAATCCGCAAACTCATCCCTACATAACCACGGGGTTGAAGAAAAATAAATTCGGGATAAACATCCGGAAATCCATCGATGATTACATTCTGGCCAGCACTCTACCCAACATCAAGGTCATCGGAGTTAGCTGCCATATTGGCTCTCAGCTTACGGATGTCGGGCCCTTTGTAGAAGCAGTGCAGCGGATCAAGGAACTGGCCCTAAAACTGCGGGCGGAGGGAATTCATATCCAATATATAGACCTGGGGGGAGGGCTGGGGATCACATATCATCAGGAGGAGCCACCACATCCCCGGGAATATGCCCAATCCTTGCTGAACGAACTGGGCGAGATTGAGTGCACGCTCATCCTGGAACCCGGCCGGGTGATCGTAGGGAACGCCGGTATCCTTGTTACGAAAGTTTTGTACGCCAAAGAGGGGGGAGAGAAAAATTTTATTATCGTGGATGCCGCCATGAACGACCTCATCCGCCCGAGCCTCTATGGTTCCTACCAGAGGATTCAACCGGTGCAAAAGAAGGAACGCCCTGAAATTGTGGCCGATGTGGTCGGGCCGATCTGCGAATCCGCGGATTTCCTGGCTAAGGACCGCAAGCTTCCTCGCATGGAAGCCGGAGAGCTCTTGGCCGTGATGAGCGCGGGGGCTTACGGATTCTCCATGTCCTCGAATTATAATTCCCGCCCCCGGGCAGCGGAAGTTTTGGTTGACAAAGGCCGTTTTTATATCATCCGGGAGCGCGAGGATTACGACGACCTGATCAAAGGGGAGTTCATTCCCGACATTTTGGCTTAAACTCCTCAAAACGTATCACTTTAGCCCTTTGAAAAGAGGTGGGGCGTAAGGTCAGAGGGAATCAATGGTCCGGGGGTCTGGGCGGCCCGCTTGGAATCATAAGACGCTGATTTCTTCGTGGGTGGGGCGGGGAAAACGCCCCCCGCCTCCTCCGGCGGAAACGAGCGGGGTTCTTCGTGGCCAAGCGGAAACCCGGCCGATGCTTCCGGCGCGTTCCACCCAGACCCCCGGACATCAACAAAGGTGGTAAAACCACTTTTTCAAACCGCTAAATTGATACCAAAAATTTTTCAGCACACGAGTAGAAAAATGGGGAAAATTCCTTTTTGCAAAATGAGCGGCAGCGGAAATGATTTCATTCTCATCGATAATCGTGAGGGAATTTTAGATGCCGACCGCCTGGGCGATTTTGTCCCGCGGGTATGCGTCCGCAAAGTTTCCGTTGGGGCAGATGGCCTTATTCTCGTTGAATCCTCGAACCGCGTAAACTTCCGCTGGCGTTTCTTCAACTCCGATGGCAGCGAAGCAGAGATGTGCGGGAACGGCGGACGCTGCGCCGCCCGTTTTGCGGTCATCAAAGGAATCGCTCCCAGCCGGCTTTCTTTCGAAACCCTGGCCGGGATCATTGAAGCTGAGGTCAATGGAAGGCAGGTTAAACTGCAGATGGTCCAGCCCGCCGGCTTAAAGCTAAACCTGGATGTTTCTATTGATGGCCAGAACCATCAGCTTTGTTTTATTAATACGGGTGTTCCCCACGCCATAAAAATGGTCGAAGACGCGGCTGTTGTGGCGGTGAAGGATTTGGGAAGAAAGATTCGTTTCCATGCCCGGTTCCAGCCTGCCGGCACCAATGTCAACTTCGTACAGCCCGTTGATAGGAAGCACCTGAAGGTTCGAACTTATGAGCGCGGGGTCGAGGATGAAACCCTGGCCTGCGGGACCGGCGCAGTGGCCTCGGCCTTGATCGCCGCAGCCAAAGGACTGATTGATTCGCCGGTTATGGTCGAGACAACCGGCGGGGAAATCTTGAACATCTACTTTCAGAGCAAGGGAGACGGTTACGAGCGTGTTTTCCTCGAGGGAGACACAAAAGTGGTTTACGAAGGGAGTCTGTGGGAAGAAGCATACAAATGAGACTCTTGCAAAAGTTCTAACCACCGTCATTCCCGCGAAAGCGGGAATCCAGGATAGTCTGAAAAATCTGGATTCCGGTTCGCGCTTCGCTTGCCCGGAATGACGATTTAGCGACAGATTTTGAGATTTGCAAGAACCTCAAATAATACTGGTTTCCAGGGTTCAAAGGTTCAAGTAAAAAAACTGCCTAATGAAATTCCGCAATCCGCAGTCATCATTTAAAAGGGGGGATTATGGCCAACGATATCGTGAAGGCGATTTTAATCGGGGCTGCAGGCAGGATGGGCCTGCGCCTCCTAACAGCGATCCATGAGAATTCCAATGTTCTCCTTGGCGGAGCCGTGGAACGGCAGGATCACCCGAACATCGGACGGGATGTGGGGGAGATGGCCGGTTTGGAAAAGTGGAATATTATCCTTTCAGGATATCTCCGGGAAGTTATTTCCTCCGGTGATGTGATCATCGACTTTACCAATGCTGAAGCCGCTTTAAGAAATTTACAGGTAGCTGCTGAAAACGGGAAAAGCGCGGTCATCGGGTCCACGGGATTATCCTCGGCCCAGATGGTGGAGGTTCGGGCGCTGACCCAGAAGATTCCCTGTGTTCTATCTCCGAACATGAGCGTGGGCGTCAACGTGATGTTCCGTATCATCGCCGACCTGGCCAAAATCTTAGGAGAAGACTACGATGTGGAGGTCATTGAAGCTCACCACAGGATGAAAAAAGATGCTCCCAGCGGCACAGCGGTGAAGATGGGCCAAATCCTGGCTCAGGCTCTGCAGCGCAATTTCGATCAGGTGGGGGTTTATGAGCGTAAAGGAATCATCGGCGAAAGGAAGCGGGCGGAGATCGGAATGCAGACCATCCGGGCGGGAGATATCATAGGCGAGCATACCGTGGTCTTCGGAGGCCTGGGCGAAAGGTTAGAGGTTACCCACCGGGCCCACAGCCGGGACAACTTTGCCCGTGGCGCCGTGCGAGCGGCTGGCTGGGTGGTCAAACAGAAACCCGGTCTTTATGATATGCAGGATGTACTGGGACTAAAATAGGGTTCAAGGGTTCTAAGGGTCAAGTGATTATGCATGGTTCATTTTCACTTGGTCCTTGGAATCTTTTTTCACCCCATCACCCCATCAGATCCTTTTATCCGCCATCCAGATGGCTTTTTTCGGGCAGATGTCGATGCAGGTTGAGCAACCCTGGCAAAGGCCGGGATCAATCTCGGCGGAGGCATCCGTAAGGACGATGGCGTTACAATGTCCAATCTCAAGGCATAGGCCGCAAGCCGAACATTTTTCCGGATCAACCTGAGCATACCCGGCCCAAACCGTCAGCTCCGAAGCAGGCTTGATCTCCGTAAGGAGCAGATCGCGCATGTCCCTCGCCGTTTGAAAACCCATTGTCTTCATATAGTCTCTAAGAGACTTCATCCATTTCTCCAGAAAACCAAAGCCGGCGATCATAGTATGAGTGCAGACCCCGATGGAGTCTGCGCCGCACATCATCATCTGCACGGCATCTTCCATGGAAGCTACACCGCCCGTTCCATTGATATGGGGTTCGGGGCCAACGAGTTTGCGGATTTCGAAAACATCCCGCAGGGCAAGGGGTTTAATCCAGGGGCCGGATAGACAGGCCATGGTATTCTGGCCCTGCAGGTTGTAGATCGGCTTCTTGTAGTTCCACACGTCGATGGCGGGAATTCCCAACCTGTTGGCCACGCTGGAGACTGCTGCCGCTCCCGATTCAAAAGCCACCTTGGATACTTCTGAAATCCGGCCCCCTTCGGGAGTGATCTTGGCAATAAGGGGGAGCCGGGTCACTTTCCGCGTGTTTTCAATCACCCAGCGAACCGCATCCTCATCCTGCCCCATGCTGGCGCCGGAAGAAGGGCGGACCTCCTTCTTGCCCCGTTCGGAGATGTCCACGTTAAAGGACATGTTGGGACAGCATAAGTTCAGTTCGAGAATCTGGGCGCCGGCGGAATCGAAACGGCGGGCGGCATCCAGCCAGCCGTCTATATCCTGGCCCGCCACGTAGGAGTAGTTGGCGATGACCACCAGTTCCTTGCACTTTTTTCGGGCCTCTTCCACCAGGCGAAGGCCTTGCTCCATGTTCAAACGGTATTCGGCCGTAAACACATGGACCTTTTCTTTTTTCAACCAGCGGTAGCGGGGCTGGTAATTAATGTAAGGAAGGGGGTTGAAGGTCTGCTTGATGGAAGCGGCGCTCCACCCGCACTTTTCCGCGAGCTTAAGCTGATCAATGCGCTTGGCTGTGGGCCCGGAAGCAACGATAAAGGGGTTTTTCAACTCCACATTGCCGATTTTAACAGGCAGATAAAAGAGACTGTCTTTCATATTAGAACTCCTATTTTCAAATTCCAAACCCCAAAATCCAAATCTCTTCCGCAAATCCCAAATCTCAAAATCCAAATAAATTCTAAATTTCAATATCCAATGACCTAAACTCAAAGTTTGGAAGTTTGGTAATTTAATATTGAGATTTGTTTGTTATTTGGTGCTTGGAATTTGATGCTTATTGCTCACCTTTCTCCTATGCGTTTAGAGATGCTTTTCGTCCTTCCTCCATCGAAACATATCCCGCATATAATACTTCGACCACCTGCCTGGCCAAATCCAACCCGGTGAGAGGTTGGCGGTCGTAAGCGATGGCTTCCATGAAATCCTGAATTTCCTGGGGGTACCCCAAGAGCCACTCTTCGTTCGGGTTGGGGAACGAAAGCCCTGCTTTGGTTTCCTGTTTTTCGTTGAAATAAACCTCTTTCACGGGGGTGGGGTCAACTGTGTAGAACTGACAGATCCGAACCGGGCAGAGGTCGAATTTCAGGCGGGCGTTGGAGAGGCGGATGTCCATGTTCGATTCCATTCCGCCCAGAAGGTCATCGGCCGCAAAGAAAGCGCCTTTGGTCCCATCGGTAAAGGTAATGGTGAGTTGCGACCAGGTTTCCACATCCCCCCAGCCGGTTACCAGAGGGCTTCCCTTTGTGCTGGCAAAGGCAGAAGTTTTGGTGAGGTCAGTTCCATCGGCCCAAACCTCCCGGGCCAGAATAGGGCGGCCAGACTTTTTTTCTCCTTCGAACTGTTTCAGGAAAAGGCCGGCAGCAATGGGATGGGCGCCAAGGCGAGCCATGGCTCCGCCGCCAGCGTGCCGCCACCACTTGGCGAACTCGGAATGCGAACCGCTGTGGGACTCTTCCCCGCGCATCTCCAGGATGGCCCCGGAGATGAAACACTTTTCCATCAACTCCAGGGCTTTTTTGAAGGCCGGGGCGTGCACCCAGTTTTCCGCGTAGCAAAATTTCACCGGATGAGCCGCCATTACTTCCTCGACCTTTTTCAGGTCTTCCCGGACTTTCTGCAGCATTTCTTTTTTGGGGGTGGCCCCCACTTTCTGATCAGGCTCTCCCTGCCCGAAATAACCGGTGAGAGGCTTCTCGCAGATAATACTTTTATCAGATTCGGCGGCCCGGAGGATCATGGGAAGATGAAGGTCATTGGGCACAACAATATCCACGACCTCAATCGTTTTATCATCCAGAATGTACCGGTAATCATCGTAGACTCTGGGCACACCATAACGCCGGGCGAGATCTTCAGCCCGGGCTTTGTTGATATCAACCAAGGCTGCAACCTCCACCGGCACCCCCTGCACCTGCCGGTAGGAGCGCAGATGAAAAGCGGCAGCAAATCCTGCACCGATGAATCCGACTTTCACAGTCTTAGTCATTTTTCTTCCTTTCCAGAGGATAAAGGATAGTAGGAAAAAAATCGAGTTAGCTTCACGCTAAAATTTTGAACATTGTTTGTCAAGAAGAAAAATTATTCCGCAGTAACCTTCAGTCACGGGTGGGTGGCCAAGGTCGGATGAGGAAAGGTTCGGCGTAAAGGCCAAGGGCGCCCATGGCCGGGGGGCCAGTCCAGTCCGCTTGGAATCATGAGGCGCTGATTTCTCCGTGGATGGGGTGGGGCTGACGCCTTCCGCCTCCTCCGGCGGAGGTTCAGTGAGTACACCATGAACAGGGATATCCCAGCCGATGCTCCCGGCGCGTACCGGCCTGGCCCCCCGGCCAAAACAGAATCTTTGCCAGGGTTAGTTCCTCCGATATTCCTGTCATAGCCACTCGTGACTGAAGGGTTACATTCCGCATTCCAAATTCCGCAATTCAAAGAGCCAAATTTGATGATCTCGTAGACCGATTCCAAAGTAAAAATAGAGCAGAGGTGTCATTGCGAGGAGCGGAGCGGCGAAGCAATCTCGTCATGATTTCAGACATTTAGTAGATTGCTTCGCTTCGCTCGCTATGACAGCCTTTTTGACACGAAAATTAGGAAACTCTGTACTAATAAAAAGTCTTTTTCATCCCATTTTCGTCATTCCCGCGAAAGCGGGAATCCAGTTAATTCAAGCAGTTCTGGACTCCTGCTTTCGCAGGAGTGACGGCTTTTCCGACTTTTGGCGAGTTCATCAAATTTTATTGACCGGATTATTTTCTCATGCTAATTTAAGCGCCTATGGGATCAGCTCATAATGTAAATTGTGGAAATTTAAAATTTTAGGGAGGAATGAGTGCAGGGACCTCTGGCAAAATTTTTACAGGAACTTTCTCTCCTTGACGGGCTTCCGGGCCATGAGCAAGCAGTTGTTCGCTACCTGAAAAAACAGTGGACCCCGTATGCGGATGAAGTCCAGGTGGGCGTGAACGGGAACGTCTATGCACGCAAAACGGGCCGGACATCCGGCTTGACTGTGATGGTCGCCGCCCATATAGATGAAATCGGCCTGGTGGTGAGGGACGTTGATCCACGGGGAATGATCCGCTTCGACAAGCTGGGCTGGTTCAGTGATTCCTGGTTACCCGGTACTCGTGTGCGCGTAAAGGACATCTCCGGGATGGTGGGGATTAAATCCGGGCATTTAATGACCGAGGAAGAAAAACGCACTGTTCTTCCCCACCGCAGTCTATACATCGATGTGGGGGCAAAAAGCGCCAAAGAGGTCGAAGGGATGGGCATTTCCATTGGCGACCCGGTTTCCTTCGATGTGCCTTTTGGCCGGTGGAACAATCCTGATTACTGCTGCGGCAAAGCCATGGACAACCGGGCGGCTTGCGCGATCCTGGCGGCGCTTATGGAAAGACTGGCGGATGGCAATTTCCCCGGAACGGTCTGGGCGGTTGGAACTGTCCAGGAAGAGAGAGGTTTGGGAGGGGCGCGCACGGCAGCGCACTTCACCCGCCCAGATTGGTTCATGGCTCTGGATGTGGCCCTTGCCGGCGACACTCCGGAGAGCCCGGTGAGCAGCAAGCCGGTGCGGCTGGGTTCCGGGGTGGTCATTAACCTGGGAGATTTTTTGGAATCGCCCAAAAGAGGATATTTTATCAACCCCGGACTGAAGGCCATGTCCTTGCAGGTGAGCCAGGAGAAGAAGATGCCCGTTCAACTTCAGGCCCTCTACGGTAATTCTTACACGGATGCGGCTGCCGTATCTCAGGAATTTGCAGGCATCCCCTGCATCTCCTTAGGAATTCCCATCCGGTATTCTCATGCCCCTTCCTCAGTCTGCCATCTTGGAGACATGGAATCCTGTCTGGAATTGGCCGAAGGGATGCTCCGCCGCGGGATCGCCAAGAAGGACCTGGATTTCCTCAAAGAAGATTAAAGAGTGAGGCTTGAAAGTGTTGGAGTGGGTGAAGAAGAACGCTCAGACCGTTTCAGTGTTTGTGATCGTTTTACTGGTCTGGCACTTCGGGGTGGTCCTTTTGGGCATCAAGGAATATATTCTGCCTACCCCGCTTGCGGCCGTTAAAACCCTTTTTGAAGCCAAATACCGGTGGTCGTTTAACTTTATGGCCACTTTTTACGAGGTGGTTGGGGGCTTTATCCTTTCGGCATTGGTGGGGGTGTTTCTGGGCATTGCCATTGTCTGGTCAGATTGGCTGAAACGGGCCATCCTGCCCTTCCTGGTGTTCGTGAATACGTTGCCCAAGATCGCCATAGCTCCCCTTTTTATGATCTGGTTTGGGTATGGCATCCTGCCCAACATTCTCATCGTGGTTTTGATTTCTTTCTTTCCCATGGTGATTAATACGGCCACGGGCTTGGCAGCAGTGGAAGAAGACCTGTTGGACCTGGTGAATTATCTTCACGCCACAAAATGGCAGAAGTTGAAAATGATCCAGCTACCCAATTCCTTACCTTATATATTTTCCGGTTTGAAAATTACCTCTACAACAGCCGTCGTGGGGGCCATCGTCGGGGAATTTATTGCCTCGGACAAAGGCCTGGGGTCGGTGATCATTTCTTCCCAGACTACCCTTTCTACTCCGGCAATATTCGGGTCGTTGATTTTAATTTCAGCCATCGGTTTGGGTCTCTTTTGGGCAGTGGAGATCATGGAAAGAGTTTTAATGCCCTGGGAGAAACAGAAGTAGAGAAAGAAGGACGAAGAGACGAGGGGACTCGGGGACGCGGAAATGGGGAGAAGAGAAAAAATTAGCTTCTGATCCAAAAGTATTAACCGGAGAAAATGAAAAGGAGGGCAATAAGATGAGAAGAAAAATTAAAAGGATTGGAAGTACGGTGTTTATCTGCTTTTTGTTCCTTGCCTGGAGCAGCATGGGCCTGGCAACAGATAAGGTAACCCTCAACCTGAATTGGTTTTACGTGGGGGACCATTCGCCTTATTTTGTGGCCACGGAAAAGGGCTGGTACAAAGAAGAAGGGCTGGAGGTCAATATCATCCCCGGGAAAGGATCGGCTGATGTGGCCAAGAAGATCGACGTTGGATCAGCGGAGTTCGGGATCGTGGACACCGGCGTGGGGATTGTAGCGAGGGCCCAGGGAGCGAAGATCAAGAATGTGTCCATGCTTTTTGACAAGAGCCCGTACTGCATGTGGATGTGGAAGGATTCCGGCATTAACAGCCCCAAAGATCTGGTTGGTAAGAAAATCGGGGCCCCTCCTGGAGACGCCCAGCGGACGATCTTTCCTGCCCTGGCGATAGCCAACGGTTTTGATCCTAGTAAGGTAACTTTCGTGAACATCGCCCCGGAAGCGAAGCAGAGCGCCCTGGTCTCCAAGCAGGTGGATGTGGTCTTCGACTTTTACTCCGGAGCTCCCTTCTATTACAAGGCTTTCGGGCCAGACAAGGTGAAGTTTATGATGTTTGCCGACTGGGGGGTGGATGTTTATTCCAATGCCATTGTTGTTACGGACAAATATGCCAAAGAAAACCCTGGTATCATCAAGAGATTTGTCAGGGCCTCGCTGCGCGGATGGGAATTCACCCTGAAGAACCCGGAGGAAGCCATTAATATCATGGCCAAGTATCGGACGGAGATCGATAAGCCCCTCATGCTGGCCAACTTGAAGCTGATCATCGACCTTTTCCGCACCGAACGCTATCAAAAGAATGGTATCGGCTGGGTGGATGACAAAAAAATGGCCGACTCCATCAAGATTATCTCGCAGTACAGAGACTTGAAGGTGGACATGAAATCCAGCGAGATGTATACTAACGAATTTTTAACAAAAATTCCATTGCCCATCGAGGTGAAATAAAAATAATACCGCAGAGATCGCAGAGAACGCTGAGAAACAAGCAAATTAAAAGCTAAAAAAGTTGATGATCTCGTAAAAAGTCGTCACTCCGGCCTGCCTGTGCCTGGCAGACAGGTGAAAACCGGAGTCCAGAGAACTTATAACTATTTGAAAGAACTGGATTCCGGCGCCTGCCCCGGACACGATCCGGGGTTCGCCGGAATGACAGAAAGACGCCTTTTCAGACTTTTTACGAGATCATCAAAATTGATGGAGTCGTAAAAAGTCCTAAAAGTGGTCATTGCGAGCGGAGCGAAGCAATCTCGTATTTCGTAAGTGCTTGATTTCATGGGATTGCTTCGTCGCTACGCTCCTCGCAATGACATGTAGTTGGACTTTTTACGAGATCATCAAAATTAAGAAGAGAAGCATTTTTTTGTAATTTGTTTCTTGTTGTATTCTCGGCGCCCTCTGCGGTGAATGATGGCTTTTTCTATGAACAGCCGCAGCCCATTTATCAATATCCGCAACTTGAGAAAAATCTATCCTACCAAAGGAGGAGAAGTTTGTGCCCTGCAGGATGTAACCTTCGATGTCTTCCGTGGAGAATTTATTACTCTCGTCGGCCCCTCGGGTTGCGGTAAAACCACCCTATTAAAAATCATCTCCGGCCTTCTGACCAAAACGGACGGGGAACTGCTGTTTTCCACCAAGGGAGATTTTGACCCCACGCGGGATGTAGGCATGGTCTTCCAGCGGCCTGTGCTTCTCAAGTGGCGTTCGATAGTGGAAAATGTCCTCCTCCCCGTGGAAATCCTGAGGCTGGACCGCCAGCGTTATTACTCTAAGGCCATGGAGCTTTTGCAGCTGGTCGGTTTGGAGGGATTTGAGAAAAGCTACCCGAACGAACTCTCCGGGGGAATGCAGCAGCGGGCTTCGATCAGCCGGGCTTTGATCCACAATCCTCAGCTCCTTTTGATGGATGAACCCTTTGGGGCCCTTGACGCTCTTACGCGGGAGAAGATGAACCTGGAAATCCTGCACATCTGGCAGGAGACGGGCAAAACCGTCCTTTTCGTTACCCATGGAATTCAGGAGGCTGTTTTTCTGGCCGACCGGGTAATTGTTCTCAGCGCCAGGCCGGCGAGGATGGTTGCGGCTATTGATGTTAACCTTCCGCGGCCCCGCACCATGGAGATGAAGGCGGAGAAAGAATTCGGCCGGCTCTGTCTGGAGATCTACCGCTTGCTTGAAGAAAAATAATAAATACAGGTTTTGGGCGGCCAAAATGTAGGGGCAGGCCTCCGTGCCTGCCCATTTGAAGGGCGCACACAGGGGTGCGCCCCTACATCCGAATCATAACCCCATAGACCCTTAGGAATGGAGCCATGAATAAAAAACAGATGCCGACCAAAAGGTCTTTAGAATTGAATATCTTCTCCACCCGTGATGAGATGGGCAAAGCTGCCGCCAGAAATGTGTCCCTGGCCATGAAACGTTTCATCAAGGAGAAGGGGGAGGTGGTCATGGTCTTTGCCGCCGCCCCTTCGCAGAATGAATTTCTGGCCAGCCTTTCCAAAACAAAAGGCATCGATTGGTTAAGAGTCGTTTGTTTTCATTTGGATGAATATGTGGACCTGCCGCGACTCCACCCCAATACTTTCGAAGTGTATCTACAAGAGCACCTATTCAGCCATGTTCACCCCAAGGCTGTTTATTTCATGAAAGAGATGCAAGGTGGAGTAGAGCAGATGGCCAGGAAATATTCCACACTCATCCGGAAGCATGGAGGGTTGGACATTGCCTGCATAGGCATCGGGGAGAACGGGCATATCGCTTTCAATGAACCCGGTTCTGACCTGAACGATCCTGAGATGACGCGGATAATTACCATTGATGACCGCTCCGTCAAACAGCAATACCGGGATTATAGGGATCATCCCAACCCGCAGGCCAGGTATTCCTCGCTTAAGGCAGTCCCGCGCAGGGCATTGACTCTAACGATCCCGGCGATTCTCTCAGCCAAGGAAATCTACACCATCGTTCCCGGGCCGCAGAAAGCGGAAGCGGTGCGCAAGATGTGGGAAGGACCGATTTCCACGGCCTGTCCCTCATCGGCCCTGAGGATGCACAGTTGTGTGAGAGCTTATCTGGACAAAGATTCCTCCGGGAAGTTGCGCGAAGAGAAAGGAAATCAGTAGTAAATGGACCGATTGATGGAATCTGTGGATGTGGCCGTCGTCGGCGGGGGGGCGGCCGGCTGTCTGGCGGCCATTGCGGCCAAGGAGTCTCGCCCGGATGCAGAGGTGGCGATGGTGGAGAAGGCTTCTGTTCGCAGGGGAGGCTCCATCGCCTGCGGCATGGACGCCATTAACGTAGTGGTTATCCCTGGGATAAGTCTGGTGGAAGACCTGGTGCGTGCTCAGATGTCGGCGGCTCAGGGCATCCTGGTTCCTGCTGTGGTACGAGCCGTGGGAGAGGAGAGTTTCAAGGTGCTGCAAGACCTCGAGTCGTGGGGGGTGGAGTTTCCCCATGATGAAAAGGGCGGTTACCGGACTTTCAAGCAATGGTCGGCCCGTGACGCAGCTTCTGCCGTAACTAGCATTTCCATGGCCGGTGACCTGAAGCTCATCCTCGACCGGGAAGTTAAAAAGAGAGGGATCCAGAAAATCGAGCACGCCCCGGTAACCACGGTCTTTACCTCGGAAGGTAGAGTGACGGGCCTGGGAGCGTTTGATATTCGAAGGGAAGAATTCTTTGCTCTTCCGGCGAAGAGTGTAATTCTGGCTGCGGGAAGCGGAGCTCGGTTTGGTCTTCCAGAGACCGGAGTTCTTCATGGGGTTTTTGACTGCCCGGCTTGCGCCGGGGACTCCTACTCTCTGGGTTACCGGGCGGGGGCTCAACTGGTCAATATGGAATGCGTCAAACACTACATTACCGTCCGGTATTTTAACGGGCCGGGCCTGGCGCCACTCTCCTACGGGGGGAAGCTGATCAATGCCTTTGGACAGGCTTTTCTGGAAAGGCCCTCGAGCAGCAGCCTGGAATTGAACAACTTCATGGATTTGTTTTCGGCCATCCTCCGGGAATACCAGGAAGGCCGCGGGCCGGTGTACATCGACACCCGCCATTTATCCCGTGAGGCCACCGAAGAGCTCGAACGCTGCTTCTTCACCACGGAGCGACCGACCTTCAAGAAGTTCTTTGAGAAAAGGAAGATCAAGATCGGGCGCGACCTGATCGAAGCGAACTTGAGTGAACCCGTCCTCTGCGGGGGACACGGTATCAACGGGCTGAAAGTAAATGGGCTGGCGGAAACCAATGTGAGCGGCTTATACGGGGCCGGCGATGCAGCGGCCAATGCCACGAGCCTCATGGGTGCTTTTGTGCTGGGGCGGATTGCTGGACGGGAAGCTGTGAAATACGCCGCCACAGCTGGAGCCGCTACCCCGAAGAGAGAGGAGGTTGAGGCGGAAAGAGAACGCGTCCTGGCTCCTCTGCGCAAGTCCGAGGGGATTCCTCCGGCGCTCCTCGAACGAAAGCTGCGGACGACCATTAACCAATATGTGGACAACCCCAAGTCTGAGCCCAAATTGCGGGCCGCCCAGGAACGCCTGGCCTGCCTGCGAAAGGATGTGTCCTTCTTGAAAGCGGCTGACGGGCACGAAGCGATGAAGGCGGTAGAAGTTCAGGCCATTCTGGATTGCGCTGAGATGGTGACTGCGGCTTCCCTGGAACGGAAGGAGAGCCGCTGGGGGATTTATCATTACCGGGTGGACTACCCCAAGCGGGACGACGATCAATGGCGAAAGTTTGTCGTTGTCCAACAGGGTGAAGACGGAAAACCTTCCGTTTCCACACAGCCAGTGGTTGGAGGATAAGATGCAGGTCCGGGTTGATTCTAAACAATGTAACGGCTGTGGTATCTGTGCTGAAATTTGTCCCTGTGATGTATTTCGGTTAGAGGAGAGGACGGGCCTGGCGGAAGCGAGATATGAGGTCGACTGCTGGTATTGCGGCGCCTGCGAGATGGATTGCCCCACCCGAGCCATCCGCGTCGACCTGCCCTATTTGCTATCTTGAAGGGGGCCAACGGCAGAAGAAATGGAATAACAGACAGGCCCAACAAGGCTTGCTAAAAAATGAAGAAAATAGAAATACAGAATTATCGGTTCAACTTTGAACGGGAACCCTTAATACGGCCTTTCCAGATTAAAGGAGCCTCTTTCACTGAGAAATGGACCCTGGTCACCTCCTTGGAATCCAACCGGGGAATGCGGTCCACGGGAATCGGGGGGACTGCCGTATTATGGTCCGATCCCTCGGTATTTTTTTCCTATTCGGAAGCCGGAGGGAACATGGTGATGGCTGCCATGGCCGAAAGGGCGGCTCGAAGTGCGAGAGGAAAGAGCTTTTCCACCCCCTTGGAGATCATGGAGATCTTGATACCCGAAATCCATGAATACGGGAAGACGATCACGGGTAATCCGAAATTAACCAAGACTTTTACCCTCAATTCGCTTGTATCCCTGGACCTGGCTCTGTGGAACCTCTATGCCCTGGAGAATGGGATTGGGACTTTTGACGAGCTGATCCCAAGGGAATACCGGCCGGCCCTCTCGCACCGCCAGGAGAGGATCGCCCACGTCCCTACCGTAAGCTACAACTACCCTATAAAGGATCTATTAGCCTTGGTGGACTCCGGCCATTTTATTCTGAAGATAAAATTGGGGCAGGCCGGAAGTCCGGCGGAGATGGCCAGAAAAGATAGCGAGCGCCTCAGCGAAATCCACCGGGCCCTTGAAGGAAGGGGGAGCCTGTTCACCGGGAACGGTAAGCTCGTCTATTATCTGGACGCCAATGGAAGGTACCCCGATAAGACCCGCCTTTATCAATTGGTTGACCATGCGGAAAAGATCCACATGCTGGAGCAAGTTGCCCTTTTAGAGGAGCCTTTTCCCGAAGAGGTCAAAGTCGACATATCGGACATTCCCGTTCGAATAGCGGCCGATGAATCCCTGCACGATATGGAAAGTGTTGCCGAGCGAATCGACATGGGATATAAGGCCCTGACCCTGAAACCAGCCGGGAAAACGTTCAGCATGTCTCTTTACATGGCGAAAGCGGCCTTCCAGAGAGGCATCCCCTGTTTCGTGGCCGACAATGCTTGTGTCCCTTTGCTGGTGGAGTGGAACAAGAACTTTGAGGCCCGCCTTCCTCCTTTCCCAGGACTGTCCATGGGCATCCTGGAATCCAACGGAGAGCAAAACTATAAAAATTGGCGCAACTTGATAGATGATCACCCCCTTGGGGGGGCGGGGTGGATTGAGCCCAGGAGGGGTGCCTATCACCTGGACGAACATTTTTACCAGACCGCCGGAGGAATTTTTTTACGGCCGGGCCATTACCAGAACCTGGTAGAGGGAACGGATTCCGAATGAGCTTCCGGGCCATTAACAAGAGATCTAAAAATACAAACGAGCAGAGAAAGGAGCTTAACATGAAAAGAAGCATGATAATTGTTGTTTTTTTATTTTGGTGTGCCCTTGGCACGTCCGGACTTCCGGGTGGGGCGCAAGTTGTTTCAGCGGAGTATCCCACCAAAGCCGTTCAGTTGATCGTTCCCTGGCCGGCCGGGGGAAGGACGGACATCAATGCCCGCATGTTCGCCAACGCCGCTCCCAAATACCTGGGGCAGCCCATGGCGGTGATCAACAAGGCAGGAGGGGCCAGCGTCATTGGGGGGGCCCACGTGGCCAAAGCGACTCCGGATGGCTACACACTGCTGGCCATTACACCGGGGACCAATATTTTTCCGCCTATTTTCCAGAAAGTCCCCTACGGCCCCTATGATTTCGACCCCATCGGCCAGATCGGGAGCAGCACCATGGTCATTGCCTCCAACCCGCAGAAGCCCTGGAAGAACGTCCAGGAACTGATGGGCCAGGCCAAAGATCGCCCCGGCGAAGTGACTTATGCCTGCGTGGCCCTGAAGGCGCCCCATCTGGGATTTCTCCGGTGGGCGGATAAAGCGGGCCTCAAGTTCAAACACGTCCCCGTGGAAAACGATGCCCAGGCAGTCGAAGCGGCCCTGGGTGGACATGTGGATATCGCCATGACCTCCAGCGTGGCCACCATCATCTCCCAGGTGAAGGGGAATAAATTGAATGCCCTTATGGTCTTTGGCGAAAAGCGGGACGAGGCGCTTCCCAATACCCCCTCTGCCCGAGAACTGGGAATCGACGTGGTTGCCAGCCCCTTCACGGGGATTGCCGGGCCCAAAGGCCTAGACAAGGCGGTCCTGACCAAGCTGCGCCAGGTGTTCAAACAGGTGATGGAGGACAAGGAATTCCTGTCCTTGATGAAAAAAGCAGGGGAGGACATTGATCCCAAGTTTGGCGAAGATTTCCTGGCCGTCTGGAAGAACGAATTTGAGGGTTACTCTGAAATCGCCAAGAAGATGGGCTTTATCAAATGAGCTGGCCCCAGCTTCGATCCGTGGCAGAAGGAGGGGTCATCGCCCTCCTGGGGTTGGGAATTCTTCTCCTGATTCCCACGCAGGTTGAAAAACCGATCGCCCTGGAGAACCAAATCCCTCCTTCCTTCTTGCCGAAGGTGATTGCCATTTCCCTCATGCTCACGGGGGGAGGAATGCTTGTCCACGCCCTCCTTCGTTTTTCAACAGATATCCCCGCCAGAATGCTCAAGGATGAATGGACGAAAATCTTTCTGGCTACCTTGCTGCTCTTTTCCTACGCTTATCTTTTTCCCCGACTGGGCTTCATGGTCAGCAGCGCCCTGATCATGGGGCTTTTCATCTATCTCTTTGGGGGGCGCAGCTGGGTAAAAATCCTTTTGAACATGGCGTTGGTCTCCTTGGGGGTTTGGTTTTTCTTCGAAGTCTTGTTTGCGATTCCTCTCCCCCGGGGGATCTTATTTTGATTGAGAAAGGGCGAATCTTTTGTTCGAGTATTTAATCCCAGCCGCCCACCTCTTTTTCACGCTGAAAAACCTTGCGGTGGTTTCCGCAGGTCTTTTCGTTGGAATCATAATCGGGGCCATTCCGGGATTGAATGTCCCCATGGCCGTGGCCCTTCTTCTTCCGGTGACCTTTTACATGGATCCCGTGGCTGGTCTTAGCCTGCTCATCGGGGTGTACAAGGGGGGAACCTATGGCGGATCGATCTCGGCCATTCTCATCAATACTCCGGGGGCTCCGGCGGCCGCTGCGACAGTTCTGGATGGGTACCCCCTGGCCCAGCAGGGAAAAGCCGGCAAAGCCCTGCGGGCAGCGATCTATGGGTCGGTCATTGGCGAGTTCATTAGCGACGTCATTCTCATCACCGTGGCCGCCCAGATCGCCTACCTGGCCCTAAAATTCGGGCCGAATGAAAAATTCTCCCTCGTCTTTTTTGCTCTTTCCACCATTGCAGTGATCTCTGGGGGGAACGTTCTCAAGGGGGTCGCTGCCGGACTCCTGGGCCTTTTCCTGAAAACTATGGGGCAGGATCCCATCACCAGTTCCAGCCGGTTCACCCTGGGGATTTTTGAGTTGACCGGAGGGATTCCCTTCCTTCCCCTCCTGATCGGTGTCTTTGCCGTCTCCGAGTTCCTGGCCCAGGTGGAGAAGAAAATCGATCCGGGCCGAAAAGACCAGATCGTTCCCCTTTCCACCCGCTACGAGGATAACTATGTGACCTGGAAGGAGTTCCGGGGGAACATTAAGAATATTCTGCGGTCCACCTTGATCGGCCTTGGAATCGGAGCGCTCCCTGGGACTGGGTCGGCCATTGCTGCTTTCATTTCTTACGGGGCCGCAAAAAACGCCTCCAAAGAGCCTGAGAAATTTGGCAAAGGTTCCCTGGAGGGTGTGTTCGCGGCAGAGACGGGCAACAACGCCGTATGCGGTGGGGCGCTGATTCCTCTTTTAACTTTGGGAATTCCTGGGGACGCCATCACCGCCATTATGATCGGGGTCTTGTTGGTTCATGGCCTGATTCCTGGGCCGGACCTTTTTGTAAAGTCGGGAGAGATCGTCTACGCGGTCTTTATTGGACTCCTTGTAGGAAATATCCTCCACCTTTTCATCGCCTCTTTGGGACTCCGGCTTTTCATAAAGCTCTTGTCCGTGAGCCGCGCTTTCCTCTTCCCTGCGGTCATTGTCATCTGTCTGGCCGGAGCATATACCGGGGATAGCAAGGTCTTTGACGTCCACCTGATGATGATCTTCGGCGTCCTGGGCTACATCATGAAAAAATTCGACTTTCCGGTCGCCCCACTCATCATGGGCTACATCCTGGAGCCTCTTTTGGAAATCTCTTTGGTACAGGCGATTATCGTAAATAATAATTCAATCTGGCCGATCTTCACCCGGCCTATCTCTTTATTTTTCATCCTCTTGGCCGCTTTCTTCATCCTCCGATCTTTCTGGGGACGGAAGAGTTCTGAGGGAAAAGGAACCAAGAGTTAATCCCCCTTTTTTATCAATCTGCAATCCGAAATCCTAGCTCTGGATCTAAATCTTGCAGCTACCTTTTTCCATGACCAACTTGCCATCGAAGTAAATACTGGCATCCTTGAACATGGCGTCGTGGTGGTTGGGGGCCAGGATCTTGCCGCCGATGGCAAAGTTGCTGCCGATGCCGCAGTGGCAGTTGCCCAGCCGGCCGAGGTCCTCTAAATTAGTGGCGCACAGGACGTTAAGAGGGGACGTTGGTTCAAAAGCAAATTATTATTGACAGTGGGCTTGGTTAAGGATAAGTTGAGATCATGCCGAGACAGCCGAGACTGGATGCGCCTGGGACATTACATCACGTGATCGGGCGGGGGATTGAAGGAAGTAGGGTTTTTCGGAATCAAGGAGATCGAGAGGATTTCCTTGATCGTATAGGGAAACTTTGCGAAGCGAAGGCATTAAGCGTTTATGCATGGGCCTTGCTGGACACGCATTTTCACATATTGGTTAGGACTGGGAGCCAATCTCTCTCTTATAGCATGCGGAAGCTGCTGACCGGGTATGTGGTGAATTTCAACCGTAGACACAGGCGTTATGGCCATCTCTTTCAGAACCGGTATAAGTCGATTCTTTGCGAGGAAGATCCTTATCTTTTAGAATTAACTCGTTATATTCATTTGAACCCTCTGAGGGCGAGGATTGTAAAGGCTTTGAAGGGGTTGAGTGTTTATCCTTTGGCTGGCCATTCTGCGATCATGGGCAAGCAGAAGCGGGGGTGGCAGGATGTGGAAACGGTGCTGGGATATTTTGGGCGGAGGAAGAAAGCGGCCATTGTCGCGTATGAGAGTTATGTTAGGGAGGGAATTGAAACGGGGAGGAGGCCGGAGTTGGTGGGTGGGGGGATCCGGAGTTTGGGAGGTTGGTCGGAGGTATTATCTTTAAAGAGGAGAGGGGAAAGGGTGGCGTCTGATGAGCGTATTTTAGGGAGTGGAGATTTCATCGAGGAGGTGTTATCGGAAGCAGAGGAGAAGGCGAAGCAGACGTTGGGTTGGAGGGGAAGGGTTCCCGATTTCCAGACCTTGTTGTCAAAGATATCAAATAAAGTAGGGGTAGAAGGTCAGAAGGTGCGAGGAAAGTATTTTGCCAGGTGGCGGTGAAGAGGTTGGGGTATTCTGGCGCGGCGGTCGCGCGGTATTTGGGGGTAACCACATCGCTGGTCATCGGTATGCAAGTTCTGAGGAAGTGGACAATTTGGATCAATATCTATAAGTTGCGATTGAACCAACGTCCCCTCTACCACTTGATGAATGGTATAAATATGAAAATGAGCGGCAGAAGGCGGCTCTTAAAGAATGGTGCATGGAAAATAACATTGAAATAAAGGGCTAATATCCTGCTGGAGATAAGACTTGGCACCAGGCAACGGTATTTCGTTATTGGTTAAAATGGATGGGGGAAAATGTGGTGGAGGGGAAGAAAAAAATTACCGTGTTTCCATTGCCAGACACCCGTCTTATTTGATATGTAATGTGTACAGAAACTGTGTTAGGCATTGGTATCAGAATTAGGGTATAATAAAATATGAAAATTGAATGGGACCCAAAGAAGGCTATGTCAAACTTACGAAAGCACAAGGTCTCGTTCGAGGAGGCCGCAACAGCCCTGAGTGACCCCATGGCGGCAACAGGTGCTGATCCAGACCATTCAATTATTGAAGATCGATATATCACCTTCGGAGTCTCAGACCGAGGTCGGTTACTGGTGGTCGCCCACACCGAGGAAGATGAAACGATTCGAATCGTAAGTGCTCGTTTAGCGAGCAAAGGAGAGAGAAAGATATATGAAGAGGGTTAAAAAAACGAACAGAGACGAATTGCGGGCAGAGTACAAATTATCAGACTTCCCCGGAGGCTTCGTGCGAGGGAAGTACGCGAGCCGCTTGCGTAAGTCATCGAATGTCGTTGTCCTTAGACCTGAGGTGGCTGAAGCATTCCCCAACGAAGAAGCTGTGAACAAGGCACTTCTCTCACTAATCGATGTGGCACAGAAAACCACGCGCCTAACGAGACGCTCAACCGAACACACAAAAAAGGTGCGTGCCGGTTAACTCATCGTTAGGCCTGTACGCGCAACACTACGGAAACAAGCCCCACGGGGATAACGTGAGATACCTATGAGTGTGCAAAGATACTGCCCTATAATCAAAGAGACCTGCAAAGTCGAAGCATGTATGGCATGGAGAGACCATGACTGCGCGATCTTCTCTTTCCTTGAGCGGTTTACTGTAACAAATGTCCTGCCCGGAAGAGTAGAGATAGCAAGGGAACAGATCGTTGAGGATGAAAGGAAGACTCAGCAATTGCTGCCGGAATGCCTGGAATGGGCCAAGAGCAACAAGATAAATCGTCCTACAAGGGAAGACATAAACACATTTCTGATCGTAAAGAATAGTCCTCTTTGTGAAGTAGCCATGAGGACCCTATGGCGACAGGTCAAAACAAAACTGAGGTAATTGAGAAAAGAGATGGCCCAGATGGCCTCTCAGAGTTGGCGAGACAACCCTTCCAATGTGGGACTGGCCTGGTCATCTGATGAGGATGAGGCACTTGCAGGAGAATTCGATTCAGGTAAACGGATTTCTCAATTGGCCCAGATTCATAAACGGTCAGTACGAGCAATTGAGCTCAGGTTGGAGAAGCTCGGTATGATGCAGTGCTCGGGAGAAACTGAAGGGAGTTCGGGGGACACCATACTGAATTAATCCTTTTATTGGCCCCTTGAATTCTTGCGTCCTTGGACCCTTTATATCTTGCAGCCCCCTTTTTCCATGACCAACTTGCCATCGAAGTAAATACTGGCATCCTTGAACATGGCGTCGTGGTGGTTGGGGGCCAGGATCTTGCCGCCGATGGCAAAGTTGCTGCCGATGCCGCAGTGGCAGTTGCCCAGCCGGCCGAGGTCCTCTAAATTAGTGGCGCACAGGCGGGCGCAGGGATTGAGGCCGATGCCGAATTCGGCAAAATTGAAAGCCTTCTCGTCTCCCAAAGTCTCCAGCGTATCCCGGAATTTTCTGGCCGCCATGCCCCCCTGAATATCCACTACTTTCCCTTCTTTGACGATCAGGGTAACCGGATCGTACATGGTAATTCCCACGCTCATGATGCTGACATCAATGACCGCCTGGCCCTCAGCCGTTCCCTCGACCGGAGATATGTTGATCTCGCTGTCCGGAAAAGCAGCAAACTGGCCCGGGTTCCTGAAAAGGCCGGTTTCGTACTGAACAGGCCGCCCGCGCACTTCCCCGCGGAGGTCCGTTCCCGAGGGAGATGTTATGCGGATCTCTTTACTTTCTGCCAGCGCCTCCCCTAACTTCCTGCCCATCCGGTCGCAAGCCTCATAATCAGCTTCAATCGCACCGACGCAGAGGGCATCCTCGGTGATCTCGCACATGGTGGAGCCCCGTTTGCCGGCCTTAATTGCCTCCACCCTTGCCTTGGTATGGGTCTGGGACCAGGTGGATGGCTGAAGAAAGACATCCGCCTCGCGGAAGGCGGCGACGATGGGTTCGGGAAGCTGGGCCCCGTGGGTTTTTACCGGTGGAATCATAATGATGATTGGCGTCGCCCCTACGGCGTAAGCAGCCCCGGCCAGGGCTTCGGCGATCCGCAGTTTATTGGTGTCGGTGGAAATCAACACGGTCTCTCCCGGTTGGACCCCACCGCACTCCATGCACTTCATCGCCCCCCGCATCATCTGCATGGGGCTGGAAGGCCCCGGTTGATAATGCCAATAAGAAATATTCCATTCTCCTCTCCCGCTCATGATATATCCTCCTTAAAAATAATTTCTCCGGGGGCAACGGTTGCTTTTTTCTCAGAGTAGAGGTAACACTTTAGCTCTTTGAAAAAAGGTGTGTTGTAAGGGCCAAGGGATTCCAGGGACCGGGGGCCAGAGCGTAACGCTTGGAATCATAAGGCGCTAATTTCTCCGCATATAGGGCGGGCAAGAACCCCCGCCTCCTCCGGAGGAAAAGATCTTTTGTCCCCTCGGCCAAGCGGAACCCCAACCGATGCTTCCGGCGCGTTTCGCTCTAACCCCCGGCTTTCAACAAAGGCTTTAATACCATTTTTTCAAATCGCGAAACTGTTGCGAGTAGAAAAATCGCCTGATTTAACAGGCGGGGAAGATCATCTCGCATACAATACTCTGGGAAGCCATAAAACCAGATCAGGGAAAATAACCAGCAGCACCACCAAAATGGCTGTGGGAATTAAGAAAGGCAGGGTGCCCCGAAAAATGGTGGTGATCTCATACTGCGGCAAAACGCCTTTAAGGACAAAAAGGTTCAGGCCGAAGGGGGGAGTAACCAGGCCGATTTCAGCCAATACGACATAAGTAACACCGAACCAAATAAAGTCAAACCCCAGATTCTTTATAATTGGGGCCACGAACGGAAGGGTTAGCACCAGCATGGACAGCGCGTCAAAGAAGCACCCGAGTACAAGATACATCAGGCAAATAATAGCGAATAGAGCGTATTTGCCTACGGGTAAGCCAATCATAAATTGAGAAAAAGCCTCGGTAAGGCCGATATATTGAAAGACCTGTCCTAACATCCTGGCCGTAAACAGGACAAAGGCAATCATGGAGGTTATGGTTACCGCTGTCCACATACTATCCTTAAGGGCCTGGATGCTCATTTGGCGATAGATCAGGGCAAACACAATGCTGAGGAGAGCGCCTAATGAAGCAGCCTCAGTGGGGGTCATAATCCCGCCGAAGATAGTGCCCAATACCAGGGCGATTATTCCTAAGAAAGGCAGCAAATCCAAAATGGCCTTTAGTTTTTCTCTCAAGGTTGTTTTGGATGTTGTCGGGGCCAGGGAGGGGTTGCGAATCACCAAAATAGTCACAGTGATCATGAATAGGATAGTCAGGATTAAACCGGGGATTATTCCGCCAGCGAAAAGCCTGGCCACGGAGACATCCTCCCAGCCGCCGTAAACAATCATAATGAGGCTGGGTGGAATGAGAACGCTTAAGGTGCCGGAAATGGCTATGGCGCCGAGGGATAGTCTGGGGTTATAGCCCGCCTTTTCCATCTCCGGGAAGCAAATTTTGCCGAAGGTGGCTGTGGCCGCGAGGCTGGAGCCGGAGATAGCCCCAAAGATAGCGTTGGCCACGATGACGGATGAGGCCAGGCTTCCGGGCAGGTTGCCAAAAATTTTCTCAGCTCCACGGAAGAGGGGACCCATCGTTCCAGTGTTGGCATATATTGCTCCCATAAAGACAAAGAGCGGGATAGCCGTAAAAGTGAAGGAGTTCATCATTTCAAAAGCGCAACGGGCAAAGTAGTCCAGGGGCTGATGAACAAATAGGAGCAATCCGAGCCCGGCCATGATCCCCATGGCCGAGGCTATTTCAATCCCAAAAGCTAAAAGAAAAACCAGACCGCCAAGAAGGATGAGGGACATTACTTCCAAACTCACTTATTCATCTCCTCCACATTTTCACCTGCCTGAATCTTGGCTATGGCTCGGGCAATTTCAACCAAGAGCAGCAAGGTAAGCAGGATAAAACCGATAAATACCGGTAATTGGGGCCAAAACAAAGGGACGATGAGCCAGGTTGGCGACCTCAGATTGATTTTTAAGGCATAAATGATCATCTTGTAGCCGGCCTGGCTGAGACCCAGGAGGAAGATGAAAGTCCCTATCAGCCCTATCAGCCTTATCCAGCTTGCTGTTCTGGCCGGGAGCCGGCTCACCAGCAGGTTGATACGAACATGCCCCCCCTGTTTCCAGGTATAAGCCAGGCCGAGGTAGGAGAGGGCTACAAGCATATAAGCGCTGAACTCATCGGCGACCATGAGTGGCTGGAGCAGTATGTATCTCATGAATACTTCCACGGCAACCAGGATCATCATGAGCGGCACCAGCCACCCGGAGACATAGCCGCCAATATCCGCTATTCTTTCTATAATGTAACCGATTCGCCGCATAGTCTCATAGTCTCATAGTCTTGTAGTCTTGTAGTCTTGTAGTCTCATAGTCTAAAGATACCTGCCTTAGCAGACAGATTATTTCTTAAGCATAATTTTGGCGCCGCCGGCATAATCGGCAGCAACAGCCAGAACCTGCTTTCCATGCGGACCGGCGCGTTCCAGCCACATGTCTATGACCGGCCTGGTTAATTCCCTCGCCTTGTTTATCTCGGCTGCATCCGGTTGAGTAACTTTCAGGCGGCTGACCTTTACCCCGACATCGGACTGCATGTGATCAACCGCGGCTCCATATATGGCTTGTCCCTGCATTTCCCTGCCGGTATCAAGAACGATCTTTTGCAGGTCAGCGGGTAGGCCGTCGAATTTGGCTTTGTTAACGATCAGCATGCCGCTGAACATGGATTGGGCCTTCCAGTAGCTTATGTGGGTGCAGACATCCGGCAGCCCAAAGCCCAGGCCCCAGCCGCGGGAGGTCTGGATGGCGTCTACCGTGCCCCTTTGCAAGGCTTCAAGTATCTCCGCAGTGGGTATGCTTAAAGTGGAGGCCCCCATTTTCTGGAGGGCAAGGGTTGGAAATAAACCGGCTGTTCTGATTTTCATTCCCTTAAAATCAGCTACGGTGGCCAGAGGTTTTTTGGCGAATATGCCGTCGAGAGATTCCACGGCAATGTCAGCAATTTTTACCAGGCCTTTTTCGCCGTAGGTTTTCTTTTCGATCTCCATCATCCTGGGGTCATTTACAAATCCTTCATACTCATAGATACTGTCCCATAAAAAGGGAAGGCAGACATCCCAGAGAGGGAAGGTGCCGGAGAGCCAGGGAGTCCTCTCCCAGCCGACATCAGCCCGTCCGGCGATTACGGCGTGGATTACCTCATTCGGCGGAAACAGCCCCACCTTGGTATCAATTGTGATCCGTCCTCCGGACCTTAGCTCCAGCAGCTTTTGAAAACGGGGGTAGGGGTGGAATGACCAACTGTTGGCTGCCGGCCCGGGGTTGGTGGCCAATATCCAGGTAACCTTTCCCGCCGGCTTCGCGGCGGGTTGCGCTTCGGCGCAGATAGCCAGAAGTGATAATGACAATGTCAGGACTAAGCCGAAGCTTCCCAGAATCATCCAAAATTTGTTTCTTTTCATTTCAACTTCACCTCCATTTAGAGTATTTTGTTCCCTTTAAAAAACTCTGTCTCTTTTCCCAGATTTCCCTCCTTTTAAAAACTTTATTAGGAATTAGGAGGTTAACAGCTTGACCCTACCCTGCCGTCTCCTCACTCCTTCCGAGCAGTATATTAACTTTCCCGGACTCTGTCAAGTTTCCTGCTTCTACGTCTCATACAGTCAGTGAAGGACCTTCCCTATATGCAGATGCCGCATCAATGGCTCTTTGGCAAAATCAATTAAATTGTTTTGGATTTTAATCCTGGCCATTTAGAACTTTCTAACGAATTCCGAGAAGCTCTTTGGCTTTTTCCACGGCTGAGCCCGCATCGGGGGCATATCCATCCGCTTCAATCCCTGCGCTGAACTCCTCGGTAATAGGAGCGCCTCCCACCATGACCTTTACGGTTTGACGGACTGATTGTTCCTTAAGGAAGCGGATCGTTTTGCCCATGGCCCCCTGGGTGGTGGTCAGGAGGGCTGACATACAGCATAGATCTGGTTGATGGGTCTTAATGGCCTGGTAGAATTTTTCCGGGGGCACATCCATGCCCAGATCGTAAACCTCGAATCCGGCGCCTTGCATCATCATGATCACCAGATTCTTGCCGATATCGTGAACGTCTCCCTGCACCGTTCCAAAAACCACCTTGGCCTTAGCCTTGATTCCCCTGTCGGCGATCATAGGGCGAAGGACGTTCAGGCTGGCCTGCATGGTTTTGGCCGATAGCAGCATCTCAGGAATGTATAGCTCTCCACTGGAGAATCTTTCCCCGACAACTTCCATGGCCTTAATCAATCCCTGGTCGATGATCTCCCGCAGATCGACTCCCGCTTGCAAAGCTTCTTGAGTCGCCCTGGGCGCTTGGGCAAGATTACCCTCTATAATCAGGGTCTTTAATTTTTCAATTAAATGCATGATTTGCTCCTTCCTTCCGGGGGTTTCCCCTATTCCTTTATTTGTATCAATTTGGCGGTTTACAAAAGTGGTTTTACCACTTTTGTTGAGGGCCGGGGGTCTGGGTGGAACGCGCCGGAAGCATCGGCCGGGTTTCCGCTTGGCCAAGGAAAAACCGCTCGTTTCCGCCGGAGGAGGCGGGGGGCGTTTTCCCCGCCCCACCCGCGGAGAAATCAGCGCCTTATGATTACAAGCGGGCCGCCCAGGCCCCCGGACCATGGATTCCCTCTGACCTTACGCCCCACCTCTTTTCAAAGGGCTAAAGTATTACCTTTATTTAAGGATCTTTCCCAACCATTTTTTCTCGATGGCCCGAACCTTTTCCAATCCTTTTTCATCCTGACGTTCCACCGGCTCCTTTTTAAGAATTTTTTCTACCTGCTCTCTGGCGGCCTCTTCTAAGGATTTTGATCCCCGCTTTTCCCAGGCGCTCCGCCGGTGTCGATTCACTAAACCTGAGGAGGCCAGCTCCTTGCGGAAATGTTTCATGGTAAAGTCGGAACTGAGGTAATTAGCCTCCGACTTCATCTCCTGGATTAGCTCCAGAGCCAGGGTCTCCTCACTGACCTCAATTCCCTGTTTCACTCTTTGAGCTGCAGTTATGATTTCATTGTCGATCACTGCTTGTTCCGATGAGATGGCCCGGGTGAATTCCAGATTTCCTGCGCCCCAGATTATATTGGCCCCTCCAAGAAGCTGGACCAATCCGACAACTGCCCGCTCGAAAGCGCCTTGAGAATCGACGCAGGCAGAATCGCTGCAAGTCCAGGCGGCGCTCGGTAGGTTCAGGTCGCGGGCGAAGGCTGCGCCCGCCGCTCCCAGAAGGCCGTTTTCGGGAGCGCCAGTGGTGGGTTCGGCCGTCCTCATATCCATCACGTGTGAGAACCCCAGATTGTAAATGCAAGGCCGTCCCGGCTCCAGGATCTGGTTGATGACGATTCCTGAAAGGGCCTCGGCATTGGCAAGAACTAACGTTCCAGCAAGCGTCACCGGAGAGGTTGCCCCGGATATACACTCGGAATTAATCATGGCCGGCATCCCATAGCCGGCAGTTCGCGCGTATACTTCCAGCCCCTCCCTTGTCCAATGCAAGGGAGAGACTATCGTATAACCCGTGCTTACGATGGGACGGGATCGGAGTTCTTCTCCGGCCTCGGCAAGGTAGGCCTGGGCCATCTCCACGATGATGGCTGCTCCCTGAGGGGTGTAGATGCAGGGACGAAGATGTTTGGACGTATTCTCCATCATGACCCGGAATCCCACAAAGTCTTTAGCTTCGGGCGGGATCTCGTGGAGGTTGGTTCCCACGACCCCCCGAATAAAAGGAAGAGCATCCACCACGCGACAGAATTCGGCAAATAGCCTTTCGGTGATAGGGCGGGTTTCCTTGCCCCTGGTGAAGTTCAAAGCATTTCCGGTCCAGAAAACCGAGGGGCCTCCGGGCTCAGCGATGGTCATGCCCCCTTGCCGGTCGGCAAATCTTGCCGAGGGAGGGCATAATTTCAGCTTTTCCTTAACGAGAGATCCCGGAAAGTAAATGCGCTTTTTCTCTTCATCTCCCCGGCATCCAGCCTCACAAAGTTTTGTGAAGATTTCGGGATGATCGATCTTAACGCCGGTTTCCTCCAAAACTCGATAGGAGGCGCTCAGGATTTTTTTTCGGTTTTCCTCATCAATGATGGAAAGCGTAATCACGATCTCTCACCTTTCCTTTCCCCGTTCTTCTGGGGTGAAAAAATTAATCCTCCAGAATCGTAACACTTTAGCTCTTTGAAAAAAAAGCTGTGTTGTAAAGGCCAAGGGATTCCAGGGGCCGGGGGTTAGAGCGGAACGCTTGGAATCATAAGGCGCTTATTTCTCCGCATATGGGGCGGGCAAGAACCCCCGCCTCCTCCGGAGGAAACGATCTTTTGTCCCCGTGGCCAAACGGAAACCCAACCGATGCTTCCGGCGCGTTCCGCTCTAACCCCCGGCCCTCGTCAAAGGCTTTAATACCATTTTTTCAAATCGCTAAACTGTTACACAGAATCGTTTTTGGGCATGATCCCCGGGTTATAAAAGGAATCCGCCCGGGGGTCAAATCTGATGATCTCGTAAAAAGTCCCGTTTTCGTCATTGCGAGGAGTTCCGCCAATGCGGGACGACGAAGCAATCCCGTATTTTCAAGGCCTTATAAAAACGAGATTGCTTCGCTTTCGCTCGCAATGACTATTCTGCCGACTTTTTACGAAACCATCAAATCTGGATGACGACTTTGTTGGCCTTGCTGTTGGGATCTAAAATGATCTCGAAGGCCCGCTCTAAAATGCTCAAAGGAAGCAGATGGGAGATGATGGGTTTCAACTTCACCATCTTTTTTTCTACCAGGCTCAGGGCAACCTGGAAATCCCAGCAGTAACCCCGGCTTCCTCGAATCTGAATCTCCCGCTGCACAAAGAGATTCACCGGAAAGGTGATTTCCAGAGGGTCTTCAAAGAGGCCAAGCAAGACGCAGATCCCGCCTTTCTTCAGGGATTCAGCGCTTTGCCGCAGGGTTTTTTCCAGGCCTACGGCCTCGAAGGATCGGTCCACGCCGAGGCCTTTGGTCTCCCGGAATATCGTTTGCACTGGATCTTCTTCGGCAACATTGATGGCCAGCTTGGCCCCGAGAGAAATGGCTGTATCCAGGCGGTGTTTCAGAATGTCCGTGATAAAAATTTCGCTCAAGCCCGCGGCTTTCAGAGCCTGGATCAGGAAAAGGCCAATCCCTCCGGCGCCGAAGATGGCTGCACTCTGTCCCAGTTCCACCTCGGCTTTGCGAACGCCATGGATGGCCACGGCCAGAGGCTCCAGCAGGGCGCCCTCTTCATAGGAGACAAAATCCGGAAGGCGGTGGACCCGGTTTTCTGAGGCGCAAAAATAAGGAGTGAACCCGCCCTGGCCGACGCTGTATTGATAGGCGATATTCTGGCAGAGATGATATTCTCCCCGCAGGCAAAAATAGCATTTACCGCAGGTGATCACGGGTTCAATGGCCACCCTGTCCCCAGGGGAAACTTTGATTACATTCCGGCCTTTTTGGATGACTTCCCCGGAAATTTCATGGCCAATGGCCACGGGCAGTTTCACGAAGGGATGTTTCCCTTTATAAAGGTGAAGATCGCCGCCGCAGATACTACATGCTTTGACCTTAATTAGAACGTCGTCATCTCCGAGGGCGGGAAGGGGTCTGTTTTTAAATTCCACCCGCCGGGGAGCAGTAACGAAAGCCATGGGATATTCATTCATGATAATCATCCTTTAGGCGCTTACAAATGAGATTGTGGGCAAGCTGGCAACAAAAATTTAATAGAGGAGCTTCTTGCAAAAGTCACTTACTCCGTCATTCCGGCGAAAGCCGGAATCCAGAATTTATTGAAAATCCTGGATTCCGGGTCGCGCTTCGCTTGCCCGGATTGACGATTTCCTCTTCTTTTCAAGAGTTTTGCAAATGCCTCAGAGGGTTTCGTCTCAACATTAGAAATACGAAATCCGAAGCTTGAAACAATTTCCAATAATCTAAATTCAAAACAGAGCTTTTGTTTTAAGTATTTGAACATTTGGATTTGTTTCGAATTTCGATATTTGAATTTCGAATTTTCTTATTCCATTATAAAATCTTTCTTCGGGCCGAATTTTCGTCTTTCCCCCAGAATCTCCCGTAGCTGATCGGCAACGAGAAAGGCCGGGGGAGGGCAACCTGGCACATAGTTTGGAAGATGCTTGTATTGATTCTGGCAATTGCCGATGGGTAGAGCGATGCCGGAAAATGATTCAGAAAAGCTGCCCTTAGGTCCAAGGCTGATATTCATTCCAGGAAGTTTTGCCAGCGAAACCCCGGCGGCCTGCAACCGCCCCAGGGCTATGCGCAGGCCGTTGCGGCAGGCATTGCAGGCCTCGCCGTCCATTACGTGAATCTGATCCAGATTGATCTGGAGGGGGGCGCAGGCCCGCACGAAGGGACGGCGCACTTCTGCTATCGAGTTCCCGATGACCTGAATTTCCTTCTCTTCTATTCCGTAGCCGATCTCCCTGGCCAGGGAAAGAGAGAGAACTTCTGCCGGGTCAATATCCATGATCCTAGCTGCCACCGTGTCCACGGCCACTGCGTTTCTTCCGGCCAAGAGCAGGTTCAGGCCAACCGGGGTGCCGGCAATAGGCCCGTCTCCTTCCAGGGCGATCAGCGCGTCCACTACAATGAGATGCGGTTTTAAAACGGCGTTAAGCTCGGCCACCGCTTTGTTCAGGCCTAAATAATGGAATCGTTTTTTTTCATTATAGGTGGTGGTTCCCTTGAGGTTCTTCATAGCGGCTGTTAGGGTGCTGGCAAAATGGGTTTTGAGGACCGGGGCATTGATGAAAAAATCGGCATGCCAAACCTCTCTGGAAACGCGGACGCTCTTAAGCAAGCCGCCTGCGGGAGTCTTGATTTCTTCAAATTCCCCGTCATACAGGTCCATAAGCCTCGCCCCGGTTGCTCTGGCCATTTCTTCATAGCCGTTGGCTGCAAAAGCCTTCTTGGTGTTTAAGCCGATGGCAATGGCCTCAGCGATGACCACCTCCGCCGGATTGGCTTTTTGCACCTCTTCCACCAAAGCCTGCATAAAAACCGGTCCGGTGAGAATCCCTTTTTCCCAGAGATTCTCTTCGGCAGTAAGGTTGGGTTTGATCAGCACCCGGCTGTTCGGGGGAATGATTTTAGAAGCAGGCCCGATGAGGGCAAAGAGATCTCCCATCATCTTCCGGACTTCGTTCAGGTCTTTTCCATTCTTTCCCTTAACGAGAGCAACTGAAGTAAGCATTTTTCACCGCCATTTTTTTATTGGACACAGATTAACACAGAAAAAACCGAGCGCCTAAAATCCCTAAAATTAGAAGTGCCTAAAGTTATGAAAAAGAATTCAGGAGACTGAATTCAAAATGAAGATTTATTTGTTTGGACCACTTTAGTTCTTTGAAGAAAGGCGTGTCGCCAGGGCCAAGGGATTTCAGGGTTCGGGGGCCAGGCTGGCCCGCTTGGAATCATAAGGAGCTTATTTCTCCGTGAATGGGGCGGGGAAAATAATCCCCGCCTCCTTCGGAGGAAACAAGCTTTCATCCTCGGAGACAAGGGGAAGCCCAACCGATGCTTCCGGCGCGTTCCGGCCTGGCCCCCGAACCCAAACAGATGCGTTGCCGCCATTTTTTCAAAATTCTAAACTGATACATTTGTTTGAATTTATGGGTATAGATTTCAGTATTTTTTTACTTTTGGCACTTTAGCGCACTTCGAACTATAGGCACTCTGTTTTTTTCATCTGTGTTCATCCGTCTTTATCTGTGTCCGCTATTATTTCTGAAAAAACTCCGCAGCCCCTTGCTGACAAAGGGCCACGCAGAGGCGGCAACCGTCGCATTTTTCCGGGTCAACCACCAGTTTTTTCTCGACCACCGAGATGGCCGCGTACGGGCAGGCTTCCAGGCACCTGAGACATTTCTGGCAGGCATTTTGGTCGATCCGGGCAACGTAGGGCACGTCTCCGGGGATTTGGCTGGGAGCGATTATCTTACTAACGGAGCGGCCGGAAAAATCGGCGATGGAATCATACCCTTTGGCTTCCATCCAGCCGGAGATCTGGCGCAGCCAGCGCTTGATGATTTTATGCCCGTAAACGATGGCTGCCGAACAGGTCTGGACAGCGGCGGCGCCGCAGAGAAGATAGGAAACAACATCTTCAAAAGCGCCGATGCCTGCTCCGCCGATAACCGGCGCTCCCAGATCTGCTTCCGCAGCGCGAACGAGCCACTTGCGGGTAATGGGGGCCTGCCAGAAACCACCGTACCCGCCCATGCCGCCCCAGTGGATGGGCTTTTCGGTTTCAATATTAAGATAAAGGCCCTGGAATCGGCCAGTAATGACCACGGCGTCAGCTCCGCCGGCAATCATCCGCCGGGCAATCTGGATGGGGTCTGTCCCTTCGCCGACCACTTTGCCGATAATTGGTAAAGAAGTCCGTTTACGCACCAATTGCAAAATGGAGTAACAGAGTTCAGGGTCGCGGCCAGCGACCATTCCGGTTAACTGCCCTTTCTCCACGTGGGGACATTGCAGGTTTAGCTCGATCATATCAGCCCCGTTCTCCGTTACCAGGTCGGTAAGTTTGGACCAGGTCCCCGGATCTGTCCCGGCAATGGAGGCGATTACCTTAACGTCGAAATCATGGGCTTCCTTCGCATACTCCTTCATCTTCTGGACATATTCATCTGGCGGTGTCGGGTTAAGACGTTCGGTGGAGTAAAGGGAAAAATAACCACCGTTATCGATGGCTCCGGGGTGCTCAATATGCCAGCGGGGCCGGGGTTGTTTTTGCAGCCATTCGGTATAACAGAGGGTCTTGGTGACAAAAGCAGCAGCTTCGCTGCGGATGCACTTCTTGACCATGGAAAGGCCGTATGTTGGCGTGCCGGAGGCGATGATAATCGGATTTTTAAGGAGGACATCTTTGATTTTTATTTTTAGGTCAGGCATCGACTTGAAAACCCTTTCTTATTTTGCGGCATTTTTTATAACATAATTCATCCCTAAAAACCAGAAGGAGAAAAATTCAAAGTGCGGAATGCGGAGTGAAAAAATAAAAAACACGGAAACTGTTTAGCCACAGAGAGCACCGAGATCACCGAGACATCCATTGGGGCCTCTGTACTACTAACGTCCAAAATCTGAAAATTTTATTAAGCATATTTTAATTTTATCTGTGTTTATCACTGGTTATCTGTGTCCTAATTTTTTTCTTTTTTAAGATATTTCTTTATATCTCTGCGATCTCTGCGATCTCTGCGTCCTCTGCGGTGAATGAAATTTGGTTGCGGCTCTGCCGCGCTGGGGACTCTGTGGCTAATTTATAACTTGCAACTAAAAGCAAATGGGAATTGAAGTGTCTGCCCGTCCATGGGATAATAATTGGTAAATTTATTGTATAGGAAATTCCTTGTTTTAAAAACTCTGTGATCTCTGTGCCCTCTGTGGCTAATTTTAATTTAATCGGAGGAAAGGAAAACGGGATGGCCAAAAAGAAAGAATGGAAAACGCAGAAATATTACCACGGCCCGGCCGGAGCCCATCGTCGCGCGGTTTACAAAGCCATGGGCTATACCACCGATGACCTGAGCCGGCCTTTGATCGCCATCGTGAACACCTGGGGAGAAGTTTGCCCGGGCCATTACCACCTGGATCATTTAACCCGCACCGTGCGCGACGGCATCTGGAAGAAAGGCGGCACCCCCCTGGAATTCACGGCTATTTCTCAGTGCCCCACAGCCAGTCTGGGAGAGCCCATGATGCGCTACGACTTGCCGACGCGGGACCTTCTGGCTTTTGACATAGAAGCCATCATCGAACAGCAGATCTTCGACGGAATGGTCATCCTGGTCTCCTGCGACAAGGTCGTACCCGGCGCCCTGCTGGCCGCTGCCCGCTTAAACCTCCCTTCCCTTATTCTGCCTGGCGGATGTATGGAAGTCGGCTCCTGTGAAGGCGAGCAGGTTTCCCTCTCGGACCTGGATGAGATCATCTTTGGCGCCCTTCCGGCAGGCAAGGCCGACCTGAAAAAAATTGAACTTCTGGAGGATGCGGTCTGTCCTTCAGCAGGGGCTTGCCCGATTATGGGCACGGCCAATACCATGCAGTGCCTGGCTGAGGCCGTCGGTTTGACCCTTCCATTCGCCGGCACTGCCCGGGCCGTATCAGCGGAAAGATTGCGCCTGGGAAAAGCTTCAGGGGAGGCCATTGTCAAAATGGTCTTGCGGGGCGAGACGGCCCGTTCCATCCTCAGCGCCAAAAATTTAGAGAACATGCTCAGGGTCTGCATGGCCCTCGGGGGATCAACCAACGGCATCCTGCATGTTCTGGCTCTGGCACGGGAGCTTGGCCTGGAGAAGGAAATAAATATCGAAAAAGTAGATCACTTCAGCCGCACCACCCCTGGCCTTGCCGACGTGCGCCCTGTGGGAAAATATTTTCTTCCTGATTTTCATGAGGATGGCGGAGTCCCGGCGATCATGGCTGAGTTGAAGCCTCTTTTGCACTTGAAGGCCAAAGGCGCAGATGGCAGGTTGGCTGCCGACTGGGTAAAGTCAGGAAAGGAATGTTTGCAGAAGGGCCGGCGGACAGTCCGTACTCTGGATGAACCGCTGGTCGCTCACGGTGGGATTGCCGTGCTCAAGGGGAATCTGGCTCCCATCAGTTCTTTGGCCCGGATGCTGAACAATACCATTCCGTCCCATCGCGGGCCGGCGCGCTGCTTCAACTCCCAGGAAGAGGCTGTGGCTGCTTTGAAAAAGGGGAAGGTCAAGGAGGGAGAGGTAATCGTGGTGCGCTACGCCGGGCCGCGGGGAGCTCCGGGAATGCCGGATATTTACGCCCTCCTGGCGACTGTAGTGGGCATGGGTCTCGAAGGCCAGCTGGCGGTGGTAACCGACGGGCGCTTCTCCGGGTTTGCCCGGGGACTGGGGGTTTGTCAGGTTTCGCCCGAAGCCGCGGTGGGCGGTTCGTTAGCTCTGTTGAAAGATGGGGATGTCGTTTCGATCAACCTGCCAGACCATTCGCTCAATGCGGAAATTCCTGATGAGGAATGGAAATTGCGCCGAGAAAAATGGCGCCTGCCGCAGATGAAAAACGCTCCCGGCATCCTGGGCCTTTTTGCGGTCAACGCCGAACAGGCCCATCAGGGAGCCCGGCTGGTGGCTCACCCGGCGCCATGGGACAAAATATAAAAAGAGGTGACACTTTAGCCTTTTGAAAATTTGTGTTACAGCCTTAAATGGATATTTTTAGGATTTAAAATGCTGGCTTCAGGCTAAAAAAAATCCTTTTAGCCTATTTCTCCTGCAATTTCTAAAAGCTGCATAGGTCCAACCCGGAAAACGACGCAAAACGGATACGAAAGGAAAATATCCTGGGAGGGCAGGGAGGCATTGGTTGGACCAGGGAAAAAGACCGTTGAGCAGATGAATATAATAAAAATAGAGTGCAGCTGGTAGAAATTCATAAGTAATTTCCCATTAACATCCCTCTACTTGACAAAGGTTAATGAATCACTATAAGACCGAAACCTGAAACGCCCTTTCGGGATTCTTCTGGATCTCTTTAATCATTTTGGGGAGATCTTTCCGGGCATTGCTGATCGAGATAATGCCTTTCATGGGCGATTACTGCTATAGATACAATTTGTTTAAATTGTACAAATTCAATACCCAAAAGCCAAAAGAAAGAATTTTCCCAACTTACTCCCTATGACCAGGACTTACTTGGAACCTTAGCCTTGATCTGTTATGCACGTTTGGAACGAACGTCCCCTTTCCTTTTCTGATAGAACAGGCAAGATTTTATGGAAGGATGGGAAGCCATTGATCAGCAGAAATGATCCACTGGATCAATCCATCTGAGTGCATTTTTTTGCATACCCCCGCTTTGTGCAGGATCTGGACGGCCGTGGGCACCGAGAGTTTTTTTTGGAAGTAAGTAAGATTCGGAGCGAGATTTTCATCCCTTGCCTTGCATTCAATTAGACAAATAGGTTTTTCTTTTTCCAAAATCACAAAATCGACTTCCCGCTTTTCCTTATCCCGGAGGTAATTCAGGTGGATTTCTCCTTCTCCCATGGCCTTCCACGTCCGAACCGCCTTGAGCAGGTGCAGAGCAACGAGGTTTTCGAAGCGCAGGCTTTCATCCTCAATTTCCACCCAGTCGAAAAAAAATATTTTATTTTCTTTTCTCAGCGTCCGCGCTAATCGGCCGGCCAAGGGAGCTAAGCGGAAGAGGTAAAAAAATTGGTCCAGCAAGAGGATCCAGTCCCGGATAGTCTCGAAAGCCACGCCAACATCTCCTTTGAGAGCATTCAGGGAAAGGGGGCTGCCGATCCGTCCCGGTAACAAATGGGCAAGATGCTCAAGCAGCGAAATCTCCCGAATGGCACTGGCGTCGCGGATGTCTTCCCGGAGAAGCAGGGTCTTACGTTCGGCAAACCAGCGGTTGTAAAAACTGGAAGTTCCCCGGGAAAAAGGCTCCGGAAACCCACTGAAGCGGAATAGGCGCGAATATCCTTCGCTCGCCTCCGCTGAAACCGGGGGAGGAGACCCCAGGGCTTCCTTGAAATCTTTAAGGCCAGAGAGTTCGCCCTTCAGTTCGCCAACGGTAAGGGGAAAAAGAGGGACGCTGAAATACCTTCCCAACAGGCTGTCCCCGCCTTTTTTAAAGAGGTCAAGACGGCCGCTTCCCGTAATCAGAAACCGAAATTCATCCTTGCCCTGGTCATAGATCCCCTTGAGATAATTCTTCCACCGGGCATATTTGTGGATTTCATCAAGAACAACCAAAAACGGTTTCCGCGGGTCCCGGTTTTCTTTCTCGAAAAAAAGCGGGTCGGTTAAGATTTTTTTTTGGTGAGTAGGAGTATCCCAGTTGAGGTAAAGGCTTTGCCCAAATTGGTCTTGATAGCGCTTGGCCAGGGTGGTCTTCCCGACCTGCCGCGGCCCGCTTACGAAGGCCATCTTGTTATACTGCTCAATAATCTCCCTTATAATCCCGAGTGCGGTTCGCTCAAGCATATAAATATTTTAGAGCGAAGTCTAAAAAAGTCAAGACTTTTTTAGACCTCAGTCTATTTATGCCCGTTTTACAAAACGTGTCCTCCCACTATAAAATATCCAAGAATTCATAAATGTCGGAATTATTTACAACTCTCCAGAATTAAAAATAATTAATACTGATGATCTCGTAAAAAGTCGTCACTCCGGTGAAAACCGGAGTCCAGGGTATTTATAAGCATTTGAATCCCGCTCTGAGCGGGACTGGATTCCGGCTGGAGTTCACCCCGTACTTGATACGGGGCCGGAATGACGGAAAAGGGCATTTTCAGACTTTTTACGAGTCCATCAAAATTTCCCTTGACAAAAATTTTTACTTATGGACTTATTGTCATAGAAATCTTTTTCCCCTCTGCATCTGGTTTTCCTGCTCCTGCTCCCGCTGAAGAAAAAGAGAGGCTTTAATTACTTCTTCATGTTCTGATTTTCACTTTTTTAATTTTCTTTCCTCAGTGATTACGACCATCATTTTTTCTTGATGATCAAAAACATAGATTCCGATCCAATCAATTTATTATCACGAAAATCATTCCCTCTCTCCAGGTTGGAGAGAGTCAGGGTGAGGGGGGATATTTCTCCTGCCTCAGGTGGGAGGGGATTTACGGGTGGCGTTGCCGCCATAAAATAATATAAGGGGGAAAAGTTTCAATTGACAATTGAAGATCCGCCCCCCAAAACCCTTTGTAATTGACGGCCTAAAGTTTTCGGTGTAGAATTTTTATAAAAATTGAGGAATATGAAGGGCACGGAAATGAAAGAGGCATTGAGGTACATAAATAATGCGAAAAAGATATTGAAATCTGTCCCTATAGAAGACAATACATATACGGACGTTAAACCTGTAAGAGGGGCGTTTGGAACAGCCTATCTTGCTATTTTAGAAGCTATTGACGAGGCTTTAATAAAGAAGGGATTGAGTGAAAAAGAATTGCCTAAGTCTGTAGATGCATATAGAAAAGCCTTACAGAAATATCTTGCAGTTTATGACGGGAGGCTTTCAAGGGAGTTCGATTCCCTTTACAGGATCCTTCACATAGCGGGCTATTATAGAAAGCTTTTGGACAGAGTAGATATTGTCAAAGACGCCATGAAAGCAACAAAGGGCTTTATTGAAAAGATTAAATAAGGAAGACCCAAAAACCAAGAGAGCATGGAGTTGCTTTCCAGAGCTTTCACAAAACTTCTTTACGAAAGTTCGATTTTTTGATATGGGAGTAGCCATAGATTTTAGGCAAACATTGTTAACCAACCCTTAACTTTTCCCTTACGAGGGGTGAGAGGCGACGGGGAGAAAGAAAAAGCCTGATCAATTTCAATTTTGGATGGTCGGGCTTCTTTGTTTTTAATGGATAAGTCGGGTCGCCTGACTGTTCAGGTTTATGGAGTACCTGGACAAGTGTCGTCAGCAGGCGCGACCATGGCTGGGCGGGATACTGTGGCAGTGTAAACACCTGCCTTTTTTGGGAATTCAGCAGGCTGAAACTTTTAGCTAACGACCTGTGCAAGAAATTTCTTGCACGGAATGGGAATCAGACGGGAAAAGCATTTACTGAGCGGCCAGATTGTGAAAATAATTATTCCCCAGTTTGACTTGACGTGAATTGCGGATGGTGCGCGGGGAAGTTTTTAAAAACCCAATTGGCTGTAGTGTAGGGGGGCATTGCACCTTTTTCGGTGCAGGATTCAGGTAATTAGTTAAGCCCCATTACATTATGAAATTGCGAGGCGATAGCGGGAAGATTATTGTTTCAAAAATGCAAAGCACAAAGCACGTTCTGCACGAGCGTCCCCTTCTTGACACTGGGGAGAGGGAAAGGGTGAGGAGCAAAATCTCAAATATTTTTGGTTAGGTATTAGATGACGACAGAAAGAAAGGAATTTTATGACTGTCTTCAAAGTTAAGGTCATGGCAGTAAACCCTAAGAGTACGGAGAAGGTTACGCCACCTATTGAGGTTCTGGTGGATACAGGAGCCGAAGTGACTTGGTTACCGAGGGATCTTCTCCTACAGATCGCTATATAACCTGTCCGGAAGAGGGCCTTTGTTACAGCAACGAAGCAGATCGTCCAAAGGGAGGTAGGATATGCAATCCTTCGTTCAGAAGGATATGAGACCATTGACAAGGTGGTTTTTGCAGAGTCCGGAGATATGAACCTTCTTGGCGTCCGTACGATTGAAGGGTTCGGGGTGATGATTGACCACGTCGCCCATCGGTTTGTCGCAATCACCACCCTTGCAGTTTAGGGGCCCCAAGCCTTAACAGTTTCAAAAGGGTACAGAATCTTTTTTCGATAGGTGAGATCATTTTTCGACTTCCGTGGAACATAACAACAATTAAAAAGATTGTAGTTGAAAAAAGATAGGTTTAACCACCTGATCGGGGGTGAAAGGTAAAAAGAGACTTTAAAAGCTTGGCTTCGAAATGTCGATATCAGGATTTTTATTTTTTGGATTGAAGGAGGGTGAATATATCGCACCTTCGGTGCGGGCTTTAAAGATCTTTGACATAGCACAAGTCACCGCCACAAAAAAATTGCACCTCAGGCATGCGGTGCCTGGACCGGAGTTAAAGGGGGATGTAAAGGGGGACATTCGTGCAAAACGTGCATTGCATTTTTGAAACAATAATCTTCCCGATATTGCCAGGAAATTTCAGCACAAAAGTCCCCAATTTCATTGATCTCTAAAAGTGCATATGTGAAGGGCGTCCCCCATTTCCACGCCGTTTACCCTTCGACAAGCTCAGGATAAACGGCCGTCGAAGGGCTTAGCATGAGCGGAAAACTCAAATGCTTTCAACATATCACCGTTCGCCCTGAGCCTGTCGAAGGGTAAACGGTTGATTTGGGCAACAGCCCGTAAAGATTTCACCCCTGATCCTTTTCTTGGATAGACAAAATAATAAGTTGTCTTTGTACCAATGTCCCCCTTGGTGAGTTTAGATTCTTCTGAAGTATGAGGAGGAAATATGGAAAGAATTGTGATTGATAAAAATATTAGACATGGAAAACCCGTGATTAGAGGTACCAGGGTTCCAGTCGATTTAGTTCTGGGATCTCTGGCGGGTGGCATGTCTTACAAAGAAATTTGTGAAGACTATGAGATTACCGAACAGGATATAAGAGCGGCAATAGAGTATGCTGCCCGAATAGTATCCAATGAAGAAATACATATTCTCGAGGCAGTGTAATGTTCAGGATTTTGGTGGATGAAGATATGCCTCGTCCTACGGCAGGATTGCTTCAATCGCTCGGAATCGATGCGATTGATTTGAGAGATATGGGATTGAAGGGTGCAACCGATGCCGAGGTCTTTGAGCATGCCCAAAAACAGAGAATGATAATTATTTCCAGAGATAAAGAGTTCGGCAATATTCTGAAATATCCTTTAGGAACTCATCATGGAATAATTTGGGTTAACCTTCCCTACACCTTTATTAGACATCAAATTTTGGATGCAGTTGAAAGATTCTTTGTTGAAGTAGAAAGAAACAGATTAGCGAATAATTTGACTATTCTGGAGGTTGGAAGATATAGAATAAGAGAACGATCTTCGTGAGGGATTCTTGAAGCCTCTCTGTGGGTCTCGCAACGCGGGATGTGGGATGGAGGCGGGTGTTTGTTGCCCCTTGCAACTAACGCCTTACGGAATCAAATGAAAATAGCGTATTACCGTTGCCTGACACCAGAAGTCAATGGCGCAAGGTCTGACACCAAGGCCTCTGATACGGGGCTATCTGGCAGTCAAATGTGACGTTTAGCCTCCTGGCGCGCAACATCTCCCGCCTTCCTGAAGAACGCAATAATTTCAGCATGGGATTTGCCCTCCAGTGTGGACGCCATTTCATCACGAATCCGACTAACCATCTCTACCGATCGTATCTCATTCTTCTCGTTCATAAGTTGTAACCTCTCGCGGCGATTAAATCGCCAAAGGCTTATAGCCAAATTCAAGATTAATTCCATTGAACTGATGGATTTTATCCAGTCTTACAATATGCTGGAAATTCCAGCTGACCACAACATCGACCTTCGCAGTGGTGGCCAAGGCAATGTGAAGCATATCGTTTCGAAAACGGGCGTCGAGGACGTCACGCCCCTCGTATTTTTCGAGTAAAATGAGGGCCTCTTCAGTGTCTGATGGGCAATAACAGCAAATCAGACTTGACAAGCAGATGATATAGATATATGATATAGATATAAATAAAAGAATAAACTGGAGGATTGATTAAATGGCAAGCAAGAGAACGATCATCACGATTTCAGATCAAGAGAGGCAATGGCTTGGAGATTATACCAAAACACATGGTATTTCGATGGCTGAAGCCATCCGACAAGGAATCGCCTGTCTGAAGGCCTCTCAAAGTTTGGCCTCTTATCAAAAAATAGTCAGCAACACCAAAGGGATCTGGTCCAAGGGAGACGGGTTAAAATATCAAAAGCGATTAAGAACGGAGTGGGAGTCTTGATGGAACTGGAGCGACTTCTTGATTCCGTGATCATCATCGACCATTTCAATAACATTTCTGTGGCATCAACGTTCATTGCTAGCCTGAACCCTGCTCAAACAGCCATTTCGGTAATCAGTTATGCTGAGATTCTTGTCGGTTTTGATGACGAAGCAGCAGAAAAGGCCAAAGCCTTAATGGTCCACTATGAGATATTGAACATCGACAAAGCCATTGCAGAAAAGGCTGCGGCACTGAGACGTCGGCATGGTTGGAAGCTTCCCGATGCTTTCGAGGCAGCCCTTGCCCTCTTTTATCATCTGAGGTTGTGCACAAGAAATACCAAAGGTTTTGACCCTCGAAAACATTCCTTTGTCGAAATACCTTACGATCTATAACCAACGATAAGTCCAGGCTCTGAAGATAAAGCCTCATGCCCCTTCATGATATTAAAGAGGAAACCTCCATTCCGTTGGTGTTATAAAAGAAGCATTTAAATCTGCGAAAGCCTTCATTGAAAAGATTAAATACGGAGAGTCTCAAACCCACAAAAACTTCTTGACAAAAGGTCAGTTTTTTGATACAGGATTAGCCATGGATGGATGGACAAAATTGTTAACCCACTTTTAATTTCACCCGTTAGAAAGTTTACATTCTTCTAACGGGGCGAGCCTTATTTTTCCCTCTTTTGGGGTTGAGAGGTGAAAGGTGAGAAGAGAAGCCCGATCATTTACGATTCGCTCTGGATGATCGGGCTTTTTTTTAAGGGACCTGTTCTCTGTATTTAATTTTTATCAAAGATGGGAGAAAGAATGTCAATAAACAAGTCTGACCCCTTAATACAAGTCTGACCCCTTAAGACCCCTTAATACAATCGCCGGAAAATAAAAAAGTCAGGCTGGACCCTCAACTTTGCTCAAAGCGATAAACAACCAGTAAAGGAAGGCAAAAAAATGCTGATGCGAAGGATATTATGCTTCAATAGTTTTGTTGCATCTATAGGCTTATTATTCATGATCACAAGCTGTACCCCCGGGCCCAAAATTAAAGGAGACAAGCAATATGTATCAAGCACCCAGGTCTCCAGCCAAGGATGGAATCATACCTTTAACGAGGAAATCATATCCCTCTATTTCACCCCAGGAGGTTTAATCAGTATTTGGACCCGAAGTAAATTCGAAAAAGAAATGCCTCAACAATGGTTTTTCAATCCTAAGAATGGAGTAAAAATCTGGAATGGATCTATAAATTCAGGTCTTTTAGTCACAGACCGTCCTTCGCCGGTATTCCTTTTACGGATGGAATCCGAAAAGGTGGCGATGGTATGTATTTCTCCCGATGATGGAAAAGAGCTCTGGCGAAAACAAACTGAGGATAAGATTATTTACGCCGGGGCGAATCCAGCAAGCGAGGTTGTTTTTTTAATTTCTATCCCTGAATATAAAAAATCACTTGGAAATACGTCAGAAGCCGTTTTTAGGGCTTTTTCCATAACTAATGGAACAGAGGTGTTTAAAACCGCCTTAGGTAAACTCACTCTAACATTGGCTACGCCTGATGATATTGTTTCGATTTCAGACGGTCTTGCCTATTTTGCTTACGGAGGAAAGGCTATTGCCTTCTCCATGAGTTCTGGAGAAATGATCTGGCAGGAAAGCCTTGCCTCAACAATAGTAAAGAAAGAACCTCATATAAATTTCTGGCATCCTACCCGAGGAGGAATGATATTTGTTTCAGGCCATCATGTCCATCTTTTTTCTCAGAAAAGCGGCGTTGTCTGGAACAGAGATATTGGCGACGACCTATTCCCAAGGACTATCGAGGTGGTGGATGCCGGGGTTCTTTTAAGCTACTGGTGGGATAGAGGTGTCGGTGTGATGTTACTTGACAGTCGGAATGGGAAAATATTGTGGAATCATAAGACAGCTACTGAAAAAGAAATACGATCACCTAAAGGAATTGTGGTCTTAGAAGACTCTGTCCTTTATAGCGTAAATAACAAGCTTATATCGGTGAATCTCAGAGACGGTTCAGAGCGTTTTACTTCAAAGACAGGAGAAAAAGCTAAAGTATATGCTGATTTTAAATATCTTTTAAAAAAGGGAGGACGGGCTGTCTTCATTGGAGATTGGAATATCACTGCCCTCGATACCAGAACTGGCAAAGTCGCATGGGGTTTTACAGGCTTTGAGACTCCATATGCTACCTGGGCCGGTTATGCAAAATTTGCCCAGGCTTTAACTATTGGCACGCGGATGGCAGAGCACTCAATGCATCCAACTCCTGGAATACAATATTATTACCTTAATAAGTATGATACCAGCAATTTAAATATACCTATCTTAAACAAAAATGACATCTTTATTGGCGGAAAAAGATATCGCAGGGAAGACGTGGCGAAAGTCTTCGAATTATTGGGTTCAGGGGAACATTTTCTTCATATGATCGGAATTGGATCTGCGGTAAAGCCGGGGGCATTGAGGGGTGGGGTTCACCCGGAGAAGTATGCGGCTTTCATGAACTCTCTTCAAACTATTGTTTCCGCCACATTTAAGGGAAACATCGCCGTAGTCCATCTGGAAACGGGAGCGTTGACCTTTCATTCAATATTATCGGGGGGTACTCAATGTTCCCCTGTAGCTTTTGCCGACTCTGCGATGCATCGAATTATTGAAGTTTATCAGCCGGTGGGTTTATTCTGCAAGAAAACAAAAATGGTAGACATCCTTGAAATGAAAACTCCCAATGATTAGCCGCCCTCTTTGAAACATTTGGGCGGAATGTATAGGGAACATCCATAAAAAATTTGATCGTAACCTTGACCCTCAACTTAATAATATAAGGAGTTGCTTTATGTTCAGGAGGAAAGAAGTTGCCTGGGTATCGGGAATCATCCTAACCATAAGTGTTTTGATTTTCCCTGGATGCGTTGCCAAGTGGTCGGTAAAAGAGCAAACGGAGATTGAATCCAGGTTCCTTTGGACAAAAAATTTACCCCAAAATGTCCTCTGGGTTGATGTCACCCCCAACGGCGTGATTCAAGTGGATATATCCCAGAACCAGGGAGACAACCTAACCGGAAAGGCTCAACGGTACTTCCTGGACGCAACAAATGGAAATGTCATCTGGGAAGGAAACATTTGGGCGGGACATCTGATAACGGATAAGCCCTCACCCGTTATCGTCAACCCCGGCGAATGGAAACATTCCCTAACTGCCTTTTCCCTGAATGGAAAGCTTCTCTGGAAAAAGGATTACCCCGGTATGTATATAACCGGGATGTCCGCCCCCGGGAAAAACCTGGCCATCACTCTCGCCGTAGATGACCCCCTGAAAAAAAGAGATCGATCCCTTATGGGAACATTATTCGCTACGTCTTTAGAAAGCGGAAAAGTACTTTGGACTGCCCAGATCGGACCTTTCCAGATTGCTGACCAGACCCTGGGGAACTTATGGAGAACAATCGGGAATAACTTTTCCCTGTCGGGGACCAATTTATATCTTTTGTTAGATGGAACAGCTTACAATATCGATCTCGCATCCGGAACCGTCAGATGGAAACAGACTGTTGAGGTAAAGCACAAGAAGAGTGCGGGGGACCATTTTATCTGGAGGTTCAGGGATGCGGACGCAGTCGTTGTCAATGAAGGAAACATCTTCCGTCTATCCGCCAACGGGGGGGTTCTTTGGGTGCGGGGCATCGAAGACAAGGCGGTCATACACGACATCCAAATCATCGGTTCAGGGATCGCCTTCGGGTATCGTTCCCCAGAGCAGGAAGGGGCCGGACTTATTAATTTCAATTCCGGTGAATTGTTGTGGCTAACGAAAATGCCGCGGGAAAAGTCTTTATTTGGAAATATAAAGCCTTCTTCTCTAAATGGTATTGGCGTCGCAGACCAAAAGGTCTTCTATGCCGGTTATTCCAAGCTTTATGCGGTTGATCTGGAATCAGGAAAAAAGATTTTTACGGCGGACATTCCCGATAAGTACAATTCGCTATTTCTCCACAAGGACCACCTGATTCTTCTTGCTCCCGACCAGGTCGAAGCACGGGCATGCCAAGACGGACGTAAATTATGGCAGAGAGGCCCTTTTGCCTCCCCTTTCCTAAAATTCAATAGGGATAAAAAAATTGCCGGAGGCATTATGTCCGCGATGATGCAAGCAAGCGCCACTGTTTCCAACCAGATGAGCGCGACCTATGGAAAAATGTCCAGAGGGAAGTATGAAGGAGGCGGGAATACCATGGATGTGCAATCGAGGATGGTTTTTGCCAAGCTTTCCCAATCTTCGGGAGCATCGGGTGCATCGGCGGAGTTTGGCAAATCGTTACTCGGTCTTTCAGATCTCGCCACTCCCTTCAGCATCGAAATACTCACCCCCTGGACTGCAGTTCCGGAAAGGAACGCTTTTTTCCTGCAAATCGCGGATACGACATCCTTCTATGGAATTTACCAGCTGGCGAAACTTGTCATGGTAGATCTTGACACGGGCAATCTAAAGGATATCCACCTTCCAAAGGCCCCCTCTGCCTGTATACCTCATGTATTGGTGGATGAAATCGGCAATCGGATTATCGAGGTGTACCACAAATTTCCCCTATGCGAAGGAGCAAAACGAATCGATGTTTTAATGTTGAAAAAGTGACGGAAGATGAAGGTTTTCATTGGGCCGGGCGAAAAAGGGGTATAAAACGTTTTATATACTAACCGGTCGTAAAGGGGGACATTCGTGCAGAACGTGCATTGCATTTTTGAAACAATAATCTTCCCGATATTGCCAGGAAATTTCAGCACAAAAGTCCCCAATTTCATTGATCTCTAAAAGTGCATATGTGAAGGGCGTCCCCCATTTCTACGGTTTTCACCGGGGAGACGACTTAAATCCAATTTTTTCACACCTTCCCTCGAGGGGGAGGGAAATGGTGGGGGGCCGATGGATTTTTGTTGCGGCTATGCCGCGCTGTGTTCTCTGTGGTGAATCGTCTTTCTTAGGTTACAAATAATCATACAGAAAATCACCAAAGAGTTCAAAGAAAAACTTCGATTCGGATTAATAAACCCATCAGGTGCATAAAGTTATCGGGAACGATGACGAAAAACCTTGCGATGATTGCCTCTTAAGGCAATTAGGAAAATGCACCTGGAAATCACTTTTGGAGGTCTTCAAGGTCCGTCATTCCGGGCTTGACCCGGAATCCAGGATTTCTTTCTGGATTCCCGCTTTCGCGGGAATGACCAATCTGATCCAGGCGAATATTTTTGCAACGTTTAGGTAAAGACTCTGCGGAATTTTTGAACATATTGAATTTCCATGCATAAAAAGGCCAACATGAGTTAAATGGCAAAGCCCATAAAGGAAATCTTTGTAATTGACGGCCTTAAGTTTTCGTTGTAGAATTTTTATGAAAATTGAGGAATATGAAAGGCATGGAAATGAAAGAGGCATTGAGGTATTTGAATAATGCAAAGGAGATACTGAAGAAAGCTCCCATAGAAAATAACATATTCACTGATGTCAAGTATGTTCAGGAGGCTTGTGGTACTGCATATCTTGCAATACTGAAAGTAATAGACGAGTATTTACTGCATAAAGGGCTAAGCAAAAAGGGACTACCCAGGTCTATCCATGCTTACAGAAGGGCACTGCAAAAGTATTTAGCAGTTCATGATGGGAAACTTATGAGAGAGTTTGAGTCTCTTTATGAAGAACTACACATAGCAGGATATTATAGAGGAAATCTCCATTCTGTTGGTGTAGTTAAAGAGGCTTTAAAATCAGCGAAGGCATTTATTGAGAAGATTGGTTGAGAAAACAAAATTACTTTAATGAAACTGTTTTCCTGGGGAGATTAAAAGGACCAAAATAAACCAACACATAAAGGTTAATGTATTCCTAAAAACCTAAACCGAAAAGCCAAACCATTCGTGAGGATGGGGAGGATGGATCTATAATTGTGGATGCGGGTAGTTTGCGGCGGTGGACTTAATAGAAAGCCGGGTTGCCGAAGAGGTGATCCGGCTTTTTCTTTTTGGAGCTGCAAAGCGCAAAGCACGTTCTGCACGAACCATTTCCAAAAAATGAAGGGTGAAGAAGGGTTCTTAATTAAAGGAAGGTTGCAAGCTGGGAGGGAACGGATGCTGCTTGGTGTCACCGCCGCTTAAAAGTGGATCCACCCACCGGTGAAAAACGGACCCGTCTGATCGTTTTCCTGCCGGGTTTGCCTGCCGATTTTTGGACCCACCTGATTAGCTTCCTTTTTGCCTGAGTGGTTTAGCCTTTAAAGATCCGTTAGAATC
>Ga0194125_10000883_pt1 | contig 51136 bp, 56 predicted proteins | sample TA2KigC250mmetaG_FD_148626 | JGI IMG/M metagenome (GOLD analysis project Ga0194125, IMG submission 148626) | Freshwater microbial communities from Lake Tanganyika, Tanzania - TA2015034 Kigoma Deep Cast 250m | ecosystem: Environmental > Aquatic > Freshwater > Lake | place: Tanzania: Lake...
CGGGTGAGGCGGTGCCTGCGGGAGTTGGGCCTCGACGCGGTGGTAGGCGTGTCGTCATCGGCGGCCCACCTCCGGGAGTTGGTGGCGGCGGGGGTGGCGGCGGGGGCACGGCGCTTCGTGGCGGTGGGAGGTGACGGCACCGTCAGCCTCACCGCGGATGCCCTGCTCGGCCACCCCTGGGAGCAGCCTCCGACCCTCGGCATCCTCCCGGCCGGCTCCGGTTGCGACTTCGTCCGCACCTTCGGCATACCGCAGCAACTCGAGGCGGCGGCGCGCCACCTCACCGGGGAAGGAACCTGCCCGATAGACGTCGGGGTTGCCGAAGGCGCCTGGGGCCGGCGCCGTTTCCTCAACGTGCTCGACATCGGGGTCATCGCCGCCACCGTGCGCACCGCCGAGCGCGCCACGCGACGCCTGGGGCGCTTCCGCTACAAGGCTGCCTTCTGGGCCACTCTTCCCCTGTTCCGCACCACTCGCCTGACTATCGAGTTGGAACGGCGCACCTTCGAGGGCAGGGCCAACACCGTCGTGGTGGCCAACGGCCAGTACTTCGGCTTCAACATGAATGTGGCCCCGAGGGCATCCCCGTCGGACGGCCTGCTCGACGTGCAGGTCTTCACCGGACCCAAGACCAGCGCCCTGGTCCTGCTCCCCAAGGTGAGCCGCGGCCGGCACCTTGCCCACCCTCTGGTGACCCGCTTCCGCTCGGCCACCGTCGAAGTTACCACGGCCCACCCCTGGCCCATAGAGGTGGACGGCGACTACCTGGGCGAGACTCCGGTCCGCGTTGGCCTCGAGCCCGGCGCGCTGCGGCTGAAGGTCTGAGCGGGCCGGCCGTCCGGCCCTATACTCCCCGCCGCCCGGTCACAGGAGTCCCATGGTGCCCCCTCGCCCACCCCCCAACGACGACTTCGCCGACGACGATCTCGCAGAGGAATCGGCAACCGGAGGCTGGCTCGACCAGGAGGAGCCCAACCTCGAAGCCGAGGAGGAGCCCGACTTCAACACCGCACTGGAGGACGAGGAAGACGCCGAAGCGGCGGCCGACATCGAGGCGCCGGAGGAGTTCGAAGACGAGGACGAAGACGAGGACGAAGACGAGGACGAAGAGGACGAGGAGGGATTCGAAGAGGGGGAAGAGGCCCTCGACGAGCTCGAAGCCGAAGAGCTCGACATGCTCACCGACGATGAAGCGGCCGAGGCGCTCCCCGTCGACGAGGTCGAAGAACTGCGCAAGCTGCGGCGCGAGGCCATCGAGCTCGAGCTCGAGGCGGACGCGGTGGGCGAGGACGAGTTCGTCTGCACCGGCTGCTTCCTGGTGAAGCGCATCACCCAACTGGCAGACAAGCGCCGGAAGCTGTGCCGCGACTGCGTCTGACCGGGGGGCCCCGGCGCGTGGCTCGCCGGTGCCGGCGATGAGTCCGCCCGGCAACATCGTCTGCGATCTCGATGGCGTGGTCTACCTGGGCCACGTCGGGATCCCGGGGGCAGGAGAAGCTCTCGCCACCCTCGCCGGCCGCGGCTACCGCCTCGTCTTCGCCACCAACGCCCCGATCCGCACTGCGGCAGAAGTCGCCGTTGCCATCGAGCGCGCCACCGGGTACCCCGCCGCCCCGCAGCAGGTGGTGACCGCAGCAATGGCGGCGGCGGAACTCCTCGGCCGGAGCGACACCCCGGTGCTGGTGGTGGGCGAGAGCGGGCTGGGCGCCACCCTCGCACAGTTCGGCCTGACCCTCACGGCCGACCCGGGCCGGGCGCGCAGCGTCGTGGTCGGCCTCGACCGCAACCTCACCTACGAGCACCTCCGGGCGGCGACGCAGGCGGTCCTCGCCGGGGCGCGGCTGGTGGCCTGCAACCGCGACCCGACCTACCCCACCCCCACCGGTCTCTGGCCGGGAGGCGGGGCCATAGTGGCCGCCATCGAGACGGCCGCCGGGAGGGTGGCCGAACTGGCGGGGAAGCCCTCCCCGGCCATGAGCCGCGCCGTTCGCCGGTTGCTGGGCCCGGGCCCCACCTGGGTGGTGGGGGATCGCCCGGAGACCGACCTCGCCCTGGGTCATGAGGAAGGCTGGGGAACGGTGCTGGTGCTCAGCGGGGTGGTGTCCACGGCCGCCGCCGTGCCGCCGCACCTGCAGCCCGACCTGGTGCTGCCGGCGCTGGCCGACCTCCCGGCTCACCTGCCCTGATCAGGTAGTGCGGGCGGCGCGCGCCGGCGCCTCGGGGGCCAGCGCGTTGCTCAGCAGGCGGCGCCGGAAGGGCAAGGTGACCAGCATCCCGAAGAGGAAGCCGGCCACATGGGCTTCCCAGGCGATGCCGTTCGACTCCCCGACCAGAAGGAACTGGCTCAGGAACCAGAGGCCGAGGAAGAAGACCGCCGGGATGGCCACGATGCGGAAGAGGATCAGGGTGAGGACGAGGTGCCGCGGGAAGAGCACCAGGTAGGCGCCCATGATCCCGGCGATGGCTCCGCTGGCCCCCACCAGAGGCACCGTGGTCTGCGGGTTGGCCCAGACGAAGCCGGCGGTGGCGGCCACCCCCGAGGCGGCATAGAGCAGGAGGTAGAGGAGCGGGCCGAAGGCCTCTTCGACGTTGTTGCCGAAGATCCAGAGGCTCCACATGTTGAACAACAGGTGGAGGATCCCGCCGTGCAGGAACATCGACACCCCCACCGCCAGCCAGACGTTCTTCTCGGGGAAGACCGGCCTTCCCGGCTCATCCCGGCACACCTGTTCCAGGATCTCCCCGCGATCCAGCGGACTGCCGGTGGTCAGTTCGCAGGCGATCGCCGCCTGCCGGTAGAGGAACTCGACCTCCTCGTTGCTGCCGGCGGCCGGTTGCACCGCGAAGTACACGATGACGCAGGCGGCGATCAACCCCCAGGTGAGGACGGGCCGTGCCCGGGTCGGGTTGATGTCGCGGATCGGCAGCAAAGCCACTCCCCGTCGCTGTCGGGAGCGATAATGGTCCCATGAATGATACGCCGTTGGACTCCCTGCTCCGGGCGTTGGAGGACGCCGACCCGGCAGACGCCCCCGAACTGGCCGATGCGGTCGCCCGCGTGCTCGGCGAATGGCTCGATCCCACCCGTCGGAGCGAGGCGGTCCGCTGACTCGCCGCCGGCTCGACTCGGAACTGGTGAGGCGCGGCCTCCTTCCCACCCGCAGCGCGGCGCACGAGGCCATCGCCGCTGGTGAGGTCCTCGTTCGCGGCCTGCCGGCCAGCCGCCCGGCCACCCTGGTCGCCGCCGACGACCCGCTGGCCCTCGCCGGCGACCTGCCTCGCTGGGCAGGCCGCGGCGGGCGGAAACTGGCCGGCGCTCTGGAGGCCTTCGGCGTCGACCCGGCGGGCAAGCACTGCCTCGACGTCGGTGCCTCCACCGGAGGCTTCACCGACGTCCTGCTGCGCGGCGGAGCGGCCGGCGTGACCGCCGTCGACGTGGGCTACGGACAGCTGGATGGTCGTCTAAGGGAGGATCGGCGGGTGACCGTGCACGACCGAACCAACTTCCGGCTGGCCGACCCGGCGACGCTGGGCGCCCCGTTCGATCTGGTGGTGGCCGACGTCTCCTTCATCTCCCTCCGCACCCTCGCTCCCAACCTGGCTGCTTGCGGCCGGGCCGGCACGGAGTACCTTGTGCTGGTGAAGCCGCAGTTCGAAGTGGGCCGGGAGCGCCTGGGCCGCCGCGGGGTGGTGGACGACCCGAACCTGCAACGGGGCGCCGTGGTCGCGGTGGCGGCAGCGTTCTCGGGCGCCGCCCTGGCCCCGCAGGCAGTCTGCGCCTCCCCGATCACCGGGGCCGCGGGCAACCGCGAATTCTTCCTGTATGCCGTGCTCGGGTCGGCCCCGCGGCTCGACGCCGAGGCCGTCGACCGGGTGGTGGCGGGATGAGACTGGCGCTGGTGCTGCACCCCGAGCGCGAGAGTGCTGCCGCCCTCGCCGCCGGCCTCGTGAGGGGCGCGCTCCGCCGCGGCATGGAGGTGTCGGCGCTCGAGGCCGACGCCCGGCGCGTCCCCGGAACCCTGGTCCGCCCCCCAGACCTCCCCGTCGCCGCAGATGTGGTGGTAGCGGTGGGAGGGGATGGAACGGTCCTGGAGGCGGTGCGGGTGGCCCTCGAGGCCGATCTCCCCGTGCTGGGAGTGAACGCCGGGCACCTGGGCTTCCTCACCGGTGTCGAGGCCGGGCGCCTCGACGAGGCGCTCGACGCTCTCGCCGGCGGCGGCTGGGTCGAGTCGCGGCGCATGACGCTGGCCGCCAACTGGGGAGACGGCCGCGAGGCGGTGGGTCTCAACGACGTGGTCGTCGAGAAGGCCATCAGCCAGCACGTGGTCAAGATCTCGGTGGTGGTGGGGGCAGAGCGCCTGGTCTCCTACCGTGCCGACGGCGTGGTGGTGGCCACGCCCACCGGGTCGACGGCCTACACCTTCTCGGCAGGAGGTCCGCTGGTGGATCCCGAGATCGAGGCGCTGGTGGTCACCGCGGTGGCGCCCCACAACCTCTTCGCTCGGCCGATTGTCTTCCGCGCCGACATCGGCCTCCGGCTCACCGTCGACGGCGACCGCTCCGCCCGGGTCAACGTCGATGGGCGCGACGTCGCCGTGCTCGCCCCCGGCGAGGAAGTCGAGGTCCGCCGGGGCGGCCGGGCGGCCCGTTTCGTCGAGCTCTTCTCGCGCCACTTCGCGGTGGCGGTGCGGGAGCGGTTCCATCTCCACGATGCTTGACGAGCTCCTGGTCGAGAACCTGGGCCTGATCGCCCATGCCCGAGTCGAGCCGGGGCCGGGCCTCATTGCGGTTACCGGGGAGACCGGCGCGGGCAAGACCCTGCTGCTGGGCGCCCTCCGGCTGTTGCGCGGCGATGCCGCCCGTCGCGACCGGGTCGGTCCCGGCGGGCCCGAGGCGCGCGTCGAAGGCCGCTTCCTCATAGGAGGGCAAGAGACCGTGGTCTCCCGGCGAGTGGAGGAAGGCCGGTCACGGGCCTATGTGGACGGCTCGATGGTGCCGCGGCGCCTGCTCGAAGAGCGGCTGCGGGGACTGGTGGAGATCGTGGCGCAGCACGAGCACCTGGCTCTGGGCCGGGAGGCCACCGTCCGGGCGATCGTCGACGCCGCCCTCGACCCGGCCGGAGAAGCCGTTCTGGCGGCCTACGTTGCGGCGTGGGAGCACCGGCAGGCCCTGCGGCGCGCCGCCGAGTCCCTCGGAGGGGACAGACGCGCCCTGGAGCGGGAGGTCGACCTGGTCCGGCACCAGGCCCGGGAGATCGCCGCGGCGGCTCCCGCACCGGGGGAGGACCGAGTGCTGGCGGTGCAGGTCGAGCGCCTGCGGCACGCTCAGGAGATCGTCGCCGCGCTGGGGACGGCCCGGGCCGCGGTTGCCGGTGAGGCGGGGGTGGGCGATACCCTCGGCGGGGTGGTAGCCGGGCTGCGGCGGGCGGCCGTCTTCGATCCCGAGTTGGCGCAGGCGGCCGAACGAGCGCACCTCCTGGCCGAGGAGGCCGCCGACCTCGGCGCGGAGCTTCGCCGGAGAGCGGAGGCCGTGGAGGCCGACCCGGCCGCTCTCGACGCCGCCCAGCAGCGCCTCGCCGTGCTGGCCGATCTGCGGCGCAAGTACGGCGAGACCCTCGAGGAAGTGATCGCCTTCGGCGAGGCCGCCCTCCAGCGCGCCGGCACCCTCACCGGCCTGCTGGAGCGGGCCGACGGCCTGGCCGAGGAAGCCGCTGCCGCCGAGACGGCGCTGGCGGAACTGGGAACCGAACTGACCGGCGCCCGGCGCGCCGCCGGTGCCCGCCTGGCCGCGGTGGCCGAGGGGCACCTGCGCCAGTTGGGATTCCGCAACCCCGTCCTGCGGGTCATCGTCGAATCGGCCGCCCCCGCCGCTCGCGGGGCCGATCGGGTGGAACTCCTCTTCGCGTCCGACGCGGCTCTGGAACCCGCCCCGGTGGCCCGCGTCGCCAGTGGGGGGGAGTTGAGCCGCCTCGTGCTGGCGGTGCACCTGGCCGCCGGCGTGGGGGAGGCGCCGGTGGTGGCTTTCGATGAGATCGATGCCGGCATCGGGGGAACCACCGCCCTGGCGATGGGGGAGAAGCTGGCGGCCCTGGCCGCCGGGCGGCAAGTGCTGGTGGTCACCCACCTGCCGCAGGTGGCGGCATTTGCCGACACCCACCTCGTCGTGGACCGCGAGGGCAGCACGGCGACGGTGCGGCGGATCGACGGAACGGAGCGGCTCGCGGAGTTGACTCGCATGCTGGGCGGCCTGCCCGCCAGCGAACGAGGGCGCGGGCACGCGGCCGAACTGGTGGAGGCCGCGGCCGCTCGGCGGGCGGCAGCGAGCGGCTGAGCGGTCGGGTCGCGGCGCGGTGCTACGATGCCGCAGCCGACCGGGGACTACACGGTTGTGACTAAGTACGTCTTCGTCACCGGCGGGGTGACCTCGAGCCTGGGCAAGGGGATCACCGCCGCCTCCCTGGGGCGTCTGCTCCGGGCGCGAGGTCTGCGGGTGGTCAACCAGAAGGTCGACCCCTACATCAACGTCGATCCCGGCACCATGAACCCGTTTCAGCACGGGGAGGTGTTCGTCACCGACGACGGCGGCGAGACCGACCTCGACCTGGGCCACTACGAGCGCTTCACCGGGATCGACCTGCGGCGCGACTCCAACGTCACCACGGGCTCCGTGTACCTGGCCGTCATCCAGCGAGAGCGGCGGGGCGACTTCCTCGGTGACACCGTCCAGGTCATCCCGCACATCACCAACGAGATCAAGAGCCGTATCCGCCGGCTGGGGGAGCGCACCGACGCCGACGTGGTCATCACCGAACTGGGCGGCACCGTGGGCGACATCGAGATCCTCCCCTTCCTGGAGGCGGTGCGGCAGTTCCGCAACGACGTGGGGCCGGGGAACTCGGCCTGCATCCACGTCACCCTCGCCCCTTACATCGCCCCCAGCGAGGAGATGAAGACCAAGCCGACGCAGCACAGCGTGGCCGAACTGCGCAGCCGGGGCATCGTCCCCGATGCCATCGTGGTGCGCAGCGACCGCCCCATCCCCGAAGGGGCCCGGCGCAAGATCAGCCTGTTCTGCGATGTGCCGCTCGAAGCGGTCATCAACGCTCCCGACGCCCCCGACATCTACGCCGTTCCCCTGACGCTGCATGAGGGCGGCCTCGACGCCGTGATCTGCCGGCGCCTGGATATCCACCCCGACCCGCCGGACCTCAAGGCCTGGCAGGCCATGGTGACCCGCCTGGCGGAAGCTTCCGACCCGGTGACCATCGGCCTGGTGGGCAAGTACATCGACCTGCCCGATGCCTACCTGTCGGTCGTGGAAGCGCTGCGCCACGGCGCCCTGGCCTGCGATGCCCTCCTCGACCTGCGCTGGATCCCCTCCGACGACATCGACGGCCTCCTCGCTCCCTCCTACCTGGAGGGCGTCGACGGCATCGTGGTGCCGGGCGGGTTCGGCATCCGCGGCATCGAGGGCAAGATCGCCGCCGTCCGTCACGCCCGGGAGAACGGCATCCCGTTCCTCGGCCTGTGCCTGGGCCTGCAATGCGCCGTGATCGAGTTCGCCCGGCATCGGCTCGGCCTGAGCGATGCCCACAGCGCCGAGTTCGACCCGACGACCCAGCACCCGGTCATCGACTTGCTCGAGACGCAGCAAGGCGTCGCCGACCTCGGCGGCACCATGCGCCTCGGCCTCTACGCTGCCCGCCTGGCCGAGGGGTCCCTGGCTCGCCGCCTGTACGGAGAGGAACTGATCTACGAGCGGCATCGCCATCGCTACGAGGTGAACAACCGCTTCCGGGCCGATCTCGAGGCGGCCGGGCTGGGGCTCTCCGGCGTCTCCCCCGACGGGCATCTCGTGGAGATCATCGAGTTGCCCGGCCACCCCTTCTTCATCGCCTCCCAGTTCCACCCTGAGTTCCGGTCCCGGCCCGACGCCCCTCATCCCCTCTTCGCCGGCTTGCTGCGCGCCGCCCGCGATCGTCGGCGGACCCTTTCCCCCGCCCCCGGCGAGCGTGCCCGGGTAGTCGAGAGGAGCTGAGGGCTGGTGGCCGAGCCGGCCTTCCCCCTGTTCGGGCGCCGTTTCGTGGGACGCGGCGCCTTTCTCACTCTCGAGCGCAGGTACCACCTGGGGCCCGAGGCGCGCTGGACGGCGCGCGACGTGGTGCGGCACCCGGGGTCGGTGGCGCTGGTCCCCTGGGACGGCGAGGCGGTGCACTTGATGCGCCAGTACCGCTCCGCCGTGGGGGAGGCCGTCCTCGAACTGCCGGCGGGCAAGCGCGATGTGCCCGGGGAAGACCCGGCCGCCACCGCGGAGCGTGAGTGCGCCGAGGAACTGGGTCTGCGCCCGGGGCGCCTCACCTTGCTCCACCGGGCCTATCTCTCCCCGGGCTTCACCGACGAGATGATCTGGATCTTCCTCGCCGAGGACCTCGAGGCCGTGCCGGCGGCTCCGCAAGGCCTCGAGGAGCAGGCCGCCACCCCGGTCGCTCTCCCGCTCGAGGCTGCTCTCGCCGCGGTGGCCGGGGGTGAGATCTGCGACGCCAAGACCATTCTGGGCCTGGATTCGCTGGCGCGGCGTCTCGGCCGGTGACCCTGGACGGACTCATCGCCGAGTACCTGACCGCTCTGCGAGCGGAGAGGGGCCTCGCCCCGGCCACCGTCGCCGCCTACCGGCGCGACCTGCGCCAATACGCCGCCCACCTGGGGGCTCGGCCGCCCGACCCCGGTGAGGTGGCGGAGTACGTCGCCGCCCTTCACCGGCGCGGCCTCGCCCCCTCCTCGGTGGCGCGACAGGTGGCGGCGGTGCGGGGACTGCACCGCTTCCTGCTCGCTGAGGGCCTCGCCGATGCCGACCCCACGCTCCTGCTCGACAGCCCCCGCCGCCGGGCCGCGCTGCCCAAAGCCCTCGGCGTAGAAGACGTCCTGCGGTTGCTCGAGGCTCCCGACCCGGCCACTGCCTCGGGTCGGCGCGACCGCGCCCTGCTCGAGTTCCTCTATGCCACGGGCGCCCGAGTCGCCGAAGCGGTGGCGCTCGACCAACTCGACCTGGACCTGGACGAGGGCACGGCTCGGCTCACCGGGAAAGGCAACAAGCAACGCGTGGTCCCCGTCGGGGGCCCGGCGCGCCGCGCCCTGGGCGCCTACCTCTCCGATCGCCTGGCGTGGCGCCGTCCCGGGCGGGACCCGGGAGCGGTCTTCCTGAACCGGCGCGGCGGGCGGCTCACCCGCCAGGGAGCCTGGGGAATCGTCCGGCACCAGGCCGAACGGGCCGGCCTCGACCCGGCAACCGTCTCGCCCCATGTGCTGCGCCACTCGGCGGCCACCCACATGGTGGAAGGCGGGGCCGACCTGAGAACCGTACAGGAACTGCTCGGGCACGCTAGCATCAGCACCACACAGGTCTACACCCGAGTGTCGCCGCGACACCTCCTCGAGGTGTATGTCCTTTCTCACCCCCGCAGCACCTGAGGCGCCATGACTACCGCAACCTACCCCGACGCCGAACGCCTACTGCAGGAAGCCCGCGCCCACCTGGTGGAGCGCCTGGCCCAACTGGGCGCCGAGGAGAACGGCGAACTCCGTCCCGACGTCGAGTTCGGCGACGGGTTCGCCGATGCGGCCGCGGCCACCGCCGAGCGCACCGAGGTGCTGGGCCTGGTGGACTCCCTCAAGAAGAACCTGGACGACGTCGACCTGGCACTGCGCCAACTCGAGGAAGGCCGCTACGGCACCTGTCTTCGCTGCGGCGGCGAGATCGGCGCCGGCCGCCTCTCCATCCGGCCCGAGTCGGTCTACTGCGTTGAGTGCAAGTCCAGGTCGGGGTGACGCCCCGGTGAGGCGGCGCCGCGCCGGGGGGGAAGCGCCGCCATGATCTCCGACAGCCGGGTTCTCGACGTCGCCCTCTTCCTCGCCGTGCTGCTCCCCAGCATCGTGTTCCACGAAGTGGCTCACGGTTGGGTGGCGGAGCGACTGGGCGACCCCACGGCACGGCGGGCCGGCCGCATCACCCTCAACCCCCTCCGCCACCTGGACCCTTTCGGGTCGCTCCTCTTCCCGGCGGTGCTGGCCGTCGCCGGACAGAGCGTCTGGGGCTGGGCCCGCCCCGTCCCCGTAGAGCCGCAGCACTTCCGCCGGCCCACGGAGGGCATGGCGGTGGTCGCCCTCGCCGGGCCCGCCTCGAACCTCCTGCTGGCTCTGGTCGTGGCGCGCCTCAGCCCCCTGGTGGACCTGCGGGCGGCCGGCGGGGTCGAGGCCCTGGGGCGCGGCGTCTACTGGGAGGGACTGGACATCGGGGTGCGCACCGGGGCTTTGTGGGGCCGGGTGCTGTTCGCCGTGGTCCTGGTGAACTGCGCGCTGGCGGTGTTCAACATGCTCCCCATCCCGCCGCTCGACGGCAGCCGTCTGGTGCCCCTGGTCTTGCCGCCGCCGGCGCGCGCCCACTTCAACCGCCTGGCTCCCTACGGCTTCCTGGTGCTCTTCGTGCTCATCCTGGGCTTTCCTCGTGCCCTGGGCTTCGTGGGTCGGGCGGTGGGCTGGCTGCTGCGGGTGATGGTGTGACGCCCCGGGCGGGCCACCTGGCGCGGCGCTTCTTCGCCGTGCTCACCGCCGGGCCACTGCAGCCCGGAGAGCAGGCCGAGGTAGCGCGCTGGCTCCGGCCGGCAGAGCGCCCGCTCTTCTGGTCGCAGCCGCCCGCCGATCAACGGCACGGGCTCGACGGCGCGCGCGCCGTCCTCGCCCGCCGGCCCGAACGGCCCGACCTGGTACGCGCCGCTCTCCTGCACGATGTGGGAAAGCGGCACAGCTCCCTCGGCACCCTGCGGCGCACCCTGGTGACCGTTGCCGCCGCCCTGGGGCTCCCGCTCCGGGGCCGATTCGCCGCCTACCGGGACCACGGCCCTATCGGAGCCGGCGACCTGGCCGAGGCCGGGGCCGAGGCGCTCGTGGTGGAGTTCGCCCGGCACCATCACGCGGCGCGCCCCGCGGGCATCCCCCGGGATGACTGGGAGGTGCTGCAGCGGGCCGACCACGAGCGAAAGCCCCCTCGACCGCCTCGGCCTCCAATACCATAGGCGACCTACCTATGGCATACCGGGTCACCACCCCCGTCTTCGAAGGGCCCCTGGACCTGCTGCTGCGGCTGATCACCGAGCGGCAGGTGGAGATCACCGAGGTGAGCCTGCTCGATCTGGTGGACGAGTATCTGGCGCACCTGGAGCGCTGGCGCAGTCTCGATCTGGAGGTGACTTCCGAGTTCCTCCTCATCGCCGCCACGCTCATTCAGTTGAAGGCCCGCCGGCTGCTGCCCGGCGCGCCGCCTCCCGACGCCGACGAGGAGCTGGCCCTCGCCGAGGAGCGCGACCGTCTGCTGAGCCGCCTGCTCGCCTGCCTCACCTTCAAGGACGTGGCCGCCGTCCTGGCGCACCGCATGGAGACAGCCGCCCGACTGGTGGCGCGGCGCGGCGGCATCGACCCCGGCATCGTCCCCCTGCCGCCGCCGTTCCGCCTTCCCGCCGACGCCGCCGCTTTGGCCCGGCTGGCCGGACGCCTCTTGGCGCGGCCCCGGGAACCCGACCTGGACCACCTCGACCTGGATCTGCCCTCGGTGGCCGCCGCCATAGAAGACGTGCGAGCCCGGGTGGCCGCCGAGGTGCACACCGACTTCGAACGCCTCACCGCCGGATTGGGCCGCCCCGTCGAAGTGGTCGCGTACTTCCTCGCGGTGCTGGAACTGGTGCGCTGGGGCCTGGTGCAGGCGACCCAGGAGGACCCCGGGTCGCCCATCGTCCTGCACCACCTTCGGGAGGCCGCCGCCGGCCTGGTGAGCGAATGGCAGAGGTGACCGACCTGCTGCCGGCCGTCGAGGCCATCCTCTTCGTGGCCGAGGAGCCCGTGCCCGCCGCCGAGATCGCCGAGGTGCTCGAGGTGCCGCGAGAGGCGGCCGACCGTGCTCTGGCGGCGCTCGCCTCCGGCCTGGCCGAGCGCAACTCCGGGCTGGTAGTGCGGGAGGTGGCAGGCGGGTGGCGGCTCTACACCCGTCCCGACCTGCACCCCTACGTGGAGCGGTTCGCCGCCTCGCCCACGGCCGGCCGCCTCAGTCGCGCCGCGCTGGAGACCCTTGCCGTGGTCGCCTACCGGCAGCCGGTCTCGAGGGCACAGGTGTCCGAGATCCGCGGCGTAGATTCCGATCACGCTCTCCGCACCCTGGAGCGCCGGGGCCTCATCGACGTCGTCGGGCGGGCGGCGGGCCCGGGAGCCGCGGCCCTCTACGCGACTACCCCGCTCTTCCTGGAGGTGCTGGGGCTTCGCTCTCGCGACGAACTGCCCCCCCTCGCCGACCACATCCCGCCTGCCGGGGTGGTGGCGCGGTTGGAGGAGCCCTTTCGCCCGGAGGAGCCATCGAGCGACTCCAGCGCCTGATCGCCCATTCCGGCCTCGCCTCCCGCCGCGCCGCCGAGGAGATGATCCGGGCCGGCCGGGTGACCGTGGACGGGCGGCCGGCCCACCTCGGCCAGAAGATCGACTCCTCCCTCGCCCGCGTCGAGGTCGACGGCATCCCGCTGCCCCTGCGTCCCGGCCTCGTCTACTACCTCCTCTACAAGCCCGCGGGAGTGGTCTCCACCGCCTCAGACCCCCAGGGCCGCCCCACCGTGGTGAGCCTGGTGCCCGCGGAGCCGCGCGTCTACCCGGTAGGCCGCCTGGACGCCGACACTGAGGGGTTGATCATCCTCACCAACGACGGCGACCTGGCAGCCCGGGTGACCCATCCGCGTCACCAGGTGCCCAAGACCTACCTGGCCCGGGTCGACGGCTCCCCGGGTCGGAAAGCGCAGCGCGCCCTGACCGACGGGGTGGATCTCGACGACGGCCCGGGGCGGGCCCGCGCCGTCCGCCTGGTAGGCGAGCACGGCGGCGAGGGCCTGGTGGAGGTGGTGATGGCCGAAGGCCGGAAGCGGGAGGTGCGCCGCCTGCTGGCGGCGGTGGGGCACCCGGTTCGGGCGCTGGTCCGGACCGCCATCGGCCCGGTGCACGACCCCTCGCTGCGCCCCGGGACCTGGCGCCACTTGACCCTGGAGGAAGTCCGCTCTCTCTACATGGCATGATCGGATAATGCGGTCGTTCCAGCTTCCGACCGGCCCCTTCTGCGCCGCACCCCCGGTTCCGGGGGACAAGTCCCTGTCGCACCGCGCCCTGGTGCTGGCCGCGATGGCACGGGGCGAGAGCCGCATTCTGAACCTGGCTCCGGGTGAAGACGTCGCCGCCACCTCCCGAGCGCTGCGCTCTCTGGGAGTCGAGGTGGGCGCCGATGAGGTGAGTTCGCCCGGTGTGGGCGGCTGGGTCGCCCCCTCGGGCCCCATCGATTGCGCCAACTCGGCGACCACCCTTCGTCTCCTCGCCGGCGCTCTCGCCGCCCGGCCCTTCCGCACGACGCTCGTCGGGGACGCCTCCCTCATGGCCCGCCCCATGGCCCGGCTGATCGGCCCCCTCGGCGCACTGGGGGCGGCAGTGGAAGTGGGGGCCCGAGGTCGGCCTCCCGTGACGGTGGGGATGGGCCGGTTACGGGGCACCGAGGTCGAGGTGCCCCTCCCTTCCGCCCAGGTGCGCAGCGCCGTGGCCCTGGCCGCCCTCCAGGCCGACGGTCCGACGTGGCTCACCTCCCCGCCGGGGTTCCGGGACCACACCGAGCGCTGGCTGGAGGCCCTGGGGCGGGGCCGCCGGCTGGGGGAGGGGGCGTTCCGGGTGCTGCCCGGCCCGGTGCCCCCCGCTTCCTACCACCTGCCGGGCGACGCCTCGGCCGCCGCCTTCCTCCTCGCCGCGGCGGCCTTGCGCCCCGGAGCCACCGCGACCGTTCGCCGGGTGACCCTGAACCCGGGGCGCACCGGTTTCCTCGACATCCTGGGCGCCATGGGAGCGCGGGTGAGTCAACGCGTCACCGGCTTCGTCCACGGCGATCCCGTGGGCGACGTGACGGTCGCCGGCGCCGCCCTGCGGGGCGCCCGGGTCGACGGGGCGCTCACCGTGAGAGCCCTCGATGAGCTGCCTCTGGTGGCTCTGCTGGGCGCCGTCGCCGCCGGGGAGACGGCGGTCGGCGGCGCCGCCGAACTGCGGGTGAAGGAGAGCGACCGGGTGGAGACGGCAGTGGGACTGGTACGCGCCCTCGGTGGCTCTGCCGAGGAACGCGTCGACGGCTTCGTCGTACAGGGCGGCCGTCGGCTCCGCGGCGGAGTGGTGGATGCCGGCGGCGATCACCGCCTGGCGATGGCGGCGGCAGTCGGGGCGGTAGCCTGCGGTGAGGCGGTCACGGTGCGGGGATTCGATGCGGTGGCGGTGTCGTGGCCGGGTTTCGGGGAGGCACTGGAGGCACTGTGGTCGTAGCAGTCGACGGATTGGCCGGAGCGGGCAAGAGCACCGTCGCTCGGGCGGTGGCCGCCGCGCTGGGATGCCCCTACCTCGACACCGGCGCTTTCTACCGGGCGGTCACCCTGGCGGTAGTACGGGCCGGAGCCGACGCCGCCTCGGAGCAGGCGGTGCTCCAGGTCACCGCCGCCGCCTGCCTGGACTACGCCGCCGGGGCGATGCTCCTCGACGGCGAAGACGTCAGCGAGGCGGTGCGCACTCCGGAGGTCGGGGCCCTCGTCAGCGCGGTGTCCGCCTTCCCCGAAGTCCGGCGCCTCGTGGTGGAGCGCCAGCGCGACTGGGTGGAGGAACACGGCGGCCGGGTGGTGGTCGAAGGCCGCGACATCGGGACGGTGGTGTTCCCCGAGGCCGCGGTCAAGGTCTTCCTCACCGCCAGCGCGGCGGCCCGGGCCCGCCGGCGGGTGGCCGACGCCGAAGCCGCCGGCCAGACCCTGCAGGACGTGGAGGACCATCTGCGGGCTCGGGACCACGCCGACTCCACCCGCGCGGCCTCACCCCTGCGCTCGGCTGCCGACGCGGTCACCATCGACACCACCGACCTCACCGTCGCTCAGGTCGTGGCCGTGATACTGGGCCTGATCGCTGAGGCGGAGGGCGACGCCGGTCGCTGAGCCGGCCCGCGTCGAGCGGGTCAGCCCGCGCCGAGCAGCCCCAGGGCTTCGGAGGCGGCCCATCTCCGGTCGTCGTCCAGCGGGCCGGGCCGGCCCGGAGCCCGCGCCCCGCAGCCTCCCTCGACCGCAGCCTGCAGGCAGAGGAGGAGGGCGCGCAACTGGGGAGGAGGCGGGAAGTACTCCTCTTCGGCGGCCACCGCCACTGCTTCCACGGTATTCGGAGCGAGGGCTTCCACCACCCGGCGCACCGCTCCCTCGGGAGCGGAGGCCCCGGCGGTGACCCCCACCACCTTCGCTCCCGCGAGCCAGGCCGGGTCGATGGCCCCCGGGCCGTCGATGCGTCTGGCCGCCACCCCCGAGGCCCGGGCGGCGCGCACCAGTGCCCGGGTGTTGGACGAGTTGGCGCTCCCCACCACCAGCACCAGGTCGGTGAGGCGCGCCAGCACACGCACCGCCTCCTGGCGGTTGGTGGTGGCGTAGCAGAGGTCGCTGCGGCGAGCCGTCCAGAGCCCCGGGAACCGCTCCCGGGCCGCCTGAAGCACCCCGTCCCACTCGTGGAGGCCCAGGGTGGTCTGAGCCAGGAGCGCCACCCGCTCCGGGTCGGACGGAGCGAACTGCCCGAGCCCGGCCTCGGGGTCGACCAGGGTCACCGCCTCCGGCGCCTCGGCCATCGTGCCTACCGCTTCATCGTGACCGGCGTGACCCACATAGAGGATGTCATAGCCGGCGCCGGCGGCTCGGCGCACCTCGTGGTGCACCTTGGTGACCAGAGGACAGACCGCGTCGACCACCACGGCGCCTCGCCGGCGGGTTACCTGCACCACTTCGGGCGCCGACCCGTGAGCCGAGAGCATGAGGGGAGCGCCGTACGGCACCGCTGCCGGGTCGTCCACGAAGATCACCCCGGCGGCTTCGAAGGCCGCCACCACCGCGGCGTTGTGCACGATCTGGTGGTAGCAGTAGACCGGCGGCGGGAAGACCCGGGTCATCCAGGTCAGCGCCTTGATGGCCATCTCCACCCCGGCGCAGAACCCGCGCGGCTCGGCCAGCAGTACCTTTTCGACCACGGGAGTCATGGTAGGGAGCGACTCGGCCAAGGCAGGCCCGCCCTATCCTGGGGCTGTGGCCTCGCTCCCTCCTCCCCGCCCGGGCGTGCCGACCCGCCCATGAGCCGCCTGCCCGTGGTGGCGGTGCTGGGGCGGCCCAACGTGGGCAAGTCCACCCTGGTCAACCGCATCCTCCGACGGCGCGCCGCCGTGGTGGAGGAGAAGCCCGGAGTGACCCGCGACCGCAAGGAGTTCGTCGCCGAGTGGGCGGGAAAGCACTTCATCCTGGTAGACACCGGGGGATGGGCGGTCAAGGGAGACGCCCTGGTGGCCGGCATCCGGCAGCAGGCGGAAGCCGCGCTGGCGGCGGCGGACCTGGTGGTCTTCGTCGCCGATGCCACCACCCCGTTCACCGACGACGACCTGGCGGTGGCCCGCCTGGTGCAGACCTCGGGCGTGCCCGCGGTGCTGGCGGCGAACAAGGCCGATGGGCCCGGAGTCGACCTGGAGGTGGGGCACCTGTGGGGACTCGGGCTGGGGGAGCCCCATCCCATCAGCGCCCTGCACGGCCGCGGGACGGGTGACCTGCTCGATGCCGTAGCCGCCCTCCTTCCCCAAGGGGAGGCCCCGCCGGAGCCGGGGGCACTGCCCACCCTCGCCATCCTGGGCCGTCCCAACGTGGGCAAATCCACCCTGCTGAACCGGCTGCTGGGGGAGGAGCGGGTGCTGGTGTCGCCGGAGCCAGGGACCACGCGAGACCCCATCGACGCCGTGATCGAGATGGCCGGTGAGCCTTTCCGCATCTGGGACACCGCCGGCATCCGCCGGGCAAGCCGGGTGAGCGAGGCCACGGAGTTCTACGCGGTGGACCGGGCCCGCCGGGCCCTGGCGGAGGCCGACCTGGCCCTGCTGGTGGCCGATGCCACCGCGGGCATCACCCACCAGGAGCAGCGCTTGGCCGAGGAGATCGCCGCCGCCGGGGCCGGCCTCATCATCCTGCTGAACAAGTGGGACGCCGCCGACCCGGAAGCCAAGGAGATCGCCGAGGACGGCACGGGCGACCGGCTCGCCTTCGTCTCTTGGGCGCCGGTGCTGCGGGTGTCGGCCCTCAGCGGGGCGCGCCTCCACCGCTTGCCGGCCGCGGTGCGCGCCGTGCTGGACGCACGGGGCCGCCGGGTGCCCACCCCCGAACTCAACCGGCATCTCAGGGACTGGCAGGAGGCTCATCCGGCTCCCACCCGGAAGGGGAAGCGGCCGCGGGTGATGTACGCCGTGCAGGCCGGGGTCTCCCCTCCGACCTTCGTCCTCTTCGTGCGCGGCGGCACCCTGGGCCCCGACTACCTGCGGTTTCTGGAAGGCCGCCTGCGCCTGGCCTACGACTTCCTGGGGACGCCGCTGCGCTTCTTTTCCCGGTCCCGGAGGTCACGCGAGGACTCTTCGGGCGAGTAGGCCCCGTCCACGCCGGGCAGTACACTGCGGCCGTCCCGGGCTGTGGCGCAGCTTGGTTAGCGCGCTTGACTGGGGGTCAAGAGGTCGCCGGTTCGAATCCGGCCAGCCCGACAAGCCGGACCCTTTCGCGCAGCGCGAAACCGCGATCGTCGCTCGGCGCCGCAGCCCGGTCGCTCATGTGCTCATCACCCAACTGGTCACGCCGGTCTCGACCGCGCGCAACTCAGGGCCGCACCTGCTGGTCTGCGGTCACCGGTGTTGGCGAAAGTCGCGTCGGGCGCCTCCACCGTCTGCCTCGCCGACGGCAGTCGCGGGCCGGTCTTGGCTAGCGCAGCCGAAGGGCATACGATCCTTCTCCGGCAAGCCGCGCAGGCTCGAACCGGCGTGAGCGCCGGCCGACCAGGGTGCCGGGCAGGTTGGCTCGGGCCGGCCACCAAGGGCCTGAAGCGGGGCTCACGGCAGGTGTGCTGGTTGGCGGGCCGAGGGTGGCCCCGGTGAGAGGAGACGGGTATGCGGCGCTTCTGGGTTCTGCTGCTGGTGGTGGGGGTGGTGGCCGCGTTGGGTCCGGCGGCGGTAGCGGACACCGACCCCCGGGTTCCGGGGAAGCATCAGTGGACCCGCCAGTTCGGCTCCAGCCCCGACGACGAAGGCCAGGGCGTGGCGGTTCATGCTTCCGGGGTGTACGTCACCGGCCGAACGCAGGGTGCGCTTCCCGGGTGGACCAATCAGGGCGGTTGGGATGTGCTGGTGCGCTCGTACGACCATGCAGGCCGGCATCGGTGGACCCGCCAGTTCGGCACCAGCGCCGAAGACTGGGGCTCGGGGGTGGCGGTGGATGCGTCCGGGGTGTATGTGGTCGGCCACACCGGCGGGGCTCTGCCCGGCCAGACCCACCGGGGCGGAACGGATGTGTTCTTGCGCGTGTACAACCATGCGGGTCAGTTGCAGCGCACCCACCAGTTCGGCACCAGCGAATCCGACTTCGCTTGGGCGGTGGCGGTGCATGCTTCCGGGGTGTACGTCGTGGGCCACACCAGCGGCACCTTGCCCGGCATGGCCAGCCAGGGCGGCGAAGATGCCTTCGTGCGCTCCTACACCCACGACGGAAAGCATCGGTGGACCCGCCAGTTCGGCACCAGCGAGACAGACAACGGCCACGGAGTGGCAGTTGACGCTTCCGGGGTGTACGTCGTAGGGTTCACCGGCGGGGCGCTGCTCGACCAGACCCACCGGGGGCTCTACGACGTATTCGTGCGCTCCTACACCCACGACGGCAAGCACCGCTGGACCCGCCAGTTCGGCACCAGCACCTACGACTTCGGCCGTGGGGTGGCGGTGAACGCTTCCGGGGTGTACGTCGCCGGCTACACCTACGGGGCCTTGCCCGGGCAGGCTCACCAGGGCGGTTGGGACGCGTTCGTGCGTTCCTACACCTCCGACGGGGCGCGCCGCTGGACCCGCCAGTCCGGCACCGGCGCCACCGACATAGCCCGTGGGGTGGCGGTCAACGCTTCCGGGGTGTACCTCACGGGCCAGACCAACGGGACCTTCCCCGGACACACCAACTACGGCGCAGAAGACGTGTTCGTGCGTTCCTACTCCCATTCCGGTCAGCACTTGTGGATCCGCCAGTTCGGCACCAGCGGCGTGGACGGCGGGGCGGGGATCGCCGCCGGTGCGGCCGCGGTGTTCGTCGCCGGCTATGTCGGTGGGGCGCTGCCCGGGCAGACCCACCAGGGCGAGTCCGACGTGTTCCTGCGCAAGTACGCCACCGAGTAGGCCCCAACCGCTTCGGAGACCGGCGGACGCCGGGGCGGCCCACTCCCGGCGCGAGCGAGCCGAGAACGGCTGCTAGGTTCGATGCGGCATGCGGCACCGAGACCCGACTGCGGTGGAACCCGCCTCCGGCCGCATCCCCGAGATCCCACCGGGCTCACCGTCCGGGGGAAGCGCCTAAGGCCAAGGAGTTGCCATGACCGCATACGGAGTCCTGGGCGCCGGTCGCCAGGGAACTGCGACCGCCTACGACCTGGCGGCACACGGAGGCGCCAAGCGAGTGGTTGTGGCAGACGGCCGCCGGGACGCAGCCCGGGCGGCCGCAGAACGAGTCAACGGCCTGCTCGGCCGGGAGATGGCCGAGTACGCCGAGGTTGACGCCTCCGACGATCGGGCCTTGGCCTCGTTCCTGGAACCCCTCGACGCCTTCGTCTGCGCCGTGCCCTATGCCTTCCTGCTGCCGGTGACCCGGGCCGCCATCTCGGCGGGCACCAGCATGGTGGACATGGGCGGCCACACCGACACCGTGATGGCCCAGTTGGCGATGCACCCCGAGGCGCTTCGGGCCGGCGTGGCAGTGGTGCCCGACTGCGGCATGGGCCCGGGCATGAACAACACTCTGGGCCTCTACGCCATGGAACTGCTGCAGGGCCGCGGGATGACCCCCCGCCGGGTGCACCTCTGGGACGGCGGCCTGCCGCAGGATCGCAGCGGGCCCTGGGGCTACCGGCTCTGCTTCAACCTGGAGGGCCTCACCAACGAGTACGACGGGCAAGCCCTCATCGTGCGCGGCGGCCGCTTGGCCCACATCGACACCCTGACCGAGTTGGAGGAGGTGGACTTCGAGGAACTGGGCACCCTGGAGGCCTTCGTGACCTCGGGAGGCACCTCCACCGTGCCGTTCGCCTTCGAGGGGGTGCTCGAGGCCTACGACAACAAGACCCTCCGCTACCCGGGACACGTCGCCGCCTTCAAGGCCTTCAAGGACCTGGGGCTGTTCGGCAGAGAGCCGATCCGTGTGGGGGAAGCCGAGGTGCGGCCCCGCGACTTCTACCACGCCCTCCTGGGGCCGCTGATCGAGACCCACGGGCTTCAGGACGTCTGCGTGCTGCGGGCACGCGCCGAGGGCGAGGGGACCGAAGGCCCGGCGGCGGTGGTGGTCGACATGATCGACCGCTACGACCCGGCCACCGGATTCGCCGCCATGGAGCGCCTCACCGGATGGCACGCGTCGATCATGGCGGCGCTCATCGCCGCCGGCGAAGTGCCGCCCGGAGTGCACTCCCTCGAGAAGGCGGTGGCCGCCTCCCGGTTCATGGAGGAGGTCGGCAAGCGGGGGTTCACCTGGACGGAGCGCTGGGAGAGGGGCTGAGCTCGCGCCCATCGGGGGCAGGCAGCGAGCTTCGTGGCCCGGGCGCGGCGCCCATGGCCGGCCGACTACCCTGCCGAGCCGTGCGACTCACCGTTGCCATGCTCGCCGACTCCGCCCAGGTGGTGAACGGAAAGCTGTACCTGCTGGGCGGCGCGTTCGACACCATCAACGCCCGGGCCTTTCCGGCGGCGGTGCGCAGCCTCGCCGTGGTCCTCGTCGCCGAGGTAGGCCCCGGCGACCGCAACCGCGACCTCCCCATCGCCATCCGCCTCTTCGATGAAGACGGCACCGCCCTCGGGGTGGAGTCAACCGGCATGATGCGCGTAGGCGCTCCTTCGTCGCTGCCCGCCGGGGCGTCGAGCCTGGTGCCGCTGGTCTCCTCCTTCGTCGGCGTCCATTTCCCTCGGCCCGGGGGCTACGTCTTCATCGTGCAGCACGAGGAGGAAGAGCTGGGACGCATTCCTTTCCGGGTGCGAGAGGCGGGATGAGCCGCCGCGTCCTCACCGTGCCCAACCTGGTCTCGGCGATACGCCTGGGCCTGGTCCCTCTGTTCCTGTGGCTCCTGTTCGGGAACGACAATCCCCTGGCCGCCGGACTGCTGCTGGGAGGCATCGGAGCCACCGACTGGGTCGACGGCTACCTGGCGCGCCGCCTGAACCAGGTCTCTGAGCTCGGCAAGATGCTCGACCCCATCGCCGACCGCCTCGCCATCACGGCCGCCGTGGTGGGCGGCTGGGTCGCCGGGGTGCTTCCCTGGCCTGTGGCCCTGGCGCTGGTGGTGCGCGAGTCGGTCATCGCGGTAGGAGCGGCCATCGCCGCCTGGCGGTGGCAAGCGCGCGTTGAGGTGCGCTACCTGGGGAAGGTGGCCACCTTCGGCCTGTATTCCGCCATCGGCTCGTTCTATGTGTACGCCGGTTTCCACCACGCCTTCTTCATCTGGTGGGCCTGGGCAGTGGTCGTCCCCGGCCTGATCCTCTACTACGCCGTGGGGGCGCAGTACTTCACCGATGTGCTGCGGGCGCGGCGCGAGGCGCAGTCGGTATCCTCATCCTGACACCGATCAGGAGGAGCGGGTGGACGTCCCCGAGGACTGCCGATACACGGACCAGCACGAGTGGGCCCGGCTCGAAGAAGCCGGGGTGCGCGTCGGGATCACCGACTACGCCCAGGAAGCCCTCAATGAGGTGGTTTTGGTCCACCTGCCCGAGCCGGGACGCCGCTGTCGGGCCGGAGATCTCGTCGCCGAGATCGACTCCACCAAGTCGGTGGCCGAGGTGTACAGCCCCGCGGACGGCGTCATCCTCGAAGTGAACGCGGTGCTCGGCGAACGGCCCGAGTTGGTCAATCAGGATCCCTACGGCGCCGGGTGGCTCATCCTGCTGCAGGCCGACGACCTCGCCGCGCTGGATGCGTTGCTCGACGCCGCCGCCTATCGGGCGCTGGTCGGCTAGCGGTCTCTAGCGCCCATAGAGGGTTGCCGGGCAGAGGACTACCATTCCCTCATGAAACGCGAGGACGACGCCACCCCTCGTGAGCCCGGGCAGTCCGCGGAGCCCGCGCCCGATGCCACCCTGACCTACGACCCGGTTGAGGAGGCTCGTCGGATCCGGGCGCGGGAGGCGGCCGCCGGCATCCCCGGCCTCGAGGGGGTTGCCCTGGCGGTCACTGCCGGCCCACTCCGCGGCGTCCACTGGCACCTGACCGAAGGGACCCACGAGGCCGGTCGGCATCCCGAGGCCACCGTCTTCCTCGACGACATCACCGTCTCCCGCCGTCACGCCGCCTTCCACGTCGAAGGGGGGAAGTTGCGCGTGCGCGACCTGGGATCGACCAACGGCACCTACGTGAACGGCGAAGTCGTCGACCAGTCCGACCTCAACCCGGGCGACGAGGTCATCATCGGCCGGTTTCACCTGGTGGTGGCGCGCGGCGCATGAGCGAGCGGCGTGCCCTGGCCATCGGAGAGGTGGTCGACCTCCTCCGCGAGGAGTTCCCCGACGTCACCATCTCCAAACTGCGCTTCCTGGAGTCCCAGGGCCTGATCCGGCCGGGGCGCAGTTCCTCCGGCTACCGGCACTTCCGCGCTCCCGACGTCGAGCGCATCCGCTACGTCCTGCGTCAGCAGCGCGATCACTTCCTGCCGCTCAAAGTCATCAAGGCCAAGCTGAGCGCCTGGGAGCAGGGGGAGGAACCCACGGTGTCCTCGCCCGCCGGGCCCCTCCCCGAGGTCTACTTCGCCTCGGGGGCCGCTCACATGTCGGCCGAAGAACTGGCGCGCTCCGCCGGCGTCCCTCTCGACCTCATCCACCGCCTGGTGGAGCACCGCGTCCTCGAGCGGCGCCGGGGAGCGGCCGGGGAAGGGGAGTTCGGTGAGGACGACGCCGCCGTCGCCCGGGCGGCGCAGCGCCTGGTGGCGCGCGGCCTCGAGGTGCGCCACGTCAAGTCGCTCTGCCTCGCCTCCCACCGGGAAGTCGACCTCCTCTCCCAATTGGCCGGCCCCCTGCTGCGCCACCGGACCCCCGCCGGGCGTCGGCAGGCCGCAGAACTCCTCGCCGACTGCGCCCACGCCGCCAGGGACCTGCAGGACTCCGTCGTCCGATCCCGCCTGCGCGGGCTCCTCGAGGGCTGAGCGTGCCGGGCCTGGCTGCGGTCGTGCTGATGCTGGGACTGCCCCTGGCTTCGCTCCAGCCCCTCGGCGTCTCCCTGCCGCCGCCGCCCATCGCCGCGTTCCCGGATCACGAGCCCCCGGTGCTCTCCTCTCGTGCCTGGGCCCTGTACTCCGTGGACGAGGGCGCCCTCCTCTGGGCGGGGAACGCCGATGAGGTGCGCGCCCTCGCCTCGGTGACCAAGGTGATGACCGCCCTGGTGGTCATCGAGAGCGGTGTGGCTCCGACCGAGGAGGTCGTCATCAGCGCCCGCGCCTCCGCCGAAGGCATCGGATACGTGGGCCAGCAGAAGGTGTACGAGGGGGAGGTTTGGCCGGTGGAGTGGCTGCTGGCCGATCTTCTGGTCTACTCGGACAACGGAGCCGCGGTGGCACTCGCCGAGCACACCGCCGGGTCGGTGGAGGACTTCGTGGCCCTCATGAACCAGCGAGCCGCCGAACTGGGGATGTCTGCCACCACGTTCAAGAACCCCAACGGCCTCGACGCCGAGGGGCATGTGTCCTCGGCACGGGACCTCATCCGCCTGGGGGCGGCCGCCATTCAGGAGCCGCGGCTCCTCCGCCTCACCCGCCTCAAGTTCGTGCGCTTCACTCCTGGGGGCAGGGTGATGGAGGTGCGCAACTCCAACCGCCTTCTGGGCACCTTCCCCGGCGTCATGGGACTGAAGACGGGGGACACCGCCAACGCCGGGGAGGTGCTCCTCACCTACGCCGCCCTGCCCCACGACGAGTTCATCGGCGTGGTCATGGGATCGCGGGATCACATGGCCGACACGCGCCTGCTCCTGGCGTATGCCACCCGGACCCTCGGGCCCAAGGACCACTTCTACTCGAGCGGGACCCACCTCGACGAACTTGCCGACTGGCCGGTCTGGCAGCGGGCGCGCCTGTCCGCCGCGGGGCCTCTCGACGACGGCCGAAGGCCGGGAGCTTCCCTGCCCCTGAGCCCCCGGCAGCGGGAAGCCGCCGCCGCTCTGCGGGACCTCCTGCCCGGCTTGCTCGGCGGCGAGGGGGCTTCGTGAACGCCGATCCGGTCACCGGCCCCGTGCTCGCCCAGGCGGTGCCGCCCGCGGTCATCGCAGCCCGCATCGACGAGATGGCTGCGGCCATCCGCACCGACTACGCCGGCAAGGAACCGGTGCTGCTCGGGGTCCTCATGGGAGCGGTGCCCTTCCTGGCCGACCTCAGCCGCCTGCTTCCGCCGCACCTGGAGATCGACTTCCTGAGCCTCACCCGATTCGGCAGCGAGGGCCGGGTGGGGATCGCCGTCGACAGCGCCGTCTCGATCGCCGGGCGCCACGTCCTGCTGGTGGAGGACATCGTGGACACCGGGCTCACCCTCTCCTACCTGCTCGGCCTGCTCGAGACCCGCGATCCGGCCTCTCTGGCCACCGCCACCCTGCTCGACAAGCGCACCCGGCGCATCGTCGATGTCCCCCTCCGCTATCGCGGCTTCGAAGTCGGAGACGAGTTCCTGTTGGGCTATGGGTTGGACTGGGAAGGGCGCTATCGGAACCTCCCCGGCCTCTGGGCGGTGCTCGACCTGGCGGGGTTTCGCGCCGATCCCGAGGCGGCCACCCGAGGCGTGATCGGCGGAGCCGGTGATAAGGTGGCCTCATGAGCGACGGCGTGCCCGTGGAGCTGGTGGGGGTGCGGATCGAACTCCCCAGCAATCAACCCATCGTCCTCCTGAAAGAGACGTCGGGGACGAGGTACCTGCCCATATGGATCGGGGCGGGGGAGGCCACCGCCATCGCCTTCGCCCTCGAGGGGGTGCAACCCCCCCGGCCGCTGACCCACGACCTCCTCAAGATCTCACTGGAAGCGCTGGAGGCCACGGTCACCCGGGTAGTGGTCACCGAGATGCGCGACGGCATCTATTACGCCGACCTGGTGCTGGCCCGGGATGACCGGGAGATCACCGTCTCTTCCCGCCCCTCCGATGCCATCGCCCTGGCCGCCCGAACCGATGCCCCCATCTTCGTCTCTCCCCAGGTGCTCGAGGAGTCCGGGGTGGAGATCCGCGACGAGGAGGAGGAAGACGAGGTGGCGCGCTTCCGCAACTTCCTCGACACGGTGACGCCGGAGGACTTCGAGTCCGTCTGACGCGGTGCCGGGACCTCGAGTTGTCCACATGGGTTGTTGACAACTGCCGGGCTGCGCCCTAGTTTCACGCCCGTAGTTCCAGGGATCGGAATTGCGCAGGTGTAAGCTCCCAGGGAGGTGAGCGACGCCGTGAGGAACGAAGAGGGCTATCGCGCCCCGCAGGTGTGCCACATAGTCGGCATCACCTACCGCCAACTCGACTACTGGGCGCGCACCGGTCTGCTGGCCCCCAGCATTCGAGCCGCCGCCGGCTCGGGTTCGCAGCGCCTGTACGCCTTCACCGACATCGTGCAACTGCGCGTCGTCAAGAGGCTTCTCGATGCCGGCATGAGCCTCAAGCGCATCCGCCAGGCCGTGCAGATCCTGTCCGACCAACTCCACAGCGACCGTCCGCTGGCCGATGTCACCTTGCTGTCCGACGGCGCCACCATCTACGCGGCTCACAGCCCCGACGAGGTGGTCGACGTCTTCCGGCGCGGCCAGGGGGTGTTCGGCATCGCCGTCGGCCCCGTGCAGGAGGAGCTGGAGGGCGAGTTGCACCGGCTCTTCCCCCCGACCCGGCCCCTCGAGACCGCCTTCTCGAGCGAAGCGTGACCCCACTCCCTCCCGTCGACGACTTCGCTTCGCCGGCCGATGCGGTCGAATTCGCCCACCGCAGCGAGGAGCAGTTCGCTCGACTCCTCGACTTCTACGGCATCGACTGGGAGTACGAACCGCGATCGTTCCCCATCGAGTTCGACCCCGAGGGGAATCCCGCGGGCTACTTCACCCCGGACTTCTACCTGCCCGACGAGGACCTGTTCATCGAGATCACCACGATGAACCAGAAGCTCGTCACCAAGAAGAACCGGAAAGTGCGCCGCCTGCGTGCCCTGCATCCGGAGGTCCGCTGCAAGATCTTCTACCAGCGGGACTACCTCCACCTCCTGGTCAAGTACGGGTTGGAGGCGCCCCAGGACGAGGGCGAGCCGGTGCTGCCCGCTCGGCTCCCCGGCCCCCCCCAGGTGGTCAACCTCAGCGGGGTCGAGGCGGGCTAGGACTCCGGTAGCAGCACCGTGGCTCCCGGTCCCCGGGCCCACACTGCGGGAGCCCCTGGATCCCCATTAGGCTGCATGCCGTGACGGCCTGCCCTCCGCCCCGGAGCATGTCCCGGAGGTGGGTCCGTGCCCCCCGGCCGGGAAACCAACCCGGGGCAGGACCGGCCCGGCGCAGGCTGCGTCCGCTGGGGGAGGACTGAGTGGACTTCACCCCCCATACCCCTGCCGATGTCGAGCGCCTCCTGGCGTCCCTCGGCCTGGAAGACCCCGCCGACCTCTTCGCCCACCTCCCTCCCGGGGTCCGGCTGCAACGAGACCTCGATGTTCCCGCGCCCATGGCCGAAGCCACCCTCATGGACGCCCTCGCCTCGTTGGCGGCGCGCAACGCCGACCTCGTCTGCTTCGCCGGGGGCGGCATCTACGACCACCACCTGCCGCCGGTGGTACGCGCCCTGACGCTGCGGCCGGAGTTCGTCACCTCGTACACCCCCTATCAGAGTGAGGTCTCGCAGGGAGTCCTCCAGGCTCTCTTCGAATACCAGTCGATGGTCGCCGCCATCACCGGCCTGCCGGTTGCCAACGCCTCGCTGTACGACGGAGCCACCGCCGCCCTGGAGGCGGTCAACCTCGCCGTGGCCGCGACCCGTCGCCGGGCGCTGTGGGTGTCCCGCGGCCTTTCGCCCCGCACCCGGGAGGTGGTAGCCACCTTTGCCCGGGCGCGCGACTTCACCGTGGTCGAGCACCCCTTGGTCGACGGGCGCACCGTGTGGGAGCGGAGCGCCGAGCCCGCTCCGGCCCTGGTGCTGGTGGCCCAACCCAACTACCTCGGGTATATCGAAGACTACGCGGCCGCCCGCGCCGCCGCCGCCGATGCCGGGGCCCTCCTCGCCGCCGCGGTGGACCCCATGCTGCTCGGCGTGCTCCGCTCGCCCGGTTCCGCCGGGTGCGACCTCGCCCTCGGGGAAGGCCAGCCGCTGGGATCCCCCCCGGCTTTCGGCGGGCCCGGGCTGGGACTCTTCGCCGGGACGGCCGCTCTCCTGCACCGCATGCCCGGGCGCCTGGTGGGGCGCACCGTCGACGGGGAGGGGCGGGTGGCCTACACCCTCACGCTGCGCGCTCGGGAGCAGGACATCCGGCGGGAGAAGGCCTCGTCGAACATCTGCACCAACCAGAGCCTGAATGCGGTGGCCGCGGCGGTGCACCTCGCCTGGCTGGGCCCCGGCGGCCTCGCCGAAGTCGGCCGCCAGAGCGTCCAGAAGGCGCACTATCTTGCCGCGCGGCTCTGCCGCCTGCCCGGAGCCCGCCTCGCAGCCGCCGCACCCTTCGCCCGGGAGTTCTGCCTGCATCTGCCTGCCGACCCGGCCACCGTCGTCGCCGCCATGGCGGAGCGCGGCTACCTGGCCGGGATCCCCGTCCCCGACGACTACCCGGAAGTGCCGGGCGGTCTCCTGGTGGCGGTCACCGAGAGGCGGACCCGGGCGGAACTCGACGGCTACGTCGCCGCGCTCGAGGAGGTGTTGCGCCATGGCTGAGCCCGGCGGCCGCGCCGCCTCCTCGCCGCTGGTGGGAGGAGCCACCGAGCCCACCCTGGCGGCGCTGTCGGTGCCGGGGCGGAGGGCCTGGTCGATGCCGGAACTGGACGTTCCGCCGACACCGCTCGATCTCCCCGAGGCCAACGGGGAGGCGCCCCCGCTCCCCGAGGTGAGCGAGCGCGACCTGGTGGCCCACTTCACCCGCCTGGCGCAGCGCAACTTCGCCGTCGACCTGGGGGCCTACCCCCTCGGGTCCTGCACCATGAAGTACAACCCGAAGGTCTGCGACTGGGCGGCGGAACTGCCGGGCTTCCGCGATCTGCATCCCGCTACGCCGGCGGCGCAGTCGCAAGGCGCCCTGGCGGTGCTCTTCGAGGCCGAACGGGTGCTCTGCGAGATCACCGGCATGGCCCGCGCCACCTTCCAGCCGCCGGCCGGAGCCTCGGGCGAGTTGACCGGCCTGCTGATCATGCGTGCCTTCCACCGAGCGGAGGGCAACCCCCGCTCCAAGGTCATCATCCCCGACTCGGCCCACGGGACCAATCCGGCCTCGGTGAGCCTGGCGGGCTACCAGGCCGTGCCGGTACCGAGCAACCATCGGGGCATGGTGGACCTGGATTCTCTCCGCCGCCTCGTCGACGCCGACGTCGCCGGCCTGATGCTGACCAACCCCAACACCCTCGGCCTCTTCGAGGAGGAGATCGAGTCGATCGCCGCCGTGCTCCACGCCGCCGGGGCCCTCGTCTACTACGACGGGGCCAACCTGAACGCCGTCCTGGGCATCGCCCGCCCCGGCGACATGGGATTCGACATCGTCCACTCGAACCTCCACAAGACCTTTGCCACCCCGCACGGGGGTGGGGGCCCGGGGGCGGGCCCGGTGGCCGTGGTGGAGCACCTCGCGCCCTACCTCCCGGGCCCGCTGCCGGCGCGGCGGCCCGACGGCACCCTGGGCTGGGAGATGCCCCCGGCCTCCATCGGGCGGGTACACGGCAGCCACGGCAACTTCCTCGTGGTGGTGCGCGCCCTGACCTACATGCTGGCGCTGGGCGGGCCCGGCCTGCGCCGGGTGGCGGAGCGCTCCGTCCTCAATGCCCGCTACCTCCAGTCCCTCATCACCGCGGAGTACGACCCGGCCTTCCCGGCGCCCTGCATGCACGAGTTCGTGGCCTCCGCCGCCCGCCTGAAGCGCGAGACCGGCACCAGGGCCCTCGACGTAGCCAAGGCGCTGCTCGACCTGGGCTTCCACGCCCCCACCATGTACTTCCCCCTGATCGTGGAGGAGGCGCTCATGGTGGAGCCCACCGAGACGGAGTCGCCCGAGACTCTCGAGGCTCTTGCCGCGGCCCTGCTCGCAGTGGCGGGCCGGGCTCGCCAGGACCCGGGCACCGCCCACGACCACCCCCGCCGCACCCCGGTGAGCCGCCCCGACGAGGCCCGGGCGGCCAGGAAACCGGTACTGACCTGGTTCATGGAGGAGGCATGACCTCCGCCATGGGGGTGGATGTCGGGGGATCGGGCATCAAAGGCGCCGTGGTCGACCTGGCCACCGGGGAGTTGCTCACCGACCGCCTCAAGATCCCCACCCCGAGCCCCTCGACTCCCCGGGCGGTGGCCGCCGCGGTCGCCGACCTGGTGACGCGCGCCGACTGGCAAGGCCCGCTGGGCTGCACGGTGCCGGGGGTGGTGCAGGCCGGTGTGGTGCGGACCGCGGCCAACATCGCACCGGAGTGGGTGGGGGCCGACGGGGTGGGCCTGCTGTCGCAGGCCACCGGCCGGGCGGTGGCGCTGCTCAACGATGCCGACGCCGCCGGAATCGCCGAGATGCGCTTCGGGGTCGGCCGGGGCCGCGGGGGAGTGGTGATCCTGCTCACCTTCGGCACCGGGATCGGCAGCGCGGTCTTCGTGGATGGCCGCCTGGTGCCCAACACCGAACTGGGCCACCTGCAGATGTGGGGCGGCAGCGCCGAGCGCCGCGCCTCGGCCGGAGCGAAGACCGGGCGCTCGCTGAGTTGGAAGAAGTGGACCAGGCGGGTGGACGCGTACCTGAGGTACGTGGAGAACCTGCTGTGGCCCGACCTGCTGGTGGTGGGTGGGGGAGTCAGCCGCGACCACGCCAGGTGGCTTCCCCTGCTGCACACCCGAGCCCCCATCGTCCCCGCCGAGTTGCGCAACAACGCCGGGATCGTGGGCGCCGCGGTGGTGGCCGCCGACGCCGCCGCTCAGCCGGAGGGATAACCCGCCAGCACCCGCTCCCGCACCTCCCGGGCCACTTCGGGGGGGCAGAAGGCGGCCTCAACGGCTCGCAGGGTGACCGCCTTCAGGTCCTCCAAGCCGAAGCCCTGGTGCTCCACCACCTGGGCGAACTCGGCAGTCATCGACGTCCCACTCATGAGGCGGTTGTCGGGGTTGAGGGTGACGGCGAAGCCCGCCCGGTGCAGCAGACCCACCGGGTGCTCGGCCATGGCGGCGTACATGCCGGTGTGCAGGTTCGAGGAAGGACACACCTCCAGGGGGATGCCGGCGGCGTGCACCCGCGCCGCCACCGGGCCCATGCCGACCACCCCGCCGGCGCGCACGGTGAGATCCTCCGCCAGGCGCACACCGTGCCCCAGGCGCTCCGCCCCGCAGCCCAGGGCGTCGGCGATGCTGTCCACTCCGGCCCCCTCGCCGGCATGGAGGGTGAGCCGCAGGCCGGCGCCGGCGGCGGCGCGACAGGCCGCCCGGTGCCGCGATGCCGGGAACCCGGCCTCGGACCCGGCCAGGTCGAAGCCCACCACGCCCCTGCCGGCATAGCGCCCCGCCAGTTCGGCCACCGCGATGGCGTCATCCTGGTGGCGCAGCGCGCACACGATGACGAAGGCGGCGATCCCCGCCCGGCCGCGCCCCGAGGCGGTCCCCGCCAGCACGGCGTCCAGCACCCGCTCGGGGGTGAGACCGCCCCGCAGGTGGAGGGTGGGAGCGAAGCGGATCTCCGCGTAGACGGCCCCTTCGGCCGCCAGGTCGAGCACCGCTTCCTCGGCCACCCGGGCGAGGGCGTCGGCCGTCTGCATCACGGCGACCGTCTGCTCGAACGCCTCCAGGTAGCGCTCCAGTCCGGCCGAACGGCCCTGGAAGAACCAGCGGGCCAGCGAGGCGGCGTCCTCGGCGGGGAGACCCGGGTAGCCGTTCGCCTCCGCCAGCTCCAGGGCGGTGGCGGGCCTCAGGCCGCCGTCGAGATGGTCGTGGAGCACCACCTTGGGAAGGCGGCTCAGGAGTCCGGCGTCCATGGCGCGCAGGCTAGCGCGGCCCTGGAGAGGTCAGCTCGGAGCCAGCCACCAGCGGCGCTCCACCACCGGCTGCCCGAAGAGGTGGGTGTGCAGGATCTCGCCCGGGACGAACCCTTGGGCCTCCAGGTAGCCCTCCACCGGCTGGCACCCCAGCAGGACATCGGCGGTCACCGGAAGCCCCGGAGCCAGGCGCCGTGCCTCCGCGAGCAACGAGGCCGCCACCTTCTCGCGCCGCCGCTCGGGATCGGTGCCCAGCGCGCTGAGCCGGACTCGATCGTCTTCGACGCCGGCGTCGGCGAATCCCACCACCCGCTCCTGCTCCACGGCCACGAGCACCCCGCCCCGCAGGATCCGCCGCCGCACGGACCCGGGGGAGAAGTCCCGGCGCAGCATGGCGGCAATGGTGGCCGGATCCAGCAGCCCGGAATAGGCGTCCCAGTGGCCCGCGTCGGCCACGCTCCCGATGCCGGCCACATCGCCCTTCTCCGCCCGGCGTACCTCCATGCCCTCAACCTACACCCCCTGCCGCCGGGTGACGGCGTGCGCGCTCCCGGTGGCCGTCCTATACACTGTGAGAAGCAGCGGAGGTGAAGGGGTGCAGGTCTCCGACCGGGGCGACGCGGTCGGCGCCGATGGGCCGGCGCCGGCTTCCGACGCTGCCCGGCTACAGGCAGCGCTCGAGGCGCTAACCGCCCGCGACCAAGTTCTCGCGGCGCGGACCCGGCGCCTCGCCGCCCTCGAAGACACCGCCGCCCGCCTGGCCGTCACCGCGGCCCGCCTCCAGGCGGCCGAGGAGGAACTCGCCGCCCTGCGCCGCGAGCATCAGGCCGGCCTGGCGGAGCGGGATCTGCGCCTCGCCCAACTGGAGGCGCTGCTGGGCGCCTCGCCGCCGGCCGGGAAGTCCCCGCCCGGACCGCTGGAGGCCGCGCCTTCCTCCCTCCCTGCCGATGAGACCGATGCCGTGCGCCGGCGCCTCGAGGCCGACCTGAAGGCGGAGCGGCAGCGCAACTTCCGCCTGCAGCAGCGGGGGAGCGGCGGCCCATCGCACGAGGCAGGCCGCCTCCAGGAGGCCCCGGACTCGACGCGGCCCGAGATCGCCGCGCCGGAACCGCGCCCGGCGGAGAGGACCGGCGGCGAATTGCCGCGAGCCGAGGAGACGATCCGCCACCAGCGTGCCGTCCTCGAAGAAAAGGAGCGCCTCATCGGCGTCCTGATCGAGCGCCTCCGCCGGCGGGGGGCGGTGCACGAAGGCCCCGACGACCTGAAGCAGATCGTCGGCATCGGCCCGGTCATCGAGGACCTCCTGCACGGCCTCGGCATCACCACCTTCGAGCAACTGGCCGCCCTCTCCGCCGCGGACGAGGAGCAGATCGGCGAGCTCCTCGGCAACTTCCGGGAGCGCATCGAGCGAGACCGCTGGGTGGAACAGGCTGCAGAACTCGCCCGTCGCCGGGTGCGGCTGAGTCCCGGGTTGAGTCTCGGCTAGGCGCTGCGCTCAGGAGTCCTCGCGGCCGGGCAACCGGGTGGCGGCGCGCTTGTGCAGTCCTTCCTTTGCTCGCTATCATGCATAGTGATGCAGGACATGCAGGCTTTTGATCGACAAGGGGCCTCCAGCATCCTACTGACCACGCAGGATGTGCAGCGCCTCATGAAAGTCGACCGCTCCACTGTCTACCGCATGGCCGAGGACGGCCGTCTCCCGGCGGTGAAGGTGGGACGCCAATGGCGGTTTCCCTCCGATCGCCTCCACGACTTCCTGAGTTGCCGGCCGGGAGCGGCGCTCCCCGAGGACTCCGCCGGACTGGCCGCCTCCCTCGGCCCCGGCGCCCTGCAAGCAGTGTCCGACTTCCTGGGCGAGGCCTTCGGGGCCATGGTGGTGTTGACCGATATCCAGGGGCAGCCCCTGACCGCACCCAGCAACCCCTGTGGCCTCTTCTCGGCAGTGCATCGCTACCCGGGGGCGGCCGATCGCTGTGTGGAGGGGTGGCAAGGCCTCGCCGCCGAGGTCGACCTCGAACCGCAGTGGCGGGTGACCCCCCTCGGCTTCCTGTGTGCCCGCAGCCTGATCCGCCGGGGTGAGCGCCTGGTCGGCATGGTGGTGGCGGGGGGGATCGCCCCGGAGCCGTGGCCGCCGTCACCGGCAGAGGCCGCCGCTCTGGCAGAGAACCTCGGGGTGCCCTCCGAAGCCGTACAAGGGCACCTCTCCGAGGTGTTCCAACGCGATCCCCGGGAGCGCGATCGGATCCTGCACCTGCTGCCCCGCAGCGCCGCCTTCCTCTCCCGCCTGGCCGCCGAGCACGGGCGCCTGGCGGGCCGTCTCGAAGCCATTGCGGCCCTGGTGGCCGATCCCCCCCAAAGGAGCGAAACGTGAAGCGACTGCTGGTCCTCGGTGCCGGAACCGCCGGCACGGTGGTGGTGAACAAACTCCGGCCGCGTCTCGACCCGGCCGAGTGGCAGATAACCATCGTGGACCAGGACGCCTGCCATCACTACCAACCGGGCTACCTGTTCATCCCCTTCGGCATCTACCGCCGTCGCGACGTCGAGCGGCCCCGCCGGGACTTCATCCCGGCCGGGGTGGAGATGGTGCTGGGCCGGATCGAGGAGATCGACCCCCAGGCCCAGCGAGTGACGGTGGCGGGCGGCCGCCACCTCGACTACGACTACCTGGTCATCGCTACCGGAACCCATCCCGATCCTTCGCAGACCCCGGGCTACGAGGGCGCGGCGGTGGGCGACGGCATCCACCAGTTCTACACCCTGGACGGCGCCGTGGCCCTCTACGAGCGGCTCAAGTCCTGGGAGGGGGGCCGCCTGGTGGTCAACATCATGGAGTTCCCCTTCAAGTGCCCGGTGGCCCCCCTCGAGTTCACCTTCCTGGCCGACTGGTGGTTCCGCGAGCGCAGCCGGCGCGACAAGGTGGAGATCGTCTTCGCCACCCCGATGAGCGAGGTGTTCACCAAGCCGGTCGCCGCCCGCCACCTCACCGGGGTCCTGGAGTCCAAGGAGATCGCGGTCGAGACCGACTTCTACGTCGAGCGCATCGACGCCGACGCCGGAGCACTGGTGGCCTACGACGGCCGGGAGCTGCCCTACGACCTGCTGGTCACCGTCCCGGTGAACCTGGGCGCGGAAGTGGTGGCCCGGGCCGGCCTGGGCGACGAACTGAACCACGTGCCGGTCGACAAGGGAACCTTCCTCTCGACGCAGCACGGGAACCTCTTCGCCGTCGGCGACGCCGCGGCGCTGCCCACCTCCAAGGCGGGTTCGGTGGCGCACTTCTCGGTGGAGGTCTTCGCCGAGAACTTCCCGCGCTACGTCGAAGGCCTCGAGATGCTGGAGCGCTTCGACGGGCACGCCAACTGCTTCATCGAGTCCGGGTTCGGCAAAGGACTGCTGATCGACTTCAACTACGACACCGAGCCGCTGCCGGGGAAGTACCCCCTGCCGGGCATCGGCCCCTTCTCCCTCCTCCAGGAGACCGTCACCAACCACTGGGGCAAGATGATGTTCCGCTGGGTGTACTGGAACCTCCTCCTCCGCGGCCGGGAGATCCCCCTGCCCGCCGAGATGAGCATGTACGGGAAGGAGCGCTGACCGCCATGGCCGCCGCCGTCGCCGAAGACCACCTGGCTGCCCTGGAGGCCAAGCTGGATGCGGTCTCGCAGCAACTCGACTTCGTGGCCGCCGCCCTGCGCGAGCAGGAACTGCGCCGGGGCATCTGGGATGAGCTGCGCCGCGACCTCGCCCCCGTCACCGCCGAGGCCCTGCAACTGGTCTCCCGGGAACTCGACGAGGTGCGCGGCTTCATCACCCCGGAGGACCTGTTCCGCCTGGTCAAGCGCCTGCTGCGCGACCTGCCCTACCTCGAGGCCTTGCTCGACCAGGTGGAGAGCCTCTCGGCCCTGGGAGCCGACCTCTCCCCGCTGGGACGCGACATCCTGGCCGCCGCCATGGTCCGTCTCGACGACCTGGAGCAGCGGGGCTACTTCGCCTTCCTGGGAGCGATGAAGGAACTGGCCGACCGGGTGGTCGCCGCGCTCACCCCGGACGACCTGCGGGCCATGGGGGAGAGCGTGGCGCCCGCCGTCCACGCCCTCAAGGACCTGGCCCATCCCGACGTGATGCGCCTGCTGGCCGGGGTGGCGGTGAGGCTGCGGGAGGCTCCTCCCGAAGACAAAGGCCTCATCCGGCTGCTCTGGCAGTTGCGCCGGCCCGGGGCCCGACGCGGCCTGAGTCGGGCCCTCGGCCTGCTCGAGGCGCTGGGTGACGCCGACCGCCCCGACCCCGTCAGTTGACCGACCGACAAGGAGAACGAACCCCAATGCCAACCGCCAACATCGCCGGCCGTGACATCGCCCTCAACGACGAGGGCTTCATGACCGAACCCACCCAGTGGACCGAGGAGATCGGGACCTTCCTGGCCCGCCAGATCGGCATCGACCCGCTCACCGAGGAGCACTGGAAGGTGATCCGCTTCCTGCGCAGCGACTTCGACGCGCAAGGCGAGACTGCCACCCTGCGCCGGGTCTCCACCGTCGCCGGCATCGGAACCAAGGACCTGTACACCCTCTTCCCCGGCAAGCCGGCGCGCAAGATGGCCTATGTGTCCGGCCTGCCCAAGCCCAAGGGCTGCGTGTAGGCGACCCGTCTAGCAAGGAGAGAGCGCGGCATGACCACCAGTGAGGGCTTCATCGCCCCCAAGTTCGACGACGACGCCGGCCGCAAGCTGGCCATCATCTGCTCCAAGGGCACCCTCGACATGGCCTACCCCGGCCTCATCATGGGGAATGGGGCGGTGCAGGAAGGCATCGAGACCCACCTCTTCTACACCTTCTGGGGCCTCGACATCATCCGCAAGAAGACCGTCGACAAGCTCAGCCTGACGCCGGTGGGGAACACCGCCATGCGCATCGGCAGCACCTCGCTGGCCATGCCGCAGTTGCTGAGCGCCCTGCCCGGCATGAGCAGCATGGCCTCCTGGATGATGCGGGGGAAGATCAAGGGCCTGAGCGTCCCGCCGGTGCGCGAGTTCCTCACGCAGATCGCCGACGCCGGAGGCCACCTGTGGGCCTGCCGGATGACCGTTGACATGATGAAGCTGACCAAGGACGACTTCGTCGACGAGGTCGAGGACATCATCAACGTGTCCGAGTTCCTGGATCTCAGCCGGGGCGCTCAGATCATCTTCGTCTGATCCCGCCGCCGTCCGTCGTGCCGCCGCCTGCGAGCGGCGGCACGGCCGCGTCAGGGCGCGATGAAGCCCCGCTTCGGCTCAGGGTCGGCCTGGCGCCGCAGCAGGTCGCGGGCGAGGTCGATGGGGTCACCCCCCTCCGGCAGCCGATGCGCCTGGGGTCGCTCCACCCAGGCGGCCAGGCGCGTCCCCTCGACCCGGTCGTGCTCGACGAGCAGGGCAGCCAGGGCGTCGGTCCACAGCCAGGCCACAGGAGCCTCCGCGAGGGGTAGGGGACAGCCTCAAGTTACCTCCGCCGTCAAGCGCCCCCGACCTGGGGAAACACACCGATGTGGGTCGCCTCAGCCGGCTTCGGGCGCGACGTCGCCGCTCCGCTGCCGCCGCGCCTCCCGCTGCCAGATCAGGTAGCAGACCACGCCGAGTACCACCTGGAAGAGGAAGGTTAGGGCCCGGAAGAGCAGCACCGCCGCCACGATCGGCGCCTCGACCTGCTCGCCGCGGCCGGCGGCGAGGACCAGGGCGGCGGTCAGTCCCACTTCCACCAGGCCGAGGCCGCCCGGCGTGATGGGCACCGCCGTCGCCAGGCGCACCACGGCGAAGGCCCCCAGCGCCTCCGGCCAGGAGATGACCTCGGGGCCGATGCCGACGTCCCGCAGGCAGGCCAGCAGCACCCAGAAGATGGAGAAGTGGCTGACCAGGGTGGCCAGGGTGAGCAGATGCCACCGGCGGCGCAGGAGCACCGCGCTGCCCTGCTGGAAGCGGGCGAACCCCTCGTCCCAGCCCGCGACCGGCCCTTTGCGCACCAGGCGACGCAGCCCCGACACCACCCGTCCGCCCACCCGGCCCACCGCCCGGGCGAAACGCTCGCTGGTGGAGACCACCACCAGCACCGCGATCGCTCCCGCCAGGAGGGCGAGGCCCACCGCGGCTCCCGAGAGGAGCAAGCGGCTGGCGTCGCCCCGCAGAGCCAGCAGGAGGGCGGCGATCGAGGGGAGGCCGAAGATCATCAGCGTGTTCCACCATCCGGAGAGCACCGCCGCCATGGCGATGGGCGCCGCCCGGTGCCCGAAGGAGGAGAGGACGGCATAGGTGACGCCGATCCCCACCACGCTCCCCGCAGGCACGGTGTTGGTGACCGCGGCGGCGATCTGGCCGGTCAGGAAGGCGTGATGGAGGCGCAGGCCGGGCAGGGCCGCCATCATCACGAACTGGTAGCCGAACAGGTTCCACACCCCGAGGGCAAGGAGCACGAGGGTTCCCAGGAAGGTGAGGCTCCGCACGGTGGCCCACACCTGGCCCAGGTCGGCCAGTCGGGGCAGCACCCCCACCAGCAGCGCCCACCCGATGGCCAGGGAGAGGAACGCCTGGAGCAGGCGCTTGGCCCGGCGCGGGCGCCCTGGCGGTGGGCCGTCGAAGGCGGGCATCGCCCGAACGCTACCGGCCGGAGCAGACGGATGACGGCTGCGGGGGAGTGGCATCATGGGGCCATGGGTGAGTCCCTGGCCCGCCGCCTCCTGGTGGCCGGGCCGCGCCTGGTCGACCCCAACTTCCTCAGGACGGTCGTCCTGATCTGCCGTCACGACGACGAAGGGGCGTTGGGCCTGGTCCTGAATCGTCCCAGCAGCATCCCGGTGGCCGAAGCCCTGCCCGGCTGGGTAGAGCCCCTGGCGCCGCCCCACGTGGTGTTCCTGGGCGGCCCGGTGCAGCCCGAAGTGGCGGTGGGCCTGGCCCGCCTCGTGCCCGGGCGGGCCGGGCGACCGGAGTCGGAGACGTGGACCCCCGTGGACGACCGCCTGGGCCTGATCAACCTGAGCGCCCCGCCGGCGGAGGAAGTGGGCGACCTGGAGGGCTTGCGGGTCTTCGCCGGCTACGCCGGATGGGCCGCCGGCCAACTGGACTTCGAGATGTCCTCGGGCGACTGGTGGGTGCTGCCCGCCGAGGAGGACGACGCTCTCACCGCCGCTCCCGGCGGCCTGTGGCGCCGAGTGCTGCGCCGCCAGGCGGGCCCGCTCTCGTTGTTCGCCGACTTCCCTCCCGACCCCTCGCTCAACTGAGCCGGGCCCGCCGCCAGCCCCTCAGTGGACGCAGAACTCGTTCCCCTCGGGGTCCTGCATCACCACCCAGTAGGTGCCCATCTCCTCTTTGGGGCCCACTACGGTGGCTCCCAGGCCCTCCAGGCGGGCCACACCGCGGGCGATGGCCTCCCGCCGCTCCTCGCCGACCGTCCCCCGCGGCGAGAAGCCGAGGTCGAGGTGCACCCGGTTCTTCACCACCTTGCCTTCGGGCACCTTCTGGAAGAAAACCCGGGGCCCGGCGCCCTCGGGGTCGATGACTGCGGCGTACCGGTCCCATTGATCCTCGGGCAGGTCGATGGAGCGCAGGAAGGCCGGCCAGTCGTCGAACCCGGGCGGGGGCGGCTCCTCCCGGTAGCCCAGGGCCTCCGCCCAGAAACCGGCCAGCAGCGCCGGGTCGTGGGCGTCGATGACGATCTGGATGCGAGCAGCCATGGGAAACCTCCCGAAGTGGAGGGCCACCCTAACCGGGGCGGCGGTCCGGTGGGCATCGGGAGGCCTGCCAAGCCGGCTCAGGGGGCGCGCTGATTCGGCGAGCGGAGCGAGCCCCATCCACCGGGCCCCCGCCCAAAGGTGCAGCTTCTTCAGACCGAACAGGTCAAACCCCCGAAGCCCGCTGCCCTACGCCGACCCCCTTAGGATGCTCCCATGCCCGACGCCCTGTTCCACCGCGATGGCGACCTCTTCCTACCTACCGAAGCCGCCCGCAGCCCGTGGTCGGAGCGAGCCCTGCACGGCGGCCCGCCCGGGGCCCTGATCGCCCGGGCCATCGAGGCGATGGAGGGGGACCGCTGGTGGGTGGTGCGCCTCACCATCGACATCATGGCGGAGATCCCCGTGGTGCCGCTGCGGGTGGAGACCGGCCTGGAGCGCTCGGGGCGGCGGGTGCAACTGGTTGAAGGCCGGGTGACCGACACCGGGGGAGCCACCCTGATGCGGGCTTTCGCCTGGCGGGTGCGCCGCACCGGCCCGCTGCCGCTGCCGCCCCCGGTTGACCCTCCGCCGCCGACGCCGCCGCTGCCCGACACGCTGCCTCCATACGAGTTGCGGTTCCGGAACTACGCCGACTTCTACGGCGACGGCGTCGAGAAGCGCCTGGTGGCCGGGGACGTGGCCCGACCCGGCCGAGCCACCGTCTGGTTCCGCCTACGAGTCCCGGTGCTGCCGGGGGAGACGCCCACCCCCCTGCAAACCCTGATGGCGGTGGTGGATTCGGCCAACGGCATCTCCTGGGCGCTGCCCTTCGAGGAGTGGCTGTTCCCCAACACCGACCTGGGGGTTTACTTGGCCCGGGAGCCGGAGGGGGAGTGGATCGCCCTCGACGCTGCCTCCTACCTGGATCCCGGCGGCCGGGGCATCTCGGACACCGCCCTCTTCGACACCAAAGGCTTCGTGGGCCGGGCGAACCAGGCGCTGTTCCTCGACCAGCGCTAGCGCCGTTCAGGCAGTAGGGGTTCGGGTCGGTTCTCCGACACCGTGAGAAGACGACCCTCCGGTGAGTCCGACCTCCTCGAGGGTCACGTTCATCCTGGGGGCGCCGACCCGGCGACCGCCCCGCGCGGTCCCCCCCTGCCGGCGTCACCCCCAGATCCCTACGATGCAATTGGCGGGTGCTGTGATCCAGAGAACGTAGTCGCCCCTCCCCATGGCTTGGGTAGATCTCCAACACACCAGAAGGCAGATCAGGAGAGCGGGCCAGGTCCTTCGGGCCCTTGATCCAAACGCGCCTCTTGAGGACCTTGACGAAACCCGTGTTCTGGACAACTGGCGAGCCGCGCACGCCGAGCCGCTCAACAGCGCTCAGATGGGGTTGCGATCCCGTCTTGACACGATTGGCCGACGAGGCGACGTCTCCCAGCGTCTCAAGCGCCGCCGCGCGATTCTGACGAAGCTCCGACGCGAACCGACCATGCAGCTGGACACGATGGAGGACATAGCGGGCTGTCGGGTGGTCCTCGAGGGCGGGCTCCAAGACGTCTACGAGTTGGCCCGCCAGTGGCGAAGGACGGCTCGAGGCCGTGTGCGCCGGGAGCGCGACTACATCGCAGATCCCCGCGCGACCGGATACCGAGCCCTTCACCTGGTTGTCCTCTACGGTTCCTTCAAGGTCGAGGTCCAGCTACGCACCCGAGCTCAGCATGCCTGGGCCGTCCTGGTCGAAAGGATCAGTGCGAGAACTGGCCTCGATCTGAAGAACGGAGCCGGACCAGCCTCCGTAGTCGATGGGCTCCGCGACCTGGCGAACCAGATTGCCGCTGTTGACAGCGCAGGGGTGATACTCGGCCCAGAGGTCTTCCGGCAGCTGGAACGTATACTTCTTGAGTGAGAGGAGGCCTTCTTGCCTGCCAGGCGACTCAGACACTTCCTACTGATCTTCGATCACAAGCGCGATCGCCTGCGCGACCCGCCCCTCCAGTTCGATGACCCAACGGAGGCCGTCGAGGCATACGCCCAGGCCGAACGAACGTACGACCAGGACGACGCGGTCGAGGTCGTCCTCATCGGCTCTGACTCGATTGCTACCGTCCAGAGGACCCACGCGAACTACTTCGCTGACCGTGCTTTCGAGCGCTGGGTCACCTCGGTCAGTTCGAGCACGGGTGCTGACGCTCCCACACCCGCATTGCAGTAGCAGGCCGCAACCTGGACAAACTGGCCTACCCGTACCCCACAGACCGCCCACTCGCTACGATGGCCACGTGGCTGGCAAGAGGTATCGATCCGCGAAGACAGGCCGCTTCGTCAAGAAGTCCACTGCAGCGCGCCATCCGGCGACAACTGTCGCCGAGACCCTGAAGAAGCGCTCGCGCCGCAAGTAGATCCGCTGTGTCCGGCTCCGTCTCTCGCCGGCGCCTCTCCATCAGCCAATCCCGTCCTCGCGGGCCACTTGCCCCTGCCACTCGCGAAGCCTCCACCCAGGGTCGGTCAGATCGAACGAGGGTCCTCCGCCACTGACCGATCGAAGCCGGGCCGCGTGTTCGGGTCTGCGTACCGCTCGCTCGGCCGGCGTCTGCATGTGGCTGTCAACCGCCGCCGATCGCAAGCTGATCCGGGATGGTCCGCAAGGCCCTGCCGCCGGGGAGCGGTCGTGGCACCGGTCCCACCGCTAGACCGTGATGACCACGTTCCCGGTCTTCTGGCCCGTCTCGACGTAGCGGTAGGCGTCGACGATCTCATCGAGGGGGTACACACGATCGATGACCGGCGTGAACTCACCAGACTCGATGAGCCCCTTCAGGCAGCGCACGGCTTCAGGGTCACGGCGGGGGGTCGCAAACACCTGCTTGCGGCCTCGGAAGAGGGGTGTGATCAACGAGAAGAGAAGGCCGTGCCACATGAAGCCGAGGTCGCTCGATATGTAGATGCCGCCCGGCTTCAGCAGCCGGACACAGCGCCGGAACGAGCTCTTGCCGACCGCATCCAGCACCAGGTCGTAGCGCTGGCTGTCCTTGGTGAAGTCCTCGGTCTGGTAGTCGACAACCCGGTCGGCGCCCAGGCTCTCGACCAGGTCTACGTGGTCCGTGCCGCACACCGCGGTGACGCTGAGCCCAAGGCTCTTGCCGATCTGCACCGCCGACGAACCGATCGCCCCGGTGGCGCCGTAGACGAGGACCTGTTGACCGGGCTTCGCGCCGGCTCGTCGGAACAGGCCGAGCGCGTAGTGGGATCCCTCGGTGCTGGGAGCGGCCTCAACGTAGCTGCGATCCTCAGGGATTCGTGCAATGAGCCGGTTGGCGGCCACCGTCATGTACTCGGCGTGGGCGCCGAATGTCCCCTCGCAATAGCCGCACACCCGATCGCCCGCCTGAAACCCGGTGACGCCGTCGCCGACAGCTTCGACGACGCCGGCGAACTCGGTACCCAGGATGCTGGCTCTGGGCCGCCACAGCCCGCTGAAGAGGCGAATGATCCACGGCTTGGCGCCCCGGTAGCCGCAGTCCGTGCGGTTCACCGTAGTGGCGTGGACCTTGATGAGAAGACTGCCCTGGCCGGCAGCCGGCTTGTCGACCTCCTCGATCCGCACCACTCCGGGCGGTCCATACCTGGCAGCGACTGCAGCCCTCATGCTCGAGGTCCTCGAACTCACTTCCTGCCGTCGTCGGCTTCTGCGTCGCCAACGGTAATCGCCAAAGCCCAAGGACGCGGCCAAGGCCTTGATCCTCCGGCCACATCGGAGTCAAACACGGAGGACCCTTACCCACGAGGCTCCGACCACTCCCTCAGCCGCCACCCCGGGTCGCTCAGATCGACCGAGTGTTCCCGGACGCCGTAGAACCTCGTCGCTCACACCTCAGAGCCGCCTCGTGAGCGTGGCGATCAGCGCAGAACGACTACCACGGCGAGGGCGAGCACGATGAGGTTCCCGGCAACGGTCGCTCCTACCCGGAATCCTGCAGGGAGGCGGCGGCGGGCGGTGGCTCCGATCGCGGCCAGGAGGGTCTGCCAGGAGAGCGAGGCACCGAAAGCGCTCGCCACGAACACAACCGCCTGCAGTGGGCGCAGCGTATCGGCGATGCCCAGGCCCACGACGAACACCGTGAAGTAGACGACGGTGAGCGGGTTGATGATCGTGAGCCCGAGGAACTTCCCGTAGGTGCGGACGAGTTCGGCGCGGTTGGGTGCGGCAGGCTCACCGTCCGGGATCGCCCGGCCGACCCAGGCTCGCCGCAGGCCGTTGAACGCCAGCAGGGCGAGCACCGCGGCGCTGCCGAACTTGAAAGGGGTGGCGGAGGCTTCGACCGCGGAGGCGATGGCGACACCTCCCAGAGTGGCCAGGGCGGCGTAGAGCAGGTCGGCAGTAGCCGCCCCCGCCCCGGCGAAGGCGGCGCAGCGGAACCCGCAGCGCATCCCGGTCTCCACGATGAGGACGGCAATGGCCCCGACCGGGATGGCGATCCCGTACCCGGCGATGACGCCGGCGATGAGGGCACGAAGCATGGCCCCAGAGGGTAGAGAGTGGTGGGGGAGGCTTGGCGCGAGTCGCCCCGACCAGGACAGATCCCCCCAGGCCCAGGGCCCCACCCCCTGAGCCCCCACCCCGGGTCGCTCAAGTCGACCGAAGCTTCTCCGACGCTCTGGACCACCGGTCAGCCCCGGCACCCCGTTACCATCCCCGCGCCCGTGACCCCCGCCTCCTTCCGCAACGTTGCCCTGGTCGCGCATGTCGACCACGGCAAGACCACTCTGGTAGACGCCATCCTCGGCGCCACCGGGGTGTTCGCCGCCCACGAGACGCGGGTCGAGCGGGTCCTGGATTCCAACGACCAGGAGCGCGAGCGGGGCATCACCATCCTGGCCAAGGCCGTCTCGGTGGAGTGGAAAGGCGTCCGCATCAACCTGGTGGACACCCCCGGCCACGCCGATTTCGGGGGTGAGGTGGAGCGCGCCCTGGCCCTGGTGGACGGGATCCTGCTGCTGGTCGACGCCGCAGACGGGCCCATGCCCCAGACTCGCTACGTCCTCTCCAAGGCACTGGCCCGCAACCTCCCCGCCGTGGTGGTGCTCAACAAGGTCGACCGCCCCGACGCCCGGGCCCACGAGGTGATCGACGAGGTCTACCAACTGTTCATGGATCTCGATGCGTCCGACCACCACATCGACTTCCCCATCATCTCCACCGACGCCCGAGCCGGCACGGCCGTGGACGGGGTGGGCATCCCCGGCGCCGGTGGAGGCCTGGCTCCTCTGCTCGACGCCATCCTCGAGACCATCCCCGGGCCCGAAGGCGATCCCGATGCCCCTCTCCAGGCCCTGGTGACCAACCTCGATGCCTCCGACTACCTGGGTCGCCTGGCTCTCGGCCGGGTCTCCCAGGGGACCCTGCGCGCCGGGCAGCAGATCGCCCTCTGCCACTCCAACGACGAGGAGCCCCCGATTCGCCGCCGCCTCACCCAGTTGCTCGGCTTCTCGGGCCTGCGCCGGGTGGAGGTGGACCAACGCATCGCCGGCGACCTGTTCGTCGTCGCCGGCTTCCCCGAAGTGGAGATCGGCGACACCCTGGCGGACCCCGCCGACCCTCGGCCGCTGCCCCGCCTGCAGGTGGACGAACCGGTGCTGCGCATGACCTTCGGGGTCAACACCTCGCCTCTGGCGGGCCGCGACGGAACCCGACTGACTTCGCGCCAGATCCGGGAGCGCCTCGAGCGCGAGGTACGCGGCAACGTCTCGATCCGCATCGGGCCGACCACTTCCCCTGAGGTCATCGAGGTGTCCGGACGGGGAGAGCTGCAGTTGGCCGTGCTCATCGAGACCATGCGCCGCGAGGGCTTCGAGCTGCAGGTCAGCCGACCCGAGGTCATCATCCGCCAGATCGACGGCGCACCCCATGAGCCGGTGGAGCGGGCCGTCATCGACGTGCCCTCCGAGCACGTCGGCACGGTCACCCAGGCCATGGCCCCTCGCAAGGGACAGGTCACCGACCTCCGTCCCGGTGACGCCGGGCGAACCGTGATCACGGTGGTGGCTCCCGCCCGGGGCCTCCTCGGCCTGCGCTCCCTGCTGATGACCGCCACCCGGGGGACCGCTCTCGTCCACCAGCACCACGACGGCTGGCAGCCCTGGGCCGGCACGCTACCCGCCCGCACCGGTGGAGCGATGGTCGCCGACCGCTCCGGTGCCGCCACCGGCTTCGCTCTCGAGAACCTCCAGAAACGCGGCGAGATGTTCGTCGGCATCAATGAGGCGGTGTATGAGGGCATGGTGGTGGGGGAGTCGTCGCGGCCGGGTGAGATGGTGGTCAACCCCACCCGGCCCAAGGAACTGACCAACATCCGCACCCACGACCACGATGACGCGGTGCGTCTCACCCCGCCCCGTCGCCCGACCCTGGAGACGGCCATCGAGTGGATCGGCGAGGACGAACTGGTGGAGGTGACGCCCGGGGCCGTCCGCATCCGCAAGCGCTACCTGGGCGAGAGCGAACGCCGGTTGGCTCGGAAGAGCCGCTGACCCGGAGGCCCGGGCCGGGATCAGCCGTGGATCGCTCCGGGCGCGACGTCGGCGGCCGGGCCTACCCACATGAAGAGGCCGCCGCCAGCCCGATGACCCGCGCCAGCGCCGTCCGGGTCGCCGGGCCCACGACGCCGTCGACCACCAGGCCGTGATCCTTCTGGAAAGCACGCACCGCCCGTCGCGTCGCCGGGCCGAAGCCGGGGCCGAAGGGCGTCGGGCCAGGGGCGTGGCCCGCCGCTGCAAGCCATCGCTTGAGTTCTCGTACATCCGGCCCGCGCTGGCCGGCGCTCAGCAGGCGCCCGTCGGACCGGACCAGCGAGGCGATGGCGGGAAGCTCGGCCATCCGAGCGATGGCGGCCCGAGTCCGGCCACCCACGGCCCCGTCGACGGGAAGCCCCTGCCTGCGCTGGAAGGCCCGCACCGCCGCCTCGGTGCCCGGGCCGAAGATGCCGTCCACGGTGCCGACCGGGTAGCCGCGTACTCGCAGGAAGGCCTGCAACTGCCGCACACCCTCGCCGGTGCTGCCCCGCCGCAGCAGGGGACCACCGCCCAGCACCGCCGCCAGGGGAGCAGAGCCGCCGGGAGGGCACGCCTCCCCGGTGAAGGCCGCCGCCAGGGAAGGGAAGGGATCGACCTTGACGCCGCCGGGAGCCAGCAGTTCGAAGTGCAGGTGAGGCGCAGTGTCCTCGGCGTTGCCGCTGTCACCCACCCACCCGATGAGTTGCCCCGCGGAGACCCGCGTCCCCGAGACGATCCCCGGCGCGATGCCCCATCCCTTCCCGTCGTCCGTGCCCGGGGTGTCGTTGTTCAGGTGGATGTACCAGGTCTGCCAGCCGTCGTCGTGGGCGAGGAAGACTGAGCAGCAGGTGGAACCGGTCCAGGCGACCGTGGCGGCGGCGGCGGCGTAGACCGGCGTCATCTTCGGAGCCATGATGTCCACTCCCTCGTGCCGCCGGGTGCATCCTCCACGGCAGGCCCCGAAGCCCAGGCCGTGCTCCTCGGTGAGGGTCAGCCCCGACCCTCCCACCGGGAACACCAGTGGGTACTCGACGCGCTGGCCGTAGACGAACGGCCCGGAGGGTACCCCCGGAGCAGCCGATGCCGCCGCAGGGCCCAGTGGACCGCCGCTCCACCCCAGGAGCAAGAGAGCGATCGCCCCCAACGCCCCCAGGCGCAAGCCGAGACGATTGGCCATGCGGATTCCATCGGACGCCACCGGGCCGAACCTGACCCGAATCGCCGGCGGGACGGGAACGGGGACGGCTCGGCAGGAAGGCCCGTCGTGCCGATGCCTGCCGGGGAAGCGCCGGCAGCCATGATCGGGGCGAGTACCCTGCGGCCCGGCCGACGGCGGCGAGCGCGCCGCTCCCCGCTGCGATCGAGGAGGCACGCCATTAGATCGTTCCGGCTCGTTCCCGCTCTGCTTCTCATCGCGGTGGCCTTGGCCGTGACGCGCCCCTCGGAGGCCGCCGACCATCTTTGCTTCGGGAAGGCCGCCACCATCGTCGGCACCCCCGGTCCAGACACCATCGTCGGCACCCCCGGTCCAGACGTCATCGTCGGGCGCGGGGGCAACGACCACATCTCCGGGCGGGGCGGCAACGACCTCATCTGCGGCGGACCGGGTGACGACGTGCTGCTGGGAGAAGACGGCGCCGACTCCCTCGACGGCGGCGACGGAGCCGACGTCCTCCGGGGCGGCCGCAGCGCAGACCTGCTGCGGGGAGGCGCCGGCCCCGACTTCATCGTCGGGGGCACAGGAGCCGACACGGCGCGGGGCGGCCCCGGCCGAGACTCCTGCACCGCCGAGACTGCGTCGGGCTGCGAGCAGCCCATCGTGATAGACCACACCACCGCCGACTTGAGCCGCATACCCGCAGCCTGGCGGCGGCTGGCGGCCGAACGCGTGGTGTGGGCCTACGGCTCCACCTCGCACGGCACGCAGGTGTGGACGGGGGCGGAGTACCTGAAGTCCCTTCTCGGATCGACGGCCTACCCCTTCGCCCGCGGGTGGCACGCCGTCCCGGCCCAGACCGCCCCGCCTCGGCTCCGCATGGCGTACGACTCGGGATGGTCCTGGGACCCCGCCGCCTTCTACAACACGGCTGCCGCCCTCCTCGCCGATGCGCCCCAGGCCAATGCCTTCATGTGGTCGTGGTGCGGCGAACTGTCTTGGGACAACACCGCCGTGGACGCCTACCTGCGCGCCATGAAGCGCCTCGAAGTCGACTTCCCCGGAGTCACCTTCGTGTACATGACGGGCCATACCGACGGCCCGGGGGACCAGATGCTCGAGAGGAGCAACCAGAGGATTCGCAACCACGCGCTGGCCCGCAGCAAGGTCCTGTACGACTTCGCCGACATCGAATCCTGGAGCCCGGCGGGCACCCACTACCCCGGCACCGACGACTCCTGTACCTGGTGCCCCGCCTGGTGCGCCGCCCACCCCGGCGATTGCTCGGGCCTCTCGGCCCAGCCGTACGACTGCGCCCACTCCCATCGCTTCAACTGCGTGGTTAAGGGGCGGGCTTTCTGGTGGCTGTCGGCCCGTCTCGCCGGCTGGGGAGGCGCGTGAGGCCGGCTCTCGCCCTGGGCGGTCTCGCCCTCCTGGCCGCCGCCTGCGGGGGAGGGAGTGCTTCGACCACCTCGACCCCGGCCACCACCGGAGCCCCGGTCCCCACCGCCACCCCGGCCGCTACCACCGCCGCGCCCACCACCGCCGTGCCCACCACCACCGCCCCGCCTGCTGCGACTGCGCTGGTGGCCGACCACGCGGCCGCCGCGGTCCCGGTCCCGGCGGAGTGGCGCGAGCGCGCCGCCGCTGAGGTCGTGTGGGCCTACGGGTCCACCTCACACGGCACCCAGGTCTGGACGGGGGCGGAGGCACTGGGGGAGGGGTTCCCCTTTGCCCGGGAGTGGCACGCCGTGCCCGGGTCGGACGCCCTCCGCATGGCCTACGACGACGGCTGGTCCTGGGATGCCGCGACCTTCTACGACACCGCCGCCGCCCTGCTGGCCGATGCGCCCACCGCGGACGCCTTCATGTGGTCCTGGTGCGGGGAGTTGTCCTGGGACACCACCGCCGTAGAGGCCTACCTCGCCGCCATGGGCCGCCTCGAAGCCGACTACCCAGGGATCACCTTCGTCTACATGACGGGCCACACCGACGGGCCGGGACACCGGGTCTTGGAGCAGAACAACCAGGCCATCCGGGACCATGCCGCCGCCCGCGGCAAGGTGCTCTACGACTTCGCCGACATCGAATCCTGGGACCCGGACGGCACCTTCCATCCCGACACCGACGACTCCTGCCCCTGGTGCGCCGGGTGGTGCGCCGCCCACCCGGAGGACTGCCCCGACCTGCCGGGCGACTGCGCCCACTCGCACCCGTTCAACTGCATCCTGAAGGGCCGGGCCTTCTGGTGGCTGTCGGCTCGCCTGGCGGGGTGGGACGGGGCGTAGCCCGCCGGCGACTCACCGCACCCGGGGGTCGGCCGTCTCCGGGTCGATCTCATAGCGGGTGAGGGCGTCGGCCACCAGCGCCGCCGCTATCCGGCCCTCGGCCGCCAGGGCGCTCAACACTGCCACCACCACATGCCCGGCGTCCACCTCGAAGAAGCGCCGCAGGGCCTCCCGGGTGTCGCTGCGCCCGTAGCCGTCGGTACCGAGGGGGACGAAGGTGCCGGGAACCCACCGGGCCACCTGGTCGGGCACCGCCTTCATGTAGTCGGTGACCGCCACCACCGGCCCGGGAACCTCGCCCAGCGCCCGGGTGACGAACGGCAGGCGGGGCGTCTCGGCCGGGTGCAGGCGGTTCCAGCGCTCCACCTCCAGCGCCTGCTCCCGCAGGGCCTTGTACGAGGTGGCGCTCCACAACTCGACCCCCAGTCCGTAGTGGGAGGCCAGGTCGGCCTGCGCCTGCCGAGCAGCGCGCTGTGCCGGCCCTGAGAACAGGATCGCTCCCGACGGCGGCACTCCCTCCGGTGCCGGCGCCCAGCGGTACAGCCCGGCGATGATCCCCTCATCCACCCCCTGCGGTCTGGGGGGCATGGCGTAGTTCTCGTTGTAGAGGGTCAGGTAGTAGAAGACGTCCTCGCCCTCCGGCCCGTACATCTCCTGCAGGCCGTGCTCCACGATGGCCGCCATCTCATAAGCGAAGGCCGGGTCGTAGGCCCGGCACACCGGCACGGTGGAGGCGAGGAGGAGGCTGTGGCCGTCCTGATGCTGCAGGCCCTCGCCCAAGAGGGTCGTCCTCCCGGCGGTGGCCCCCAGCAGGAACCCGCGGGCCCGGGCGTCCCCGGCCAGCCAGACCAGGTCGCCCACCCGCTGGAAGCCGAACATCGAGTAGAAGGTGAAGAAGGGCGCCATGGGCACGCCCCGGGTGGCATGAGAAGTGGCGGCGGCGATCCACGACGCCATCGAGCCCGCTTCGGTGATGCCCTCCTCGAGGATCTGGCCGTCGCGGGACTCCTTGTAGGAGAGCAGCAGGTGGTGGTCCACCGGCTCGTACAACTGCCCCTCGGAGGCGTAGATGCGCAGTTCCTTGAACAGGGCGTCCATGCCGAAGGTGCGGCCCTCGTCGGGGATGATGGGAACGACCCGCGGCCCGAAGGAATCGTGCCGGGCCAGGTTGCGCAGGAGCCGGGTGAAGGCCATGGTCGTCGAGACCTCCTGCGTCCCCGAGCCGGCGTCGAACTCGGAGAAGGGCCCGTGGTCGGGCAGGACCAGCGGGCGGCGCAGCTCCACCGGCCGGCTGGGGAGCGGCCCGCCCAGGGCCCGGCGCCGCGCCAGCAGGTACTGCACCTCCGGAGAATCCACCGGCGGCCGGTAGAAGGGAGGCTCCCGGCCTTCTTCCAGGGCGGCGTCGGGGATCTCCGTCTGCAGCTGCAGCCGGTCGCGCAGCGCCAGCAACTGATCGTTGGAGAGCTTCTTGATCTGGTGGGTGGCGTTGCGTCCCTCGACGTCCGGGCCCAGGGTCCAGCCCTTCACCGTCTTGGCCAGGATCACCACCGGAGCGCCCCGCAGGTCCACCGCCGCCCGGTAGGCGGCGTACATCTTGCGGTAGTCGTGCCCCCCGCGGCGCAGCGCCCAGACCTCGTCGTCGCTCATCCCCGCCACCAGGCGCCGCAAGCGCGGGTCGGGCCCGAAGAAGTGCTCCCGCACATAGCCCCCGTCCTCGGCCTTGAAGCGCTGGTACTCGCCGTCGACGGTGGTATTCATCTTCTGGACCAGGACGCCTTCGGCATCCCGGGCCAGCAGCGGGTCCCAGTTGGCCCCCCAGATGACCTTGATGACGTGCCAGCCGGCGCCGCGGAAGAAGGCCTCGAGCTCCTGGATGATCTTCCCGTTGCCCCGCACCGGGCCGTCGAGGCGCTGCAGGTTGCAGTTGACCACCCACACCAGGTTGTCGAGGCGCTCCCGGGCGGCCAGCGAGATGGAGCCCAGGGTCTCCGGCTCGTCCACCTCGCCGTCTCCCAGGAAGCACCACACCCGGGAGGCCGACGTGTCGTCGAGGCGGCGGTGGTGCAGGTAGCGGTTGAAGCGCGCCTGGTAGATGGAGTTGATCGGGCCGAGCCCCATCGAGACGGTGGGGTACTCCCAGAAGTTCGGCATCAGGCGAGGGTGCGGATAGGAGGACAGGC
>Ga0194125_10000885_pt1 | contig 51125 bp, 34 predicted proteins | sample TA2KigC250mmetaG_FD_148626 | JGI IMG/M metagenome (GOLD analysis project Ga0194125, IMG submission 148626) | Freshwater microbial communities from Lake Tanganyika, Tanzania - TA2015034 Kigoma Deep Cast 250m | ecosystem: Environmental > Aquatic > Freshwater > Lake | place: Tanzania: Lake...
GTCTGGTCGAATCGAAAAGTCGAATATCAAATGAATATTGAATTTGATATAAACACCCCCCCCCTTGCTCCCCCCCGCAAGCGGGGGGGGAAGCAAAGTTCTTATTTCGGCAACAGCCCATGAAAGTCATTTTAGATCCGCGCGCCGGTATCTGCGGCGGAGTGCGGCGGGCGATTCGGTTAGCCGAGCAGGAACTCGCCGGCGGCAAACGCAATATCTTCGTGCTGGGCGACATCATTCACAACGAGCGCGAAGTCGAGCGGCTCGACCGCGCCGGACTAAAGACCATCCACGACGGCGAGTTGGATACATTGCCGGAATTGTTGGAACAGAGCGGCGCGTCTCAATTAAAGGTTCTGGTGCGGGCGCACGGCGAGCCGCCGGAAAAGTTCGCCAAACTCGCCGGATTAGGCGTCGAAATCATCGACGGCACCTGCCCAGTCGTTACGCGCTCGCAGGATTTGGCGCGCCGGTATCGACAATTGGGCTTTCAAGTCGTCATTGTCGGCAAGCATAACCATCCGGAGACCATCGGCATCGTCGGACACACCGGCGGCAGAGCCAAAGTAGTCCAGTTCGATGCAGATATTCAGCAGTTGGTAGTCGGCGTTCCGACGATGGTGATGGCGCAGACGACCATTTCACCGCGTGTATTTGCCGGGATGGCTGAAAAGATCCGCGCCTGTGTCGGAACGGTCGAAATCAAAGATACGATGTGCCGCTTCGTCGTGCGCCGCGAACAAAAACTGCCGTCTTTTGCCCGGCAAGCCGATGTCATTTTAGTCGTCGGCGGGCATAAGTCTTCCAATACGATAATGTTAGCCGCCGCCTGTCGAGCCATCAATCCGCGCTCTTATCATATTGTCTCGGTCGATGAAATCGACTTAAAGTGGTTTGAAGACGCCAAAGTCATCGGCGTAACCGGCTCAGCCTCGACGCCGCATTGGCTGCTGCAGGAATTCGTTGACACGCTGGAGCAATGGGTCGCCAAAGGGCGAATCGGCGCTAAATCATCCACGTCGGGAAATACAAGATGATATTTGTTATCGCTTTTGCCGCCTGCATTATCTGATACATTCTCATCATCATCATTTCGAATGCGCCTCGCCAAGATATTTCGCCGTTCTGTTAAAAATACACAGCATATACTTCAGCGCCGGCCGGCTATGATATGGGTAAGCCTGTTGATAACCAAGCGTTGCACTCAGCGGTGTATGCAATGCGCCATTCCGCTTAGCCCGTCTGTAAAAAACGCCGAACCCACCGCCAGCCTTAAGCGGATAATAGATATTTTTGACGATTATGGGACGCAAATATTGACTATCTCCGGCGGCGAACCGATGCTGCATCCGCAATTAGACGATATATTAAAATACGCGACAACAAAGCAATTTATCCGCATTCACCTACAGACGACGCTTTATGGCCCGCAGCATTTAATCGACCGGACTATAGAATCAGCCTTTGAATCGGATTTATCGCTATCAACCTCGTTCGACGGTTTTGGCGCTGTGGCCGACGAACTGCGCGGCGCGAAAAATGTTGCGGAAATTGTAATGCGCAGTCTGGAAACCATTCAAGAACGAAACAGCCGGCGCTTAAGTCCCATTCCCATCAGCGCCAATGTGGTGATAAATCGGCTGAATCTCGCCCAAATTCCGCAAATTTTGGATTATCTCGAATCTGTCCGTGTTCCAGTGGATGTTGACATCTATCGCTGGGCCTCAACTAATCAACAGGAGCAGGACGAGTTAAAAATCGAGGACTCATCTGAACTGCGGCGGGTTTTAGCGCTCGTCAGGCAGTCGCCGATAGTTTTCACGCCGCGTTGGCTCATCGATGGCTTTCCGTCTTATCTGAGCGGCAATTTCCCCAAGTATTGTCCGTATTTAAAAACGCCTTCACTCGGCAGTAAGTTCTACATCGAGCCGGATGGCGAGGTTGTCGTCTGCATTGGCGGCAGCATTGGCAACCTGCGGCAGCAAACACCGAACGAGATATTCCGTTCAGATAGCTGGCGGCGCCGGCTGGAAATGTTCGGCGCGTGCCGCGGCTGCTGGAACACCTGCTACACGCCATCGGCGAGGCTGTTCCACATCGACAATGCCCGCGAAGCGCTGAAAGCAGTGAGAATGTTGAAGAATAAGAGTGTTATGAATGCAAAGAGGATTTGACCATCTGATGCTGCATATATTAAGACAAAATTGCCAGATTTATAAAAAATATGTCGGGCGTCGGTCAAAATCCGGTCTCCCAACAGTATCCTTCGGCGTTATATCGTTTTTTATTATCTTTGCTAATTTCTCCCTCGGTTTTACTCAAGAAGCGGCGAATCTTTATAACGAACAAATAGCCCGCACTGTCGAACGCTTGACCATCACCGAGGAATACGACCGCGCGCTGCAGACTATCGATAGTCTGATGAATGATGATAATGATGCTGATGATGTATTTTTATTATTGCTGCGCGCCTCGACGCTCTGCGCGCGCACGATGGATTATGAAGATTTGGAGGATGCCCCGGCAGTAAGAGCCATCTGTGCCAAAGTCGATGAGATTTACCGAAATAAAAATCTCGATGCTGATTCGACTGGGGCGAAATACTTCTATTTAGGAACGGCTTATCTCTATCAAGCGCTGCTGGAGCATCGCTTGGGCAGTCTGTTGAGCGCGCTCAAATTGTCGCTGAAGGGCGCTGGATATCTAGAGAAGGCACAGCAAAAGAATCCTTGGTTGTGGGATGTCTATTATGGATTGGGGATGTTTCAATATAATTTCAGCCGTTATGCCAGCATAGCCCGCAGTCTGGGGCTGGTGCGCGACCGCCGGCAGCAGGGCGTCGAACTGCTGACCATTGCCGCCACGAAAGGCATTATCACCCAATACTCGGCGCGCAACGCATTGGCTTGGATCGATTTGGAAAATAAGAACTATGCCGGCGCCATCGCCAAGTCTCAAGCGCTGCTGAACGAGTTCCCCGGCCGTCGAGCAACCCTTTGGCTGCTCAGCAAAGCCTTACTGCGGGCGGAGAGATGGGTGGAAGCGATTGAGGTCTTGAAACAACTTGAATCCGCCATTGCGCACCAAACCCGCAACAATCATTACAACGAAATCACGCGCCTGTATATGCTGACTAAGGCTTACTACAGCCTTGGACGCCGGCAGGAAGCCGTCTGGGCAGCAGATTCAGCCCTTGCGATACCATTGACGAAATATGTTCAGATGAAGAAAAAGAATGACTTGAGCGAGTTGGCGGAAATGAAAAGGAGAGCCGGGCGGGATATTACACGTTAGAGTTATGTCAAGTGTAAGATGTCGTCATACTGAACGAAGTGAAGGATCTCGTTCTAAAGACTTACTTATCCAGACGAGATCCTTCACTTCGTTCAGGATGACGACATTTTTACAGTAGGCTGTGGGTTTAGAGATAACTAACATTTAATCAACTTTGTCTAAATCATCCATTCCCCAAATCACCGTCCTCAGCGGCCCGTGGACGCCCAGCACAAGTCTCTTTTCAATGTCGGCGGTGCGGGACGGTCCAGTGATGAATGTGTAAGACAGGCTCTTATCGGCTTGATTTAAAAATTGTGCCAAAGTCTCATAAAGAGGCGCTTCCTTAACGACCGCGACACTCAGCGGCGGCAGAGCGCTGACCATCCGGTCGCCGATATGACGCGAGGCGACGACCAGAGTGCCGGTGTCGGCGATGAGCGCATCCACGCTATGCACGCCGGCCTCGGCGCTGCGGCAAGCCTCAATCGCCGCGGTATGCGACTCGACCGGTTGCCCAAAATCCATCAATAAGGTTAGTTTTTCTGCCATCGCTGCAACATAAGCCGGCGCGAGCGGCGCGCCGCCGGTTACGACCGACCTTACCTGCGCGCGCTGCAGGAACTCGGCTAATCCTTTATAAGGATCAAGTCCGTCGATAGGACTGGCAAATTCCCCCGAAACTGCCTCCCAGCGCGACTTAAACAGCGCTCTCAGATCCTCAATCTTCATCCGGCTGCCTGTCTCTAAAAGCCCGGCGGCTCAACCCGAACCGTCTTTCGATAGTCGGAATAATCTGCCCGAGGCTGCGGGTAATTCGTCCAGCGAATTCGTAGCGCTGCGGTGTCTGCATCGTCCACTTCCAGCCGGCCGCTAAGACTCGATGCACCGGCGGCTTCGACGCCCGCGACCGGATTTCGAGCAGCATACGCGGGATGTCTATGTCCACCGGGCAGACCTCCTTGCATAGTCCGCACAAGGTCGAAATCTGCGATAATTCGTTGTGCCGGATAAAGCCGTCGCCGATTATGTTCGACAATACCGAGCCCATCGGACCGGGGTAGGTCGAGCCATAAGCGTGACCGCCGAGGCTGCGATAGACCGGGCAGGCGTTCAGGCAGGCGCCGCAGCGCAGGCAGAGCATCATCTCGCGCAACTTGGCATCTGCCAGCGCCATCCGCCGGCCGTTGTCTAATAAAACTATATGCATCTCGCGGGGGCTGTCTTTGCCTTGCCGGGAAGGCTTCAAAAGATGCGCATAAGAAGTAAATCTCTGCCCGGTGGCGCTGCGTGCCAGTAGTTGTAAAATCGGCGCGGCATCGGTCAAATAGGCTATGACCTTTTCAATACCGGTGATAACGATAAACAGCGGCGGCAGAGCCAGTCCCAGCCGCGCGTTGCCTTCGTTTTCCACTATAAGAATATGCCCAGTTTCAGCGATGAGGAAATTCGCCCCAGCCAGGCCGAATTCCGCTTGCAGAAATCGCTCGCGCAGAACCGACCGCGCGACTTTGGTCAACACTACCGGGTCGTCCGAATAGGGAATGCCGAGTTTATCGGTGAATAACTTACCTATCGAGGCACGCGAGCGGTGCAGCGCCGGGGCGGTGATATGCGACGGCAACTCGCCAGCCAACTGCACAATATATTCGCCCAAATCCGACTCCACCGCGTCGATGCCGGCGGACGCCAATGCGCGGTTCAGATGAATCTCTTCCGATACTATGCTCTTCGACTTGACGCCGCGCTTAACCCTATGGGATTTCAGAATATCGACGATTATCCGGCAAGCCTCCAATCCATTTTCAGCATAATGAACTATTCCACTGACGCTTGACCAGGCGGTCGTCCATTGAGCGAGCAGTTCGTCGAGGCGGTCGATGGAGTCTTGCCGGACGGCGCGGGCGTCCCGTCGGGCAGCCTCTAAATCAGGGATTTCGACGATGATCTTTGCCCGGGCGACTGTCGAATGCAGGCAGGCGCGCAACACCGCATCACCTAAAGCCCGGTCGGATAAGGCTGCAGTTATATGACGGTTAAGCGAGGAAATTGTGAGACCGAAAAAAACGATGGGTTTGACGAAGAATCAACTCACTAATCTTAATACAGCGATGGGACTCGCACCGGGTTATTCGGTCCTTGAATAAGCGGTAGTGTCTATTATTTATTGTGATGAAGTGTTGCCTCGAGGTTCGGTCGCATCATTACTCGGAAAATAGGCTCACCTTCTTCCCCCGCTTGCGGCTGTTGCTTGCTTCTCCCCTCGCTTGCGGCTGTTGCTTGCTTCTCCCCCCGCTTGCGGGGGGATGAAAGGGGGGTGTATTTTCATCTTACATTGCACCGCGCTGCAGGATGAGATTTCACGCGAAAGGGGAATTCAGAATCAAGTTTATTCTGAAGTTAGATGAACATATGGGTTCTATTTCAGAATCTGTGGATAAATTTAATTAAGGAATTATTAACAATTACACCTTACATCTTACAACTTGGTGCGCTTCGTTGATTTATTTCACTAACAATAACTTGACTGTCTTCGTTAGATTTCCCGCTTCCAATCTGCCGAAATAAACTCCTGCCGGCAGCGCGCCGCCGTCGAATTCTATTTTATGCCTTCCGGCCAGTTTATATCCTTGATGCACAACTACTTGAACGCGGCTGTGGATATCGACAACCGTTAAAATTACTTCGCCGTCAACCGGCAGGCTGTAATTTAGTGTAGTCCGGGCATTGAACGGATTGGGATAATTCGACTCGACAGCAAAGGTCAAAGGCTGGTTGTCGCCTTCATTCGGCGTAGCAAGCGCTACCGAAAGTCTAATCGGCAGCAAGCCGAATCCCGGCCGGGCGTTGTGTGTAAATTGGATGTTGGTAGTGTAAATCCCCTCGGTCAGTTCGGTCGGATCGAAATCGAGCCTAATGAACAGCGAATCGCCGGCATTGAGCATACCTATATGCGGCGTCCAGGTCAACCACTTGACTCCGGGCGCTGTGAGTTGACTGCTAAAGGTTAAAGACCCGCTGCCTGAATTGCGGATTAGGAACGAGTCTGCTACAATCTGCACCTGCGACAACCTGATTTCGAATAATTCGCGGTCGAGGCTAAAAAGTGGCTTGAGCAGTGCAAAATTGGCTTCAATAGTGTCGTTGGCGATTATCTCTAAACCGCCGCGTGTTGAGTCGTTATAAAACAAGCAATCAACTGTCGCGGAAACATCGCGGCTCACCGGCAGATTGGCGAAAAAGAATTCACCGCTTTCGTTGGTCGTAGTTTGATTGCCGAGCGACAGACGCACGCGGGCGTTCGACAGCGGCTCGCCTGTCATCGCGTCGGAAACAATCCCGCGCACAAATCCGACCGCCGTCGACCGCTCGGTAGTGAATTTTATCGCCCGGTTGTCAACTAAATCGGTCGCGCCTGGATGAAGCGCGCCCCAGTAAGTATATTGCAAGCCGTCGCTCTGGTCAGGACTGCCAATGCCGACGGTCGCAAAAGGCGTATCCCACTGCTGAAAACAGGAACGCGTATCGATGATGTCTTGATATTGAAATACTATTTCGCCATCGCCGGTCGCCGTGCGGTGAACAGCTGGGTCGTAGAGGATAATTTCAAAGGTCTCCAGCGGCTCGCCATTGCCCTGTTGACCTAACTTGCGCATCTGACACCATTCGACGACAAATACTCTATTATCCCTGTCATACCAATAAAAGACGCCGTTGTTGACGGTAGTGAGCAGGTCGTCCCAGAAAGGGCAGAGCATCGCCGAGACGACTTCGCCGCCGGGAATCTGGCGGTTGCGAGCGCTTACCAGAGCCGAATGGTTGCCGAAAGCCGCCCAGCCGTTGGTGCAGATAGTCAGACTGTCAAAGTCCCGTCCGTAATAGCGAAAAGTGAACGGCAGCCTGACCACGCAACTGGCGTCGCGCTCTTCGCCAAAGTCGGTAAGTCCGGTGTTTGTTCCCCGCCCGCCGAGGCGCGGATTCAATTCTATCCACTCGAAAGACGGACGGTTCTCCCAAGTTAAGTCTATATCGTCGATGCAGATATAGCCGTATTTATCGGGTCCGAAAGGCTGGTCGGCTTGCGCCCGGCCAATCGGCAGGCTGAAAAATGCCGTATCGCAAAATCCATTCTGCGCTTGCAGGATGAGCGCCAAGTCGGCGTTGTTGCCTGCGATATGCCTGATGTCCGCTTCGAGCCATAAGCCGCGGTCGGACATCCCACGCTGGCGGATATCGATGCCGGCAAAACTGCTGCGGGCGAACGGCACAGTTATCGTCGGCGTGAAACTGATTAGTTCCGCACCCACATCCGGCGCGGCATCCGCTCCGATATTAGTCAGCCAGATACTCAAGGCTTCAGCGCGTCCGGGCCGGAGCGGCTCGCCAGCCCACTCCAAATTTGCAAACTCGAGTTGCGGCGCGTAAATTGGAAACGAAAAGGAATTTACATAACTTTGCCCGCCGGCGATGACCTCCAAAATAAATTTGGCTTCCATCCCATTCGGGCAGCCGCCGCCGACCACGATTTGATAGACGGCTTCCTGACGCACGCCAGGACCTGGCGCTACATTAAAAACAAGTGTATCGTTCTCAACCGTCAATAATGACGAAACCGACCTCAAAACAGCTGTCATATTCCCGTTAGGGCGTGTCGTTCCGCAATTTTTTATCCGCAGACTCAATTCCAAAGTCTCCAACGGCTCGGCTTCGCCGTCGTCATCGCCGGAACTGGCGCCTTCGTCATCATCATCGATTACTATCTGCTCAATGCCAAACATTACCAGGGCTTGAGCGATGTTCAAATCGGCTAAAATCGGGATGAGATTCGGTCCGCTTATCGTAAATTTGATTTGCCCGGACTGCGTCCATTCCGGCTGGAGGACAAAATCGACTCGGCCATTTTGGTCGGCGCGCTGCATCAATTGAAAGCCTTGTGCCTTATAGAGGCAGACATTAGCCTCGGCGGCGGGCCGGTTGTCGTCGGCATAGCGAACCTGAACGCTGTAATGGGTTTCGCCCTGGCGCATCTGGTCGGGGCGGGAGACCGCAAGTCGGCGCGGCACGGCGGTATATAATTCGACGGCTGGGTCGCCCATTAAGTTATAGATATAATATAGCGTCAGCCAGGCTTGCATATTACTGTTCTCTTCATGGTTGATGTCGCCGCGACCTTCATAGGCTTTGACCAGCGCCAGTTTGCCCATCTGCAGCGCCCAGCCCTGCGCATAGACCTTATCGACGAACGGCGCGCGCAAAGTAGCCGACGCTATGAGATTATTATAAGCCGAATGAGTTGCTCCGGCCGCGCCCACGGCGCCGATCGCCCCGACGGACAGATTGACGAAGCGCTCTGTGTAGCCGTAAGGCGAGTCCTGACTGCCAGTTACATATTCGCCGGTGTTGCAGGTCGCTAACATTATGAACGGTAGTTTCTGACCGTTGCGGATCTGGCGTTGAATATCCCGCACGCGAAAGCCATTTAGATCCGACCAACCGCGATAAAGGACGAACGACAGACCGGCGTTTATGTTTGTCGAAAGAAAATTCGTCGGGTCAACCTGTTGGTCTTGCGCCGAATAATATAATTCGTTCACTGTAACAAAGCCATTTTGCCGAACCAGTTCGCCGAACCACTCGCAGACATCGATGGACGAGCGTCCGCTGCGGCTATCGGTCGCTGCTACCGCCGCCTTCAACTGCCAGTTGCGGTCGTTATTCTGCCCAATATAAGGCGTCGATTCATATTGGATAATTTTATTGACCTGCGTGTTCAACATTTCGATATTGTCGAAAGTAATCCGTCCGATAGCCGCTTCCGGCAGATAATCGTTGCCTTCCAACAGCGCGTAAGGCTGGTCGGACTCGTAAGGATAGCGCGCGCCGTTGGCGATATCATAATAGGCAAGCGTCCGGTTATTGCCCATCATCCCCGGCGCATCGCCGACCAGGACAATGAATTCCGGTGGAATCTCCCATTCGTTATAGGCTTCACGTAAGGCATTTTGGATGACAAACCGGTCGGTATTTTGCGCGATGCGCAGAACCTCGACCTTCCAGCCCATCCGCCGCCGCCATTCGACCAGCGGCGCCAGCGCGTTGTTCACATCGTTATAATTTGGCGTAACATAGACGATTGAGCCGCCGATCATATCGTCGTCGCGATGCAGCGCCGGCGGATTGACGACCATCTGTTCGAGCAGTTTACGAATGTAGCGTGACGGACGCGGTTTGGCCGGGTCAGAGACCAAATTCGTTCGGTTGGCGCTGGATGTGAAATCAAGTTCGACTTCGGCGCTCGTCAGCCATTCGATTTCTTGAGTCTCCAAATTGAATCTCATAGGGGAAATCAAGAGCGGCGCCAGTCGGTAGCCGCGCATAACCGCCGGCGCGCCGAGACGGACGAATTCGAAGGGAAGATCACGCTGGAAAACCGGAGTGTCGGAGCGCCTAACTGTTTGGGTTGTGTGATTGTTGAGTTTGACATCTACACCGCAGTCGGGCGGTATCAACACCCAACAGATCTGAATAGGTGGCTCAGACTCAGCCGTCAGGCTCAAGATTTCCACCCGCGGCGGGGCGCCGAAGTTCACCTGCAGCCGGGCAGAAGCCGGCTCGTCGGAAATTAGTTGGACGCTCGTATCGTGATTTAGAGCCGATGCGGCGCTGGAGTTGGTTGTTATTACAGAAAAGGAGACGAATGCAGATAGCAATATCCGGGCGATGGGACTTTTAGTTGTCGGCATCGATGTATCTTTCTTGTGAGCGCGAGAGTTATTAATAGTGTGAGTGCGCAGGTGTGACTTTCGACTCACGGAACTGATGATTTATTTCTTAAGTTTTATCATAGCAAATAGCGTGCTAAAAAAATTCCGGCTGAACGCTATGGTGGAAGAAAAGCGGTATCGATAGAATTGGGCTGCTATAAGGCTTGAAAAAGGGAACATTTTAAAGCGGCAAGGCGAGCAGGTTGTCCGAGAGTGTCTTTTTCCGTTGCTGCACCACCGTGGTTGGCAGCGGAAATATTTAAATTACAATACCCTGCTGTTGACTACGGCGAGTCGATGGCAGGCATTTTCACTTTCGCGGACAATCCGGGAGGCTTTCATCGACGGTATGTTGATTCTTCTAACGCTTGCATGAGAATAAATTCACAACGTATTTAATGGATGAATCGGATTAGGATACACATACATCGAATTTTGTCAACCTTCTGCGGTTGACAGTCATCTTTAACGCATCCTTTAAAATCTATGAAAGAGAGCCCTAATTCTTAAATCTTATGCGAACATTTTGCACACCTGCTGTTAATTTAATCGCAGATTTTCTAAATCAGGTTATAGCTCAGCGTGCAATATCTGCACTTATCATTCTCTCGCTACAATACTCATCCACTCAAGCGCTCATCGTCATCAATTTTGCACATCCCCTTTAGTTCCCTCCGCCGAACGGCGGGGAGACTCTTTCATCATCATCATCATCATCATCATCACATTATTGTTCACTCAAGCGCTCATCCGTTTAAGCGCCCCGCTTAGGCACATACACTCTGACTTTCGGGTTCTTGCCGGTCTGCACAAACTCATTGATTAACCTTTCGATGGAACGCTCGGTGAGAATGACCCCGCGCCGTAGAAGATATAAATCTTGGGCATTGTAGAGATCCTGCGCCAGGCGCATTCCGGGACGGAGGGCGCTGATTTTCAAATCCATCGGCGTTAAATTTGACCTCTCGTGCTGCAGATTGCCGAGCGCTCGTATGGCGCAATCGACTAATGTGCGGTCATAATAGATATCTACTTTACGTCGCAGATGGTCGAGGCATTGTTTGAACTGCGGGTCGAGTCCGGCTGGCGAGCGGCTGTCGCATAAACCTTCGTTGTAGCGGTCCACGCCGTCGGCAATTCTTAAGATGCGGCTGGTAAAGAGCATCTCCGAGCCTAACTTGCCGGCAGGAAAGCCCGACCCGTCGAAATTTTCGTGATGTTCTTCGATAATCATCCCCACCTGCGCAAGACCGGGCACCGATGAGACGATAATCCCTCCGATGCTCGGATGTTTTTGATAAGCCGCCAACTCGTCGGGATTCATATCTTCGGGGCGTTTGTGCAGCGTCGCTTCCGGCAGATTGAATTTGCCAATGTCGTGCATCAACGCCGCCAGACTCAAATTCCGCATATTGACCGGCGGCAAACCGGCTTCCTTGCCGATGCGGTTCGCCAGATCCTCGACCCGCGCAATATGGCTGCTTGCCCCCTCGCGCGATGATTCCATCATTTCCGCCATCATCCGCACCGAGCCGATGTAGTCCCGCTCCATATCCTGCTGCTGTTTCTCGAGTTCGGTGATGGTCTTCTTAAAATGCCCCTGAATATCTTCGAGTTGCGCGCCGAGAGTAGTTGTTACATCTTTGAGTTCGGAGACGACTTTGCTGCGCATATCAGTCAATGCTGCCGGTTGCGATTTGTGCATAGTCGCTTTATGGTCGAGGATACCGCGGATGTTGGCTAATAAATACTTCATCGAAAACGGCTTGGAAATTATCATCCGCACGCCCATCGACATCAATTCCTGAAAGATATTGGTTTCTTCGACGCCGGTCATTACGATGATAACCTGCTCAGGGTCGCGTTGGAAAATCTCCTTGATTAGGTTATAGCCGTGCATCTTGGGCATCTTCAGGTCGGTGAGTATTATGTCGTAGCGCTGCTGGTCATAGAGCGCCAAGGCTTGCTGCCCATCCGGCGCGTAGAAAGTTTGATAGCCCAAATCGGACAGGAACTTCCGAATAGGCTGTCCTATACTCGGCTCGTCATCGACGATTAATATGCTGTGGAAAGACTCCATAGAATAAAATTGCTAATGCTAATGCTGATGTTGATTTTTCAAACCTTTTATTATCAGCATCAGCATCAGCATCAGCATTATTTAACGTTGAACTTCTTAATGAGCGTTCCTGCCAGTCCTTGAATCGCTCCGCCGTCGCCGCCGAGAACAAGCACTTCCGGCATAATCCGCTGGCTGCCTTTGGCGTCGGAGAGGGCGGTTACGATGTTGACGGCTGCGGTGGCATCCTTGCCGAGGGCTTCGACCTGCGCTTTATAAGCGGTGGCTTTGGCGAGCCCGACCGCTTCGACTTCAGCGCCTTTAGCCGCGCCGGTCTGACGGATGTATGTGGATTCGCCGTCGGCTTTGGCTTTCAAAGCGTTGGCATTGTTGCGTTCTATTTCGACATTGACGGTCGAGCGGGCTAAATCCAACTGCATATCAGCGGTGCCGCGGGCGTGCTCGGTCTGGATGCGCTGCTCCTGGGCTTCCTGCTGGCGTTTGTAAGTGGCGACCTCCTGCGCGGCGATTTCCCGCTCGGTCAACACTTTAACCAGCGCTTCAGGCAGTATGACATCCTGAATATAGACGCCCTTGGTCTCGACATCATAGTCTTCCAATTGCCCGCGAATATGACGCAGCGCGTCCTGCTGCACGGCTTGGCGGGTCTGGATAAATTGCACGGCGGGCATAGATTGCAGTTTATCGCGGAAGTGGTTGCCGACGGCGGCTTGCAGCACTTCGTTGACAAGACTCTGCATTGTGCCTACCATTGAGATGACACGCGGCGCTTTAGTGTCCGGCACATGGATTTGCACCTGCAAATCGATATGGAACACGAAACCTTCGCAACTTTTGGCGATGATTTGGCTGAGCATTCGGTCGAGGTTATGCGCTTCGGAGATGGCTTCAGCCCAATTGAGCGTCAGGATGGCAGTGGGGACAATCTCGGCTTGATAACAGCGCGGATTCATAGGGTATTTGCCGGTGCGCAGTGGTTCGCGCCACACGCCGCGATGCCCCGGCACGACCAGCGAGCCGTATTTGAACTCCATCCCGGATGTATCCTGCGTTACTAAGCCGACATAAGATTTTATAACCGCCACCTCGCCCTGCTTGACGACTAACATCGGCACCATCTCAACCGAGACTAAAAACGGATTCAGATTGAACATTCCGTAGAGCAACGGGTCGTGCTGCAAGCCGATTTTACCGCCTTCATCCAGAAATTTCTGGAAGTCCTGGTAGTTGTTGTGGAGATTATTTTTACTGCCCAGCACCATCTCCATAATTTCAGCGTCGGATTTACCGGCGGCTTCGGCGGTGATGATATCGGTGAAACTTGCCAGTCGGCTGGCGATGTCTCCAGCCGGCAGCGGGTCGCCTTCGAAGGTCGTTATTATGCCGACCATATCCTGAATTTCACCGGTCTTGGTCTGATGCGGCGCGATGCGCACGACCTCCAACTGTTCCGGCATCAATCCAAACGCCAGCGGCGATAAACGCCCATCGCGCTCAACCTTCTTCTGCAGGTCGGCGGCAATCGGCACGCCATAGACCTGACTCTTGCAAATTATCAGAAAGCCTATGGGGTGAATTGGAGCCAATGTTCCCGGCGGCAGCGCCGGCCGCTGGACGCCTTTCTCACCGCCGTTGTCGATGAATTGGCGGACATTAGTGAAGTTGCCTAATCTCGGATTATAGCGCGCCGACTTAGCGCCGATGGGCAGCGGCTTACCGACCTGCGCGATGACCACGCCGATTTCACCGGCTGGCACCTGCACCCAGGGATGCTTTTCGACGCGATAGACGATCCAGAACTTCCAGCGTAATCCGGGCATAAGCATATCGGCTTGATAGCCGGCTTCGCCCTCGAACGCCAGCGGGCTGTCTTCGCTCAATTTCTTATAAGAAAAGCGTTTGATGACCAGCCCGACCTGCGTCGGACCAATACGGTGAATGGACGGCAGTATCAGCGCGATGAGTATAAACAGCAGCGCGCCGACGCCATAAAAATAGATGGAAGCGGACATTTGTAAAGAACTCCTATAGTGTATATTTACAAGGCTTTAGGCTTTTAGTATCTCCCCCCTGCTATTTGCAGGGGGGAATCAAAGGGGGGTAAAATCCATTCGATTCTATTTTAAATCGAAGCCTCCACAGTCGCAATCTCAGCCGAAGTCAAGCCATACAGTTCATAGACCTGCCGGTTGATTTCGCGGTCGATTTCGTCGATTTGGGCTCTTATCCGCCGTTTCTGAATTGCCGTAAAAGCCTCTTTTAAGTCGGAATTAAGTTCAAGAATTCGATTTACATTCGATTCGAGTTGGGACTTTTGTTCAGATCTTTCATTGATTACTAAAATCGGAACATCATTCATATATGTATTAAACAAGCGGATTCTTCCTCGCCGATCAGGGTCGCCTAAAACAGCACAAGACCTGATTAAATAACTCCAAATTAGTTTAGAATTTAAAATACCAATTAGATATATCTCTTCGGTTGGCATAAGATAGCAAGTATTTATATAATAATAACATCTATCATCCCAAGCGAACCTGCTTTCTTTTGCTATATCCGGCCACACGATTTTCGGTTTTTCAAATTCCTTATAATAGCCTGTAGTCGCCTGCAACTCATACCATTGGTATTTGCCGGGCGCCCGGCCTATCTCGTCCAAGCGATTGACTTTCGGCGTCAATTTATCTTTCCAGCGCGTTAAGTATTCCTCAATTATCGGATACTCTTCTATGTTTATGCCTTGTCTGGCGAAAATGATATATCGTTCGCGGTAGTTAATATGGTATCTACGCACATCATCGCCGACTACGAATGGCTTGATAACCTCTTCTGACGCCGGGTCATCTTTGATAAGTTTCTCTCTCGTCCGGGCGTTAATCACGAAAGCCTCATTGAACCCGGTTACAATGCCGCGGTAAATCTTCCCTTCGACATATTCGCCGAGCGGCGTTCCGACGGCTTTCATCTTCTCCAATACATCAGTTACACTCTTATTTACGAGGGCGAAACCGTTCACCGACAGCGCAGCCTCTTCGACCTCGAAGCCGCCGGTCTCGAAATCGGTTATGATAGTCTCCACACTCTCGGCTTTATCCCATTTCTCGGCTTGAAGCCCTTTCATTGGAACATAATATGGTCTCTGTTTCGGTGGATTCTTCTCTGCAATCATCACTAAGGGGAAAGTCGAACTGCTGGCGAAGACTTTGAGTTCACCGAAGTCGATTAGTTTCTCTATCTGATATTGTTTAATGAACTCTCTCAACTTTTCGCCATAGCGGGCGCGCATCCATTTATTAGAAACTATCATCCCAAACCTGCCGCCGGGCTTGAGCAGATTCAAGCCCTTCTCGATGAAAGCGACATAGAGGTCGGTAGAAGCGGATGTTGTAATATAATACCGCTCCAAATAATCTTTCAGTTCGGTGATGCTCTCCTGCCGGACATAGGGCGGATTGCCGATTACGGCGTCGAAACCGAATACCTCCCCATTATGGAAGACTTCCGGAAATTCTAAATCCCAGTGAAAAGGTATCCGCTCATTTTGGATCTTGGTAATCTGCGCCCAAATATCCGTAAATCGCGAGTTTAATTCTGTCGAAGGTTCTCCGGCTTTGTGTTTAAGAAGGTCCAAGGCTAATTCCCTAAAAGCGCCATCGTCCAGCGCAGCGCCTAAGTCGAAAGCCGTGCGAATATCCGCGACTGTCCGGAAAGGCTTTAAATTTTCCCGCACTTGTTGGAAATAAAGCGCTTCTTTTTGTTTTACGACTTCGACACTGTCGCTGACCTGGGCTGTTATCAAAGTTAGAGAATCAACAGATAGACGCAGCGCCTCATCCAATCCTTCGACAAGGAACAGAGGCGCGGTCGAACCGTCTCTGGCGGGCAGCCGGTTTAGTTCTTCGACTCGGTTGCCGACTAAAGAGTTTCCAGTCCGCAAGTGATGGTCGAGGAAATTCAAAGGCTGGTCGGAGGCGATGCAGGTCAGCCATAGGGAGAGTTTAGCCAGTTCGACGGCTAAAGGATTTTTATCGACGCCATAGATGCAGGATTCTACTACCCGCCGCCGCCAATAAGCAATTTCCGCCCAATCGTGAGAAACGCCGGGCATTGGAACCGGAACGCCTAAACTTGTCGTCGGATGCGCGGCAATTTCGAAAGCCAGATACTCTGTCGCGCGGACCAAAAAATGTCCGCTGCCCATCGACGGGTCAAGGATTTTTAATTTCAGAACATTATTTGCAAAGGAATTATCTTTAATACCATTCGCGATGGCAAATTTAACCGCGGCGAGATTTTCTATTTCATCGATTAGGGGCTTTAAGGTCCGGGCTGTGATATATTTTACTACATAGTCGGGCGTATAATAGGAGCCTGTATCCTTGCGTTCGCCATTTCCAAACTTGAGGTTAAACCGGTTGGCTTGATTAAGAACTAAATGATATTCTAACAGCCCCTCGTAAATCGAACCTAATTGGCGGACTTCAAGGTCGGAGTAGTCGATATACTCGCCATAACTTACTTCGATAGTTTCATTATCATTAGAAGGCAAAGGGGTATAGATTAATCCTCTTAAAATCTCCGTCAAGGACGCATCGCCGATTTTCCATTTTTTACGAAATCCTTCGGTTCTTTCCGGGTCGAATAATCCGCCATTATAGCGCGGAATGCCGCATACCTCGTTCATACTCTCATCATCGCCGTTAATCAAGGTAAATAGTTCATCGATTTCGTTATATAGGCGGGTATATGCCAAGTCATACTCTGCATTGAGCGAATTCCGAATTCGCTCGCGAAGTCTGAACAACGAGAATCGTTCGCGGTAGTCCTTCGTGGCGCCAAAGCCATAAGTTTGAACCGGCAGCAGACCTCTTCCTTCCGCATAGAGAATGAACAGCAGGCGATACAGGAATATCAGGCAGGTATTATATAATTCGGTGATGTCAGTTGGCTTAATCTTGTTTTTCTTCAGTTTATAAAATCCATTCGCAATCTTTTCGACGAGTTGATAAACGCGCTTGCGCAGGTCGCGCTCCAAATCCGACTGATGGACGAGAGACTGCGACCTGAGTTTGTCGAGTATGCACTGACCTTCAGAGTCCTTAACGAATGAATTTGCATTGAATAACACCCAAAAGAACTTAAACTTTTCTTGGGTCAAAACGGCATCCTCGAGGTCAATCGATAGATAAGATGTCGTCTGGGCATCACGATTATATAGACGCCATTCGCTGCCGTTGGTCAGAATCGCCCAATTGAAATAGGCTTTTCGAGCGGGTTCATCGTAGGCATTCTGGAGATAATCCCGGATTTGATTATGCGGAAAGCGTCCGGGGGTTTCTTCCTTCGAGACACTGCCCAGCGGATGCCCGTATTTCTTGGCTTCGCAGAGTGAAATCGCCGATGCATATCGGAGATTAGAAGAAATGTCTAATGCATTATCTTTGCTTTCTTTATCATAGAAGAGAAGGTAATCGGGAGTGTTTCGGGATCCCGGTGTTTTAGTCTCTGGAATAAATTGAAAATTCAGTATTCTTAATATTGGATCGATAAATTCCTTACGAGTGATATCTTCATTCCCGAAACGCGACAACCGGTAACTGTTTCTTTCAATTAGTTCCCTGCATAAGGAAAAAGATGGCTCAACAGACGCATCACTTGGCCAAACATCGGTCTTTTTAAGCCAAATGCGCAGATAATGGTCGGAAAAAATACCTCGGGTCTCCCAAGGAACTTCCTTACCGGTTTCAGGTATCGTTAGTTGTGACGAAAGGTCGGTTTTGTTCGGCATACTTTAGATACGAAAGATGATTAACTTAGGCTAAAGGCAGCATATTCTTACATTTACAGGATATAAGTATGTTAATGCCTAAAGCCCAAACAGATTGTCCGAGAATGTTAAAAACGCAAGTTAAGGGGCAAGGCGGATGCCCTACCCGCCACAACTCAAGCACAGTTTTTCGGCGGACGGGGGCGTCCGCCTTGCCAATTAAACATTCTCGGACAACTTGCAAAGCCCAAAGCCTACCAAATCAGCGAGTTGCGCCAGAGCATATTGGTGTTGCGGACGCGGGCGGAGATGATGGAGGCTATGTTGCGCATCAGCAAGTAGCCGATGCGGGGCTTCTCGTCCAGCAAGGCGGAGAGTTTCTTGAAGTCGAACTGGCAGGTGATAACCTCCTCTTCGGCACGAACTGTCGCCGAGCGCGGCGAGCCGTCGACCAGCGATAATTCGCCGAAAATCTGCCCGTCGCGCATCGTGTAGATGATTTCTTCCTTGCCGACTTCCGTCGGCAAAGAGAGGCGAATCGACACGCGCCCCTTGCAGATGACGAATAAATCGCGCGACTTGGAATCTTCGCGAATGATTTCTGCGCCGCGCGCAAAACGCTGCTCTTCTGCGATGCTGGCAAGCGCAGCGACTTCTTCGCCGGTCATATCTTTGGCTAAACCGGCGGTTTTCAATAGTTCAATGTGGTTCATTTCTATATTCTATTATAAGATTATAATCTCTTTAAATGCTTATGCTAATCAAAATATAAAACTATCAGCATCAGCATTAGATTCGTTTAAGCGCCTGGCCTAAATCGGAGCAAATGTCCTTCGGATCCTCGATTCCGACCGACAGACGGATGAGCGTTTCGGAGATGCCGGCTTGAGCCAACTGTTCAGCGGTGTAAGAAGATTGCGTAGTCGATGCCGGATGGCAGATTAAAGTGTCGCAATCGCCCAGCGATACCGCCAGCGTGCAGAGTTCGACGGCATCCATAATTTTTTTACCATCTTCGCGAGCGCCTTTGATGTCGAAAGCCAGCATCCCGCCAAAATCGCTCATCTGCCGGGCGGCTAATTCGTGCCCGGGATGCTGACGCAGCCCCGGATAATAGATGGCTTTGACTTTAGGGTGAAATGATAGATATTGCGCGACCCGCATTGCATTTTCGCAGTGCCGCCGCATTCGCACCGCCAGTGTCTTAAGCCCTCGCAGCAGCAACCAGGCATTGAACGGGCTGATGCAGTTGCCGATGTGATGCAGAGTTTCCTTGCGCACCCGCAGCAACATATCCTTCGGTCCGACGATGATGCCGGCGACAGTATCACCATGCCCGCCGATATATTTAGTCGCGCTGTGGATGATAAAATCGGCGCCCATCTCCAGCGGACGCTGCAACACCGGCGTGGCAAATGTGTTATCCACGACAAGATAGATATTATACTCCCGGGCGATGCGCGCGCAACCGGCGATGTCGATGATGTCAAGAGTCGGATTGGCAGGGGTCTCGATAAAGATTAGTTTGGTGCGTTCGTCGATGGCGGCCTCGACTTCATCGAGGTGGGTGGCGCGAACTTCGCGGGCTTCAATGCCCATTCGCGGCATAAAACCGATGTTCATAGCGTGAGTTCCGCCATAGACGGTAACCGACGAGACATAGTTGTCGCCGCTGCCGCAGAGCGTCAGGATAAGGGCGGCTTCAGCCGCCATTCCTGAAGCCAGCGCCAGCGCCGCCTCGCCGCCCTCTAAAAACGCCATCTCTCGCTCTAAACAATCCTCGGTCGGATTGCCCAAGCGGGAATAGATATAACCTGAGGCTTCGCCTTTGAATAGTTTCTCGCCGTGTTCAGCATTCCTGAAGGCGAAGGTCGAACTTTGATAGATGGGCGTCGAAACTGCGCCAGTGTGCGGATCGATGCCTTCCGACCCGTGGACGCACAATGTATCCAACGCCCAATCCTTCTTAACCATTGATAATCCTATATAATAGAGATATTTGTTTGATTAGCCTAGTGTTCACTTGCATTAATGGCTTCCAGTATGTCGGACAGGAGGACAGGCGTCCCTGCCTGTCCCGGGAGATATGGCTGCAAAGTGGACAGGCATGGACGCCTGTCCTCCTGCCTATACTATAATGACGGTTTCTTTTGCAACGAGGCACTAGATTTTGCAGATTTAGTATAGTCTTTTACGCTATCTGCTTCATCTGTTTTAGCACGGCTCAAAAGTCTTCTCGTATCTTGCATCAGGATGTCCCCATCCTGCTGTAAAGATTGTTTTTCCGCAGAGTGTGGACACCCTGCGGCATTCGATTGGGTATGCGAAAAGATTTTAAGCCGCGTTCTAATCTGTAGTGAATGCAGGATTATTCTAACGGATTGAACGGATGAAATAGTGAACCCGTTTGTCTAATCCATTGTGAATTACACTTCCTGCGTCAATTCTATTAACACGCCCATCGTGGTCTTCGGGTCGAGGAAGCAGACTAACTTGCCTTCGGCGCCGATTTTAGGCTCATAATGCAGCGGTCGGAGTCCGGCTTCGGCACACTTCCGTACGGCTCGCTTGATATCGGCGACACAAATTGCGATGTGATGAAGGCCTTCACCGCGTTTGGCTATGAACCGCGCGACCGGCGAGTCTTCAGCGAGCGGCTTCAGCAGTTCGAGACGCGACTCGCCGATATGAATGATGAGCGCTTCGACGCAATGCTCTGCTATTATTTCGCGATGTCCGGGTGTCCCGAGCGCACTGAAGACTTTAAGCCCCTGCGCCAAATCGTTCACCGCAATAGCGATGTGGTCGATATGGGCGGACGAGTCGGGCAACGCCTTTATTAAGGATGTGTCTATTTTAATAATATTACCTTAGCGCGTTCGATGTAGTTTAGCGCTTCCAACCGGATTAAATAGACTCCCGCCGGGAGAAGGCTTGCGTCGATGGTTATTCTATTGACGCCGGCTTCGCCCGGCAACGTTTCGTCCCAAACGAGCCGACCTGCAGCATCGATGAGTGATAATCGAATTTCTGCGTTTTGAGGCAGTTGATATCTAAGCGTCGAGTGGACATTAAGTTGAGATGAATAATCAAAATATAATATAATAATTTATTACTTAAAAACACATTAAAAGAGAAAATTTATCATTAAAAAGGCGATTGGATTTGAACATCGGACGTTAAGGCTTGCATTGAGGCGAGCAGGATTGTATATTTACAAATCTTTTGGGAGATCGTCCAACGGCAGGACACGTGGCTCTGGACCATGGAATCGGGGTTCGAATCCCTGTCTCCCAGCACAAACACCAGCCGGCTTAGGCCGGCTGGTGGATTTTTGGGAGTATGATGACAATATGGACTATATGGATAAAGTGAACAAGATCAAATTATGCAAATTGCCAACTTTCTTTGGCACAGCGCTTGCCTTTATATCCGCTGGATAACTCTCTAACGGCAAAATTTGCCTGCGCGATATTCTAAGGCTGCGTCAAGTGGAAATACTTGACGCGACAACCGCGCTGGAAAATTAGCATAGGACATTCTTGAATCCTGACGCCCATACATTTATCGACCGTCTGACACAGCGCGCCGACATCGGCATCGCTCTGGCTGTCGTCGGCATTTTAGTGCTGATGATATTTCCGGTGCCGACCTACGTGCTGGACATTTTGTTAGCGTTGAGCATCGGCATATCGCTGTTGGTGCTTCTAATGTCGATGTATTCGCTCGAGCCGCTGCAGTTCTCGGTTTTTCCGGGGCTGCTGTTGGTGTTGACGCTGTTCCGGCTGTCGCTGAATGTGGCTTCGACGCGCCTGATACTCTCGGAAGGTTTCGCCGGCAATGTGATTCAAGCCTTCGGCGGATTTGTCGTCCAAGGCAATTATGTCGTCGGATTCATCATATTTATAATCCTGGTGGTGATAAACTTTGTGGTCATCACCAAGGGTTCGGGGCGCATCGCCGAGGTTGCGGCGCGCTTCACGCTCGACGCGATGCCGGGCAAACAGATGGCTATCGACGCTGACTTGAACAACGGACTCATCGACGATAAGGAGGCTCGCGAGCGTCGGGAAAAGATCGCCCGCGAAGCCGATTTTTACGGCGCGATGGATGGCGCGGCTAAGTTCGTGCGCGGCGACGCCATCGCCGGGTTGCTCATCACAATGGTCAATATCATCGGTGGCTTAATCATCGGGATGGTTCAACGCGGAATGCCGATTGTCGAAGCCTTGCGGACTTATACCTTGCTGACCATCGGCGACGGTTTGGTCACCCAAATACCGGCGTTGATTATATCGACTTCGGCTGGCATTCTCGTCAGCCGCGCAGCATCCGAATCGAATTTGGGCAAAGAAATCGTCGGGCAGTTACTATTGCAGCCGCGGGCGATAGGCATCGCCGCCGGTGTGCTGCTGTTCTTTGCCATAATGCCCGGGCTGCCAACCGTGCCGTTCCTGTTGCTGGCTGGTTCGACCGGCTATCTTGCCGTGATGACCCACCGCAGCGAGAAAGCAAACGCCATCCGCGCCAAACAAGCCCTTTCGCCTGCCAAGAGTGAAGAGAAAATCACCGACTTTCTGCATATCGACCCATTGGAACTCGAAATCGGCTATGGCTTAGTGCCGTTGATAGACAAGGAGCAGGAAGGCGATTTAGTGAACCGCATCGGCGTCATCCGCAAGCAGCAGGCGCTCGAAATGGGCATCGTCATTCCACCGATACGCATTCGCGATAATATGCAACTGAAGCCGAACGATTATGTCATCAAGGTGCGCGGCAACGAGATTGCCCGCGGCGAGTTGAAAATCGGCAATATATTAGCGCTCAATCCGGGCGCGGCCGCCGGCAAATTAAAAGGCATCGCCACGCGCGAGCCGACCTATGGCTTGCCGGCGCTATGGATTCCGGAAGCCGAACGCGACCACGCTGAAACCCTCGGCTGGACGGTGGTCGAGCCGGCGGCAGTGCTGGCGACGCACTTAGTCGAAGTCCTCAAGCGCAACGCACATAAAATCATCTCGCGGGAAGACGCCAAGAAACTGCTGGATAATCTCAAAGCCTCTTCGCCATCGGTGGTCGAAGAACTCATCCCCGGCCTGCTGTCGCTGGGAACAGTGCATAAAATTTTGCAAAAACTATTGAAAGAAGGAATCCCCATCCGCGATCTGGCAATTATACTCGAGACCCTGTCCGACTGGGCGCCGCACACTAAGGACCCCGACCTGCTGGTCGAATATGTGCGCTATGCCCTGGCCCCGACCATCACGGAACGTTTCACCGAAGAGGATGGTAAGATCTATGCAATCACCATCGACCCGGCGCTGGAAGCCCAAATCTCTGACGAGGTGCAGCGTTCGCAGAATCGCGGTCTGGGTGGATTGGCTTTGGCGCCGAAGTTAATCAACAGCCTTTATCGGCAGTTGATTCGCCTGACCGATAAGATGACCACTCAGGGACGCCGGCCAATTATCGTCTGCGCCCCTACTGTGCGAGCGGCTCTGCACCGCCTGCTGGAACCGGTTATGCCGCAGGTAATTGTGCTGTCTTATGGCGAACTCCTCGTAAACACCCCGGTCGAGTCGGTTGGAATGGTGAACGGGGAATAATGCTGATGCTGATGGCGATGATGATGATGATGATGATGATGATGATGATAGATGTTCGTCATCCTTTTGTGTAAAAATGTGATAGACTTTTTTATGCAGACAATATATATAAGTTCTGTTTGTTCATTTCGTCCATTTATATAATAAATCGAATCAAAAATCATTATCTACCGCCGCAGACACAGGGTGAGAGCAAGCATTTTTATTGAATCTTCCAATTCTTCAGTATTAGCATTAACATCAGCATTAGCATTTAAAAATGGATGTCCGAAAATTCACCGCCCCGACGGTCGGCGAGGCGTTAAATAACATCAAGCACGAATTGGGAGAGGACGCCATCATACTTCGCACGCGGAATGTGAAGCGCGGCGGAGTCTTGTCCTTTCTGTCGCGCGAGATGGTCGAGGTGACAGCAGCTGCGGCTGACCGCAGCCTGCCGCCGGATAGAGAGGTCGCCAGCCGATCGTCGGAAGTCGAGCGGCTTCTACGCACACGCGCCGCCATCGATAATTCCAGTGAAATCAAAGAACAATTAGGCGAATTAAAGGAGCATATCCGTATGCTTGCCGAACAGATCCGCATCGAGCGAATGCCGAGCCTGCCGCCGGTATTGTCGTCGCATCTAAAAGACCTGGTGCACAACGGCGTCGAAAGCCGTCTGGCTTGCGAACTCACCCAGCATTTAAACATACTCTATCCCGGCGATGCGCTTGAGAAAAGTGAATTTACCAACGCTGAACTGCGCAGCGCCATTGCAGGAATGATAAAAATCCGTCGTCCACCGCTAAAAAGCCCCAACCGCGCGCGCATCGTCGCCATTATAGGCCCAACCGGGGTGGGTAAGACGACGACGCTTGCCAAATTAGTAACTAGTTTCCGTTTCTGGGGCCGGCTGAATTGCGCCTTAGTTTCAGCAGATACATACCGGGTTGCGGCTTTGGAGCAATTGAAGACCTTCGCCGCCATCGCCGGACTGCCGATGGAATCGGTATATCAACCCGGCGCAATGAAGACCGCCTTGGCGCGCCATCACCAGCGTGATGCCATCTTTATCGATACAGCCGGACGCTCCCAAACCGACCCGGAGAAAATTATCGAATTAGCCGAATTTTTAGTTGCGGCTGAACCGGATGAAGTTCTGCTCTGCCTAAACACCTCGACGCGCATCGAAGACCAATTGGACATCATCGAACATTACAGCCCGCTCACGCCGTCCGGCATCATCTTCACTAAATTGGACGAGACCCGCACGCCGGGGTCGATATTAAATATTCTAACCCAGACCTCGCTGCCGGCGACTTTCATCACCTGCGGACAGAATGTGCCGGACGACATCTTTATGACTGAGCCGCGCCGTTTGGCGGAGATTATTCTCAATCCTATGAAAATGACTGAATTGTTAAAAAGCCGTTTTGCAAGTTGGACAACCGAATCGTCGAACAACGGAGCCGCGGTTTGAGCGGTGACCAGGCGGAAGACCTGCGTCGTCAGAGAAAGTCGGAACAGATTAGCCGCCCGTCAGCGCACAGCGCTTTACGGATAACCATCACTGGCGGCAAAGGCGGTGTCGGCAAATCGAACTTCGCCCTCAACGCTGCCATAACTTTGGCAACCTTCGAGCGCAAGGTGCTGCTCGTTGACGCCGATGCAAATCTTGCCAATCTCGACTTGCTGCTCGGCGTGCATCCGCAATGGAATCTATCGGACCTCATAGACGGGCGTAAGGATGTGCGCGAAGTGCTGGCGCCGGGCCCAGAAGGCATCAGCATTTTACCCGGCGCATCTGGAGACTTGAGTCTGCTTAATTTGAGCGCTGAAATCGAACATCGTTTGACGGCGAGTTTTAACGAACTCGACCAAACCTTCGATGTCATCATCATCGATACCAGCGCCGGTCTCTCGCCACAGATAATTTCTTATGCCGCCGGCGCGGATGAAGTCATAATCATCACCCAACCTGAGCCGACTGCCGCCGCCGATGCTTATGCGATGATTAAGGTCATCTCGCGGCAAAGTCCTAACGCCCGGGTGCATATATTAGTCAATATGGTGAAATCGAACGAGCAAGCGGCCGACCTGTTCGACCGTTTGAATTTAGTCGTTCAAAATTTTCTGCAATTTCCGATAGAGTTTCTCGGCGCGCTGCCGTTCGACCCATTCGTCCAGCAGGCGGTTTCGATGCAAAAGCCATTTTGTCTCCAATTCCCCAAAGCGCCGGCTTCCATTGCCGTGCGGATGTTAATGCGGAAACTGCTGCGCCTCAACAAACCTCTCGCCTCCGAAACTAAAGGCACATTGCTGTCGCGCCTTTTTTATGTTAAAAGGAGTTCGAATGCCTAAACCACTGAAGACCGGCTACGACGCTCTCAGCCGGGACGCCGCCCTCATCTTCGCTCTGGGGGCTTTCATTTGGAGCCAGACAGCCGGCGTGGACGCCGTCAATGGCGTTTTGCGCGCCGGAGTGGTCTATATTGCCGCATCGATAGGGGCAATTGTTATGAAGAGTTCCCTGTTGAAAATCCTCGAAACTCCCGCTGCCGAGCCGGGGGGGAATTTGTCTGGCGCAGGTCTTTCACCGGAAGGGAGTTCAGCGCCAAAACCGACTAAGTCCGCCGTGGGATCCACGGCCGTCTTAAATACAGGTCGGTAATAAATGTTCCACCTTGCTGCCGCGCCAGAAGATGTGCGGGAATTGTGGCTGACCTATGCCAGCGGGCATGACGAGCGGACGCGCGAGCGTCTAATGATACACTATATCCCGCTGGTAAAGGTTGTGGCTGGACGAATGAAGGTCGGGCTGCCAGGGTCGGTTGTCTTTGACGACATCGTCAGCGCCGGCTTGATGGGGCTGCTCAACTGCATCGATAATTTCAGCCCGGAGCGCGGTTTCAAATTTGAAACCTATGCTGTGCCGCGCATCCGCGGGGCGATTTTAGACGGGCTGCGAGATGCCGATTGGCTGCCGCGTTCGGCGCGTCAAAAATCGCGCCGTCTCGACCAGGCAATGGAGAAATTGACTACGGAGAACGGCCGTCCGCCGGACGACCGCGAAGTCGCTCAAGAATTAGGCTTGGAAGGCGATGAATACAACCGATTTATGGAGCAAGCCGGCGCGGCAGCGCTCGTGTCGCTGGATACGCCTATCGCCGGCGAAGAGGGCGAAACCGGCTCGCTGCACGATGTCGTCGCCGACAGCCAAGCCGGCGACCCGCTCGCTGAATTAATTGAAAAAGATGCTAAAAAATGCGCGTTTCAACTCCTCGATGAACTTTCCGAGCAGGAACGGACAATTATTGCATTATATTATTATGAGGAGTTGACCTTCCGCGAAATCGGCGAAGTCCTCGGCGTCACCGAGTCGCGCGTGTGCCAGATACACACCCGCGTCATCGCGACGCTGCGTTCAAGACTGCGAAAAACACTGGAGGAATAATAAATGGACGGACTCAACTCTCTACTGGCAGTAACCGCGCTGCCGCCGCTGACGACCTACCAGACACCGCGCACCAATCCAGAACCGCGTCATCGGCGGGAACATCATCACCCCAAAGAAGAGCGCTCCGACCGAGAGGAGTCCGAAGAAGAAGACAATACTTCTGCTCCCAGCGTCGAGGCTCTAAATCCTGTTGAGGATTCAACACGATTAGGGAGTCATATTGACATTCAAATCTAACTGCTATCTGCGGAGACGCGATGGACGATAAGAACCGCCTCGAACGGATGCGGCTCATTACCCAACGCGTCAATAACATACCCACGTTGCCGGAAGTGATGACCAAGATCATCCAGATGGTCGATGATCCAAGAACAACCGCCAATTTATTGGCTGAATATATCGGCCGCGACCAAGCCTTAACCGCTAAAATACTTAAACTCGCTAATTCAGCCTTCTACGGTTTCCCGCAAAAAATCGGCACCATCAATCTGGCAATTGTCGTCCTCGGCTTCGAATCGGTCAAAGACCTCGGACTATCGGCAGCCGTAGTTGAGACCTTCAGGGAAGGCGAATACAACGGCGTCTTCGACCTTCATCACTTCTGGGTCCACGCCGTTGCGGTTGCCGCCGGTTGCAAGATAGTCTCCCGTCATATGAAAGTAAATATCTCCGGCGAAATATTCGTCGCCGGCTTGTTGCACGACATCGGCAAACTGATTTTGTGCCGACACTTGACCGAAGAATACATAGTCGTCATAAAAACCGCCCGCGAACAGAAAAAGGACATCTATCGGATGGAACTTGAACTGCTCGGCTTCAACCACGCCGATGTCGGTGGTTGGCTGTCCGAGCAATGGAATCTGCCGCAGCATCAAACTAACGCTATCTATTACCATCCCTATCCCTGGCTGTCCTACCGCGAGCCTAATCTGGCGATGCTGGTCAACTTTGCTAATCTGCTGGCGAATAAAGCCGGTTATGACGCCATCGAAGACATAGTTGCACCGGAAATGCACCCCAAAGTCATAACTTACCTGCATCTGAAAAAGTGTTCGGAAACGGAAGTCGATTGGGAATATTATTTGAACCTGCTGTCAGTTGAAATGGAGCATGCCAAGGGATTTCTATCTCTGCTAAGGCAAATTGAATAGACGGCTGAAATATGCTCGCGATGCGGGCGGATATTTGAGTCTTAATAGATGGACGTTATGGACAGAATAGACGGTGCGAACAGAGATTACTCGCTTTATGGCTGGTTTTCGGCATTCGTTGCCCAATGGTGCGCGATGAAGAAGACCTGCCTAATACTTGCTGGAATTATCTATGTTGCGCTTTATCCGTCTTTAGCGACGGCTTCGCAAGTGATAAAAATCGACCGCGGCGTCCACTCCGACTTTGAAATCTTCGTTTTTCACTGTGATTCAGCGGGCGAGTTCCGGCTCGAATACGACCGCGTTGCGCAGGAAGTAACCGTCGAATTGGAGGATGGTAAAATCGCCCGGTCAGCCGCGGTTGAAATCGCTCGCCTGCAGCCTGGCAGCGCCTTCAGCGCGGCGCGTGTCGAGCCAAATTATGGGCGGATCGCGCTGAAGGTTCAGGGCGCGGTCTTCGTCCGGGAATACTACATCGGCGAGCCGGCGGCATTGATACTCGACCTCAGCCGCGCCGCGGACGCTGCGGCCGCGTTGCCGTTTGAGTTGGACCGTGGCGATTACTTGCGCAGAGGCGGGCAGGCTGAACGCAGTGGACGGCTCGAATTAGCGCTGGCTTATGTCAACCGCGTGCAAGCCGCAGATCCATCCGACATCGCGCTGACCCATCGCAGCGGCGTCATCGAGCAACGTTTAGGCCGCTGGGACCAAGCCCTTGAAACCTTTGCCCGCACGGCGCTGATGGCTGAATTCGCCGACGACGCCTATGCCCGCCGCACGCTCATCTATTTCGCCAAAGGCGATGCGGACGCCGCGGTCAACGAGTGGTCAGCGCATTTCCACCGCATCAAGCCGGCTGTAATGCCTCAGACCGCGCCGGAAATCGTCCAAACCTCGACGCCGCCTGCAAATCCTAATGCATCTGGTGAGATTGCCGAACCGCAGATGGCGCGGTTTGTTCTGCCGAAATTATTAGACCTGAACGAAAAAGGCTATCGCTACCTCGGCTTGGGCTTGCTTATTGTTGGACTGACCGCTCTAATTGCGACCCTGTTAAGCGGCCGGCAGGGGGCTGAAGAATATCTGTTCGCCTATCCAGCGCCGGAAGTCGAATATAATGCCAAATTCACATCCCGGACCGCTAAAACCGAACCGGCTTCGACATTAAATACCTATTTCGATAGAATTTTGCGACCGGTAAACATTGAAAAAACTCCCGTTCCGCCGGTGCAAACTGAAAACCACCAACCAGTCGCAGCTGCGTATTCTCAGTCTTATGCCTACAGCGCGTATCGTAAAATCAACGGACTCGGCGCTCCCGCCAAACTGGCTGAACCTGTCAAAATAAAAACCCACACCTCGCCCCGCGTCCAGTTGGACCGGATTCTCGCCCTGCGCGCTGAGAACTATAGCGAGAGCGAAATCGCCGGTCGTTTGGGCTTAAGCCGCGATGTCGTGGCGATGGCGCTCAGTCTGGCTCAAACCGCCGAAGTAAAACCTTCTTAAAATGACGATCAAAATAGATACCGCCCGCATTTCGCCGAATGCTGAATGCGTCGATTACTTTGTGCGCTTCAGTGGGATTGCCGCGCTGGGAGTGCTTGCCAGCGCGATAATGCACGACACCCGCAACGCGCTCTCCATCATCACCGGCAACGCCCAGTTGCTGCAAATGAAAGGCGCGTCGATCGACGCTGAAGAATATGAGCGCCGGCTCGAATTGATTGTCTGCCAAATCGAGCGCATTGAGCGCGCACTCGGACGCGTCGAAAGTTTTAGAATGCGAGCCGAAGGCAAGGACGGCCAGACTACGGCCATTCAAGCCCTCGATAACACTATTTTTGCTTTAAAGAGTTACCGTCCCGACACATCGGTTACAATCGAAGGCAGGACTGACCTGCCGGAATATAATCTAGCCTGTCCGGCCGGCACAGCCGAATTTGTCCTGATAGAGTCGATGCTCGACCTATTGCGTCTGAAGCCTGAACCTCCGCACTTGAGCATTGCTTCCGATTGGAATGACTCGGGCTTGAGACTTCTCATCGGCCTTATCCAACCGTCGGCTTTAAATGCTGCCGATATGGACGCCGAATCGACGCCGTTCCACGAATTATGGTTGAATGTAATTGCCCTGCGCTTCGGCGGCAAATTGACAAAAGAGCCGGACCATAACGCCTTCCGTTGGGATTTGTTCATCCCCTGGGAGAAAAAGCGTAATGTATAAATTTTCTACCAAAAGATGATTTAGGAGGTATAGGTGATTTGGACATAGCGGACTGGATTGATCTTGTGGATGATATAATACAACACACCTTCATTGTCCCGGTGAAATCGCCGAGAACCTTTCACTTTGACTTTCCTTAATTTCCTGCCTTTGAGCATAATACCGACGCGCTAGAATATTTGCAAGTGATAGAACTTTTTATATATTAAATACTAACTAATCCAAAAACTCCATATTTAACCTGGAATCCTTATTTTGAGCCGTGAAGCGCTGAAATTCCTGCAGATATCCGACCTGCATTTAGGCGCCGGACTGGCTGGCGGGCGGCTTAAACTGCCTTACGACAAAATCCAAATCCGCGCCCGCGAGATGCGCGAAGTCGTCAAGACCGCTATCGAACTGGCGCGCAACGAGGCTGTCGAAGCAATGCTCATCCCCGGCGATTTGTGGGAACAGGACGGCGTGAGTTTGGAAGATATCAATTACATCTTAGATTACTTTGAACGCGCCCAAATCCCTATCCTCATCGCGCCGGGCAACCACGATTATTACTATCCTTCCAGTCATTACAACGATAACCTCATCGCTTCGACCTGCCGGCGACGTTGGCCGTCGAATGTCCATATTTTTAGGGATTACGAGTTCGACCATATAATGCTTCCGGAATTGCCGGAAGTCGTTTTCAGCGGTTTTGCGTATCGCAGCGCCAGCGAGGTGCATATAAGGCTGTTAGAGTCGCGTGTCGAGACGCCGGATGCGGCTCTGCATATCTGCCTGTTGCATGGTTCACGCGATAACAATCTGCCGAACGGCAAAATGCGCACCCTGCCCTTCAGCGATGCGGACCTGCTCAACCAGCCGTTCGATTGGACGGCGCTGGGGCATTACCACCGGCATTCGATAATTCAGGATGACCAAGGGCGTATCCGGGCGGCTTACACCGGCGCAGCGTCGGCGTTCTCGCTGAACGAAACCGAAGCCGGCGGGGCGCTGCTCGGCGTAGTTCGCCCGGGCGGCGTCAAACCGGATGAATTGAAATTAATCCAACTCGATGCACGCCGAATACATCACTTATCAATGGACATCACCGGCTGCGCACACACGCAAGCCGTCGAGGAGCGCATCGAAGCCGGTTTGCGCGCCGGTAATGTCGGCAAGGACGACATCGCTTTGGTCGAATTGACCGGCGCTTATCCGCCGGGCAGCCGTATATTTTTAAGCGAAGATTTCATCCGCTCGGCTTGCTGGTTTCTACGCGTCGAAACAGAACGTGTGCTGCCGGAGTGGTCGCTGGAAGGTTTGAGCGAAGTCAATCCTCGAACCACGGAAGGATTGTTCATTGCCCGTATCAAACAGATGATGGAGGACGCCGACCGACGTGGCGACACTATTGAGCGCCAGCGCCTACAGCATGCAATGCAATACGGACTCAACGCCCTCCATAGCCGACCGATTAATGTCCGGTAAATGACAATGCCAATGCTGATACTGATGCTGATATTATAATTAAGGAGGCAGGGAAGCAAGCGTTCGGCGCTTGATGCCGGTTACAATGCTAACTTTTGAACCTGCGAATTTGCAAAATAGTAAAACTAAATGCCCAATTCCGACCCTATTGAGCCAAAGCCGCAGATTATAAAGCCCGGTTTTTGGCGGCATTTGCGCAGCGACCTCATAACCGGCAGTCTGATTTTGGCGCCGGTGGTGATAACGCTCTACCTGCTGTGGAAACTGTTCGGCATTTTGGACAGCATCTTTGGCAGGATTTTAAGCGTCATTCTGCGCGAATGGCTGGGCGTAACTTTCTTTGGCGCGGGCAATCTGCCTGGCGTCGGGCTGATTGCGCTTCTATTGTTGTTGGTCCTCACCGGTTTTGCCGCGCGCCATGTTGTCGGCCGCTGGTTTATCGTCCGCACGCAAGATTTAATCGGCAATATCCCGCTCGTCAACCGCATATATAAAACCTTCCAACAGATCGGCGACGCCCTGTTTAAGAGCCGACGTGAAATATTCAAGCGCGCGGTTTTGGTCGAATATCCGCGGGCGGGCGTCTATTCCTTAGGCATCGTAACATCTGAAAGCACCGGCAAACTGCAGCCGTATTTAAATGAAGATTCGGTCTGCGTTTTCATTGTCAGCACGCCGAATCCTACCACCGGCTTCATAATTTTCGTGCCGCGCCGCCAACTAATCGACATCGATATATCGGTCGAAGAAGCCTTAAAAATCGTCATCTCCGGCGGCATTATCAGCGCTTCGGAAGACCAAACAACTTCTTAAAAGAATCAGTGGTTTTCGCACGCCTCACACTGCTTGTCGGCGTCGCAATTCTGTTTCGCATCGCCTTTGCGCAGGATGCTGAAACGCTTCCACCGCCATCCCTTACCTTAACCTCGCATCAGACTTTCCTCATCTGGCAGAAGGGACTCGATTACGATGCCTGGCGCGTGGGCGCTGGGCATCGATTCAATCTCGCCAGCGGGGGGACAGCCTCTATTGACCAGCGCCTCGAGGCGCAACTCTGGCGCCCGCCGGACAGCCATCGACAATGGAAGGGCGACGGCAGCCTTAAGTTCGCGCTGCGACAGCCGGTAATGCCGCCGTTCCTTCTCGCATCTAAGGGAGAGTTCGATTTTTTCAACGATGACCGAACGGAAATCTATCGCGGATTATTAACCGCCGGTGGTGTCTGGCGAGCCAATGAAGCGGTCGAAATAACCGGCGGTTTAGGACCGGTTTATGAAAAGCGCTGGGGGAGGAAGCGCGGCGGACCTCTTTTTGAAGCCGCGGCGAGCCTAAAGACCGCTACTGAACGTTGCGAAATGAGCGGCCGACTTAAGAACCTGCCTGAAGTAAAAGAATCCGAATTGCGCATCGCTGCCGATTTAGACTATAGTCTCTCGGATGCGGCTTCGGACCGGGTCGAATTGCGCTACTCCACGATTACTTCGCCGGAATTTGCAATGGATGTCCAAGCCTTAAGCCGCCGCTGCGACGAGCGGTTGGCATTCGATAACCTGCTAAAGACTCAACCCGCTAACGAAATACAATTTCAATGGCGCTCCAATTTAGCCCGCCAGCGAGCGAGTCATTTTTTCATAGATAACAATTATAGCGACTTCGAGTTTAACTGGAATAATGATTTGAGCGTGGTCTATCAGCCGGTCGGCTGGCGGTTCGTCTCGTCCGGCGGGCTGGATTTGCAGGAACAGCAATATGCCGGCAGCCTGACTCAAGGCCGCCGTATGCATCTCGGCACGGCGGTCTGCCTGTTGCCGCAGTTGATCGACTCCACTTCGCTTTCCGTTCGTGTAATTAATTATCGCTTCGACACACCTGACCCGAATGATTATAACGACCGCGACGAACTGCGTTATATCACCCGCTGGACGCTCGGCAGCCGATTGACATCAGCGGTCGGCATTAGGCTGAAAGTCGAAGCCGACCTTAACCATTTGGTCTATATCTACCGCGATCGCAGCGATGACAACCGCTGGCAGCGGCTATTTACTTTCAGCGTTGAGACGCCGTGGCGGACATCAAATATCGACAACCTCGCCCGTTTCACTATCAGCGCCAACTATTCGATATATGATTTTGCGCCTTATTCAGAGACCTTCAGCCGGGCTTATCGCGCTTATCGCGCCGACGATTCGCTGGATATTTCACTAACCGACGCTTTGAGCCTGCAAATCGGCGGGCAGTTAACTCTGGAAGACAATGGCGGGATGCACTGGCGGCGCTGGGTGCAGAATGTGGCGGAAGACGGTTATGCATCCAATTTGAAAGTCTTGCCTTTATACAAGTGGCGCGGTGGGCGCGCCGGCGCTGGCTGGAGTCTGACTTATCGCCGCACGGACGAACATCTCGCCTCTGGCGCGCGCCGCGGGCTGGAATCGGTGCATTCGAGCGGACCGGTCTTCCATTTCGAATTAAAACACCGAAAATTAGACATCCAACTTAACGCCATCTGGCTGAATGTTCACGACCGTTTACGGGGCGAATACTTCTTGCCGGATGTCAGATTAGCGCTAAATTATGCGGGATAAAAGGATTTTGTAAATATAATAGTATTTTTTATAATATTCGTTGACCCATGCAGGCTTGTCATTCTTGCGCAGCAGGCTGTCCGAAAATGTTATATTGCCCGCCGTCAACTCGCCGTAGTCAACGGCAGAACAATGTAATTCCTATAGTTACGCTGCCAACCACGATGGGTTGGCTGCGGGTAATGGCATTCTCGGACAATCTGGCAGGCGAGAATCCAACCAATATTTCGATATTTCAATCGAGCTAATTGCAAAAGTGATAATTAATCTAGAAAATTCAGATATGGCAAGGCGGACGAGGGCGTCCGCCTTGCCATCAGTTAATAAATCCAACACTTTTGCAATTACCTCAATTTTTAACCTGATTCCCACTTACACGGAAATGACGCACAATTTTAACGCTAATATAAGACAATTCATAATACAGAGGCTGCTATGTATTTCGATAACTTAAGCCGTTGGCAAGCGCTGCTGGCGGCGGCGCGCGGCGACCGCCCGGCTGATGTCCTGCTCGCCAACGCCAACATCGTAAATGTCTTCGCCGGTCAAGTGGAATTCGGCTCAATTGCCTTAAGCGATGGCTGCATCGCGGGAATTGGCGATTATAAGGCTCTCGAAACGATTGACCTGCAAGGCGCCTATATCGCCCCGGGTTTAATCGAAGGACATATTCATATTGAGAGTTCCAAACTGACACCCCGTCGTTTTGCGGAAGCGGTTGCACCACACGGCACAACTGCTGCGATAGCCGACCCGCACGAGATAGCGAATGTCTGGGGAGTCGAAGGCTTGCGGTATATGATGAATGAGTCGCGCGGTCTGCCGCTGGACATATTCTATATGCTGCCGCCCTGCGTGCCGGCGACGGCAATGGAAACCGCCGGCGCCAGGCTGTCCGTTGAAGACCTGAAAATGTTTGGCGACGAGCCTAATGTGATAGGACTGGCTGAAATGATGAACTTCCCCGGAACTTACTCCGGCGATGCCGATATGTTGTCCAAAGCCGCACTGTTCCACGGCCGGCGTCCTATCGACGGCCATTCGCCAGGTCTCTCCGGATACAATCTTAACGCCTATCTGGCGGCCGGCCCGGCGACCGACCACGAATGCAACGCACTCGAAGAAGCGCGGGAGAAACTGGCACGCGGGATGCGCATAATGCTGCGCGAAGGCAGCACCGCGCGCAATCTTAAGACTTTAGCCCCATTAGTAATACCGGCGACCGAGCGACGCTGCCTGCTGGTCAGCGACGACCGCCGCGCCAGCGACCTGCACACCGAAGGACATTTGGATTATATTCTGCGTCAGGCGGTCAAAGCCGGCATCGATCCGCTGACCGCAATCCGAATGGTAACTTTAAATGCGGCTGAAACTTATGATTTAAAATATCGGGGAGGGATCCGACCGGGGTGGAAAGCCGATTTAGTGGTTTTTAATAACCTTGAGGAATTTATTCCATTGATGGTATGGAAGGATGGATGCCGGATTGCCGAACACGGGAAACTCATCGTTCCACTGCAATCTGAATCGCATCATCAGCCGTTGCGGCTGTGTGTTCCACCGCTGGAGAGCGACGCCTTTGAAATCCCGGATAAACAGCGCCCAGTGCGGGTAATCCGCCTGGTGCCTGATAAAATCATCACTCACAGCGTTGTCTGTCAGCCCAAAGTCTCAGCCGGAATGTTGATTTCGGACATTGAAAATGACATCGTCAAATTAGTCGTAGTCGAACGTTACAGCGGCGCCGGACGCTCAACCGCGGCATTTGTGCAGGGCTTCGAACTTAAATGCGGCGCTATCGGTTCGACCGTGGCGCACGATTCGCACAATATCATAGCCGCCGGCATCGACGATAATTCTATTCACACGGCTGTCCGGCGTCTGACCGAAATCGGCGGCGGGCAGGTCGCCACCCTTGGCGACCGAATTTTAGCCGAGTTGCCTTTGCCGATTGCCGGTCTGATGAGCGATGAACCGCTGGCTAATCTTGTCAAAAATGAAAATATCCTCTTGGCTGCGGCTTCACAACTGGGATGTCCGCTCAAAGACCCGTTTATGGCATTGAGTTTTTTAGCCTTGCCCGTCATTCCGGAATTAAAATTGACCGACCAGGGTTTAGTGGATGTGAATGAATTTAAAATTGTGCCTCTTTATGTGTAGATGGTGTAAAATCAACATCATAAAAAACCGCCGCCGACTCTATTATGGCCGGCGGCGGTTTCTCTCTAGTGTTCAGTCCCAGAATTAACTAGTTCAGAGTTCACAGCTTCAGCGTGCGAGATGCTTCTTTTATAAACACGCTAAAGCGGTGAACTCTGAACTTTCTAATTCTATAGGTGATTCTGGGATTGAGCACTAGCGCCTCGTTGCAAAAGAAACTGGCATTATAGTATAGACAGGAGGACAGGCGTCCCTGCCTGTCCACTTTGCAGCCATATCTCCCGGGACAGGCAGGGACGCCTGTCCTCCTGTCCGACACACTGGAAGCCATTAATGCAAGTGAACACTAGTCTTGTAATTTGAAAAATGATATTTCAATTTTCCGTGATATCCCCGCGAAAGGTGTCGCGGCAGGATTGCCAATGTCGCTTTCAACTGGCTGCGTTCGACGATTATATCGAGGAAGCCTTTTCGAGGAGGAATTCGGCGATAATTAGATAGTGTATTTACATAATTTAGTTTATTGTGAATTTCTAAATCGTGTTATGAATAATGTAAGAATTTAACATTATCATATTATCAATCACATATTTCCATTATTTTCCAGACTTGCCTACTCCCCATCCTCCCATAAAACTAGCTACAAGCCCACCGATACCAGTCAATACTGGCGCTAAAATATCCTTTTCATTTTTAAACAAGAATAGAACTATTAGAACAAGAACAACAACCTATAGTAATGATGCAAACCAATATCTTCTATTTGAGCGACTTTCAATGGCTTCATTTTCTTGGTTGCATTTATGGAGGTCGTATTCTCTTTCGTCGTGTTTAGAAGTAATTTCTAGAACTTGAGTTATATGTTCAGATGTAACCTTTTTCTGAATTGGATTTATGGATGAGCCGATTGACATTCCCATAATCTCAAATAGTTTATCAGGCTTTGACTCGGCTAATTTTTACACGGCGCTTGGAAAGATCTCCTCGTCATTAAGGGTTTTACTTACATCTAACGAATTCGGTTTATTATTACTTAAATCAGATTCGCGATCTGTCATAGTTCGTCCCCTTTAAAAGATGCATAGAATATCCGATATTGTTTTCAAAAGAAAGCGCATCGGATAATGTTTTGTCGATTTGGTTTTCGGCATATCGGGTTATAATATAACGAAGCAAGGCGAGCGCTTCATCCTGATTAATAACGCCTTCGTTCACAACCTCTCTCAGCGAATTTACCACTTTTATTATTGCATCGGTGCAGCAAGAAAATCATCTGGCTTATTTCGCTGCTTGTTGAGCGCTGAGAGAAAAAACCGATAGAGATTAACTGCAAATTGTTCTTCATTCGAAGTTGTTTTCTCTTGGCTCTCTCTACTTTTTGCTGCCGTCTTGGGAGTTGATATCCAAAATATGGATGTGTCGCGCGGTTTTTCTTGATTTGACATTTGAAATAATTTTTATATGTGAATCTAATATAGGTAAGAATTTTTTCAAAACAAGCCACTAAGGAAATGGCTTACCTTTGATATTAAATAGGATTACTAAGATGTTTCTAAATTATACGATGTAGATCATTTATGATTAGTCATTTCGTCCTTATCAATAAGATGAGTGAGTAAAATCGCCAGCATATCTTTCAGCTGACTGCGTTCGACGATTATATCGAGGAAGCCTTTTTCGAGGAGGAATTCGGCGGATTGGAAGCCTTCCGGCAGTTCTTGACCGATGGTTTGTTTGATGACGCGCGGACCGGCGAAACCGATGAGCGCGCGCGGCTCGGCGATATTGATGTCGCCGAGCATTGCAAACGAGGCGGTCGTCCCGCCGGTCGTCGGATTAGCCATAATCGAGATGAATGGCAGCCGGGCGCGCGCTAGTTTGACCAGCGCTGCCGAGACCTTCGCCATCTGCATCAGGCTGAATACGCCTTCCTGCATCCGCATCCCGCCGGAGCAAGAGAGCGTTATCAGGGCGCGCTTATGCTCGATGGCGCGGTCGATGGCGCGGGCTAATTTTTCACCTACCACCGAAGCCACGCTGCCGCCCATAAAGCCAAAATCCATCACGCCTATTTCGACCGGCAAGCCGTCTAAAGCCCCCGATAGACAGCGGATAGCGTCGCCAAGCCCGGTCTGCGCCATCGACTTGGCAGTGCGGTCGGAATACTTGACGCTGTCCTTGAATTCCAAAGGGTCGGCGGATTTGATATGATTATCATGTTCAATGGTGCTGCCAGCATCGAGCAGGAGGTTGATGAACACCTGCGACGCGATGCGAAAATGATAGTGGCATTTGGGGCAGACTTCCAGATTGCGCGCTAACTCTTTGCGGTAGAGTATTTCGCCGCAGGAGTCGCATTTGACCCAGACGCCGTCCGGCACCGGACGCTTCTCGTCGGCCGATAACGCCTCTTTATCGCGTTTGAACCAAGCCATTATATTAGTAAATGTTTGTAAATCTTGTTATTAATTAACCCGGCGCATTTGCGCCTATATTTGTTTAGGATAAATCAATATATCAAATAGCAAATGAAAGCGCAAGCAGATTTCAAATAAAGGATTCCTATAAAGTGTTATAGACAAGCCGGATTTACAAGTCACAACTGGTCGTGCCGGGTAAATTTACACTAATCCGGACGTTGAATTTAATATCCACCTTCCGCTTTACGCTATTGATTTTATATCCCGACTTTTAACTTTTTCCCATAGTCTCAGCCATCTCTGAGTCGTATTCCAGGCGTCGAACAGGGCTATGACTAAACCGGGTGTTCCGTCCAGAAAGCCGCCTTTGAAGATATAGCGGCGCACAAAGCGGATTGAAGGCTTGATAATTCCGTTTAACCAAATACTGCCGATGGTTGCGGTTTTTCCTTTTTTATGCAGGAATTCGGCTTCGAATTCAACATCGCGGATACCTTTACAGACAAGTGATTCGATAGTGATGTAAGGGTAATGCTCCAGCGGTTCTTCTAAATAGCCGACTTTGCCGTTGACCGTCAACCGCTCGTGAATGTGCGCGGCAGCAAATCGGCCTTTGCCGCGCTGGAACAGGCGCCGTTGATAGTCCGGATACTGGCTGCCATAGCGCAGCCATTTGCCCATCATAAAATTGCGGCGCGGAAGGTCGTATCCAACAGCGGACGGCGCAGCCAGCGCACGGCGAATCTCGCCGGCTAATAAATCCGGCACGACTTCGTCAGCGTCCAAAATGAGGATCCAATCGCCGCAGCAAAAGTCGATGGCGTAGTTCTTATTTACATTCAGGTTGCTCAGGTTGGGCTGGACTGCTACTTTTGCGCCGCGTCGGCGTGCGATTTCGCCGGTTTCGTCGGTAGAACTTGTATCGACGACCACGATTTCGTCAGCCCACTGCACGCTGCCCAAGGCACGCGGCAGGTTGCGCGCTTCGTTGTGGGCGATTATTGCGATGGAGATTTTAGGCACTTGCAGCCGCCCGGCGCTTGATTATATTCATAACTGCAAATGCTGTGCCGACCGTGAACCAGAGCATATTGGCGACTTCGGCGTCGGTCTGATAGTTTTGGAATAAGCCGGCAAAGAGGATGCCGATGACGACGGATAAGCCGGATTTGAGGACAATATCGCTGCCGCAGTCAACTCGCGGTAGTTGACTGCCCGCCCGATGATTTTCGCTGTCACCCGCAGAAGGTTGACAGCGAGTGATAACCTCGTATTGATCGCGAAAAAAATGCCCCATTGTATATATAATATACCCCCAAAGCGCTATAAACGCCAGCAGGGTCAAAATGCCTCCATCGACGGCGACCGACAGCAAATCACAGTGCGGATGAGCGATGCTTAAGTATCGGCCCGGCGCGCCGTATGTCAAAAATGCCTCGCCCCAATTGCTTTGCCCAACACCGAACCATAAATTATGCTTAACGATGTTGAACGCCGATTTCCAAAGCAGTAAACGCGGACCTTCGCCGGCGGAACCGCCTTGGAAAATGTAGAGCAGACGAATCGCCATTCCAGGCACAATCAGAAGCAGCAATAGCCCTCCAGCCGTCAGCACGCCCAAAGCCTTCCAACGCCAGCGAGGAGGCGCTAAGAAGACCAGTGTCAAAGCCCCAAAGGCATAGCCGACTAGGGCGCTGCGCGCAAAACTTACATACAATCCCACCGCACTTAAAACGATGCAGAATACCGCGCGTAAAATGTCGATGCGCCTGCTTCCGAAGGGAAATCGCGCCAGCGCGAGTAAGGCTGCGACCAGCGCCGCGCCGCCGTAAGTCAAATGATGGTTGAATGTTCCGAGCGCCATAAAGCCGCCGCTGTGATATTCGAGAAACTGCCCGCGCAACGGGTCCCAGCCTACCGCATTCTGCATAATCGCCAGCGCCGCCGCCCCCAGACCTCCGACCATCATCAAGTATAAACTCCGCTCACCGATACGGCGATCCCGCACCAGCGCCAGCGGGACTATAAGCGCCGACAGAACCCACTTGTCCTCCAGCCATTTATCGATATGCTGCGGATAACCCGATAAAAATATAGCCGAGAAATCCAGAACAAGATAAGCCGCTAAAAACGCAAACAATAAGTATGATGCTGATGCTGATGGAAATGATGATGATGATTTAGCGAATAGAGGATATAGCGCGCGGCGGCAGGCTAACAATAATCCGAATCCGAGCGCGATATTCGCAGCGGCAATCGAAATCGGCATAGACAGCGCAATGAGGGACAACGCCAGGCTCTCAATGGCGCGCCATTTTTCATCTGATGGCAGGTTCAGCGGCAGCCTCTAATAGTAATATTTCGTCGATTAGTCGCTGGATTTGGGTGTCATCAGCCATCGCGCTGCCGCGCAAATCCGCAGCGCGATGCAACGGACTCTCCGGTGGAATCCACTGCGCCGGGGCGTCCTTGCCGCAGAAGATAGAATAGGTCGGCGTCTTAACCGCGACAGCAGTATGCAGCAGACCATTCTCGCCGGTCAGCACAATGCGACACCGTTTCATCAATGCCGCGGCTTTGAGTATATCCAGCGCGCCAGCCCATTCGACGCGCCCGCCTTCGATTTGCTTAAGATTAGCCAGATAACTATGCTCATTAGGCGCGGCAAATAAGATAAAAACAGTTGGCAGCCGGTCATTCAGAGCCGTTATGAGCCGCCGCCAATTTTCAATACTCCACATCCTTGAGGCGCGCTTGCAATACGGCGCCAGTCCTATTACTCTATACTGCGGTGAATTATTTCCATCGACCGCCGATTCACTCTCTCCAATGTTATTGCCGGGAGATTTTGAGGATATGGAATCTTTGTTTGTCACCGCACGAATTCTGCCGATGCTAATGCCTTTCTTCCCCAGCCAATCCTGCGCCCAATCATCGTCCTCATTCAATGGGAATAATTCTGGCTGCGGCTCAACTAAATTGTGAATTCCTAATTCGCTTAAGAACCGCGCCTTAATCAGCGGCGCGTAAATCGTTTCTTTTGGGCGAAGAATGCGGTGGTTGAAAGCCCAACGGCGATAGGGTATGTCCCAGCCCAGACGAAATTTGGCGCCACTCAATCGTGTGAGCCAGCCCGACCCCGGCGTCGATAAAAAATCCAGCGCGTAATCGTAGCGCTCTTTTCGTAACTGCTGGACGATATTCAGATATTTCAAAAGATGCGAACCGCGCGCCGGGGAGATAATTATATGCCTAAGATATGGATTATGGCGCAGCGCCGAAGCCGGCAGCGCTTCGACTAAGATATCAATATGGACAGCGGGATGGGCTTGCTTGACCGCGCGGATAATCGGCGTCGTAAGAAGGACATCCCCCATTGCGCGCAGAGCAACTATGAGCAGCCTGCCACCCTCTTTTATGAATAGCGACATAAATAGTTACGCATAAATAAGATTGAGTCACTCTGATCGAAGTGAATAGTCTCGTCCCCTGTGAACATACGAGACAAGATGCTTCGCTAGTGTTCACTTGCATTAATGGCTTCCAGTATGTCGGACAGGAGGACAGGCGTCCCTGCCTGTCCCGAGAGATCTGGCTGCAAAATGGACAGGCAGGGACGCTTGTCCTCCTGTCCATACTATAAATGCCAGTTTCTTTTGCAACGAGGCACTAGACGAGACACTTCCATCTGCCTGCGCAGAGATTAACATAACGCTTGCGACAATGCAAACCGACTTCCGCGCAATGTAAATAATTTCAGTTTTAATATAATATTAGTTAAGTCCAGTCAAAACTATTCGCAGCATATTCGGCTTGCAGTAATAAATATTCACCCAAAAAAACCGCCGCCCCGACTCAGACGAGCGAGGCGGCGGCCTTTCACATCCTATAGCCCAACCATTCCATCCCTCTTTAGCATAATCATCGTCTTGTGAAATACACGAACACCGGCTCGGCGCGCACATCTTCGTAGCCCTCCACCGACGCCGTCACTTGCGCGTCTTCGACGATGGTGATGTCGTCGAGGAAGAAGTCGTTCATCACGCCACGCAGATAGACGGTGGCTTGCCCTGGCAGTTCATTGTGCAGCGCGTCTTGCACGCCGGTCAACTTGCGCGCCGGATTCGGGTAGAACGGGATATAAGAGCGACTCTGGTTATTGAACCAATACAACTGCGAGCGGTCGGTGAGGAATAAGACCGGCGCGTTGTTGATTTCTACTAAATGTCCGTCCTTCAGCACCGCCCAGACGCGGATGCTGGCGATATCGTTAGGCCTTGAGCGCTCAAAGCGCCAGTTGCCGGGGTCAAGGTTCAGTTCCAAGACGCCGTCTTGCAGCGGCAAGGTGTGCAGTTTCGAGCCGGTGATGCGCCCAAGCGGAGTCGCTACTGAAGTCGTAATCGTCACCTGGGAAAAAGTAACGCCGCTCTGATAGATTAAATTAGCGTAAGCCAGACCGGGTTCGGATGTGTTAACGCTGCTTCTGTTGCCGGTGTAGCCGCTGCTGATGCTCGCAATCGCCGGGTCAACCGTGAATACGACCGGGATGTTATCCGCCACCGGATTACGATACATATCGAAGACCCGCGCCGAGACCTCGATTTTCCAGGCGCCGCCCAAGGCGTTGCTGCCATTGTTGTTGACATCGATGTCGAGCGAGAACGGCGGTCCGGACACGACCATTATCGTCGCCAAGGTAACTTCGACCAGCGCTGTGCGGGCGTCATCGCCCCAGGTATAGGCGCGAATCACCTTACCGCCAACCTGCAGACCGGAGTTCAACGAAACGACGGCCCGGCCGTGAGCTGTCAACGCTGAATCGATTTGCCCACGATTGTTGATGTTGCAGCCGCCCGGCACAGGCGGTTCGTTCAACAACTGGAAATAGACGATGGTCGGTTGTTCGACTGGATTACCATTGGCGTCTTTAACTATGGCTGTCAAAGTCGAAGTCGATGTCCCGCCAGTGCCGGCGACAGCGATATTAAGCGGATTGGCAGATAGTTCGATAGAATTCGGCCGTCCGGCGACGAAGGTGACCGTCGTTCGGCCTTCGATAGTCCCAACCGCTGCGGTTATTTCGCAGAGTCCGGCTTGCACGCCTGCCGAAAGACGCGCTACTGCAATACCGTGGGCATTGGTGATAGCCGATGGTGTGATGTTGCCCAGCGAGGCGGCAAAACGCACCAGCGTCCCCGAGGCGACCGGATTGCCGACCGTATCCACCACTAATGCCGACACTGTCGAATAACTGTCGGGATTGTTAGTTATGAGCCGTTCCGGGTCGGCTGAAACGACTACCCGCCGCGGCGGTCCAGGTATGAGTTCGATAGACACGGGATTGGATTCGAGAATGTTGTCTTCGTTTTGAACCGAGGCTTTGAGGACAGCCTGTCCGACAGCGCTGCCGGAGATATATTTAGTCTCGGCGATGCCGTAGTTGCCGGTAATAGGCACGGCAGCGCTGGCAAAGCGTCCGATATTGGACTCAAACCTCACCAAAGTTCCCGCTGGCGCGAAATCGTTGTTGGCAAGGAAGCAGGTGGCGATTATTGAAGTCGAATCGCGCCCGCCGGCGTTCAGTCTGTCCACCGCCGACTGCAAGGTAATCCTCGCCACAGGATTGCGCGGCAGAATGGTGATTTCTACGCTCGCCTGCAGGGCTAAGGGATTGTATTTCGCCGAAATCACTGCCGGAACGATGCGCCCTTCTTCGTTTAAAGACGGCATTCCGATGTCGCGGAAGATAGCCCGCGCGATGCCCAGCGAGTCGGTTGTTACCGGCGAATTGACCGTGCCGTGCGTCTTGGTGAAGATAATCTGCTTGCCGGCCAAGGCTTGTCCCTCTTCATCCGAGAGAAGCGCTGTCAGCGCAGCGTAGGTCAGCCCGTTGTCGGCGTAAATCGACTCCCGGTCGGTCGTCAGCGTCAATCGGCCGCGGTTGCCGACGGCTTGCTGGACGACGATGCGCACTGCTCGCTCAAATTGTGTGCCTTCTATAGAGGCTTTGACAACCGCTTCGCCGGTTTCGTAGTTGCTGCGAAAGACGGCGCGGGCGATGCCTCCGGCGTCGGTCGCTGTAATATTAGACAGCGCGCCCCGCGTGGTCGTGAATTTGACGAACACGCCTTCGACGGCATTATTCTCATCGTTGCGTACAACGGCTTCGATATTTGAAACACCATTGGAGTCGGGTGGCAGATTCAGGAAGTCGGGAAATGCTCGCAGCGACAACGACGAGATTTCCGCCAGCAGTTCGCGCGCTTCGATGATGATTTCATCGAAGATTTCATTATCGTCGGCGCCGGCTGGGCGGCAGCCGCCTTTATCCGGATCTGGCTGCGGCTGTCCTGACCAACCGGAAGGCAGCACTTTAACCTTGACGCGCTGCTTACCAAACTGACCGAGAGAATGAAAGACGGCGTCAGCGCGGCCGTTGCCGTCGGTCGTGTCGAGCGCGGTGAGCGAGCCGAAGGTCGGCTGGCTGTTCAGCGGCAACGCCTCGAAAGCGACCGTCGTTCCAGAGACGGCCTTTCGATTGGCATCAACTACCGTCGCAGTCAAATTGATAACGGCATCGACGCCGCGCGCCGCCCGCACAAACGGCGTCGGGGTAGTCAGCGTGATATAGGCGTTGACGCCGGTGGCGCGAATCTCTATAGTAGTGCGCGCGGCGCTGTCGCCGACTTGCGCCACGATAGCGCATAAGCCGTATTTGTTGACGATGCTGGTGAAGGTGCGGGTTACACGGCCGTTATTATCCGTTGTCGCGGTGTCGGAGTCAACATAGCCGAGTCCGGGCGGGTCGGTGCGGAAGCGAATCATCATCCCTGAAAGAGCCGTGCCTTGCTCATCGACTAAAGTCGCGGTTACTTTAGTCTGACGGGTCTGGTTAGGCGGCACGGCTAAGACCTGCCGCTCGGCTTCCAAAGTCAACCGGCAGGGCAGGTCATCGACGACTAAAATCTGCAGCGTTATGCGGGCGGTAACATTGCCGCTGCGCGCCTCGATTACTACATTATCGGAGCGGTCGAGCGCCAGGTTGTAGCCGGCGGTCATCTGTCCGGTTTCGTTGGTAACCGCATCTTCCGGTGTGGAGAGGGTGCCTTTCCAGGGTTGGGGATTGAGGATGGCGAAGGTGATTTTTTCGCCCGGCACAGCGACGCCCTGCAGGTCGCGGCCGACGGCGATGATACGTTCGCTGCGGACTTCGCCGGCATAACCGCGTATGACAGTGTGGGTCGCACGTAGGTCGATGGAAGCGATCGAGCCGCCGAGGTCGATGGGTCCGCCGTTGCGGTGGTCGTCGCAGCCGATGAGGAGCGCCAATCCAATAAGTATCGGCGCCAGCGAGATGTGAATGAACCGTTGCATTGTTATGCCCTCCATCTGTGGCTTGGTATTTATCACTTATGCGGAGCCTTGCGCCCGTTTCTCTGGGCGCGCATCTTTGCTTCGCGAAAATAATCTTCTTCAGACCCGTAAGGGCTGGTAAGAGGCTCTGGGCTTTGGGTTTTTGGAGCGTAGAGCGGATTTCTTTGGTCCGCTTAATACGCGTCAACCGACATATATTAGCAAAATAATCCGAGCGAAAGAGCGAGTATATTTCGTTCTTCGTCAAGGGTTGGATGTTGTCAGACTGTGCAAATATTGCACAGTCTAAAAGATAGGAATGCAGGGAGGGCGATAGGACTTGATTAACTCGATGGCTGCGAACAGTAAAGACTAAGTGTTATGAATAAATGTATTTTGCGCCGATTTTACTATTCTTAAGACCATCGTCAGGACGCTCTCAAATTATCGATTTCAACCCTTGGACGTCGAGCGTTTGGTAGAAAAGACTGCAATAGTTATACCAAGTGTTAAGAAGGGAAGATGTGAGAAAGTAGGGAAGTTATGCATCCTTTCTAATTTCTTACTTTCTACTTATTTTTAAAGAATTACAATCCGTTTCATCTGTTCAATCCTTTAATCCGTTGTGAATATGAGAATTCACGGCGGATTAAACGGATAGAGGTTTCAATATATCCGTTTCATCTGTTCAATCCTTTAATCCGTTGTGAATATGAGAATTCACAGCGGATTAAGCGGATAGAGGTTTCAATATATCCGTTTCATCAGTTTAATCCGTTGTGAATTCATCTACCTCATTAAAACCACTTTCCTGGCAATCGTCATACTCTCTGTTTTCAATCTAAAAATATATATCCCCGCCGGCAAATCGCAGCCTTCGACGACGATGGAATGTCTCCCCGCCTCCAGCCAGCCATCGACCGGCGTCCGCGCTAACCTCCCACCAATGTCGAACATCTGCAACTTAACATCGCCAGTCTGCTCAAGTTCAAACTTCACCTCCGTCAGCGCATTGAAAGGATTCGGCGCAATATCGAATTTGGAATTTGGAATTTGGAATTTGGAGTAAAGTAAAACAATTCCAAATTGCAAATTCCAAATTCCAATTAACAGAATGCCCCGCCGGATATAGTCCTTCGACTCCCTCCAGCGGGGCTTTTAAGTGGGCGGGTTCAAAACTTGCCGGCGATTTGAATTGACGGGCATTATAGTCGATGATTTGTAATTGACGCCGGTGCCGGCGGCGATGATGATAGTCGTAATACAGCGTCTCTTCTCCCCCCGCTTGCGGGGGGGAAGAACAATCACAACATAAACTATATTCTACCCCAGTTAATATACTGATAAATCTATAAACCAATAGGACAAAGCGGACTACTCAAAGTCTGGAAAATAATATATATAAAAAAAGACTTTGTCAAGGTTTTGGTAATATTTGGCGTTTTTTTAAAAATAGCCGGACGATATTAGTTCCCGCGCCCGCGCCAGGTGAAGAATAACCTCGCGCCTCGCACCTAAACACTCAATACTCGTAAAATCCAAACAAAATAGTTTGAAATCCACTTGACAGCCATTAATTTAAACAATATACTATAATATAAATCGATTTCAATCAAGCATAATTGGACGATGGACAGCGTCCGCGCGTGCATTTCATCGGCGTGTGCGGCACAGCGATGGCTTCGACCGCCGTCGAACTTCAGCGCTGCGGATGGAATGTGAGTGGCTCGGACAGCGCTTTCTACCCACCGATGAGCGATTTCCTGTCGGGCAGCGGTATCCGACTCTATCAGGGTTTTAATGCGCAAAATCTGCCCGACGACGGCTTAATCGTCGTCGGCAACGCCATCTCGCGCGGCAATGTCGAATTGGAAGCCGCGCTCGACCGTAACCTGCTTTGCGTTTCGCTGCCGGATTTAATCCAGCGCCAATTCTTAGTTGGACGCAAATCGGTCGTCATCGCCGGCACGCATGGCAAAACAACATCCACGGCGTTGATGGCGCATATTTTGCGATACGCTGGAAGGGAGCCGGGCTGGCTGGTCGGCGGAATTCCCAACGATTTAGAAACGCCCTGCCGCAAAGGCAGCGGCGAAGTATTCGTCATTGAAGGCGACGAATATGACTCGGCTTGGTTTGACAAACGACCTAAGTTTCTATATTATCGACCTTTCTACGCCGGTATAACCTCGCTTGAGTTCGACCATTCGGACATTTACGCCGATATTCAAGCCATCAGCGCCGAATTCAAGCGTTTTGCCGGATTGTTGCCGCAAACCGGCCGTTTGGTCGTGAACGGCGACGACCGCAACGCAGTCGATGCTGCAAGCGCAGCGCGCTGTCCGGTCGTAACTTATGGATTGAGCGGGCAATGCCAATGGCGATTAGGGAAGTTCTACATCGATAAAGACAAGTTTTGGCACGCGCCTTGCTATATCGATAACGAAGCCTCTGGCGAGTTGAGACTTAAAATCCCCGGCCGGCACAATTTAATGAACGCGATGCTATGTTTGGCGCTGGCTGAGGAAATGGGAGTCGATAGGCAGGTCGCACTGGAGGCTATATTTTCTTTCACCGGCGTGCAACGTCGTTTGACCGGAATGCGCCTGATGAGCAATTGCCGACTTTACGACGATTTTGCTCATCATCCGACGGCTGTGCAAGCCGCGCTGGAGACAGTGCGGGCGATGCACCCACAGGCGCGTTTATGGGCGCTGTTTGAACCGCGTTCGAATACGATGGTAAGGCGTTTCTTCCAAAATGAGTTGACCGAAGCCTTGGCGATTGCCGATAAGGTCATAATCGGTCCTGTGCATCGCGCGGCATCTATTCCAGCCGAACAGCGTCTCGACCGGAATAAGATTGTCAACGAACTAAAAGCACGCGGGATAGAAGCGGAATACTATGACAATTATGAAGCGATGGCGGCGAAGATAAAAAGTGAGATAAGGCGCGGCGATGTAATAGTGATGATGTCGAATGGAGCGTTCGGCGGAATTCGGGAGGGATTATTAAATTAAATATAATTATATATCAACCATTTAAGCGGTGTGTTGTAGGAATTGCGCACAATAAGATTGAGTCATTCCGACGAAGTGAAGAATCTCATCGCGGCTTAACCAGATACGATGCTTCACTGCGTTCAACCGACACTTTTCAAAATGGGACTTTACTTCCGGTAATGTTTAGTTTCACATCGAACCGCGTGGGGCGGGACTGAAGAAGGAGCAGCCGAGATGGATTTGCAAGATAAAGTGATAATATGTCACACTTGCGGTCGAGATTTTGTGTTCACCGTGCGTGAACAGGAATTTTACGGTTCAAAGGGTTTCAGCCCGCCGCGGCATTGCGGCGAATGCCGCGCCAAGCGTAAGCGCGAGCGGGAAGCCGGCGCTGGTATCGAGTCCGCAGCGCCGCAAGCATCGCTGCCCAAGCCGCGCAGCCGCGATTTTCAAGTCGAGTGCGCGGCTTGCGGCAAACCGGCTTCAGTGCCGTTCAAGCCCATCGCCGGACGACCGGTCTATTGCCGGGATTGCTTTGCCAAAATCAAGTCCGGTGCATCCCCGCAGCCGCCTAATTCTATACCTCATCCCAAATCTGAATCGTCTTCCAAGTCAACATCACCTCCTGCACCGCCTCAAAATACTGTTCATACAGAACATATCGAATTAGACCCCGACTTAGGTCCGTTGCCGGAGGTCGAACCCGCGCCGGATGAGGAGGGTGAAGTCACCCAAGCCGACTATATTCCTTTTCCGATAAGACTCGGCGCGACGCCGGAGGAAGTCAATCCGACTTTCAAAGAAGATATAAAAACACCGACTAAAACGGCCTAGTGTTCACTTGTATTAATGGCTTCCAGTATGTCGGACAGGAGGACAGGCGTCCCTGCCTGTCCCGGGAGATATGTCTGCAAAGTGGACAGGCAGGGACGCCTGTCCTCCTGTCTATATTATAATACCAGCCTGGTTTCTTTGAAGTCAGGCTATAAAACAAAAACTTACAGGGGCGCACAATCGTGCGCCCCTGTATGTTTATAACAAGGATTGATTGTATCAGGCTTGAGCGCCCAACGCGTCTTAATACCAAGTCGCGTTCTTAAGGACACTTAAACTAATATAATTCACAACGGATGAAACTGATGGAACGGATAAGAGGTTAGATGTAATAAGTTATCTGTTTAATCCGTTAAATCCGTTGTGAATGTGTTCAATTAATTGTGACCTAATGAACGCAAATTAGCCTAAGATTTTATTTATCGAGCATCTGGTTGAAAGTCCAGAGGTGTTCTTCTTCGTCCGGCAGCACGGCTTCGAAAAGTTGGCGCGTCGTCGGATCGAAGTCGCCGATGGCAATGATAAATTCCTTATATTTTCCTAAATCCGTAAACACACTTTATTAACAAAAGGCTGTTTACGCTTGTTTTTGTTGTTCTTTGAGCGTATTTTATAGCGTTGTCCAACTTCACCCGACAGTGCAAATGTCGTCCAACACTAAATTCAAAGTTACCCAATCCAACGAGGAACTATCCAGCCACAGCGGAATAGCCCTGCTCGGCGACATCCTCGAAGCCTGCGAATTCAAAAGGCAAGTCGATAAAGTCCATCTGCTCCGTCGACCGAAGCCCGAACTGCGCCACGGCGAGATTCTCGGCACGATGACAACCTTACTCTTCATCGGCAAGCCCGACTTCGACGCCGTCAAACCCTTTCAAGAGGATGTCCTGCTGCGCAAAGCCATAGGGCTGTCCCGCGTGCCGTCCGCCGAAACCCTGCGCGACCGCCTCAACTTGGCTGATAACTGCTTCGACGAAACTATCCGCAGCCTGTCGGCCGATAGCGT
>Ga0194125_10000889_pt1 | contig 51086 bp, 34 predicted proteins | sample TA2KigC250mmetaG_FD_148626 | JGI IMG/M metagenome (GOLD analysis project Ga0194125, IMG submission 148626) | Freshwater microbial communities from Lake Tanganyika, Tanzania - TA2015034 Kigoma Deep Cast 250m | ecosystem: Environmental > Aquatic > Freshwater > Lake | place: Tanzania: Lake...
TCCTCTCTGATGTGATGATGCCGCGCATGGATGGTTTCGAGTTCTACCAGGCTGTGCGCGCCAACCCCGCCTGGGTGTTCATTCCGTTCGTGTTCCTCACTGCCCGTGACCAGGAACAGGACATCAACCTCGGCAAGCGGCTGGGCGCCGACGATTACCTGGTCAAGCCCTATTCCCCTGCGAATCTGGTGACGACCGTCGAGTCCAAGCTCACGCGCTCGCAAGCGATTGCTCGGGCTGCAGGCGCCGAGATGGAAGGGATGAAGCGCACGATCACCCGCGTTTTGGGGCACGAGCTCCGCACGCCGTTGACGTGGATTCAGGGCTATGCGGAGTTGCTGCTGGGCGGGGGCTACAGCATCACATCAGAGGAGTTGCATCTCTCTCTGCAAAGCATCAAGGCCGGCAGCGATCGCCTGGCGCGGCTGGTGGAAGACGCGGTGCTGGTGATCATGCTAGACACCGGCCAGGCGAAAGAGGAGTTCAACCTGATGGCGCGGGTGGAAGATGACTGGGCGCCCTACATTGATCAGGCCTTGCGACAACTGCAGCCAGCGGCCAACCAGCACGCGGTGCGGCTGGAGTTTCACGCCCCACAGGCCGTGAAGCCGTTGTTGATCGCGCCGCGGTTCTTCCTGGAGGCGCTGCTGCGCATCATCGAGAACAGCACCAAGTTCGCGCGGCCTGATGTCGAGAGCTATGTCGTCGTCAGCATCACCGACCGGCCGAACGAGGTTGAGATCGTCGTCAGCGATAACGGCGTGGGGATTCCCGCCGATCAGCTCGAACGCATCTTCGCGCCGCTGGTGCAGGTCGGGCGATCGCAGCTGGAACAACAGGGCGTGGGGTTGGGGCTCACCGTGGCGCGTGGACTGGTCGGGCTGCACGGCGGTCGCATCTGGGCGGAAAGCACGGTGGGCGAAGGCACGCAGGTTCACATCGCGCTGCCATACGCCGATCCGGCCAACTGGCGGCTGCCGGACTGAATGGGTTGGTGCTAGCTCCTCGAGGAGGACTCGAACCTCCAACCTTGCGGTTAACAGCTTTCCATCCCGATTTCTTGACTGCGCCGCGCAAGGTTCCGTGTAGACACTATCCGCACGGTCTCCGGTTCATGCTATCCGCACGGTCTTCGGTTTGTCATAGCCTCTGTTTTCCTCTGTTCCGATAGCAGGAGTTATCTCCCGTACTCGCAAGCATTGCCGTCCCCATCCCGGTCGAGCCTGTGCACGTCTCGACCGGTCAGTTGCTTGCAGCGCAAGTAACAGGCTTGTGCGTCCCAGGCCGTGAAGTCGTCGCAGTTGAGGATGTCGCCATGATCGCAATCGCAGTTTGAGGCGGCGGCGGATGGCAGACCGCGCGCGGTGGGAACAGCAAGGGGGGCCGGCGGCGCGGTGGGAACCACCGCAGCGACAGGCACGACTGGCGCGGCCGTGACCAGCTCGCCGAAGATCCATGCACCCCCACGCAGTTGATACCAGTCACTGGCGGGGCTGCGCGCGATGATGTCGAGGGCCTGACCCTGAGCTGCGCCGCCAATGATCGCATGATTGGTGCCCGGACCCGCACGTAGATTGGCGGCCGAGTTGGCGCGCGGGCCGACGGCGGTGGCGGTGGCTGTCGGCCAGGCCGTTGGCGCGACGGCGGCCGGCCGGGCGGTCGTTGGCGGCGGGCTGGCGGTGGACAGCGGTCGAGGCGCCGCCGACGGGACCGCGAGCGCGTGGGACTGGGTACATAGGTAGGCAGGAGGCCGGCCTGGCGCAGGCCGCTGTCCACCAGGGCGATGCTCAGCGTGCCACAACAGCAGAGGAGCAAACTGCCCAGTACGATCGGGCTGGCGCGCCGTCGGCCCGCCAGCGTGACGGACAGGCACGGTCCCAGCAGGATGCGCCGCAGCAACGAGACCATGCCAGTTGCTCCTCTGTATCCACTAACCGCGCGCCTTGGCGTCAGGCTGAACGGAAGATCTCCCAGTCGAGGCCCAGTTGGGCAATGATGGCGCGCAAGGTACCCAGCTTGAGGTCCTTGGGTCCCCAATCGGGGATGGCGGTCAGGCGATCGGCGGCGAGGTTGTACCATTTGCGATGTGAGCCGTCGCCACGCCGCGGCAGCTCTTCGCAGCCCAAGGCGCGCAGCTTGTGGGCGATCGTGCGGTATTTCATGTGGTCGCCAGGGCGGTTTCGAGCCACAGAGGTGTGGTCGGCGCGACAGGCTGCAGAAAGGCCGGCAGAGGCCGTCCCAGGTCCCGATAGCCTTCGATGACGGCCGCCAGAGCGTCCTCGGCGTTGGCGATGGCCTGGCGTACGTCATCACCTTCGGTGATCAGTTCGGGCAGCAGGGGGCAGGTGACGGTGTAACCGCCTTCGGGCTGGACCGCCAGGATCAATGGCAGTTTGTAGATCATGGATTATCTCGCGCCGCCGGTTAGCACGGCTCAGTTTTCGGTAGGGTGTGCACAGGTAGGTTGCCACGTGCAGCGAGAGGGTATGACGTTCGGCGGTGACCAGCCCATTGTGGCGCAGATGGTGAAAGCGACCGCAGTGAGCAGTGCATAAAGGACGGCCACGGGCGGCGGCGCTGCAGTAAGATCAGGCTCCTCGAGGAGGACTCGAACCTCCAACCTTGCGGTTAACAGCCGCTTGCTCTGCCAGTTGAGCTATCGAGGATTGCGTTCTTGGCGTCTGTTATTATAGCCAGATAGCGGCTTTCGTCAAGTTTGCCTCAGGCCAGATAATCCCTGAGTTTGCGGCTGCGGATGGGATGGCGCAGCTTGCGCAGCGCCTTCGCTTCGATCTGCCGGATGCGCTCGCGCGTGACCCCGAACTCCTGGCCCACCTCTTCCAGGGTGCGCGCCATGCCATCCTTCAACCCAAACCGCATCTCCAGGACGCGGCGCTCCCGGTCGGTCAGACCGCTGAGGATTTCGCTCATCTGCTCTTTCAGCAGTCGCCGGCTCGCCTGGTCAGCCGGGCCAGGTTCGCTGTCGTCCTCGATGAAGTCGGCCAGCGAGCTGTTCTCCTCGGTGCCCACCGGCGTCTCCAGCGACATCGGCTCTTGCGCGATGCGCATGATGCGGCGCACCTTCCCGGCGGCCGCCTGTAACCGCCGGTTCAACACTGGATTCAGCCGCTGGCCGGTCGCCAGCGTTTCCTCGATGGCGCGTTGGTCCTCGGGGGCCAGGAACTCCATGTCGAGCGCCACCTCCTCGGCTGTCGGCTCGCGGCCAAGCTCCTGCATCAGCTGGCGCTGGACGCGAATTTGGCGGTTGATGCTCTCCACCATGTGGACGGGAATGCGGATCGTGCGCGCCTGATCAGCGATGGCCCGGCTGATGGCCTGCCGAATCCACCAGGTCGCATAGGTGCTGAACTTGAAGCCGAGGGTGGGGTCGAACTTGTCTACTGCGCGCAACAGGCCGATGTTGCCCTCCTGGATCAGGTCCAGGAAATTCATGCCGCGACCGATATACCGCTTGGCGACGCTGACGACCAGGCGCAGGTTGGCCTGCGCCAGACGCTGCTCAGCCAACTGCCCGCGCTGCCGCGCCAGACTGAGCTGATCGCGGACCTCAGCGGCCAGGTTCCTGTCCCCCCCCAGCGACTCCATCGCCTCCTTGCCCTGTCGGATGGCTGTGGCGAGCATTACCTCCTCGTCGGCCGAGAGCAACGCCGTGCGGCCGATCTCGTGCAGATACATCCGCACCGGATCGCTGGTTACAGCCGGATCATCCCAATCATCCATGACTTGATCCAGCGGCTGCCTGGCTTCCCACTCGACCTCTTGCTCCAGTTTCTCATCGCGTTCGATGATGGGCGTCTCTTGATCCTCGCCGATCGGAAAGGTCACCGCCTCGGCCAGGCCATCTGGCCCCACCGCGATGCGAACTTCGACCAGATCCTCGTCTGCCTGGCCGCCCTCGGCATTCTCGAAGCCGTCAGTCTCCTGGTCAGTGTTTCGGTTGTCGGCCGCTTCGAGGTCGCGCTCGTCTTCCGAGTCGGGTTCCTCGTTCAGCCAATCGGTTTTCTGCCGGGACTTGCGGCGCCGCTGGTCAGCGGTCATGGGTGTGTCCTCTGGGCCAACGCCCCCGTCATCGTCCGACTGTGCGCCAGACGCGCGATATGGTGCATCTGCATGGAGTATACCTGTACCAACTCCCTATAACGTCGCCACTCATCGGAGCCGGCCTCCTGGCTTTCCAGGATCAGAAAGCGCAGCCGTCGCACTTGCTGATCGAGAGTGCGCGCCCGCAGACGCAATAGCGCATCGCCCAGGTCTTTGATCAGCTTCTCTTCGGTCAGCGGCGGATAGGCTTGCGCCTGTTCAAGCAGCGCCCGGCCGAGATCCTGAAGCGGTTCCGGCATGGCTGCAAGCACACTCTCAGCCGACCAATCGCCGGCCGGCGCCGGGTTGGCTTGCAGGGCAGTCAAGACCGCCTGACTTTCAGCGCCCGCGAAGTCTTCGATGCTCAGCGGAGGCGCGTGCAGCCTGATCATCTCGGCATCGAGCGCGGCCAGCAGGTCAGGACGAGCCAACAGTCGGCCCAGGATATGCTCCTCGAGGCCGGCGGCCGACCGCCGGACGGTGATCACCGGCCGCTCCCCGACCGGGGGTTCGCCGGTCTCGCCCTCGAAGTCTGCGCGCAGTTCAGTCTCCGCATCTTGTCGCGGCCGTCCATCCCTGAACGGGCGCTTCTGGGCCGCGCGCCGCGTGGCGATCTGTTGGGCCACCAACCGTTCGTCCGCCTGGATCATGCGGGCGAGAAGCTGGGTGTAGTGCGAGCGCTCGATGGGGCTGGCGATCTCGCGGATGAGCGGCGCCAGCCTGGCCACGGCATTGTCCTTGCCGCGCGCGCTGCTCAGGTCCTCTTCGCGGCTGACCAGCGTCAGGTAGTAGTCTATGACCGGCAGCGCATCCGCAATGACCTGTTTCCACCCTTCGACGCTCTGCCGCGCCAGCTCGTCCGGGTCCAGGCCGCCGGGCAAGGCCGCGATGCGCAGTTGCGCCTTCAGCCGTCCTTCCTGGCGCAGGAGGCCGGTGGGGCTGAACACCGGCTCCCAGTCTCGCTCCATCGCCTGTCGCGCGGTCTCCAGACCGCGCAAGGTCGCCTGATCGCCCGCGACGTCCGGATCCAGCGCCAGCGTGATGTTGCTGGAATAGCGTTTGATCTGCCGCATCTGCGCTTCTGTGAGGGCTGTGCCCATGCCGGCGACGACGTTGCAGACGCCGACCTGGTGCGACATCAGCACGTCCATGTAGCCCTCGACGATCACCGCCAAATCCGCATCGCGAATGGGCTTGCGAGCCATATCCAGCCCATACAAGACACTGCTCTTGTCGAAAAGGGGCGTCTGGGGCGAGTTGATGTACTTGGGCTGGGGCCGGTCTGGATCATCTCGCAACAGGCGGGCGCCAAACCCGCTGGTGCGGCCCTGCGCATCGCGAATCGGGATCATCAGTCGGCCCCGAAAGCGATCATAGCAGCCGCTTCCATCTTCCCGCCGGATCACCAGCCCTGCTTCTTCGATCTCCTCGAGCGCGTACCCTTTGGCAACCAGGCGATCCTTCAGCGCATCCCAACTGTCGGCCGCATAGCCGAGCTGCCAGGTTTCCCATGTTTCGGTCGTCAGCCCGCGCTGCGCCAGGTAGTCGCGAGCGATAGCGGCCTCGGCTGCGCGGTTGAGCAGATAATTGTAGTAGATCGCGGCATCGGAGATGATGGCGCGCAGCCGTTCCAGGCGTTGCTCATCGGCCGATGGCGCTCCGGTCCGCGGCCGTAGCTCAACGCCGGCCTTGGCCGCCAACAGCTTCAGCGCCTCGCCGAAGTCGAGGTTCTCCCGTTTCATGACAAAGGTGAAGAGGTCCCCGCCTGTGCTGCACGCCCCGAAGCAATGCCAGCCCTGGCTCTCCGGGAACACCACGAAGGAGGGGGTCTTTTCGTTATGAAACGGGCAGAGCCCCTGGAAATTGCGTCCCGCCTTTTTGAGCGGGACGTACTGGGAGATCACCTCGACGATATCCAGGCGCTCTTTGATCTCGTTGGTTACGCTCATGGGCATTCGGGCAGGACAATCTGCGTCTTGTACGGTATTCGATCAGCCGGAATTATACAAGACCGTTGGCGCGCTGTCAAAACCGCCTCGAAAAGCCGGATGGCGGCCGGCCGCGGCTGGATGGCGAAGAGCGAGCCACGATTGGCATCCAGGGCCAGGCCGAAGACGGGCGCAGGGCCGCGGCCGGAATCTCCCGGCAGACGCGTCCACGCGCCGCCGGCCGGATCGAAAGCATACATCCCCTCGGCCGCGCTTACCCAAAGCCGGCCGCTGCGCGGGTCCAGGGCCAACGCCTCGGCGGCCGCCAACGGCCGATCCAAAGCCGACGGGACGACGCGCACCAAGTCACCGGTCGCGCCATCCAGGATCGCGATCTGCCGATAGCGGGGCGACAGTGGATAGAGCACGTAGACCCATCCCCGCGCCCGATCTGCCGCCAGGTCTTGCGGATGGCCCAGCCCGCCCAGGCGCGTTGTGGTCAGCAGGGCGGCCGTGTCGGCATCGAGCACGGCCACGCCGTCGCCGCCGCTGAGCGCCACAAATACCCGGCGGGTTTCTGGCAGGGCGGCTACGGCATATGGCCCTGGGCCCACCGGTATCATGCCGAGCTCTTGCAGATCGGATGCATCCAGGATCGCCACGCTGCCGGCGGCCGTATCCGCGACGAACAGCCGGCCATTGGCCAGGGCCAGACCGCCAGGCTGCACGAAGCCGGTCGCCTCGCCGAGCAGCGCGAGCGTGGCCGCATGAAGCGCCAGCACAGCCCCGCGCTCGCCGCTCACCACATAAACGCGGGACGCAGCCTCTTCCGCGGGCGGCCGGGCATCGAGAACGATGCCGCGAGGCTGGCGGCCGATGGCGGCCTGGGCCAGGGTGCTGCCGGTCGCCGGATCGTACAGCACCAGGCCGTCGTCGCCGGCCAGGTAGAGATAGCCGCTCATCGGGTCCACCGCCAGGCTGCGCACCGCGGCCGAAGGTCCAGAAGCGCGTTCCGTCGCCGCGGTCAAGGCTTCACGCTGACCGGCGCGCGGCGGGCTTGTCGCCGCGCCTGCCCCCTCTCCGAAAGGCTGACGACCGAGGTCGGCGCCAGCGGTCGTGATCAGCGGCAGATAGTCGTTGTGCGAGAGCGCCGCGGCCGCCACGACATAAAAGACGCCTGAGCCGCCGCGTCCGTCGCGCTCGCTCATCTTCAGGAGATAACCATCGGTGGCCGGCGCGCGCCAGAGCAGGAGGACCTCTGGGCCCGTTCCCGGCTTGCTCAGCGCGAGGAGCGTCTGTCCATCCGCCGCGTAGAGCGCCAGGGTAACGCGGGTGTCGCCGGCGCCGACGGCGTGCAGCAGATACCGCCCTCCTGCGATGGCAGAAAAGCTTACCCAATCCACGTCGCCGGGCTGATGGAAGGTGTGTTCCTGCGCCGGGTCGCCCAACGTCAGCGCATTGGCCTGGCCCGGCGTGTCGTCCGGTTCGTAGCGATCGGGTTTGGCGGGCAGGAACCGGGTTGCGGTCGGCGCAGGCGTGGCGCTCATCGTCGCCGTCCGCGTCGCTGTGGGAGAGGAGGTGGAACTCGGAACGGCAGTCCCTGTGGGAGAGGCTGTTGAGGTCGCACTCGGCGTCGGCGTCGCGGTGGGCGACCGCGTGGGGACGGGCGTCGGCGTCACAGTAGGCGACCGCGTAGGGCTGGGCGTCGGCGCCGGGGTGCGCGTTGGCGGCGGCGTGGGCGTGAACCGCGGCCCGCTATCCTGGATGATGCTGACGGTATCATCGTGGCGGTTGGCGACGTAGACCAGCCCCGCAGCGAGATCCACGGCGATGCCCTCCTCCGCGCCCCGCCCGACCGGCGCCCAGCCCAGCCAAAGGGTTGTGTCTTGATCGAAGACGTGCAACTGCTGGTCGTCGGGGCACACCACAAACAGGTGACCGCTGGCCGGGTTCACAGCCACCTGGTAGGGGGTGCAGAGCAATGGCATGTGTTTGACGATGCGCTCAGCGGCCAGGTCTACGATGGTCACGGTGCGGCTGTCGCGATCGGCCGTGTAGAGCCGATCACGCGTGCTGTCGAACGCGATGCCGTAGGGGCCGGCGCCGGCTGGGAAGGTGCGCAGCAGGTCGCCGTTGGCCAGCGCATAGACGCCGATGTTCGCGGCCAGATGATGGGTAACGTAGAACCGTGAACGCGGGGGATCGAGCGCGATGAAAGATGGCTCGCCGCCGGCCACTGCCGTGCGCAAAAGCGCCCCTGTTGCGCCGTGGAACAGCGTGATGGTGTTGCCGCCAAAATTCGCAACGTAGACGATGCCGGTCGCCGGGTCAACCGCGATGCCGTCAGGCTGCAGGCCTGCGGGCAGGCTGAGGGGCGGCGCGCCATCTTCTGCGGGCACGCGGCTGACATCGCCGGTGTATTTGTTCGCCACATAGAGCAGTCCGCTGACCGGATCGAGCGCGATTCCGTTGCCGCCGCTGGCGCTGCCCAGGCTGAGGGTGCGCACGACCGCGCCGGTCGCGCCGTGGATCACCGACACGCTGGCGCCCAGGTGGTTGGCGACGTAGGCCAGGCCGCGGCCGCTATCCACTGCAATGCCGTGCGGCTGTTGGCCCACCCGCGCGGTGCGCGCAAGAAAGGCCACGGGCGTGAAGGTGGGCGTGGCGGTTGCTGTGCGGGTCGGCGTGGCTGTTCGCGTGCGGGTCGGCGTGTTCGTCTGGGTGCGCGTAACGGTCGCTGTGCGGGTCGGCGTGGCGGTTTGGGTGTGCGTGGCAGTCGCGGTGCGGGTCGGCGATGGGGCGGCCGTGCCGGTGGCAGTGCTCACAGGCGACGGCGTGACGCTCGCGGTGGCTGCGCCAGTCGCCGTAGGCGATGGCGTCGGCGTCCAGACCGGCGTGCCGGTCGGCGTGCCGGTCTCTGGCGGCGAGGCTGTCACGGTCGGGGTTCCCGTCCCCGGCGGCGAGGCTGTTGCACTCGGTGAGGCAGTCCCTGTTGGGGAGGCAGTCCCTGTTGGGGAGGCTGCCCCCGTCGGGGAGGCTGTCGCACTCGCACTCGCACTCGCACTCGCACTCGGCGAGGGGCTGGGCGTCGGCGTCGCCGTTACCGTCGGCGCGGTCGAGGAGGTCGGGCTGGGCGTAGCCGTGGGCGAGGCGGTGGCTGTGCGGGTGGGCGAGACCGACGGCGTGACGCTGCGGGTGGCGGTCGGCTGCGGCGGCACGACCACGACAGGTGCGACGGCCGACAACGCCGCGATGCTCGTATTGCTCGCCGCCGCGGTCACATCGCTCAGATAGGTCCCCGCGGTCGCTGCAGCGACGGCCCGGTACGCCAACGTCAGCCGGTTGGCCGCGTAGGGGTACGATTTGTCGAGGGCCAGGACGGCGTCGTACTGGTCATGCCGCGTGCCGTCGCCCTCGATCCAGTTCCAGCCGCTCCAGATGCCGTCGGGATCCGACAACTGGAAAGGCGCCACGCCGGTCAGTTCGGGCCAGGCGCGCCAGTAATACTGAAACGCGCGGCTGATGTAGTCCCCGCGATTGGCCTCGGTGATGGCCGGATAGCGGCGGTCGAGATGATAGCCCAACTGGTAGCCAGTCTCGCTCAGAAACACCGGCGCATAGGGCCGCCCCCAGGCAGCCAGCATCTGCACTTCAGGAACGTAGCTGTCAATGGTCAGCCGGCTGTCCACGGCCTGTCCGCGATGGATGTTGAGCTCTGGCGGATAGTTGCCGGGATAGGCGTGCGCCGCCCAGATGTCGAAAGCCCATCGGCTGTTGGGCACGGTCTGGAACATCTCCCTGATGAAGGTGGTGGGGGGAATGTCGCCGCCGGGCGACATCGGCGCGTTGAGGATGCGGATGCGGCTGTCGCCGCTCGTCACGGTGCGGATGGCGCCCGCGGTCTGTTCGAGAAACTGGCCGTATTCGGTCGGGTTGGCTGCGCCGCCCCACTCCGGGTTGAGGTTCGGCTCGTTCCAGATTTGCAGATAGAGGGTGCGACCGTCGCGGCGGGGCAGCCTGGCCGCCACCCTGGCGAACGCCTGCGCGATGCTGGTGTAGTTGCCCGGCCAATCCGCCTGGGGCTTGAGCCAGTAGGCGCCGCCGTTGACGCCTTGCAGACGGATGACCGGCCGCAACCCGCGATCATAGGCGGCATTGATGAAATCTATCCAACACGGGTGCGGATCGTTGCTGGCGATCGTGATGTTGTAGAAGAACTGCTTGACCCAGGCGCCGTAGCCCATCAACTCGCGGGTGCGATCCAATTGCCAGGAGATGTAGCCGATGTCGCAGCGCTCCTGCACCATCGTGTTGATCCCATAGAAGGAGTCGCCGCGTTGGGCCGGCGCGGTCAGTCCGCTCCACGTCAGCGCCCGGCCCGCCACGGCCGGGTTGGGATAGCCGATGGCGATGTCGTTCCAGTAAAGCACCGCCGAGCCCCATTGGTAGCTGAACCCAGGCGGCAGCGTATGAACAACGCTCACATCTGCCGCAGCCACGTCGCCTGAGTTCGTCAGATCAATGCGATAGGTCACGGCGCCGGCCGGCGACACGTGGCTGGGGCTGACGCTGGCGCCCAGGCTGACCACGGGCCAGGGCACGGTTGGCGCGACCAGCAGGCGCGCTGACGCCGCCTGCGGCCGCTCCTGCAAGCCGAGCAGCAACACCAGCAGGGATAGCCCCAGGATAGGCCACGGTCCACGGCCACGCAAGATACGCATGAGCAACTCCGCTGAATCGGGATAGATTGACGGCTGAGCCGTCCCCTGATCTACTAGACGTTTAGCATATTATTCGGTAACGTGTCAAGTCACGGACCTTGCCCCATCGAATCCCCTCTTGCCCGATAATGAATTTTATTGATCTGGATATAAATCTTCTTTAGCCCTCTTGACAAAGTATCCAACCCGTGGTATAAGGATTTTGGATTTCTGATTTTGGATTGCCGACTTTGGCGTTTGACGCCTGATGTTTCACGTTTCACGTTTCACGTTTCACGTTTCACGCATCCCATCACTCACACCCAGAGGTCGTCCATGCACCTTGTTCCAAGCAAATGTCCTGTTTGCGGGGACGCGCTGGCTGTTACCCGACTGAATTGCCCGGCTTGCGACACAAGCCTGGAAGGACGGTTCAACTTCAGCCGGCTGGAACGGCTCAGCGCCGAACAACGCGGCTTTGTGGAGCTTTTCGTGCGGTGCGACGGCAAGCTCAACTGGGTCGCGCAAGAGCTCAAGCTCTCCTATCCCAGCGTCCGCTCGCGGCTGGATGACGTGATCCGCGCCATGGGCTACGAGGTGCTGGCGGCCCCGCCCGCCGAGGAGAAACAGCGCGCGGCCGAACAGCGTCAGGGCATCCTCGACGATCTGGCCGCCGGCAAGATCACCTCGGCTGACGCCATCCGAATGCTACAGGGGGTTTGAGATGAGCAATGTCATGACCTATGCGGCCCAAGAGGTCCGCCACCTGATCATCGAGGAGATGGCCGGCGGTGGTCAGTTGCGCGGGACCGCGGCCGACGCCGAAATCGAAGTCATCTACCAGCCTGGCGGCCAGCTTCCGCAGTTCGTCGTCGAGTCAGGCGCGCTGCGCTTTGTGGGCGCCAACGCCTCGCGTGTGATCGCGCCGGCCGAGGTCGCTGTGACCGTCAAACACGCGCAGGGCGATCTGCGCGTCTACGGCTTGAAATCCGATGTCACGCTGGAGGCCGTGGCCGGCGACCTGCGGTTGAGCAACCTGGCTGGCGTGGTCCGCATCGCCCAGGTGGACGGCGACCTGCGCGGTGATGAGATTGCCGACCTGCGCTTGATGGGCGGCTGCGCCGGCGATGTGCGCTGCGAGAACATCCAGCACTTCGAAGCCGAGAACATCGGCGGCGACCTGCGCCTGCTTGACGCCGGCGATGTGCGCCTGGGCCGCGTGCATGGCGACGTGTGGGTCGAAAAAGCGGCGAAGGCTCTGCAGATCGCGCGCGCGGACGGCGACATGCGCTTGAGCGATGTCGGCGGCATGGCCACTCTACGCAGCGTCGCGGGCGATCTGCGCGCCGAGGGTCTGGCCGGCGGTCTGACCGCACCGCGCGTGGCGGGCGATGCCGTGTTGGCCGGGCCGTTCACCGCGGCCGATGGTTATACCCTGGTCGTAGATGGCGACCTCAGCCTCTACCTGCCCGCCGACGCCAGCGTGCGGCTGGCCGCCAAAGCCAACGGCCGCATCCGCTCCGATCCGCAACTGACGCCCGCGACCGATGGCATACCGACCTTCACCGCCTCTTTGGGCGACGCCGCGGTCAAGATCACGGTGAGCAGCGGCGGCGACCTACGCATCAGCCAGCGCGGGGACAAGGGGCCGGCGGTGGAGACGGGACGCCGGCCGCGTTGGGATGCGCCGGGCAGACATGGCCTGGATCACCTGGGCGATTTGGGCGAGCGCATCCGGCAGCAGGTGCGCGCCTCGCTGGCCGCGGCCGGCATCAGCATAGACATGGGCGAAGCGACCTGGCTTGGCCGCGGGCCGAAGGCTCCCCGCCCCCCACGGCCGCCCACGCCAGAGCGTCCACGGCCCTCTGCTGCGCCAGGCGCCACTGCCCAAGAGCAACTGGCGATTCTGAAGATGGTGGAAAGCGGGACGATCACCGCGGCCGAGGCGGAACAACTACTGAAGGCGCTCGAGACCGACTGAATCAGGCATCGCGTTGCATCGCGGCCAGTTGCGTGCTATGATAACCTCATTGTTTGTTCATCACCAGGCGAGAGGCGATCATGGCGGTCTTTGCGCTGGGGCGCTCATCACAGGCTCAAGAAGGAGTGCTCCCCTTCGACCCGCGCCATCACCTGCGCGGGGTCGCCGAGCTGGTCAGCGAGGTGTTCGGCGACGATCTGGATGCCGTTGGCCGCGAGACGCTGCGCGAAATGCAGATGGTCAGCCGGCTGGGCCCGTTCCTGGGCGGTATGCTGAGCATGGGACTGCTCGGCGAGTTCGTGTATGGCTTCGTCTGGGTCGAGCGCGGGCAGGTCATCGGCAACGTCACCCTGCAGCGCGCTGACTTCGACGGCGCACGTTGGCGGATCAGCAACGTCGCGGTGGCGCGCGCGCATCGGCGTCGCGGCATCGGCCGTGCCCTGCTGCAGGCGGCCCTGGATGAGATCGCCGACCGCGGCGGCGGCTGGGCCGTGCTGCAAGTACGCATCGAGAACCAGGCCGCGTATCGGCTGTATCGGCAGCTCGGTTTCAGCGATGTCTGTCGCGATGGGGCGTGGCGGCTGCCGGTCTTGCCGCCGCGACTGCCCCAAGTGAATCCCAACGCGGGGTTGCGGCCGCTGGCCGCCGCCGACTGGATGCCGCGGCTCGAGCTGGCGCACGCATCGCGCTCGCAGTTGGCCCACTGGGCCGAGACGATCAATCCGGCCAGCTACGAGGTTGGCCTGGGGAGGCTGCTCGGCGAAGCGTTGGGCCGGTTGACCGGTCTCTATCGCATCGAACGCTGGGGGGCCTGGGACGGTGAACGGCTGTTGGCCGCGGTGGAGACGATCGCGGGCAGCCTGCACGAGTATCATCGGCTGCGCTTTGCAGTGCGGCCGGAAGCAAGGGGCGGCCTGGAGAACGCGCTGGTGGCCAAGGGGTTGCAGGCGCTCGCCAGGGCGCCCGCCTTTCCCATCATCGCCGAACACAGCGGCGATCACGCCGCAGGCGTGGCGGCCCTGGAGGCCGCGGGATTCCGCGCGCAGCGGGTGCTGCTGACGATGCGCCACAACGTGGAATCGGCGGCTGGCGCGGTGTGAAAACATGAATCGCAGAAAGAGGCATGGCATATGGCTACTACCGAAGAACGCATGCGCATTCTCAAGATGATCGAGGAGAAACAAGTGACCGCTGAGGAAGGGGTCAAGCTATTGGCCGCGCTCAAGACGGCCGGGCCGGACATGCAGGGCCAGCGAGACGCGCCCAGGTCGCGCTGGCTGCGCGTGCGCGTCACTGACAGGGGAACCGGTCGTTCCAAGGTCAACGTCAACCTGCCCTTGGGCTTGATAGATGTGGGCCTGAAGATGGGCGCCCGCTTCGCGCCTGACATGGCCGATATAGATTGGAACGCGATCCAGGCCGCCATCCGTGAGGGACTGCAGGGGCGCATCATCGAGGTGGAAGACGACGCCGACGACGAGCGCGTTGAAGTGTTCGTAGAATAGCCGCGCCGCCAGCCGTTCTGGCGCGCAACCTTTGGCCGCGTGAGGCGTATAGAAAGGGCGAGCCAAGGCTCCCATTATTGACTGTCTGGAGGCCGGAATGAGGTTCTTGATTCGTCTACTGGTGAACGCCGTCGCGCTCTGGGTCGCTGTCCGCCTGACGCCGGGGATCACCTTCGAGGGCGACTGGCTGGCGCTGCTGCTGGTGGCGCTGGTCTTTGGCGTGTTGAACGCGATCGTCCGTCCGATCCTCAGCTTGTTGACATGCCCCTTACTAATTTTGACGCTGGGCCTGTTCACATTGGTGCTGAATGCGATCATGCTGCTGCTGACCGCCGCGGTCTCCGGCATGCTGGGGCTGGACTTCCATGTCAACGGCTTCGGGCCGGCCTTCGTCGGCGCACTGATCGTGAGCGTCATCAGCATCCTCCTGTCCCTCTTCGTGCGCGAGGAGGAGTGCCGGTAGGTGAATTACGTCATGGAAAGCCCGCCAGGGCCGAGTACGCTGATCAACGGCCGCTGGCGGGATTACTTCTCCGGCTGTTCCTACCTGGGGTTGCAGAACCATCCGGCACTGATCCAGGCGGCGACCGAGGCGTTGCAGCGTTACGGCCTGGCCGCGGCCACCTCGCGCGGGGGTTATGGCGAGCACCCCGTCTATCACGCGGTCGAAGAGGCGGCTGCGCGTTTCTTCGCTGCGCCGCGGGCCATTTATTACGTCTCCGGCTATCTGGGAGCGACGATCCTGGCGCAGGGGCTGCGCCGCGACTATGACCATATCTTCGCGGACGATGCCAGTCACTTCAGCATCCGCGATGGCGCAGCCACAGCCGGCGCGCCCGTCAGCTACTTCCGTCACCTCGACGCCGCATACCTGGCGGCCGCACTTCGCGCAAAGCTGCGACCGGCCGAGCGGCCGCTGATCTTCAGCGACGGCGTCTTTCCCATTTCGGGTGAGATCGCGCCGGCGGCCGATTACCTGGCGATACTGGCCGACTACGAGGGCGCGATTCTCTGCCTGGATGACGCGCACGCCACCGGCGTGCTGGGTGAAGGGGGGCGGGGAACGCTGGCGCATTGGCATGGTGAAAACGCCGCGATCATTGGCCAGACGCCCGTCTACACGGCCCACACCTTCAGCAAGGCGATGGGCGCGGGCGGCGGCGTGATCGCGGGCAGCGCGGCGTTGATCGAGCAACTCGAGCGTGACTCCACCACGCCGGCTGCGCACAGCCCCGCGGCCTTCCCGGTCGCGGCGGCCGCAGCGCGCAGCCTGGCGCTGGTCGCCGCCGAGCCTGCGTTGCGCCAAAGGCTCCGGGTGAACGTCGCGCACGCCCGCGCGGGTCTGTCTGGCCTCGGCTGGCAGCTTCCCGATACCCCGGTCCCCATCATCTGTCTGACCGCGCGGCCCGGCATGGACCTGGCGCGGCTGCAAGCGGAGCTGTTCGCCCGCGACATCTGCGTGGCGCACGCCACCCGCTACAGCAGCACACCGGCCGGCGGTGCGCTGCGGGTCGCCATCTTCGCAACGCACGCCAGGGAACAGATTGACAGACTGGTTGCGGAGCTGGGGAGGCTGCTGTAACGCGCTACTCAGCGCCTACTCGCCAGTATTCCCCGTGATCCCTCGCCATCAGGCGGGCCGCCACCATCTCGCGGCGCAGGGTCGCCGTGTCCTCGTGAATCTGCTTGAGGGTTTCATTCACCTGCTCCTCGGGATAGTGGACGCCGGGCTCGAATAGCTCGACCGCGTGACGCAAGATGACATCCAGCTTCTTCCGCTGCATCGGCAGGCTTTTCAGCCTACCGTCCGGCAGCGAGAAATTGCGCAGCACCTTGCGATCATAGGCGTCCATATCCACATCGGACGCGATGGCGGGCAACGTCTCGCGCGCCAGCAGCCGTCTGGCCATCTGCTCCAGCGCCGCCGCCTCGAAGCGATAGACGTTGTAATAGCCTTCGGCGCGGGCGCTCGTCAGACCCACGTGCACCAGATAGGAGAGGTGGCGCGACACGGTCGAAGGCGCCAGACCGAGCATGGCCGACAATTGCTCCACCGTGCTCGGTTGCTGGGCCAGCAATCCGATGATTCTGAGGCGGTTGGCATCGGCCAGCGCCTTGAAGAAGGACAGCAGCTCCTCGACCTGGGCTTCGGAGTTCATGTGATAGCCTCCATACAACCAATTCGATGTTCGACGAATTGATTGTATCACCACGCCAGAACGCTGTCAAATTCGCGCGTTCCAGGGGATTGATCGACCTTCAGCCCGCGACTGCTCTGACCGCAATTTGACCGAGCAAGATGCACAAGGTATACTTTTTCCTGCCTGACTGCGATCATCAACGCAGGCTCTGGATAGCATGATCCTCACCTCCTGGACGCGCTTGACCCATACGGCCTGCTCGTGGCGTTGCAGGCGCGGTCGCTGGACCAGGCACGAGGGCTTTGCCCTCTGGTCAAGGCCGCGGCGTGGGAGCCAGCAGCTCAAGTGTGAATGCAAAAATGCCGAAACCACTCTCACGCAAAGAACGGCTCGTCCGTCAGGCTCGCGGACAAGAGGTGGATTGTGTGCCGACGCTGGCCGGTTGGATCGGCGGCGCGCGCGTGCTGGCCGATCTGGCAGGCATTACCCCCGACGCGTACCTGGCCGACCCGCTGGCCGGAGTGATCCGCGCAGCCCTGGCGCTCGACGCGGACGGGATGGTGCAGCCGGCCGTGCCGCGCAGCCTGGATCAAATCCGCACCGGCTCGGTGGTCGAGGCCAACTTTGCAGAGATTCAGCCGGAGGCGTTGCTGGAACGCGCCAACGCGCTCCCCGACAGCGAATGGGAAATCCTGGCGAGCTTCAGCGCCGAGGCCAACGAGGCGCGCTACCGGGCCTATTTCGAGACCGCGTTTGCGACCTGGGACGGACTTGCGCCGATTCCCAACTTCTGGGAGATCGGCGGCCACTTCCCCTTGTACACCGAGTTCGGCTATACAGCCTTTCTGTCGGCCTGCGCGCTCTATCCAGAGGCGGTGGGCAAGATCTGGTGGGTCAAGAGTCTGCACTCGCGGGAGCGCGCCAGGATCCTCGTCAAGCTCTACCGCGAATACGATCTGGTCCCCCTGATGTTCTGCGGCGAGGACGTATGCAACAACAAAGGGCCGATGGTCTCGCCCAAGTTTCTGCGTCGCTGCTACTTCCCCACCGTCCAGATGATCATCGAGCCGCTGGTGGATGCCGGCGTGCGACTGATCCACCACTGCGACGGTGACGTGCGGCCGGTCGTAGATGACTTCATCGCCATCGGCTTCAGCGGCTTCCAGGGATTCCAGTACGAGTTGGGCGTGGATCCCTACGACCTGCGCAAGCGCCGCAGCCGGCTCGGCGAGGAGATGCTCTTCTTTGCGGGCCTCAGCGTCTCGCGCACCCTGCCGTTTGGCGCGCCAGAAGATGTGCGCGATGAGGTGGACTACTTCCTCGACGTCACCGACGGAGGCAAGGGGCTCTTTCTGATGACGAGCAACGTCACAGGGGTGGAGACGCCGCCGGAGAACCTGCGGACAGCCTACAGCAGTTACGCCAAGACGTGGAATCCGTCGTCGCCGCGCGTGGTGCGCTGGCGTTCGTGGCCGTGGGGCCAAAAAGCGGCTTGACGCTCGTATGGAGGAACAACCCAATGGAATACAGACAGCTTGGCGGATCGGGGTTCATGGTCCCGGCGCTCTGCCTGGGCACAGGCACGTTTGGCGGCCGGGGCGAGTTCTTCCGAGCCTGGGGCGGGGCCGATGTGGCGGAAGCCACGCGGCTGGTCGACATCTGCCTGGAGGCCGGCCTTACCATGTTCGACTCGGCCGATGTCTATTCAGGCGGCCTGGCCGAGGAGATCCTGGGGCAGGCGATCCGCGGCCGCCGCGACCAAGTCATCATCTCGACCAAAGGGACTTTTCGCAGTGGGCCAGGGCCGAACGATGTCGGCTCCTCGCGCCATCACTTGATCCGGGCGGTCGAGGGGAGCCTGCGCCGGCTGGGAACCGACTTCATTGACCTCTACCAGTTGCACGGCTTCGACGCACTGACCCCGGTTGAGGAAGTGCTGCACACGCTCGATGACTTGGTGGCCGCGGGCAAAATCCGCTACATCGGCTGCTCGAACTTCTCTGGCTGGCACCTGATGAAATCGCTGGCGGCCTCGGACCGCTACGGGCTGCCGCGCTATGTGGCGCACCAGGCCTACTACTCGCTGATCGGCCGCGACTACGAGTGGGAGCTGATGCCGCTGGCGCTCGATCAGAAGGTCGGCGCGGTCGTCTGGAGCCCGCTGGGGTGGGGCCGGCTGACCGGCAAAATCCGCCGCGGCGCGGCGCTGCCCGAAATCAGCCGGCTGCGCAGCAAGCCGGTGGCGGAGAGTGGACCGCCGGTTGGCGAAGAATACCTCTACCGGGTGGTGGATGCGCTGGATGAAGTGGCGGGGGAAACTGGCAAGAGCGTGCCGCAGGTGGCGCTCAACTGGCTGCTGCGCCGGCCGTCCGTGGCGACCGTCATCATCGGCGCGCGCAATGAGGCGCAGTTGAGCGAGAATCTGGCCGCGGTCGGTTGGGCGTTGACGCCGGAGCAGGTCGGCCGCCTGGACGCAGCCAGCGCCAAAACGCCGCCCTACCCCTACTGGCATCAACACGGCTTTCGAGCGCGCAACCCGGTGCCGGTTTGAGATGATGGACACACCAGAACCCACCATCCGCCAGGCGCGGGACTTCCTGGCGGGCTATTTCGGCGCGGCGCCGACCGGGGTTGCACTCATCGGGGAGGGCGCCTGGTCGCGCTGCTTCGGCTTTCGCCGCGGCGATGAGGAACTGGTAATCCGGTTTGGCCGCTACGTGGACGACTTCCGCAAGGATCAACTGGCTGCCGCCTTCGCCACACCGGATTTGCCGATCCCCCCTGTGCTCGCGGTTGGAGACGCCTTCGACGGCTATTTCGCCATCTCTCGGCGAGTGCACGGCGTCCCGCTGGAGAATCTCAGCTCTACCGAATGGCTCGCCGTCGTCCCATCCATCGTAGCGGCCCTCGAGGCGATGCGCACGGCCGATCTATCTTCTAAATCAGGCTTCGGCGGTTGGGGCAGCGAAGGTCAAGCGCCCTGCGCCAGTTGGTCGGCCCATCTGTTGGCGGTGGGTGAAGATACCCCGGATCGCCGCACCCACGGCTGGCGCGCACGACTGGCGAACTCGCCTGGGGGCGATGCGGCGTTCACCTGGGGTTTTGGGCTGCTCAAACAGGTGGTGAGCGATGCGGTTCCCCGCTGCCTGCTGCACTGCGACCTGATCAACCGCAACGTCCTGGTAGACGGTGGCCGGATCACGGCTGTTTTCGACTGGGGCTGTTCGCTCTACGGCGATCACCTCTACGACCTGGCGTGGTTCGAGTTTTGGGCGTCCTGGTATCCCGAACTGGACATCCGCTGCCTGAGATCGGAGCTGGAGCGGCGCTGGCGTGAAGTGGGCTACGCGCCGGCGGATAAAGAGGCCAGACTGCTGGCGTGCTATCTGCACATCGGGCTGGACCACCTGGCGTACAACGCCTACCGGGGCGACCCGTCCGCCGGGGCGGAGGTTGCGGCGCGGATGCGGGCGATAGTGTCTGGAGCGTGAAGGGGGCGCGGATCAAAGACCTGACAGGTCTGTTTCTGGGTGCGGGGGCCTTCCGTATTGCACGGAGGTCGTTTTTCGAGTACAATCCACGCCATGCTATCTGAGCTGCGCATTCGCGATCTGGCGATCATCGAAGGGCTCGACCTGGTCCTCGGCCCCGGCTTCAACGTGCTGACGGGCGAGACCGGCGCGGGCAAGTCCATCATCATTGACGCGGTCGGGCTGTTATTGGGCGATCGCGCCTCGCCGGAGATCGTGCGCGGGGGCGCCGACCGCGCGGAGGTCGAGGGGGTGTTCCAACTCGACCCGGCCGCCGCCGCCCGCACGGCCCCGCTATTGGCCGAGCAGGGGCTGGAAGGGGATCAGCCCGGCGTGCTGATCCTGGCCCGCGAGGTGCGGGCGACCGGCCGCTCGGTGGCGCGCGTCAACGGTCGGGCTGTGGCCAACAGCGTCCTGGGCGACATCGGCGGGCTGCTGGTGGATGTCCACGGCCAGGGTGAACACCTGTCGCTTTTGCGCGAGCGCGAGCACATCGCCCTGCTCGATCGCTACGCAGGGTTGGAGGCCGCAAGGTCTGCGCTGGCCGAGCTGGTGCAGCGTGTGCGCAGCGTGCGCCGCCATCTGGAAGCGCTACGCCAGGATGAGCGCGAGCGGGCGCGGCGCATTGACCTGCTGACGTACCAGGTGCAGGAAATCCACGCCGCGCGACTCAAGCCCGGCGAACAAGAGGAGCTCGAGAGCGAACGCCGGCGTCTGGCCAACGCCGAGCAGTTGGCCGAGCTGAGCAGCGAGGCGCTGCAACTGCTACAAGAGGGCGCCGCCGGGCCGATGGGCGAAGGCGCGGCCCAAGGCGGCGCGCTCGACGCCCTGGGCGCGACAGAACACGCTCTGGCCCGCCTGGCGCGCGTGGATCCGCAGATTGGCCGGTTCGGCGAGCAGTTGGCCGAGGCTATCGCCCTGCTGGATGACCTGGCGCGCGATCTGGGCCGTTACCGCGATGAGATCGAGTTCAACCCGCGCCGTCTCCAACAGGTGGAGGAACGGCTGCACCTCATCCACAGCCTGCAGCGCAAATACGGCGACTCGATCGCTGACGTGTTGGCCTACGCCGAGCGCGCCGCTGCGGAATTGGAGACCATCACCCACGCCGAGGAGCGCATTGCGGATCTGGAGGCCGAAGAGACGCAGCTTCTGACGGAGATCGGCGCGGCCGGGGCCGCGCTATCCGCATCGCGGCGCGCGGCCGGCGAGCGCATGGCGCGCGCGATCGAGATCGAGCTCGACGATTTGCAGATGCAGGGCGCGACCTTTGCCGTGCAGGTCGCCTGGACGGCCGATCCGACCGGCGCGTTCGTGGCCGCCAGCGATGCCGCGGCTGTCGGCGAGCACGAGGGCCGCTATGCCTTCCATGCAGATGGCCTGGACCACGTTGTTTTTCTCGTCTCCGCCAATCCCGGCGAGCCGCTCCGTCCGTTGGCTAAGGTGGCCTCTGGCGGCGAAACCTCGCGCCTGATGCTGGCGCTCAAGACCGTCCTCGGCCGCGCCGACGAGACCCCCACGCTGATCTTCGACGAGATTGACCAGGGCATCGGCGGCCGCGTGGGCGCAACCGTCGGCAAGAAGCTGCGGGGGCTGGCCAGGGGGCAGCCTGTCCTGGCGAAGCCAGGGGAGACAGGGGTCAGGGGTCAGGGGCCAGGGGCCAGGGGTCAGGAGTCAGAGGTCAGCATGTCTCCTGGCCTGTCGTCCAGGACAGGCTGGCAGAGCCAGGGGGGTCAGCCTTTCCCCTGGCCTGTCGTCCAGGAGAGGCTGGCGGAGCCGGGGGGGACAGAAAGTCAGCCGTCGGCGGTCGCTGGTCGGCCGGCGTCGGTCAACAACCGGCCTTCGCACCAGGTGCTTTGCATCACCCACCTGCCGCAACTGGCTGCGCATGGCGACGTGCACTTCCATGTGGCCAAGCGTGTGACCGGCGGCCGGACGTTGACCGGCGTGCAGAAGCTGGATGGCGAGTCGCGCGTGGCTGAACTGGCGCGCATGATGGGAACCGACACCGATGCCGGCCGCCTGAGCGTGTTAGAGATGATGCACGAGGTTTCGAATTGAGGCGGGGGGCGGCATAGCGTCTATGGCCTGGATCTCACGTGTGAGCTTGCGCGGACTCAGTCTGAAGAGCGCGGCGCGGATCGTCCTGGGGTTGGCAGTCAGCGGTTTGTTTCTCTGGTTGACTGTGCGTCAGGTGGATGTAGCCCAGGTGCGCGTGGCGTTGGCGCAGGCGCAACTGGGGTTCTTGATCCCCGCAATCGCGACCTATTTCGTCAGCGTGGCGATTCGTGCGTGGCGTTGGAGCTTGATCCTGCGGCCGGTCAGAGTAGTCTCATGGCGACAGCTCTACCCTGCGGTGGTCATCGGTCACATGGGCAACATGCTGTTGACCGCGCGGCTGGGCGACGTGCTGCGCGCAACCGTGCTGGGCCGGCGATTGGGACGGACCGGGGGCGCTAGCGCCGGGCTGGGCAGCGTGGCAGCCGAGGGGGTGTTGGATGGGCTGGGCATTGTCGGCATCATGGTCATCACGACCCAGTTCCTCCCGCGTCCTCCCTGGCTATCGGCCGGGCTGCCCCTGGTTACCCTGGTCTTCGTGGCCGCGTTGATCGCTCTGGTCAGCATGTTGGCGCTGCGAGGCTGGCTTGTCGGCTGGCTACAGCGCTGGATCGGGCGCTTCGCCTGGACCAGCCGGCCGCTGGGCCTGCTGGAACACTTCCTGGCCGGGCTGGAGGCTGTGCGCGATCCGCGTCTGTTTGGCGGCGCGGCCGTGATCACTCTCCTGGGCTGGATTTCCAGCGCCTTCGAGTTCTATTGGGTCTTTCGGGCGTTCGATCTGCCCCTGGGGGTCGGCGCGAGCCTCTTCACGGTCTCGGCCGTGGGCCTGAGCCTGATCATCCCTTCGGCCCCAGCCTACGTGGGCACTTTCGAGTTTGCCGGCGTGGCCGTCTTGACCACATTGGGGATCCCCGCAGCTGAAGCCTTCAGCGCGATCCTCCTGGTGCACATGGTCGAGGTCATCCCCGTCACGCTCGTCGGTCTGGCGCTGGCGTGGCGCGAGACGACAGTTCCCCTGGGGGGCGGCGCCGTTCCGATGGGCAAAGGCGCAGCCCACGGCCGTGAGCGATCCGGCCTCGAAGCTGCGCCATGAGCGGTCCAGCCGTTCTCTTGACCGCCAGCCCCGGTTTCGGCGAGGCGACCGCGCATCACGAGGCTACCTCTGGCATGGGCGCGGTGACGCCTGGCCGCTGGCTGGCCGCCGATCCCCGCAGGCCCTTCATCTATCCCCCCCACCTGCTGGCGAGTTGCGCGGCCGCCGCGCGCGCGGCCGGCCTGGAGGCGACCGCGCTCGATGCGGTGGCGCACGAGCTCTCTGCGCCGGCTGCGGCGATGCGTCTGGTCGCCAGCCCGGCCGATGTGCTGGCCGTGCTGGTGAGTCATGGGACCGCGCACGCAGATGAGCATCTGCTGCGCTTGCTGCGTCAGGCGCGCATCAGGCGTAAGGTGCTGCTGTTCGGGCCGGCTGCGCATTTCGTGGCCCAGGCGTGGCTGGCAGAAGAACTGGCCGATGCTGCGCTGCTCGGCGAGCCGGAGGCCGCGTTCGCCGAGGCGGTCCAACGGCTGGCGGCCGGCGCGCTAGCCGGCGCGATCGGCGCGCGGGCTCTCCGGCCCGGACGCTACGATGCGGCTGGTCTGCTCACCGACCTGGACAGCCTGCCCTTTCCCGCCTGGGATTTGGCGCCCTGGCGTCCTTACGCGGCGGCGTCGCTGCTCAGCAGCCGCGGCTGTCCGGCCGGGTGCGCGTATTGCGGCTATGCGGTCACGCAAGGCCGCGCCTTCCGCAGCCAATCGGCCGAACGCGCCGTGGCCGAGCTGGCCTGGCTGGTCGAGACGGCGCAGGCGGCGACCGGCGACGGAGCAGCGGGCCTCCGCATTCAGGTGCGCGACCCGGTCTTCGCTCACGATCGGGAGAGGGCAGCGGCTATCTGCCACGGCATCCTGACGCGCGGGCTAAAGCTCAGCTTCGCCTGCGAATCGCGGCCCGAGCACTTCGACGATGCCTTGCTGCGCCTGCTGGCCGCGGCCGGCTGCACGGCCGTGAAGATCGGGCTGGAAAGCGGCGATCCGGTTCTGCTGCAGCGCATCGGCCGCGCGGCCGACCTGACGGCCGCGGGCCGGGCCATTGCGGAGAGCCAACGCGTTGCGCGCACGTGCAGCAGGCTGGGGGTCGTCTGCCAGGTGTTCGTGATGGCCGGCCTGCCAGGACAAGACGCCGCCTCGCTCGCGGCCACGCGAGAGATCGTGGCTGGCCTGCCGGCGCAATGTCGGGTGCACGCTAAGCCCTATCAGCATCATCCTGCGACCGGGCTGCCGGGGCCGTCAGCGATCGTGCCCGACGATGCGCTGGCCGAGCTGGCGCGCGTGCAGCAGCCGCAGGGGGGGGGCATCTTACGCCGCGCGTGGCGTCGGCTGGCGCGTGCAGCAGGAGCGGCGGAGACGGCCAGAGAAGACGAGGAGGAGACGCGGCCGCGCTCCGTCGCACCGCTCCTTCACCCCCCCACGGCGACCATCTCGCTGGCGGGGACACGGGTGTTTCTCACCGGGGGCGCGGGCTTCGTGGGGGGCCACGTGGCGCGGGCGCTGGTGGACGCGGGCGCACGGGTCACGGCGCTGGCGCGGCCGGGCAGTTCTTTGGCCGCGCTGGACGATCTGCCGGTCGAGATCGTCCGCGGCGATCTGCGCGAGCCCCGCCCCTGGCTCGATGCGCTGCACGGGTGCGATCTTTGCTTTCACATCGCGGCGCTGTATGGGGGCTCAGACCAGGCCGATGCGTTGTATGCCGTCAACGTCAGCGCCACGAGCGCCCTTCTGGCCGCTTGCGCGGCGGCCGGCGTGCGCCGGGTGGTGCACACCAGCACCATCGGCACGGTCGGCCGGCCTGCACATCCGGCCGCGCTGCCCGATGAGAACACGTCATTCAACCTGTGGAATGGGGCCAGCCACTATGTCCGCTCCAAATACCTGGGCGAGCTGATCGGCCGTGACTGGAACGAGGTTGGCCTGGAGGTGGTGATCGTCAGCCCCACCGCGCCTGTGGGTTCAGGCGACCGCCGGCCGACGGCCACAGGGCGGCGCATCATCGCGGCGCTGGCTGGCGAGCTGCTGCCCTATCCCGCCGGCGGGATCAACTTTATCCCGGTGCAAGACGCGGCCGCAGGCCATCTGCTGGCGGCTGTGCGCGGCCAGCCAGGGCGAACCTATATCCTGGGCCATCGCGAGGGCAACCTGAGCCAGACCGCCTTTCTGCGGCTGGTCGCAGAGGCCGCCGGCCGGCCCATCGTCGCGCCGGCGCGACGAGCGTCAGGCGGATCGCCGCCGACCGCCGGAGCCGCTCTGCCGCCCGCGCTGACCGCCGACCCGACCCGCGCCATCCTGGAGCTGGGCTTGCCGCAATCTGACTTGCGCCAGGCCTTCGCAGCAGCCGTGGCGTGGTTTGAGGGATGATTGCGGACTTTGGATTTTGGATTGCCGATTTTGGATTGCCGATTTGCGATTGACGTCTCACGTCTCACGTTTGACGCTTCACGTTTGACGTTTCACGCTTCACGTTTCACGCTTGACGCACCACCATGTCAACCTTTCGAGATCTCTGGCTAACCTTTTGGATGTCCCGTGCGGGGCGAAGGCCGCTCGGCCGGCTGGCGACGCGACTGGCGACGTGGGCCGCGCCGCCCTACAAGGGCAAGCGCAGCCTGGCGCGCAGGACGCCGGCCGGTTACGTTTCCCCGCGCGCACAGATCCTCTGCCGCGACCTGCGACTGGGCCGCCACTGCTACATTGACGACGATGTCGTGATCTACGATCGCGGGGATGGGGGACATGTATCGCTCGGCGACGCCGTGCACCTGTATCGCGGGGTGATCATCGAGATCGGGTTGGGCGCCAGCGTCGAGATCGGCGCCGGGTGTCACATCCAGCCCAACTGCCAGTTCACCGCCTTTGTTCAGGACATCCGCATCGGCCAGGGGGTGCAGATCGCGCCCGCGTGTGCGTTCTATTCGTATGAGCACGGCTTCGCCGCAGGGCAAGCCATCGCCGAGCAGCCGGTGTGGAGCAATGGCGACATCGTGGTGGCCGACGGCGCGTGGCTGGGCTACGGCGCGATCGTGTTGGACGGCGTCACGATCGGCGCGGGCGCGGTGATCGGCGCGGGCGCGGTGGTCACGCGCGATGTGCCGGTCGAGACCATCGTCGCGGGCGCGCCCGCGCGGCCGCTCGGCGTGCGCTCGGCGTGAAGATGGACTGCCGTCCTGAAGACAGCCCCGCTGGCCTCACGCAAAAGCCGCAAAGGGCGCAAAGAATGCGAGACCATACCTTATCGAGGAGTACTGCATGTTCAAGCGAACCATTTCACGCCGGGGCATATTGCACTGGCTGACCGCCATCGTGCTGGTCGCCCTGGCGGCCCTGCCGCTCGTCGCCTACCCGGCGGCTTCCAGCAGCCCAACGGCCGTTGGAGACCAGGCGAGCGGCGCAGCAGCCCTGCCTGCCGGCTGGCAGGCTGTCCATAGCAACGCAGCCTTCGGCTGGCGCGACATCCATTTTTCGTCGCCGGCCTCGAATATCGGTTTTGCGGTCGGGGGACCGCCGACCTGGGAGAGCGGCGGCGCCGGCAAAATCCTGAAAACGACCGATGGCGGCGCATCCTGGCAGATGCTGGCGACCGAGACGCCCGGCTGGTTACGCGGGGTCTATTGCAAAGACGAGAACACGTGTTGGATCACAGGCCGTTCCGGGTTGATCCGGCGCACAACCAACGCCGGCAGTTCGTGGCAGGATGCAAACAAGCTGACATCCTACGGCGGCTGGCTCTACTCGGTGACCGGCACCGGCGACGGCGACACGATCCTGGCCGGCGCGACGTGTAACGATGTGGGCAACTTCCTGCGCGCGGCGGATGGCTTCAACTTCGACGCGGTGAAGGTGGACGCTTGCTATGTGCAATGGGACATCAGTTGTCCGCTGCCGGGCAAGTGCTTCTCGGCCGCCAACAACGCCGCGGTCTACCGTTCGTATGACAACGGCGTCAACTGGACTCACCAGGTAGCCGGCTGGGGCAAACGTTACACCATCTCGTGCACCGATCACAGGACCTGTTGGGTGGGCGGCGAACACGGCGAAATCTTCCGCACGATAGACGGCGGCTGGACCTGGACCGAACAGCTCAACACGGGCCGCCAGAGCATCATGCGCATCCGCATGATCTCGCCTACCCAGGGCTACGCCATCGGCGACGGCGGGGTGATCTATCGCACCACGAACGGCCTGACCTGGACCGCTTTTTCCACGCCGACGACCGCCGAGCTGTCGGGCCTTTATGTGCGCAGCATGAACGACTTCTTCGTGACCGACTGGGCCGGCAACATCTGGCGCTACTATCAAGCGCCAGGCACACCCACGGTCACGCCGACGCCGACCGCCACCATCGTGCCGCCGGAGAACATCCGCGAGGTGATCGCAGCGAGCAGCTACTTCAACAACTGGGAAGGCTACGCCAACCAGGGGACCCAAATCCGCATCCAGGTACCGTCCGCTTATCGGCCCGGCGCGGCGACGCCGCTCGTCATCGCGCTGCACGATTTCAACCAGACCCGCAGCCACGCCATCGCCGACTACGCAGCCGCGGCCGAGGCCCGCGGCTGGCTGCTGGCTGCGCCCGAGATGCACGGCGAGGTCAACAATGCGCCCAACACCGGCGCCGAGGTGATGGGTGCGCCTGCGTCGCAGTGGGATGTGATTGACACGCTGGCCTACATGAAGGCCAACTATGATATAGATGAGACGCGCGTCTATCTCGTCGGCTACGGCATGGGCGCGCTCACTGCCTATCTCACCGCGGCCCACTGGCCCCATCTCTTTGCCGGGGTCGTCGCCGACAGCGGCCCAAGCGATCTGGAGCGGTGGGAATACGATACCCGTTCCATCTGCAGCTATCCGCCCGAACCGTGCGACACGCCCAATCCGGCGCTCAACGAAGCGATGCGTCGCGAGTGCGGCGCGTACAGCGAGCCGTATCACCTCCTCTTTGCGCCGCGGCGACCATCACAGGCGCCGCATGAGTACTATCGGCGCAGCCCGGTGAAGTTCGCGGCCAACCTCAAGCACGTGCCGCTGCTGATCCTCCACGCCCAGAGCGATGAGATCGTCCACATCCATCACGCGGAGGACATGTATTGGGCGATCCAGCCGTTCGGACCGGCGCGCCTCGAACGCCAATACTATCCGGGCGATCACGATGATCGGCTGCCCGACTTCGCCAACCATACGTTGAACTGGCTGAGCGCCTCCCAGCGGCCGGCCGGCTACACGCCGGCCTCCAACCCGTGGCGGCTGGAGCGTACGGGGCAGGTCTGGTGGCTGGGGATGGAGGCTTCGGCCGATCCGAACCTGGCGCACTTCGTCTCGGTCTGGAGCGCCAACTACATCTCGGCAACCAAGACGATCCTGGTACAATACGAGGACAACACGTTGCCGGCCGGCGCTGCGGTCACGCTGACGCTGAACCTGACGCAGCTCGGGCTTTCGCCCAACGGCGTCTATCTGATCGAGCAGACCAACAAAGACACGGGAGTCTACACCAGCACGTTCGCCGCAGGCGTCAACGGCGTGCTGCGCTGGCCCATCGCCAAAGGCGGCCATCGGCTGCAGGTCACGGCGACCAACGCGCTGCCGCTAACCTCGACGCGCGTCTTTCGCAAGGGACAGACGGGCTACACCGGTGTGACCGATACCATGCTCAAAGGTTGGCCGCCCGATGACACCGGTTCGCACGGCGGTTGGACCCAGCTAGAGGTGCGCCACGAAGTCAGCACGCCGATCTCCAAGTCGCTGTTGCGCTTCGACCTGAGCAGCGTGCCGGCGAATGCGCGCATCCGATCGGCAGTGCTCAGCCTCTACTTCACCCAGGGCAGCGGCAACACGATCCCGATCTATGTCTATCCGATGAATCGCTCCTGGGACGAGGTGCAGGCCAACTGGTATCAGCCGCGCAACGGCCAGAACTGGGCCCAGCCCGGCGCAGAGGGTGTGTCGGCCGACCGGTCGGCTACGACGACCGACTGGCGCGGGGTGGTCAATGAAGACATCACCCGCTTTTGGGGCTGGGACGTGACGGACATCGTGGCCGGCTGGGTGGCCAACCCGGCCAGCAATCATGGCCTGATGCTGCGCGCCGCGCCGGAGAGCGGCGAGGGCGTGGCCGGCAAGCAGGGCTTCTGGTTCGCGTCGAGCGATCACTGGGAGGAGAAGTGGCGTCCCGTGCTGACCCTGATCCTGGCCACGGGCAGCGAGATCACGCCGACGCCCAGCGTGACCCCGACGCCGACGAGCACGCCGACGCCCACCGTGACGCCAACGCCCACCAGCACACCGACTCCTACCGCAACGCCGACGCCTACTGCGACGCCGACGCCTACTGCGACGCCGACGCCGACCAACACGCCAACCGAGACGCCCACGCCGACGGCTACGGCTACGGCCACGCATACGCCGACGCCGACGCCCACCGAAACCTCTACACCCACGCCGACGGCTACGGCTACGAACACGCCGACGCCGACGCCCACCGAAACCTCTACACCCACGCCGACGGCTACGGCTACGAACACGCCGACGCCGACTGCCACCTCGACGCCGAGCGTGGGAACTGCGGCCGGGGTGGTCTTCGAGGATCGGGACGGCGATGGGCTGTGGAGCGAGGATGAGCCGGCCCTGGCGGCGGTCGCGGTGGCGTTGCGCGGTCCTCGCCCACTGGACGGTGAAGTCACGACGCACACCGATGCCGCGGGTCGCTACGCGTTCCCAGACCGGCAGCCGGGCGTCTACACCGTCAGCATCGGGCTGCCGGCCGGCTACTTCGTTGCGGCCGGGCCTGAGCGCGAGGTGGTGGTGAAAGCCAACGCCAGGGCCGAGGCGGACTTCGGGCTGCGCGCCTATCTGCGGTGGTACTTCCCGGTCACGCCGCGCTGAGAATCGCCCACCAAGTGTCTCCCACCAAGTGCCAGGCGCTTCCGAATTGCCTGGCACTTGCTGGGTTGTGCGCGTGACGAAACTTTAACACTCCCCCGCGCCGATTGTTCATCCTATGTTCATGGCGATGGCGTATACTCATTTCCATAATGTCTGAGTCTGCCCACTGGAGAATTCAAGTGACCCGCAAGCTGACTCCGCTTCGACGCGCCTACCGTTGGTTCGGTCATCTGCTGGTCGCGGGCCGCCGGCCGGCGCGCGGACGGCTGTTACACGGTTTGCTCCTCGGCTCGATCTGCATGGTCCTGCTCGCAGCCGTGACAGCCAATGCCATCCTGGTCAGGGCTGGGAATGCTCCAGCGCCCGACGATGGCGTCTCAACGCGTCTGGCCGCGCCTCCAGGCTCCGCGCCGGCGTCTCTCGCCGCGCCGATGGCCGCATGGACGAAAGTCTATGATGCCCCAGGCGTCTCGTGGCGCAACCTCTACTTCGTCAGCGCCTCCACCGGCTACGCGATCGGCGGCCCCGACTACGGCGTCGAGGGGCCTGGCGTGGTGGTGAAGACCACGGACGGCGGACAGAACTGGACGCAGCTTCCCGTTTCGGCCAACGGCTGGATGAGCGGCTTTGGCTGCAAGAACCCCACAACCTGTTGGGTCGCAGGCCGGTTCGGCCAGGTCTTCCGCACGACAGATGGCGGCGCATCGTGGCAACAGGCTAACACCGCAGTCTATGGCGGTTATCTCTACTCGGTGGAATGGACCGGCGTCGGCAATACGCTCATGGTGGGCGCGACGTGCAACGAAAGCGCCAGCTTCTTGCGCGCCGAGGACGGCTGGAACTTCAGCATCGTCAATGTGGACGCATGCTACGTCCAGTGGGAGATCAGTTGTCCTGGCGCGGGCCTCTGCTATTCCACCGGCAAGGCGTTCTACAAGTCCACTGACAACGGCCGGAACTGGCCGCGGGTCGCCTCTACCGGGGGCGTGCAATACTACAGCATAGACTGCACCTCCACGAGCACCTGCTGGACCGTGGGCCGCTACGGCAACATCCGGGTCACGCGCGATGGCGGCAATAGCTGGCAATCGCAGAGTGGCGCCGCCTCAACCTCCACCCTCATCAGGGTGCGCATGTTGGATGCAACGCACGGCTACGCGGTGGGCGACCCTGGCGCCATCTACCGCACCGACGACGGCCAGACCTGGACCGCGTTTTCCTCGCCCACGACCGCGGAGATCGACGGCCTGGCGATCCTCTCGATGGCAGACTTCTTTATTGCGGATTGGCAGGGCAAGATTTGGCGCTACACCGCCAGCGCGGCGGCCACTGCGACGCCCACCGCCACCCTCACGCCGACAGCGACGCCTACTACGACGCCGACAGCGACTGCGACGCCGACGCCCAGCGTGACTGCCACGCCAATGCCCACTGCTACGCTGACGCCGACAGCGACGCCCACCACGACGCCGACGGAAACTGCGACGCCGACGCCCAGTGTGACCGTCACGCCGACGCCGACGGAAACCGCTACCCCGACGCCAACGGTCACACCGACGCCAACAGCGACTCATACCCCGACGCCGACCGACACTGCGACGCCGACGCCCACACTGACAGCGACAGTCACCGCAACGCCGACGATCACGCAGACCCCTACCGAGACGCCGACGCGCGTGCCCGGCGACCGCGCCATCCATGTCGTCGCGTTTCACGACGCGAATCGGGACGGCCAGCAAGACGTCAGCGAGGCCGGCCTGGCCGATGTCGTGGTCGAGCTGCGCACCGTCCCGGCCGGCTGGCTGCGCAGTCGGGCCCTCACCGATGCTGGGGGCGAGTGGGAGTTCACCGAGATGAATCCGGGCGACTGGAGCGTCGGCATCCAGCCGCCGCCCTACATGCGGGTCATCGCACCTGCGAATCCCACGCTGGTCACGCTGGACGCCGACACGATCGTCACGGTGACGTTTGCTCTGGTGCAAGAGGATACGCCGACGCCGACAGCTACAGCCACGTCTACACCGACCGAAATGCCTACGCCGACGCCGACCATCACCGCAACGCCTACTCCAACGGAGACGTCCACGCCAACGCCGACGCCCACCGCCACCGTGACGCCCACGCCAACCGAGACGTCCACGCCCACGCCCACAGCGACCCCTACCGCAACCGTGACTCATACAGCGACAACAACCAATACCCCCTCGGCGAGTGCGACAGCCTCCCCGACGGGGACGCCGACCGCCACAAGGACCAATACGCCGTCGGTCACGCCTACGCCGACTTCGACGCTGACGCCTACTCACACAGCCACGGCGACGCCGACCGCAACGCCGACCTTCCAGGTGGTCAATGGCTGGCAGATCGTTCATCAGCAGCCCGGCGTCTATTGGCGCGATATTCACTTTGCCGGCCGCAGCACCGGCTATGCGGTGGGCGGGCCTGGCCCAGACTGGAATGCCGCCGGGCCGGCCACGCTGGTGAAGACCACCAATGGCGGCCTGAGCTGGACCGCTCAGACGCTGAGCACCCTGTCCTGGATGGATGGCCTGGACTGCAAGGACGCCGCGATCTGTTGGGCGGCCGGGCGCTACGGCGCGATCTTGCTGACGACCGATGGCGGCGCGTCCTGGTATGGCGGCAACAACGTGCCGGGTTATGGCGGCTTCTTGATGTCGGCTCAGTGGACCGGCGTGGGCAACACGGTGCTGATCGGCGGCGGGTGCAGCCGCATACTGCGCAGCGAGAACGGCGTGGACTTCTACCTGATCGAGGCGGGTGGGTGCTACGACCAGACAGACTTCGCCTGTCCCGTCGCCGGCAGTTGCTACAGCGCAGCCGGCGGCCCGGCCGTCTATCGCACCACCGACAACGGCCTGACCTGGCTGCAACGTTCGACCGGCGAAACCTCGGCCTACTATCAGGGGGTCGCCTGCACGAGCGCCAACACCTGTTGGGTCGCCGGCGCCAATGGCCTGATCAACTACACGACCAATGGCGGGCAAAACTGGCAGCGCCAGGGACCCGACATCTCATCGGCCGTCAGCTTCAACCGCATCCGCATGGCCGACGCTCAGCAGGGCTATGCGATCGGGGATCGCGGGGTGATCTTCCGCACGACCGATGGCCAGAACTGGGTGCAGCTCCTATCCTTCACCGGCGATGACCTGATGGACCTGCACGTGTTCGCCATGAATGACGTCTTCGTGATTGACTGGGCCGGCCGTATCTGGTGCTACGACGGCAGCGCGCCGCTGGCGACCGTCACGCCGGGACCGACGCGCACCCCCACCGTCACGCCGACCAGTACGCGCACCGCGACCCCGTCTATGACGCCCACCGCCACCGCCACCAGCACGGCCACGCCGACGCGCACACCGACGCCAACCGCCACAGCGACGCCGACGGCTACGCCCAGTCTGGGTGCAATCGCGGGCGTGGTCTTCAATGACATCAACCGCAACGCGCTCCTGGATGTGGGCGAGCCGACGCTGGCACAACTGTGGGTCTATCTGCAGCGCAACACCGTCATCTACGGCACCACGCGCACCGACGCCAATGGTCGTTTCGAGTTCGCGAACCTGGAGCCGGGCCTCTGGTCAACCTACATCGCGCTGCCCGCCAACTTCCAGCTCTTGCCCACCGCCGGCCTGACGAACCCGACGAACTGGTGGGTTTCGGCCGGCTCACGCATCGAGCTGGCCTTCCCGATGGTCGAGATCGCGACGCCGACCTTCACGCCCACGTTCGGCCCATCGCCCACTGCCACTCACTCGCCGACCGCCAGCGCCACGCCAACGGCGACGCGCACGGGCACGCCGACCGCCACGCGCACCGCGACGCCGACGGCCACGCGCACGCCAACCCCCACACGCGTGCCCGGCAGCCGCGCCATCCAGGCCGCGGTGTTCCTGGACCTGAACCGCAACTGGGTGCAAGATGCCGGCGAGCCAGGCATCGCCAACGTCACCGCGTCGCTGCGGGAGCTGCCGGCCAATACCCTCTTCGCTCAGACGCTCAGCGATACGAACGGCCGCTTCAGCTTCATGCAGATGAACCCCGGCTACTGGTCAGTCGGCATCCAGGTTCCGACCGGGTTCGAGCTGATCAACACCATCAACCCGATTCCCGTGTATCTGGGGCCCGATACCGTGCTGGACCTGGCGTTCGCCCTCGTGCTGGCGCCCACACCCACGCCGACCGCGACGCAGACGTTCACTCTCACGCCGACAGCGAGCGCCACGGCCTCCCCGTCGCCGACGCCTACGCTGACATCCACGCCGAGCAGGACTCCGACAGTGACGCCCACGCCGACCCGGACGCCCACGCCGACGCCGAAATACCGGCGCAACTACCTCCCTCTGGTCTTGCGCGACTTCGTCGTGGAGCCTTCTTGAGGCATGGCGCGGCCGGATGGCCGGGCGTTTTGGCGTTCAGTGGCGGCGGTGCTATACTCTAGCTTTACCAAACTGCACGCCACGGCAGGCGCACGATCGTGCGCCTGCCATAGGGCCACGTGGGGATTTTCGTGAGGATCAAGCCGGATTGGGATACCCACCTGCACGCCATACGCCGCGAGGAGTTGGCGCGCATCTTCGGGCAGTGCGAAGAAAACGCCTTCGACCGCGGGCTGGAACTAGGCGCAGGCGATGGCTTTCAGAGCACGCTGCTGACGCGTTACGTTTGTTTCCTGGTTGTCAGCGACTATCAGCTCAACATCGTTCAGGCCGTTGACACGGCCGCGGTCGCCTATCGCGTCTGCGACGCCGAGCAGGTGGGGGAGACGTTCGGCGCAGGCGAGTTCGATCTGGTCTTTTCATCCAATATGCTAGAGCATCTGCCCCGGCCCCAGGCCGCGCTGTCCGGCATCCATCGCATCCTGCGCGATGACGGCGTCGCGATCCACGTCATGCCCTCGGTCTTTTGGAAGCTGTGTCAGATCGCGCTCTTCTGGCCCAACCAGGCGATAGATCGCATCGAACGCTACTCGGAGAAACGCGCCGCGCGCGCAGAGGGAACGCAGACAGACTGCGCTGAGGGCAACAACCCCAAAGTGACGGCCCGGAGCTACGGCTATCTGCGCCGGCTGCTGTGGCCTATCCCGCACGGCGCGGCATCGAGCAACTGGGCCGAGCTGATCGGCTTTCGGCAGGCGCGGTGGCGCAGCGAGTTAGAGGCCGCGGGCTTCTCGGTCGCAGCGGTCATCCCCGGCCCCGTGTTTTCGGGGTACGGGTTCGGGCTGAACCGCGTGGCCGCGGCCCTGGAGCGGTTGAAACTGGCGTCGGAGTACGCGTATGTGACGGTGAAGCAAGGGCGGCAGAGTCCGCACCTGGCGCAGTTAGCGCGCCAGACGCCAGCCCGGCCGTTTACAGGGCAGGATGATTGAGAAGATGTCCCTTCAGTTGTGCATCCGGCGCAGCATCCTCCGGTTCGGCCAGCCGGCGGCCTACATCCCGGCGATGGCCGCCCTGGTCGTCCTGGTGATCGCGGCGGCCGGGGGCCTGATGGCGCGCGTCGCCGAATCATCCGCGAGCATGAACCCGGCCGGCTACGCGTCTTCGTCTGTGATCGGCTGCCTGCCCGTAGGGATTGACTATCTGGGCGGCGCCAACCCACGCGGCCCCTACGCGATCAGCGATACGGTCGAGCTGCGCTGGACCGGCGCGGCGGTGACAGCCACCCTGGTCGCCTACGAGTTCAACGCGCTCAGCCAATGGGGCCACAACATCTACGTAAACGGCCGGCTGGTCGGTGCGGCCACGGGCACGCGCAACAGCGAGGCGGTCTGCCGCGGCTTCCCGGAAGCAGGCCGGCCCGCGTCCGCGGGTCTGACGCCGCTGCGCTGGCCGCTCGACCCGGCCTGGCTGGTCCAGGGCGCCAACACCGTGCAGGTCGCCATCCACCCCGATGTCATCCAGGATCAAAGCTGGGGCCTGAGCCGCATCCAGATCGAAGTGGGCGGCCCGTCGGTGAGCGGTCCGCGCTATGAGATGGTCACCGTGCCGAGCTCTTACTACTTAAACTGGCCCGGCAGCCAGTCGGTCGCGGCCTATCGCCATGAGGGCACGTGGACGCAAATCCGCGTCCCTGCGGGTTACGATGCCGCCCAGCCGGCCCCGCTCCTGGTCGTCGCCCACGGCTATAACAGCACCGGCGCCGAGATCATGACCGGCTTCGCCGCGGCCGCCGAGGCGCGCGGCTGGCTCCTGGCCGCAGCCGATTACCACGGCGAGCTGAACTCAGGCTTCTTCGCGGTCGGCTCGAACGGCGCGCCGTTCATCCGCACCGGTATGCAGACCTTTGGGTCGCGCGCTTCGCAGTACGACATCATGGACATCATCAACCATGTGAAGACGAGCTACAGCGTGGATGCCTCTCGCATCTACCTGGTGGGGCATTCGATGGGCGGGCTGACCGCGCTGCTGACGGCCGGCCGTTGGCCGCACGTCTTCGCCGGCGTCGTCTCTGACAGCGGCCCCACCGACCTGACGCAATGGTATGCAGACACCTATGCGGGCAATCCGCCCGGCATCACGCCCAACGGCGGCATCAACTCCGCGATCCAGGCCGAGACCGGCGCGTTCGAGGCGGCCGGGCATACGCTGGTGGCCTATCGCGATCCGTCGCGCTATGGCTTCGAGTACAGCCGGCGCTCGCCCCAGGAGTTCGCGCTGAACTTCCGCCGCCTGCCGCTGCTGCTGAACCACATGCAGAGCGACACCAGGATAGATCCCCACTTCGCGTGGGACATGTACTACAAGGTCGCCTACAACTCACCGGATAAACTCGATCTGCGCTGGTTTTCCGGCAACCACGATGCGCCGCTGGCCGGCCGCGTGGAGGGCATCCTGGACTGGCTGAGCCCGTTGCGACGCCAGCCGAGTGATGCGCCCCAGAACAATACCTTCACCCTGGACGAAAGTGGACGCGTTTTCTGGATCGGGGTGCGGCTCTCATCGGACGCGGTAAGCGTGAACCCGGTGAACCACGCCTTGCAGACCGAGGCGCACTTCACCCGCGTCACCGCCGCCGCCTATGACCGCGACAAGCGCGCCATCCTGGTCAGCGCCGAGAATCTTCGACCTGACACCGGCAGCTCGAACAACTACGGCGCCTATCCGCCCCAGAATCTGACGGTCAATCTGCTTTTCTACCTGGAGCAGATCGGCCTGCCGACCGCGGGCGCGTACACCATCGAGCGGATCAACAAGGATACGGGCGACTTCACAGTGACCTACGCCACGCCGACGAGCGACGTCTTGTCTGTACCGCTGCCGCAAGGCGCGTTCATGTATCGCATCGTCGCGGGCGATCGGCCGCCGGCGTACCAGGCGCTGCGGCTGCAAGCCGGGCTGAACGGCTATGCCGGAGCCCGCGACACCATGCTCAGCCGGTGGTTCCCCGATACCAGCTATGGCGTGACCTACAACAAGATGCAGATTCACCACACCGGGCCTACGCCGAACGAGAAGGCGCTGCTGCAGTTCGACCTGGCCGCGTTGCCCGCGAACGCCCACGTGCGCTTTGCGGTGCTCAGCGTCTATGTCACCGACATCCCGACCGGGAACAACCGTGCGATGCTGACGGAGGTCTACGGGGTCAACCGCGCCTGGGATCACGTCACCGCGGCCTGGAACCGGCCAAGCGCCGGCGCCGCCTGGGGCCAGGCTGGCGCCGAGGCTGCGCCGGCCGATCGCTCCGCGACGCCGAGCGACTATCGCTATCTCCTGGGCCTGCCGTCTGGCGGCCCGGCCTTCTATGGCTTCGATGTGTATGACTACGTCCAGGCCTGGCGGACCAGCGGAAACTACGGGCTGCAACTGCGTTCTGCGCCCGTCACATCGGACTATGCGCGGCGCAGCGAGGGCTTTTATATCGCTTCTGCTGAGTACTACGAGTCAGGCCAAAGGCCCAAGCTGACCATCATCTACACGTTAGAGGAGCCGACGCCAACTCCCAGCCTGACGCCGACTGCCACGCCAACGCCGACCGCCACGCCAACGCCAACCGCCACGCCGAGCGCGAGCCCGACGCCTTCACCGACAGCTACTCCGAACACCGGTCGGGTCGCTGGGCTGGTGTTTGCGGACGCCAACCGGAACGGCATCCAGGATGCGGCCGAGAGCGGCCAGCCGAATGTGATGATCTGGTTGAAGCGTAACGCCGTGATTCAAGACAACGTGCTCACCGGCCCAGATGGCGGCTTTGCCTTCGACAACGTGCTGGCCGGCGGCTGGCAGGTGGAGGCCAATGTGCCGCCAGGCTACGATGTAACCACGCCGGCTGGCAACCCCATCGCCGTCGAGGTGACGGCCGGAGGCCAGGCGACGGTCGTTTTCGGCTTCGCGCCTGCGCCCACGGCCACGCCGACAGTCACAGCGACGCCTACGCCGACGGTGACGGCCTCGCCAAGTGCGACAGCCTCCCCGACGGGGACGGCTACGCCGACGATGACGCCTGTGCCGCGCTACTATCTGCCGCTCGTGCTGCGGCCCGACTAAGAGGCGCGATCGGCGTCTATGGAATGACCTGACAGATATGGATTTTGCTTCATTCTACGACGCCTACTGGCGCGACAAGGGGGACCGCGTAGATCGCAGTCGCCTGGAGCTGCTCGCCCGGCTCATCCGGCCGGCCGAACAGGTCTTGCAGGTGGATTGCGGGCCGGGCTGGCTGCCAGAGATGATGCAGGCCCGCGGAGCGCACGTCATCGCCACCGATCTCTCGGCCGTGGCGGTCGCCAGGGCGCGCGCCAGGGGCGTCGACGCCCGGCAGCACGACATCGACGCGGGCCCGCTGCCGTTTGGCGACGCCGAGTTCGACGTCGTCGTGTCCGATTCGCAACTGGAGCACCGCTTCGACTGCGGGCACGCGCTGGATGAGATGGCGCGCGTCCTTAAGCCCGGCGGCCGGCTGATCCTGTTGCTGCCGAACACAGCTCACTGGCGCGTGCGGCTCTGGTTGTTGGCAGGCCGCTTTCCCTATGTCGCCAACACGCCGACCGATGCGCTCCACCTGCGTTTCTTCACGCTGCCAGACACGGCCGAGATGCTCGGCCGCCGCGGCCTGGCGATCGAGCATACTGACGGCAGCGCCAGCCTGTGGGTCGCCGGCCTCTATCCGGCGTTTCTGCGCCGCGGCTTGCCGGCCCGCATCTACACGCGGCTGGCGCGGGGCTGGCCTGCTCTGTTTGCGCGCGACTTCATCGTCGTCGCACGGAAACGGCCGTCTGGGGCTGCGCCTCCCTCGCCCATCCGCCAGGGCAGGCGCCGCAGGCCTGACGGGCCAGGAGGAGGCGCGTGAGCCTGAAGCGCCAGGTCGCCAGCAGCCTCTTCTGGGTGGCGCTATCGCAGTTGTTCGGCAGCGGGTTGACCCTGGTCACCAGCCTCATCGTCGCCAAGCTTTTGGGACCGGCTGCGCTCGGCCTGGTGGGGATGGCCGGCCTGGCGATCGCCGCGCTCCAGTACTTTCAGAACATCGGCTTCGACGCCGCGCTGATCTACCGCCGCGACGAGGTCGAGAACGCCAGCCATACCGCGTTCGTCACGGTCATCGCCAGCAGTCTTGTCGTCTATTTGACGGCGGTTTTGGCGGCGCCGTGGGTGGCGCTCTTTTTCCGAGAGCCGGCCGTGACGCCGATCCTGCGCGTCCTGGCGCTTACGATCCTGATCTCGAGCGTGGGCCGCGTGCCGGCCATCCTGATGGAACGGGAGTTGAACTTCCGCCGCCGGATTTTGCCAGAGCTGACCGCCAATGCGATCGGCAGCGGGACAGCGATCGCGCTGGCGCTTTCTGGGGTGGGGGTGTGGAGCCTGGTCTGGGGGCAGTTGATTGGGACGACGCTGGCGTCGGCGCTGGTCTGGTTCGTCACATCGTGGCGGCCGCGGCTGCGTTTCAGGCCGCAGTTGGCGCGTGAGCTTTTTCACTACGGCAAGCACATCGTCGGCTCTCAGACCTTGATCTTCTTGATCACCAACGTGGACAATGCGGTGGTGGGTCGCTATGCCGGCGATGCGGCGCTTGGCTTCTACAGCTTCGCCTACAACCTGTCCAACCGGCCAGCCACGCAGATCGCCAGCGTGCTCACGCGCGTGATGTTTCCGGCCCTGGCGAAGCTATCGAGCAGCGCGGTCGAGGCGGCCGAGGCGCGCGCCCGCTATTACATGACGATCGTGCACTACGTGACCTGGTTGACCGCGCCGATCGCGGCGGCCACGATCCTGTTCGCGCCTGAGTTCATCTATGGTCTCTATGGCCCGGAATGGGCGCCGGCCATCACGCCGCTGCAGCTATTGGCGATCTATGGCTTCGTGCGTTCCATCGCCGCGAACATGGGCAGCGTCCTGCGCGCCATGGGCAAGCCGCATTGGTTGACCGCCATCGCCATCTGGCGGCTGGCGACCATGCTGGCGACCCTCTACCCGGTCACGAAGCTGTGGGGCATCACCGGGGTAAGCTGGCTGTCGGCCATCGTGGCGGTGGTGGATTTCGTCATCTCGGCGACCCTGGTGGGCAAGGTGGTGGATGCCCCGTGGCGCGCCTATGCCAGGATCTTGATACCGACTCTCGCGGCCGCGCTGGTTGCGGGTCTGTTGGCCCATTGGCTCTATCCATTCCTGCCGCTGGCCAAGACCGCCTGGCGGTTGCTGGCCGCGGGCGTTGTGTTGGTGATCCTCTATGGCGCGCTGGTCTGGCTTGCAGATGCTCGACTGCGGGCAGCCGTAGCCGCGGGATTTGCGTATCTGCGACGGTGGTATCGAAGATGCTGACTGACGAGACGATCATCTGCCTGGCGCCTGACCCGTGGGAAGGGCTGTGGCGCAACCGGCACCAGATCATGACCCGGCTGGCGCGGCGCAACACCGTGCTCTACGTCGAGCCGCGGCTCTATCATACCGACGTGCTGCGCTACTTGCGAACAGGCCGGCTGAAGCTGGCTGACCTGCGCCAACCGCTGGCGTGGCGCTACAGCGAGCGGTCATCGAGCGCCGCCCATGGCCTGTGGATCTACCACGACCCCTACTACGCGCCCGTGGCGGGCCGCTTCACCGGCGGCTGGCTGACCGCGGCCCTGCGCCGCCGCGCCATGGCGCGCACCCTGCGCCAGATCGGGGCCCCGGTCCCGCCCATCCTCTGGCTCGTGCGACCGTACTACGCCGATGTGATCGGCCAATACGGCGAGAAGCTGCTGGTCTATCACGTGACCGACGAGTACAGCGCCTATACGCACGCCGACCATCAGGCGCTCACGCGGCAGCAAGAGCGCGCGGTGCTCGGTCGCGCCGATCTCACGATCGTCACATCGCCGGCGCTGCTGGCCAGCAAGCGTCCCTTCAACCCGCACACCTGCCTGGTCCCGAACGCCGTAGACTACGAAGGCTTCCAGCGCAGCCTGGCCGCCGATCGGCCCATCGCGCCCCTGGCGGAGGCGGAGGCGGAGGTTAAGGCTAAGGCTAAGGATGAGCCGAAGCCTCAACCCAACCTCAACCACCCCCCTCCCATCCCGCGGCCGCGCATCGGCTATTCGGGCGCGCTGAACGAGAAGATAGATTTTGCGCTGTTGGCGCACGTCGCAACCAGCCGGCCAGACTGGCAGCTCGTGTTGATCGGCGCGCGCGATCTCTTCCGCCAACCGGCCAAGGCCGATCCGCTGGCTGGACTGCCGAACGTCCACTGGTTGGGCCGGCTGCCGGTGACGCAGCTCCCGCCAGCCATCGCCAGCATGGACGTTTGTTTGCTGCCCTACGAGCGCAACGAATGGACCGCAAACATTGATTCGCTGAAGCTCTATGAGTACTTGGCGTGCGGCCGGCCGATCGTCAGCACCGATGTGCCGGTCGCCCACGCCTTCGCCGAAGTTGTCCGCATCGGTCGCGACCCCGCTGAGTTCGTGGCCCAGATCGCGGCCGCGCTGGCTGCAGCCGACCAGTCGCACGACAACAGCGCGGCCGCGACCGCACGGCGCAAAACCATCGCCAGCCAGAACACCTGGGATCAGCGCGTGGCGACCATCGAGACATTGTTGGCCGAGGCCTTGCACAGAAAACGAGAAGGGTGATGTATGCGATCCAGCGACATGGGTAGTTTCTTTGCCATCTTGCGCAAGCGGCTGTGGATGATCCTGCTGCTCTTCGCGGTGACGATGACCGTCATCCTGATCGGCGCGCTCAACACCCCGGCCGCCTACCAGTCGGCCGTGCGGCTGCAGGTCATCCCGGTCGAGCGCGCTCAGGTGGCGCTCTACGGACCGGCGCGCTCCGAAGCCAGCGATGTCGAGTTGATCTCTTTCCAGTTCAGCCAGGTTATCAAGACCAGCCGCATCGCCTGGCGCACCATCAACCGCACCGGCGTCAAGATGACTGCCGACGAGCTGCTGAAGGGCCTGAACGTGATCCAGGACTACGGCTTCGTCACCGTCATCGCCAGCGCGCATTCACCGGCCGACGCCGAGGCGATCGTCACGTGGCAGGTCGAGAATGCGCTGGCGGCCTATCGCGAGGAGCAGGCCCGGCCGGCCGTCGCCACCGGCGAGTTCATCGCCGAACAACTGGCCAGCGCCGAGCAAACCCTGGCGACCACGCGCAACGATCTGTTGCGCTTCAAACTGGCCCACAACCTGGAATCGCTGGAGCGGGAGATCACCGCATACCAGGACATCGTGCGCGGCCTGCGACGCAGCAAGGACGACGCCGCGCTCCAGGAAGCCCAGTTCGCCGCGCGCATCGCGGCGCTGGCGGGAGAAGCAACCAAGGCTGATCTGGCGGCCAGCCAGGCCAAAGCCAACAGCGACGCCGAGGCACTTGCCGCGCGGCGCGCGGCCGATCTGCGCCTGGCGGTCTCGAATCTACACGCCGACCTGGCCGCGCAGGCCGCGCTGCAAGCCGGCTACGAACGGGCCATCGCCCAGGCCGAAACCGACTTGACCTCGCTGATCGGCCTCTCGGAGGAGGCGACGCGGTTGGCCAATGCCGTCACCCAGGCCCAGAACACGCGCGACTTTCTGTTCAACAAGTCGCTGGAGGCCCAACTGAAGCAACAACAGAGCCTCAGCGTGGGCCATCTCAAAGTGATCGAGCCGGCCCGCCGCCCCGACCAGCCCTTGCCCAGCCGCACCCTGCAGATCGCCATCATCGGCGGCGTGTTGAGCCTGGCGCTGGGCGTGATGCTGGCGTTCTTGTTCGAGTTCTTCGAGTCGCTGACGCGCCAGGCCAGACCGCCAGCATGAAGATCCTCTATGTGGACCTGACCACCGGAACCGGCGGCGCGATCATCAGCCTGGCGCAGCTCCTCAGCCGGCTCGACCGCGCCGAGTTCCAGCCGACCGTGCTCCTGGCCGCTCACAGCCAGGGCCGCGGCCGCCTCGAGGCCGTTGGGGTTCCCGTCATCACGCTGCCAACGGTCACGGCTGATACGGCCCACAGCACCGCGTTGGTGCAGGCGATCAAGAGCGCCGGGCCGGCCCGGCGGCTGTTCCTGGAAGGCCCTCTGGCCCGGCCGTGGGCGTGGGCGCGCGGCGTCCGCGATCTGTTGATGCGCACGGCGCCACTGACCTGCCGGCTGTACCGCACGATCCGGCGGCTGCAGCCGGACCTGGTGCACGTCAATGTCATCAGCTCGGCCGCGCTGGCCGCGGCCTGGCTGGCAGGGCGACCGGTGGTCTGTCACATGCGCTGGCAAGGGCCGCTTACCGTTTGGGAGCGCATCTGGGCGCGCACGGTGCAGCGCTTCGTCTTCATCTCGCAGTGGATTGCCGAGCACGACGCGACGCAGGGGATTCCGGCCGGCCGCGGCCGGCTGATCTACAATGGGCTCGACCTGGCGCCGTATCAGAATCTGCCGGACCGCCCGGCTGCCCGCGCGCAGCTAGGGCTGCCGGCCGGCCGGCCGATCGTCGCGGACATGGGCCGGCTGGTGCCCTGGAAGGGCCAGGACCTGTTCTTGCGCGCCATGCGCCGCGTCGTAGACGCCGAGCCGAACGTGTTCGGCCTGATCATCGGCGAGGCGGAGGAGTTCAGCCGCGACTTCGCGGCCGGGCTGCCCGCACTGGCTGCCGAGCTGGGGCTGGCCGACGCGGTGCGCTTCACCGGCTTCCTGGCCGACGTGCCGGCCGCGATGGCGGCCATAGATCTGTTGGCGCACACCGCGGTCGAGCCTGAGCCGTTCGGCCGGGTGCTGATCGAGGCGATGGCCGCGGAGCGGCCCGTCGTCAGCCCAGGCGAGGGCGGCGGCGCGGAGATCGTGGCCCATGGCCGGACCGGCCTCCTCTATCCGCCCGGCGACGAGGCCGCCCTGGCCGCGGCGATCATCCGGCTGCTGCGCGATCACCGATTGGCGGCCGAAATGGGGCAGGCCGGCCGCGCGCGCGTGATCGAGATGTTCAGCCTGGAGCAGCACGTACAGGCGATGGTTGACCTGTACCGTGAACTGGAGCAAGAGCAGTCATCGTGAGCAGCGAGCGCCTCACATCTATCGTCGCACGCATCCCCTGGCAACGAGCCCTGGGCCTGCTGGCCGGCCTGGTGGTCATCGCCAGCGGGCTGGCGTTGGGCCGCGTCTTGCTCTCTCCGCGCTGGACGCAGGCCGCGACGTTGATCGGCATGACCGCTGCGGCGTTGGTGATCCTGGCGCGGCCGCGGCTGGGCCTGCTCCTGTGGGTCTTGCTGATTCCCTTTGCGGATGGCCTTTACCTCAAGATTGACCTGGGCGACCTGCCGGATTTGGACATCTCGCGCATGGCGATGCTGCTGCTCGCCTTTCTGGTGATCAGCCAGCCCTGGCGACTGCCCCAGGGCGGGCCCTGGCGACTGCCCCAGGGCCAGCAGACGCTGCGGGCAGGCGACCGCGAGGGAACCTGGCTGGCGCGGTTGGATTGGCCTGATTTCGCCATGTGGGGCTTCATGGTCGGCATCTCGTTGTCGGTGCGGCCCTCGCTCCTGCGCGACATCAGCGGCGGCTATGTCGAGGTCATCCTGAGATACATCGCGGTGCCGCTGGCGATGTATTTCTTTGCGCCGTGGTTTGTGTTCTACCTCAGCCGCAGTTGGCTGCGCACGCGGCCCGCCTTCATGACGGCCGTCGGCGTGATCGCCCTGAGCAGCGCGGCGCTGGGCGTCATCGCGACGCAGGAGCAGTTGACCGGCCAGGCGATCTTCTCGCCCGTGCCGTGGAGCTACATGGCCTACGAGGGCAACATCCGCAAGGTGCTCAGTCTCTTCGGCACGCCGACGCTGATGACGACCGCGCTCGCGACCGCTGTGCCGTTCCTGCTCTATGGCGTGCGCGAGGCAAGCTCGCTGCGCACACGCCTGCTCCTGGGCGTCGCGTTGCTGCTCACGTTGGTCGGCGATTTCTTCGTGTTCGTCCGGGCAGGGTGGCTCTCCAGCGTTTCGGGCATCCTGCTCATGGTGCTGCTCGATCCGGGCACGCGACGCATCTTCGTCCGTTTGCTGCCGGCTATCATAGTTGTGGCCGCCGTGATCGGCGTGGTCGCGGTGTCGCCGCAGGTGGTGGGCGCGCGCATCACCTCCGAGGCGCCGATCGGCTACCGCTTCATCGCCTGGGAAATCGCCTGGGATCTCTTTCGCCAATCGCCGGTAGGCGGCATCGGCTATCACGCGTTCGGCTATGCAGCCATGGAGCAATACGGCTGGCGGCCGCACGAGAAGCTCGGCTTGGCCCCTGCGCCGCACAACTCATTTCTCTACGTGATGGTTTCGGGTGGGTTGATCGCCTTCATCCCCTACCTGGCCATCTTCGCCACGCTCGCCTGGCGCGGGCTGACCCACTGGCGGCAAGGGGGCGACCGGCGGTTGATCGCCGCGCTTTGGGCGACTCTGCTGGGCTACACCGAGATCAACATGACGCTGGACAGCCTGAACGGGCACTACCACAACGTCCTGCTCTTCCTGATTTGCGGCGCCATCCTGGGTCGGCTGGAAGAGACAGGGGGCAGGGGGTAGGATGAGGGTGGCTTTGCTGGGGCTCTACCCCGTGGAAGATCGGGTGACGAGCGGCGTGGAGACGGTCGTCCTGGCGCTGTCGGCCGGGCTGGTGCGTCGCGGGATTGAGCTGCACGTGGTTGACACCGCGCCTGACCTGCGCCGGCCCGAGGTCACGCGGCGCGACGGGTTGGTGTTGCACCGCACACCGCACCCGCGCGGCGATCGGCTGCTGTGGCGCCAACCGGTGGTGTGGCCGTTGCTGCGCGAGCTGAAAGCGATCGGCGCCGACGTCGTCCACGCGCAGCAGACCAACTACTTCGCGGATGCGGCGCTGCGTTCGGGCCGGCCCGCGGTCATCTCGATCCAGGGCGTGATCTTCCGGGAGGCGGCGCTGGCATCCAGGACCGGCTCACTGCCGATGCGGCTGCGCTGGACGATTGATGCGCTCTACGAGCGGTGGGTGCTGGCGCGCGCGCGCCATCTGATCGCCACCGGCCCCCACTACTTGCGGGAAGAGCTGCGACCGCTGACCCGTGCACGGTTCCACAGCATCGAGAACCCCATCGAGAGCATCTTTTTCGACGCGCCTGATGATCCCGGCCACGGCGCGACCGCCCTCTACGTGGGCCAGATCATCGCGCGCAAAGATGTCTTGACCCTGATTCGCGCCTTTGGCCGCGTCGCAGCCGCGCTTCCTGCTGCGCAGCTCGATCTGGCCGGCACGCTCGCCGAAGAGCCGGATTACGCGGCCGCGTGCCAGGCAGAGGTGAGACGTCTGGGGCTGGATGCCCGTGTGCGTTTCCTCGGCAACCAGGGGCGGGCAGCGGTGGCGGGTCTGCTGGCCCGCGCCAACCTGCTCGTGCTGGCAAGCCTGCAAGAGACCGCGCCGCTGGTGATCTCGGAGGCGATGGCCGCGGGCCGGCCGATCGTGGCCACCGCGGTGGGCGATGTGCCGTGGATGGTGCAACACGAAGAGACCGGGCTGGTGGTGAGCCCAGGAGACGCGACAGGATTGGCGGACGCGCTGACGCTGCTGCTCAGCCGCCCCGAACAGCGTTGCGCCTACGGCCGCGCCGCGCGCGCGCTCGCCCGCCGCCGCTATCACATTGACTCCGTGGTGGATCGCACGCTGGCGGTGTACGAAGAGGTGATGGGCAGATTGTAGATTCCAGTTTGCAAATTGCAAATGGTAGAGTGCACGATGAACAAGGTGTTGCGAGTGGCGATGGTGACGTACTATCCGGCCGACCCGAACCGGATCAGCGGCGGGGTGCAGGCCGTCTCGGCGCGGCTGGTGGAGGCGTTTCGCCAGGTCCCCGACCTCGACCTGCACGTCGTCCACTGCCATTCCGACATCGGGCAGAGCCGCGTGGAGGCGCAGGGGAACGTCACCCTGCACTTCATCGCCCAGACGCGCAGACGGATTGCGCCGAACATGATCACGGCCATCGGCCGGGTCGCGCGGCGGCTGCACGAGATCGCGCCGGACGTGATTCATGCGCATGACAGCCCCAGCTTCGCGCTGGCCGCGCTGCGCACCGGCCGGCCAACCATCTGGACCCTGCATGGCCTGACGGCCGAGGAGGCGCGACACTACCGCAACCTGTTCCATCGGCTGGCGCATCGGCTGACCCTCTATCACGAGCGCCGCGCGCTGACCCGCGTGCCGTATCTGACCGTGGTCAGCCAACACCTGGTCGATGCCTATCGGTCGCTCGCCCGTGGCAGCAAGCTGCCAGACGCAAGGCGTTGGCGCGTGATCGGCAACCCCGCGCCCGCGAGCTGTTTCAGCCTGCCGCGATGCCCGGTCGCGGGCCGGCTGCTCATGCCAGCCATCGTCATCCGCCGCAAAGACCCGTTGACCCTGGTCAGGGCGGCTGGCCAAATCCGCCAGGCCATACCAGAGCTCTCCGTTCACGTGGCCGGCGCGCTGCTCGATCCGGCCTACGCGGTCGAGGTGCGGGCAGAGATCGCCCGCCTGGGGTTGCAGGAGACGATCACGCTCTTGGGCGGATTGGACACCCCGCGCCTGCACGAGGAATTGAGCGCCGCGGCCATCGTGGTCCTGCCGAGCCGCGAGGAATCCGCGCCGATGGCGCTCATCGAAGCCATGGCGGCCGGCGCGGCCGTGGTCGCCACGGCCGTCGGCGGCGTGCCCTACCTGGTCGAGGACGGCATCGCCGGCCGATTGGTCCCCCCGGCCGATCCGCCGGCGCTGGCCGCCGCGCTCACCGACCTGCTGCGCCAGCCCGCGCTGTGCGATCGGATGGGAAAGGCTGCCCAGGCGTTGGCCCGCGAACGCTTCGAGCCCGGCCGTGTGGCCGCGCAGTATCTGGCGCTCTACCGCGAGGCGGTTTGAGATTTTGGATTTCCGATTTTGGATTGACGCCTGACGTTTGACGTTTGACGTTTGACGCTTCACGCACTACGCAATACGGACTACTCTCCCCATGTCCACCCACTCTCAACTGCGCATTCTGTTCGTCACCAACATGTATCCCGCGCCTGCGCGGCCGATTCACGGCACATTCGTGGCCGAGCAGGCTGCATCGCTCCGTCGCCGCGGCGCGGCGGTTGACGTGCTATTCGTGGATGGCCCGGCCGATCGCATGAACTACTTGCGCGGGATCGGCGAGCTGCACACGATGCTCCGCACGCAGAGGTACGATCTGATTCATGCGCACTATGTTTTCAGCGGACTGATCGCGCGCACCCAATGGCGGCTGCCGATCGTGCTCACGCATCACGGCATCGAGACGCAGCAGGGGTGGACCGCGCCGCTCTGCCGGCTGACCAGCCGCCTGGTGGATAGAACGATTGCCACGTCGCCGGCTGTCGCGCGCGGCCTGGGGCTGTCAGGCGTGACGGTGGTTCCGTGCGGCGTGGACACTGACCTCTTCGCGCCGCTGCCGGTCGCGGTTGCGCGCATGCGCCTGGGGTTGCCGTCCGACGCGCCCTTGATCCTCTTCGCGGGAACGCCGCGGCCGGAAAAGCGCCTGCCGCTCATCCAGGCCGCGGTGGGCCGCCTGCGGGAGCGGCGGCCAGAGGTACAACTGATTCTGGCTCACACTGAGCCGCGCGAGCGGATGGCGCTCTACATGAACGCGTGCGATGTGCTGGCGCTGGCGTCGGTGGCCGAGGGTTCGCCGATGGTCGTGCGCGAGGCGATGGCGTGTAACCTGCCGGTGGTCTCCACGGATGTCGGCGATGTGGCCGCGCTGTTCGACGGCCTGCCAGGGCACTATCTCGCCGCGGCCGACGCCGACGACCTGGCCGCCAGACTGGCCGCGGCGCTGGCGTTCGGCGGACGCACGACCGGCCGCGAGCGCATCCTGCCCTGGTCGCTCGATGCGGTGGCTGCAAGGCTGGAGACGATCTATCACGAGGCGGCGGCAAAGGCGCAAAGGATGGTGGAGCCCGCCAGGAGCTAGAGCCCGCTCCTCCGGCGGCAGCCGCCGTCAGAGCCAGATTCGGACCGGGACGCGCCTTGCTTGACCTCTGGCGGCATGATATACTGGGTCAACCTGCACCAGCCGAGGACACATATGTTCAGACATCACGTCAAACGCGTCGTGCGCCGCGGCGTGCGCAGCCTCAAGGGGTGGCTGGCCGAGCCGCCGCCCGCGCCTCCGCCCACTGGACCACAATACGCCTACGTCTGGCTGAACAAGATCGTCGAGGAGATCGCCGCCGAGCCAGGTGCGCTGCAACGGCCGGCCTATACGTGGGGGTTGGTGCAGGGGGCCTATCTGGCGCAGATGCTCGGCATCAGCCGTATCTCCGCGCTGGAGCTGGGCGTGGCGGCCGGCGATGGCCTGGTCGCGCTTGATCGGGCGGCCAGGAAGGTGACTGCCGCCCTGGGCGTGGGCATTGACGTCTATGGCTTCGACACCGGTCAAGGGTTGCCCAAGCCGGCCGATCTTCGCGATCTGCCCAACTTGTGGGCCGCGGGCGACTTCCCGATGGACGCGGCTGCGCTGCGCAGCCGCCTGATGCGAGCCGAGCTGGTCTTGGGCCTGGTAGAGGCCACGCTTCCGGTTTTCATGGCATCGCGGCCGTCGCCGATCGGCTTCATCGCCTTCGACCTCGATCTGTACAGCTCTACGGTGCACGCGCTGAAGCTGCTCGCCGGCGACGCGGCTCGCCTGCTGCCGCGCGTGCACTGCTACATGGACGATATTCTCGGTTTCACCTTTGCCGAATTCAACGGCGAACGGCTGGCGATCGCCGAATTCAACGCCTCACATCCACAGCGCAAGCTCTCCCCCATCTTCGGTCTGCGTTACTACGTGCCGCAGGCATACTTCAATGCTATGTGGGTGGACAAATGCTACATGGCGCACATCCTGGATCATCCCCTCTACGCGGCCTATGACGGCACGGGCAAGCCCCGGCCATGGCCTCACCACACGAAGCCTGCTGCGGGATAGCAAAGTAGCTCGCACATGACTGGGCTCCCGCCTACAGCGCACATCGGCGCCTCGGCATAATATGAGCGCGTGTAATGCACAAGCCTTGAACAATACAAGCGCGCTGGCGCTTTGCCGCGCACAGTCACAACCAAGGAGAAAGCGACGAGATGACCGCACGCGACCCGTTAAGAGACCTGAACCACTTGCAGCGTTACCTTGTAGAAGAATACGTCGAGGACTACCAGGAGGGCGCGATGACCCGGCGGCGGGCGCTCAAATACATCGCCGCCGTGATGGGCAGCCTGGCGGTTGCCAACACCGTCCTGGCAGGCTGCGCGCCTCCGCCGGCCCCGGCGCCGACCGCAGCGCCCCATTCGACCGCGGCCCCACCCACCGCCCAGCCGACCGCCGTTGTTGCGAAAGCCGCGGCGACCACCCCACCCCTGGTTGCTGCATCGCCCACGCCTGCGCAGATCGCGGCGACTGCCACCCAGGCTGTCCTGGCGACCGTCGCCACCACCCCGACGCCCACATCCGGCGCGATTCCGGTCCCGGCCGGCGTGCGCGTGCCAGCCGATGACCCGGCGGTCGAGGCCGGGGCCGTGACCTTCCCCGGCGAAGGGCTATCGGTCATCGGGTATCAGGCCAGGCCGAAGGGCAATGGGCCGTTCCCTGCCATTGTGGTCGCGCACGTATCCTCTCAATAATCCGGGGAAACGGCGGTCACAGACCGCCTACGAGCCTGCTTTCAGGGGGTCTGCGACCCCATAGGCATCAAGCTAAGCCTTTCGGCAGCTCACCGCCGGTCTGTGACCGGC
>Ga0194125_10000890_pt1 | contig 51084 bp, 42 predicted proteins | sample TA2KigC250mmetaG_FD_148626 | JGI IMG/M metagenome (GOLD analysis project Ga0194125, IMG submission 148626) | Freshwater microbial communities from Lake Tanganyika, Tanzania - TA2015034 Kigoma Deep Cast 250m | ecosystem: Environmental > Aquatic > Freshwater > Lake | place: Tanzania: Lake...
CGATAAATATACTTCGCTCGAGCAGAACATTTCCGGAATCCTCGATATCCTTGATGTTGTCAATGCGCCAGGGGCCCCCGCCTAAAAGTTCGACATTCTGTCGAGGTTCGAAGGATTTACACTATTCAATACTTCTCCGCAATATGGGCAGATACTGAAAGGTCTGACCTCGTTCCCGCCAATGCTCGTTTTGTTGAGGACGGAATCCTTCACAAACACCGAATCATCGCCGACCTTGCCGATATTGATATGAATCGGTGCCGTGGTATTGGGGGATTGCGGCGTGGGTTGGGTCTTGTGGAGATCCCTGCGTGATTGCTCGCTCCTTTCTTTCTCGATTTCGCTCATCCTTCTTTTCTTCAACGCCCATATAATCTCGATGACAGGAATGCCGTCAATGCCTAGATGGAACAGCCGTCCCTGAATCTGGACGACCCTGTTTCGGCTGTTCGGGCATATCTTGGTAATATCCGTCATTATTTCATCGAGCTTCTCCTCCATTACCAACCTGAAAGGCCTGCGTACTTCGCAGGATAATACAAGGAGACGGTGGTTCGTTATGATCAGATAGCCATATCCTGGAATGATATCCTCATGGCTGATAATCCCGGTAGTGAAATCGAAATTAGCCATCGGAAGTATGGGCTCGTAATAGTTGATTATTTTCTCATTCTGGCCCAGGTTTAGTAATGAACCGATTTCACCCGGCAAATACATCCTGGCCTCATCCCCTGAATGACCAATATATCGTGATTGGTTTATGAAAATACCTAGTAGTGTATATATATATCAGAATACTCTCGTTAAGCTTGGCAAGACGAATATTTCGGGAATCCGAAGCAGGCGGACACCTATTTGCAGCCGTACAAGCCATCATAAAATCAATCATACGAGTCGCATCAGGTCTCGCAGGTTCTATTCAGGGCATCATAAGGCACTCTGGCGGGCCGGGAAGCGGCGGCGGCCCTATCAGGAGCGCGGGGGCGTTTGCCCCATCGTAGGAATCGCCCGTGCGGCCTCACGGCCGGCGGACCCTTTTTTCCAGCGTATCCAGCTTCCTTGAAACGCCGTAGGCCCTGCACAGTTTCTTCAGGCAGCCCATGTCGAGCCGGCCCTCCTGGATTCTGAAGACGCCCTCGGCGTCCAGGATGTCCTGCTCCGACCCGTAGAACAGTTTCGCGGCTATCAGGTCCTCCGGTGTCTGGATCATGATGTCTCCGTCCCTGAACCTGAACTTTTGGCGGCGCCCGAACGCGTTTTCATCCATCTCGTTGTATATGCCCTTGAGGTCCAGCCTCAGGCCGGACCGCGTGTCCTCGACCGTGAAGTGGGACCGCTCCTTGAATGCCGCCCGGGCGTCCTCGAGGCGGGCCAAGAATCCGTTGCGCTTGAGGAACCGCACCAGCGCAGGCAGGCCTTTCTCGTCGATTGACAGTATCATGTCCGCGTCGACCGTGCTGCGGGGAATGCCGTGTACCGAGACGGCGACGCCCCCGACCAGCACATAGCCGATCTTTTGCCGGTTGAGGTATCCGCAGACCAGCGTCAGGATGTCACGCATCTTTCGCATTGCGGGCGGCCTCCCGGAGCTCCAGAAGAGAATCTGTCAGGTCCAGCGCCGTCTGGAGCCTTTGCTGCGGCGTCATCCGGGCGGCCCGCGCCGCCGCCCTGAGGAAATCCTCTCGGCGTTCCGCGGCCGCCTTCCGGCGGAACGCCGCCAGTCCGCCAGCCATGGGCGAGGGCCTGCGCCTGCTGCTTTTACGGCTCACGGTCTCAAATTATCGTGGGAGTAGATATAGTTGACCCGGAGATTGGTGAAAGAGTTCAAGGGCGCGGGGTGCAAGGGTCCTGAGCGCAAGGGTTTTGCGGTCGGGGTTGGGGGCGGCACGTCGGGCTTTTCGGGTGGGAATGCCCTGTGGATGGCCATGGCCGGTGGAAGAGGCCGTGCCGGCCATGTCCTTCGAATATCCGCAGGCCGTTCCTATCCATTCCGGAGATGAGATGAATGGAGATGTCCCACAAAGTCCTCAGGCCGGTGGAGTACCAAGGAACGGAACCCTTCACGGTCGGTGGGTCGCCGACGGCTCGCACGGTCCTTGATTTCTGGAGGTGGATGGGCTCTAATCTTCTGGACAATACCATGCGCGGCATCCTGGCCGAATATATCGTCGCGAGCGCATTGGGGATTGAGGGAAGGCGGGAGCCGTGGGTGGAGGACCTCAGCGCAATCGATGCACGATTCTCTTTGCCGAGGCGCCTGGCCTGGCTAGATTTAATTGTATAAAAGTCCGCGAAATCCTCGTTAAACCGGGGAAGAAATGGTACCTTGGTGATCCGAAACGGGCGGGCACTAATTTAGAGCTTTATACACTTGGTTAGGTCTAAAAGATTAGCTGGTACAATAAAATTTGTGGTAGCAAATCCCAGTGCTCCCACATTCCAGAATTCCTGACGCTCCGATATCGGTGGAAAAAGCAGCCCTTGCGCTCGGACGCCCGGGTTGGATATCCGCCGGGCTTCCTTTGCAGGTGGCAATCCGCCGCAGAAGTGTCCGGTCATGATAATACGCTTTTAGCCAAAAGTGTACAATCATAACTAGACACATTTATATATCAATATGGATATTCATGACCATGGACGAGCTCCTGCATCGTTTCAACCCCTGGTGGAGCGGGAGCTACAGGCTTCCCGGCATCCCGCGTGAAAGATACTTGTCCATCATGGCCGGCCTGAAGGGCACGCGGGACATCGTGCTCCTGACGGGGCTTCGGCGCGTCGGGAAGACCACGCTCATGCACCAGCTGATCAGCCGCCTGCTGGGGGAGGTCGACGCCAACCGGATATTCTATGTCTCGCTCGACCACCTTGCCCTCAGGAACAGGACCATCCTCGAGATCGTGGAGGCGTTCCGGCGCCTCAGGGGATTGAGGCACGACGACGCCGCCTACCTTTTCCTCGACGAGGTCCACCTCAAGCGCGACTTCGAGGTCCAGTTGAAGAATATCTACGATGAGGGGCATGCGAAGGTCTTCGCCTCCGGTTCGTCGAGCCTCGATATCGTCATGAGGAGCCCGCTCCTTACCGGACGCCAGCGCCTGATAAGGCTCCCCCCCCTCGATTATCTCGAGTTTTTGAAGTTTTCCGCGAGGAATGTCAGGCCCTCGGATTCGCATCTTCATGCCAGGTATGCGGAGGACTACCTCCGGACGGGCGGCATCCCGGAGTTCGTCAGAACGGGGGACCACAACTACCTGCAATCGCTCGTTGATTCCGTACTGCACAGGGACATCGCCGCCAGGCACAATCTGAGGAACAGGGAACAGCTTGCCGATATACTGGCGTTTTTGGCCCAGGGGGTGGGGAGCCCGCTCGGGGACAGGAAGATATCGCGGGTGCTCGGCGTCCCGGTCCAGAGCGTCGGACGGACAATCGACCTTTTGATCGAAGCGAACCTGGTCCATGCCATCGAGAAGGAGGGGAAGCTTGCGGAGAGGAAGGGCAGCCCGGCGAAGGTATATCTTGCGGACACGGGCCTTTTCCAGGTGCTCACCGAGAATGTCAACCTGGGGGCAATGGCGGAGAACCTCGTCTTCCTTGCGATAGGAGGGGACAGGCCGCCCAGGTACCATCGTTCCAACGGCCTGGAGGTGGATTTCGTCAGGGGCGCTGAGGCCTGGGAATCGAAATACAAAAGCGTCATCGGCGAGGATGACCTCCGCCCGTTGCTGCGCCTCAAGGCTTTCAAACGCAAGGTCCTGGTCACCAAGGATTCCGGTGGCACCCGCGGCGGGGTCCGGCTCGTCCCGCTCTGGAAGTTCCTGCTCGGGGCGGCGGGGGGCGGATGACCACCGGGCGCGCCAGGTGCCTTTCGCCCGGAGGCCTGGCGAGAAGGGCGGAGCGGCTCCAAAAAGAGGATTGGGAGTTCCGAAGCTTTCTCAAGGGGTGCGGCGACCGGAAGGTCGATGCCGCCGTCAGAAAGCTGTACATGGCGGCCCGAAAGACTGTGGATTGCCGAAAATGCCGCAGATGCTGCATCGAACTCAGGGTCCCGGTAACGGAAAAGGACGTCGCGCGGCTTGCGGCCGCCGTCGGGATGAGGCCCGGTGCTTTTAGGTCCAGATATCTCGTGGCGGACGGGGACGAGCCCCGCAAGTTCTTGATGCGGGAGCGGCCGTGCCCCTTCCTGCGGAAGGACGGTTGCGCCCATTATGCGGCGCGCCCCGACGAGTGCAGGGCGTTCCCTTTCCTCGACAGGAAGGATTTCGCGTCCAGGACCATGGAGATGATCTCCAACCAGAGGATATGCCCCATCGTGTTCGAGGTCTACCAGGGGCTGAAGAAAGATCTGTGGCATGATGAAGAGGGTGGATGGGATTGCTGCGAGGAGGAATGAGCCCCGATGGACCGACGGACCGATCCCATTTCAGGGGCGCGGGCGCTCTCAGGGATTGTCGAAAAAGCAATCCAACCCCTCGCCTATCATGTACCATGGCTCCCCGAAAGCAAGTGCCGTTATTCCAGTTCAAGATAGTCCTCGAAGGGGCCGTGCCTCCGGTATGGCGCCGGATCCAGATTCCCGCGGACTGCACATTCCGGGACCTTCATGTCGCCGTCCAGGACTCGATGGGCTGGTCAGACTGCCACCTCCACGAGTTCACCGCCCGGCACCCCGTGGAGGGCGTCGGGCGGATAGGAATTCCGTCGCCGGACGGGGATGATTTCGGCGAGCCCCCGCTTCCGGGCTGGAAGGAGAAGGTCTCGGGCTGGCTGACATTGGAGCGCAACACGGCAATGTACGAGTACGATTTCGGGGACGGCCCTGGACAATATCCTCCTCCGACTGTGCGAACGGGCCGGGGTCCCGCCAAGAGGGCACCATGCCACCCGCCGCGGCGTAGCCAAGCTGGTCTACGACAGGACTAAAGACTTGGTCGTGACCCAGTGCTTCCTGGGACAGGCGGACCCAAAAACAACTGAAATGTATATCGGGACCGGACTTGACAAGCAGCAGGCAGCCCAGGTTCCCCTCTCACAGGTGCTGGTAGACAGGATCAGGCCCGGCTCCAAACCCGCAAGATCATCGGACTGAGGGGTTCCAACCGGCTACAGGATAAGCATATTATTCGGTGACCATGATTGAGGTCAAGGACAGAGCCCCAAGGGGTAACAAGGATGAAACAGCCGGAGGGAAAGCGCACAGGCACAAGGTCAGGCTCCCCTCCGGACCCTCAGCTCAAGGAGGGGTGCCCCGGGCGGCGCTCGGGACATCCATCTCATCCATCCGGGAGGCCGACGGCCGGGTCTCCGGGCTGAAATTCAACATACTGGCGATGGAGCTGTACTGGAAGCTCTCGAAGGCCGAGAACAAGGCCTTCCATTTCGTCCTGCCCTACCGCTGGTACCTTTATGGGGCCGTGGTCGACGGCTACATGCTGAGAGATTGCATCAAGTTCGACCATCCGGACAACGAACTGGGGACGAACGTCGAGGCCGTCTCTGCAGGGCTTTTTGACATGAGGTCCGCGCCTGCGGGGCTACGGGAGGAGATCGAGCCGTTTACATGGGACCTCGCCAGGAAGCATGCCGGGCAGGCCGGAATCCCCGGGATGCTCCGCGATCATTACAGGATGGTGCCTCTTCCATTCCAACGCGACTTTCTTGAATGGTCTCAGCTCACGAGAGCGATGCTTTTCGGGTACGAGCCAGACGACTCCCGGACCGTGGCCCTCCATTTCAACCGGCTCGTCAAATCATATCCCCAGGAGCTGGAGCCCAGGCTGACCTCCGCTTTCGGGCGGCTCGCCCTGTGCCTTGAGCCAATTGTCACCGGAAGGACCACGGGGGACCTGGGGAAATTGAGGGAAGCGGTCACGGCGCTATGGGATTTCTGGACGGCGTTCTGCCTGTTCCTGTCTGTGAGATACAATGAGGGCCTTCCCGATGCGCGTTTGAAATCCTACCGGGCGCATGCGGAGACCGAACTCCCCGCTTACAAACGGAGGCTTTCCGCTTACTTGGAGAACGGCTACCTTCAGGAAGGCTTCATTGCGACCCGACTCGGTCAAGATATTGCCCCTCTCTCAAGATTCATGGTTGAGAAGGCGAGGCTCACACTCGAAAAGGGATGCCATCAATCCCCAGACCTCTAAACCTGTAAACCCTGATTTCAAATCCCGGCCCGGCCGCGGTTAAGGCGTCCGGTCCCGGGTGCGTCCCCTGTCCTCGGATAGCCCCCGGCAATGCGCATGGAAAAGCCTATAATACGGACAAATCCATTATACGCCTTGGAGGAGAGGGACATATTCGTCGTCCGGGACGCCGAGGGGAAGCTGAAGGAGATGGTCCGCCGGATCGTGGCGAAGTTCGACCCGCAGCGCATCATCCTCTTCGGCTCGCGGGCGCGGGGGAGCGCCAGGCCCGACAGCGACGCCGACCTCCTCGTTGTCATGGATGTCGAGGGCTCCCGGTTCGAGGCCACCACGAGGGTCCGGATGTGCGTCCGGGGGATGGGCCTCCCCAAGGACATCGTGGTCGTGACGCCCCGGGACATGGAGAAGTACGCCGGCGCCGCCGGCAGCGTCATCCAGGCGGCGTTGAGGGAAGGTAAGGTCCTCTATGAGCGGGCGACCGGGTGAGTCGGAGGAATGGGTCTCGGACTGGGTGAAGAAGGCCGAGCTGGATTTCAGGGCGGCTGAGTATCTCCTGACCATGGGCAGGAGGTGCCCTTTCGGGATCGTTTGCTGCCACGCCCAGCAGTGCGTCGAGAAGTACATCAAGGCCCTTTTGGTCCGTCTGGGGGTCTCCTTCCCTTGGACCCATGACATCGGCGACCTTGTGTCGCTCTTGCCGGCTGGAGTGGACATCCCCCTCGACGAGGGGGAGCAGGAACAGCTGACGGCCTATGCTGCATTAAGCCGCTATCCGGGCCCGCTGGAGGCGCCAGGACCGGAGCGGCGGAGGAGGCCGTCAGGCTGGCCCGCCGGGTGAGGAGAGCCGCCCGCAAGGCCTTGTCAACGCGCAAGGCCGCAAAGGGCGCCTGAAGGACAGCGATTTGGAGGTGGGATGCCAGCCCCCTTCGCACCCGCCCCGAAAAGGCACATAACGCGGGAAGCGGATGCCCCTGGCGGGAGGCCCGGGACCGACATGACCGGCGAATGACGGGGGACGCACGAAGGCCCGCCGCACCGACGATTCTATCCTTCCGGGGGACTGGCGCATCACCGGCACGGAGTACTCGAGCGAGGACTTCGCCGAGCTTTTCCTCGATTCGTTCATCCGGATCGGGAGGCGGGGGAACGGGCGCTTCCAGGTCGGGCTCGTGTGGGGGGACATCAGGGGGAAGTTCGTGAAGGACGGCGGCGAAGAGAGGTTCGAGTTCGACTGGGAGAAGGACGACGAGGACGGATATTCCTGCGGGAACGGTTGGGCGAGGGCGGGCGCGAAGGGGGTCCTGAGAGGCGAGATCCGGGACGCCAGCGGGGACTGGGTGAAGTTCAGGGCGAGGAGAGTGAAGGCGAGGGGGTGCGGCGGGAGATGATGCGGGCACCCCTGGAAGGCGAGATCGTCTTCCACGGCGGGGACAGCTCGACGTTCCTGGCCCGGAGGGCGGGAAAGGGCAGACCGGCCCGGAGGATGGTGCCGAGAAAAAGGAGCCGGAGGAGGACCCGGAGGAGCTGGCGGAGGGGGCCTCCGATGACGGGCGGGAGGCGGACCTGGCCCGCTTCACCAGGGACCCGCTGGACCATTTCTCCAGGAAGAACGCGCTCAAGCTCAGGGAGATCGACCACCGGTGGGAAGAGGCGGAGGACGACGAAGAAAACGAAGAGAAGCTGTCGGGCGAGGAGAAGGCGGACGAGGAAGAACCCGACGAAATGGAAGGCTCGGGGCTGCCCTTGCGGGCGAGGGATGGATAGTGACCAGCGGGCTGGCCCGGGGAATCGATACGGCCGTCCACTGTGGAGCGCTGTCCGTGCCCGCCGGACGGACGGTGGCGGTATCGGCCCTGCCGCTCGACCGGGTATATCCCAGGGAGAATTTCGAGCTAGCGCGGCGGATAATCAGGCGGGGGGCGCTAGTGACGGAGCACGCCCTCCGGGATGATTGCGGGAAGGTCTCATTCCTGAGGCGCAACCGGATAATAAGCGGCCTGTCGTTGGCACTGTTCATCGTAGAAACCGCCGCTACAGGAGGGACCCGCCGCCAGGCCGAGAACGCCCTTGCGCAGGGGCGGCCTCTTTACGTCATGGAGCCCCCGGCATCGGAAGCCCGGGCCCTGGCGGGTTTCCGGGAGATGATTCGCATCGGGGCAAAACCATGCCACGACATTGAGACTGCGGTGGCCATCGCCCGGCAGGCCGGATCCATCGGATGAGGCGCGGCCATGCCGTCTCCGGAGACGTTCACCGCGAGCGACGGCACATCGTTCCCGCTGGTGCCGGCGCCTTACTGCCATTACTGTCCGATGCCACTGAAAGACAGCTTTGGGAGCTGGGGCGTGTGCTGGAGATGCAACCGGCGGCTCAGGGATCTCTCGCTTGAGAAGCCCGCGAAGTCCATTACCCGCCTTACAGGTTCACAAGGGCCGCGGCCGCCGGCCTGTATATCACGGACAGCCCCGAGAAAGGGTCCGCCGGCCGGCTGATAACGGAGCTCAAGGCCAACAGCGGCTTTTCCATGGCCATTTCCGAGGCAATCGCGCACGTCCTTCGGACGCGAGCTTTCGGGATCTCGTGGGATGCCATCGTTCCGATACCGGCGGGCCCGGGGAAACCGTTCACGCCGGCGGGGATGCTTGCCCGGGATCTTGGGGCGCTGACGCGGACGGCCGTCGCAGAGGTGCTGGAGCTCGATTCTTCGTATGGGTCCGGCCAGGGGCTGCCGGAAGCCTTGAAGTTCGACAACATGAGGGACAAGGTGCGGATTGTCAAGCCCTCGGCGGTTCCAGGCAGGAGAGTGTTGCTCCATGCGGGAGCCGTCGATGTGAATGTCGCCGTTGCCGGGCGAAGCGTGGATCTCCGGGACCTGGAGTTCATCGGCTATGCCGGGCGTTGACAAAGCTTGCATGGTTATACGAGATCCATTCCCTTGACCCTCATATCAAGCGACATCGCCTGCCTGACGGATGGTGGTCTTAAACGAAGCCGAATGAGGTCCAGCGTCTTTTCGACATCCTTTGCGATGAGCATCGCAAGCGGCCTCAGATCGTCCCTGTCCGCCTTCTCGAGCGCGGAGCAGTACGACCGCCGCTCCCCCGCCTCCTGGCCGGCAGGTTCTCGGCCGGATTCGGCCCGGCGGCGGGGATTCCCCGGTCTACCACCCCGCCAGAATCCATGATGCCGGGCACCGGGCAGGGCGGCAAGCGGCCAGGCAATTGTCGCACAGACCAGCCATAAATACCGGCTTTGTGGCGCATTTATGCGACACCCATATATACTCCAGCGCCCAATACCCATCCATGGACCCCGCGCTCGAGGAGAGCATACGCGCCTGGAACCCCTGGTGGACCGACGATTCCGCGGCCGCAGGGCTCTCGGGCGTGCACCGGGACGTCACGGACCGGATACTCGTCTCGATGAAGCTCCGCCATGTCAAGGACATCGTCGGGATAAGGCGGTGCGGCAAATCCACCGTGATGTACCAGATCATCGATTCCCTCCTGCGGGGCGGGTCCCGCCCGAAGGAGCTCGTCATGCTCAACTTCGACGACCTGGAGCAGCGGGAGGCCTCCTTCGGCGACATCCTCACGGCCGCCCTGAAGCTCTCACCGGACGCCAGGTACCTGTTCATCGACGAGGTCCAGATGAAGGCCGGCTGGGAGCGGTGGGTCCGGACGCTCTACGACACGAGAAGGTTTTGCCAGATCCTGGTGACCGGCTCCTCGGCCTCGCTTCTGGCAGATGATTCCGGCCGGGCGCTCACCGGGCGCCACATCACGTTCGAGGTATCACCCTTCTCGTTCGGGGAGTTCCTGCGGGCGAACGGCTGGGAGCGCTTCGACCCGGATAAACTGGCCTCGGAGAAACCGCGGCTACTCAACATGCAGGCCCGCTACCTCGAGGAGGGCGGCTTCCCGGAGACGCTGGGCCGCGACGCTTTCGAGCGCAAGCGCATCCTCATGGCGCTCTTCGAGGACATCCTAGTGCGCGATGTGGTCGCAAGGACGGGAGCGGACCGGCGCGCCGCAGAGCGCGTGGCGTACTTCCTTATATCCAACCCCGCCAGGGAGTTCTCCGTAAGGAGCGTCGCGGGGGGCGCCAACGTACCCAAGGACACGGTGGCTCGCTACCTGCCGGCCCTTGCCCGGTGCCTTCTGGTTTTCGAGCTGGGGCTCTTCACCTGGAGCCTGAAGAGCCATTTCCGCCACAGCCGCAAGATCTTTTGCGCCGACACGGGGCTCGGGCGCGCCGTGTCTTACGGGGCCCAGGCGGACCGGGGCCACACCATGGAGAACGCGGTCTTCCTGGCCCTGAGGAACCCGCCGGAAAAGTTGTACTACTGGAAGGACGAGGCGGGGAGGGAGGTCGATTTCGTCCGGACCCCAAAATCGCCCCCGGTCCAGTCCTGCCTCGACCCGGGCCAGCCGGAGACCTGCGCCCGGGAGGAGAGGGCGCTCCTGGCGGCGATGAAGGCCCTGAAATCGGGGGAGGGTGTGGTCGTTACCGAGGACTTCGCGCAGGAGAAGCGGCTGAACGGGAAGGTCATCCGGTATGTCCCGCTCTGGGAGTTCCTGCTCGGAGCGGACCGGGACCGGGCAAGATCCGGGCCGTGAGCCGGCGGTGGACGGCCCGGCATTTTTTGTCCTTCCCCAACTGGACCGCGGAACATTCCGTGTTGGTGGGTCCCCTCGGGAATATGAAACTCCCCCGACGGGGCCCTCACGCCCTCCAGCGACGAGAACTTGTGGGAGACATGCTGGAACCTCTTCAAGAACCCGAAGTAGAACTCCACGGGGTTGTTGGTCCGGTTCAGCCCGTACTTCAGGTAGGGGAAGAGGCGCTCCCGGTTCTCCTTTAGCATCCTGAAGACGCCCCGGAGCCTCTTTCCGGTGAGCTCGTGCTTCCGCCTCAGGACTGCGTCCAGCAGATCCTCCGCCTTCTCGAGCGTCGGGGCCTCGAAGACCCTCATGAACTGCTCCCTCAGGCCGCGCAGCTCGCCGGTGAGCTTGAACCCGCGCCCTTTCCGGAAGGCCTCGTCGATTGCCCACTGGACATATGGCTGTGGCTGCAACCACCGACGCGGGGCCACCTTGCCACCTTCCTGTACCCGGCGTACGACCAGAGCTTCGCGTCCAGCGTGTCCCGGAGGGCCTTGTCCGAGAACCTCCGGAAGGGCGTGAGATTCCGCGGCAGGACGCTCATGGTCCTCCCGCACCTCCTGCAGCGGAACCTCTGGACCCGCGTTTTCGTGTTCTTCTTGCTGAAGTAGTGCCTGACCTGGCGCGGGTAATGCCCCCACAAGATGAGCCCCTGTCGCCGCATGCACATTCCAGGGCCGGGCGCACCAACGGCCTGGAATACCGGGGAGCGGTGTCCGGGAAGAGCATCGCCCGTATCTCCCGCAGGACCCTGCCCTTGGCAGAGGTGCTGTTCAGCCCGCCGAGCTGCTTCTTGAGGAGTTTCGTTTTTCTCCTAGTGTTCCGCCACAGCTTTCCATGCTGTTCCCCGCCTTCGGATTTTCGCGCGTTTTGGAGCAGGGTCGTCCGCTGTCCAGGGCTTGCGCTGGGGCGCAAGCCCTGAGATTTTCGGCGTTCGCGCCGAAAATTTTAAGAAAAGCTACGCAAATTCAATCCCGTCTTTGGGTCGGGATGCGTAGCCTCAGTGTGGAAGGGACGACCCCTCCAAACTACGCATCCTCAGTATTTCTTTCAAGACCAAAGAATTCTTTGGGGCTGGCCCTTTAAACACTCGGGAGGAGAATTACCAACAGGATAAGTTCCGCGGTCCAATTATGAAAAGATATTATTCAGCTATTCCAAGAAGAAGTTTTTTTTCTCAATGCAAGCAATGGGTCGAGCCCGTGGAGCTCCCATCGGGGACATATGATGCCAGCGCCCAAAGCACCCCTTTTGCCGGGCGGCGGGGGTATTCCGGCTATGAGCATGAACCGCAGGTCGCCAATCCCAATTTCAGCGGCGCTTGCCCATCCGCGCAGGCGCCCCCGGCTACTTTTACCAACCTAGCCTACCAGCCCGGCGCCTCCTCCTGCGAGATTGTCCGCGGCAGCTGCAACCAGGTCATCAAGAGCAGGCCGCAGGACGGCTTCGTGGTCTGCGAGCACTGCGGGGGCGCGGGCCGAACATTGTGAAGCCCCTCTTTGGACCCGGACCCTCCCCTTTCGAGGTAGGCAAAGCCCGGGACATGCAAGGGCACCATGTCCCTGGATGGCTATCACCACAATCAGGCCACATGGGAGGCAAGCTTGCCTTATTTGCCAATCATGAATATGTTTTCTCGGCTCCGCGCTGTCCATCACTCGGGTTCAAATGCCAAAAAGGAAAACCGCCCCCTTTCAGAGCCGGTATATTTGGGACATGGCGAGGCGGCCAAAAACCAGCGAATCGGGGCCTTTCCCACTATCAGTAACTATACCCACTCCCGGTGCTCCCACATTCTCCGGTCAGGCGCCCGGGCCTCATCGCCCGGCCCTCTCGAACAGGGCCTCCAGGCCCTTCATGACATCGGCCGAGACGGCCCCGAAGTCCGGCGGGGCCGGGCGCAGGAGCGGCCCGAGCTCCGCGTCCCATATCCTCCTTTTCGACGCCACCCTGCTGCGGAGGAGCGTCTTGCTCAGCCTGGCCCCGTAGAACGAGAGCTTCGCATCAACCAGCGCGCGGCCGGGCCGGACGCCCTTTTGGAGGAGGAAATGCAGGTCGTAGATGTCGCGGGCCTTGTCCCTCGTGACGAGGGCCCTCACCTCCTCGGCCAGGATCTCGCCGGCCCCCATGTGGAGGACGGCCATCGGCGATATCTCGTCATACGGGGGCACAAGCCGCTTCACGAGCGGCTCCCTGGCGAGGTCGCCCCTCGAGCTGATGTTGACGGTCAATGAGCACCTCGACAGCGGCCCGCCGTCGAAGAGGGGCCCCTCGACGAGGATTCGGAAAGAGCCTTTCCCGCCCCTGCCCGCGGCGGGCCTTTCCACGGCCGGATATCCGAGGGCCTCGAAGTGGCCGATCATGCCGTCCAGGCCGGGGCCGTCCCGGATTCCCCGGTTCAGCGAGAAGTCGAGGCCCTCGCTGAACCGGTCGAGGCCGAAGACCTTCTGGAGGCACGTCCCGCCCTTGAACACGAGGTCGCTTCCGGTCGTTTGGCCGATGAACTGTAGGGCCTGGTACTGCAGGTAGTCCTTCTCGACCTGCCCCCGGGCCAGCCCCAGCCTCCCCGAATATTCGTCGAGCTCGGCAATCGAGATCATCTCAGACCTCCTCGTTCATTATGAGCCTCCACTTCGCGTTCCGGGCGCCTTCGGGAGGCAGGTGGGGGTTCAGCGGATCGTACCTGGAGTTGACCAGCATCCCGAGGCCCCTGAACAGGTCCACCCCGGACACATCGGCAATGTACCCCAGCCTCTTGGCCGCGACGCGGGAGCCGAACCTTCGCGCCATCTCCGCCAATTTTTTGGTGTCCAGCAGCTTCTCGCCCATCGCCGCGGAAACGGCGCCCGCCGCCTCGGCGACCGGGCAATGGGCCGGGTACGCGAGGCAGTCGAGGATCGCCTTCTCCGGGGTGGCGACGGTGACGATGTACTGCCCGGCGGCCCTCGCCCTCTCCATGCCGAAGAAGCGGTCCCTGCCCAGCCTCACGAACCTTATCCGGTGCCCCGCCAGCCTGATCCCCCGCCGGGACCTTCGGGACGCGACCGCGATCTCCCGGGGGATCTGGGCGGTCAGATGGTGCAGCGAAAGGGCATACAGGAACGATATGTACGACGGAGACACGATCGACGAGGCCAGGGCCTCCGGCGGGGTGTCCGGGATGTAGTACTTGCCCCTCTCCAGCCTCGCCAGGACCCCCCTTTTCTCCAGCCTGTAAAGGAATGTGTTGAGGCCCTGGCCGGAGGTCCGTGCGAGCTTGGCGAGGTCCGGGGTGGTCATGACGGCCAGGCCAAGCGACCTCAGGTTCCGGAGGAACTCCCTCTCCTTCATCGGAGGAAGTCATCACCTGCGGGGGCCGCCTTCCCATGACACCGGCCCCCGGCCCGGCCGCCGCGCGCTTCTCCCGGGGCCAAGGACCCCGACCGGTATCTTTGGTTCAATCCCCGGCGGCATCGAGATACAGGTCCAGCGCCTTTTCGACATCCTTCGCTACGAGCATGGCGAGCGGCCTGAGATCGCCCTTGTCCGCCTTCTCGAGGGCGGAGTAGTACGACCGCCGTTCCTCCCGCCGGAGGATCGTCGGCGGGAACCCTGCGCGCAAGAGCCGCAGGTTCATCAAAAGGCGCGCCAGCCTGCCGTTCCCGTCGATGAACGGATGTATCCTGACGGTCTCGTGGTGGACCCTCACGGCGGACAGGACCGCCTTGATGCCCTTCTCTTGATCGTTCAACTCCGAATACACCTTTTTCATCAAATCAGGCACCTTCCGCCAGGCCGGAAGGATGATTTTGGCCCCCTGGATGGATACCCTGCGCCGGCGGTACAGGCCCGCGTTCTTGGGGTCTATTTTATCAAGTATCACCGCATGAAGGTCCAGGACTTCCATCTCCGTGATCCGTGCCTTCCTGTCCGCCATCCGTTCGAGCAGGCCGATGGCCTCGGCGTGGTTGGTCGCCTCAAGATGTTCCGCCACGGACTTGCCGTGGATGGTGACCCCCTTCCTGAGGACGAGCCAGGTCTCCCGGAGGCTCAGCCGGTTCCCTTCGATGGCGTTCGAATGATAGGTCATGTCTATTTCGAACTTGTCACGAAGCTGCTTGACCGCTTCCCGCGGGAGCGGCCCGCGCCTTTCCAGCTTCGCCAGTTTCTGCTCCAATGATGCGATGAGCCGGGGCTCGAGCCATCCCCCCTCGCTCGTATCGAACCGGATACCGGCCCGCTCCGCGTAGTCTTTGGCCTCCCTCCCCGTACCCGATTGCCCCCTCAGATCCCGGATTATTCCCGCCCCCGCTCCATCCGTGGAGGCCCCCCGGTGCCATGGCGCCTGTCGCCTGACGCGCGATCCGCCTCGAGGGGCCGATGCCGGGCCGGTTACGGAAGCAAGGCAGTCTCTATATGCCTTCTATTAAATCAGAATAACATTAATATTAATATATTAACGCCAAAACACATATATATGGACAAATCCATGTCATCGGCGATGAACGATCTGGCGCTCGTAAGGAGGCTCGAGCGCGGCCATCTGGCGGTCCGCACCGCCCAGCAGATGGCCGCCACGCTCGGCCTTCGCCCGGCCTCGGCCCGGGTCAGGCTGAACCGCCTCGTGCAACGGGGGGTGCTGGCCAGGCCGGCGCGCGGCACGTACTGCCTCGCCTCGGCGGACCACCTGGCGGTGGCCACCGGCATCTACCAGCCCTCCTACGCGTCGTTGCTTGCGGCGTTCGAGCACCACGGGACCACCACCCAGACGGCGAGGGTGCTCGACGTCATCAACCCGGTCCATTCGGGAACGATGGTCCTCCATCTGGAATCGGGCGGCCACAGGGTCCGCTTCATCAAGGTCGCGGGCCGGCTGGTTTTCGGCTACCAGCGCGTTTTCAGGCAGGGGATGGCGGCGACCGTGGCGGACAGGGAGAAGGCCGTGGTCGACACCTTGCTCCTCCCCGGCCACGCACCGCTGGACGAGGCCTTTGCATGCATTCGCGCCGGCATCGAGCCGCAAAAGGCGATGGACTACGCCCGAATGACCGGGCGCCAGGCCGTTATGAAGCGCCTCGGTTTGCTCCTGTCGATTGCCGGCCTTGGGCCGGATGCCCCGATGGAGGTCCGCCTCTCCGGGACATATGTGCCGCTCGATCCGTCCCTGCCGAGAAGGGGGAAGTTCGATCGGTGCTGGAGGGTGATAATCAACCGGGTGATCGAATGAACCGCGAGGAGCTCGGAAGGTATGTCGGGGTGACCGGGTACACGCTCGGGCATGTGGAGAAGGACTACCTCCAGCACGTAGTGCTCGGCGGCCTCTCCCGCAGGATGGCCGGGTTCTTGGTCTTCAAGGGCGGCACCGCGCTTCAGAAGACCGGCGTTGTGCAAAGGTTCAGCGAGGATTTGGATTTTTCAGCCGTCGGCGATATCGTGCTCGGGAGGGCCGTCGATGCCGCCACGGCCACGCTCGGGTCTCTCAACCTGGCGTGCGGTGTGGACCAGACGGTCGAGCGGGACAGGGCGGCGGGCTTCAGGCTCAAGATTCAAGGCCCTCTCCACCGGGACGGGCGCGGGCTTTGCACGATTCGCGTCGAGATCAGCAAGCGCGAGGCGGTGGCGCTCAGGCCGGAGACCAGGGAGTTTGCGCCGCCCTATCCGGACATCCTCCCCTACATATTCGACGTCATGAAGGGCGAGGAGATACTGGCCGAGAAGCTCCGGGCGCTCTCGACGCGGCAGAAGGCCCGTGACCTGTACGACGCCTACATGCTGCTCCGGAAAGGCGCCAGGCTCGACATCTCCCTGGCCGACGGGAAGATGCAATACTACGGGCGGAGGCTGGATGTCCCGGCCTTGCAGGACAAGCTGGAGCTGCTCGGGGCGGGCTGGGCGCGCGAACTGGAGGGCATACTCGACGACGTGCCACCGTTCGGAGAGGTCATCGCCGCGGTCAAGACCGCCTTGAAGGCCGCCCGGTGAGGCCATGCGGCCGGAACCGCCCCGGACGGATGGTCATTGGGGTTCTCATCGTCTAGCGCGGAATCCATTGTGGCGCGCCCGAAAGATTGGATGCTCCTTCGCGTGATGTCACGCCGTGACTGCAAGGCGGAGTGAACGGAATCCGGCGTCGAAAAAAGGCCCGGGTGGCTGGCCCGGGCCCGGACCCGCCCCATTCGGGGCGGGTATAAATGGGACATGGCGAGGAGGCCAAAAACCAGCGAATTAGACCATTTTCCACTATCGGTAATGAAATCCAATCCCAGCGCTCCCACCTTTTTTGTTTATGTGAATTGGCAATTGCGGTCCCGCGTTCAGGTCCTGTCCAATCTCATTTTGGCGAGTCGCCACAGGATGGACGGGTGATCGCCGAGATTCGGTCTGACCGACAAGCCCCCGAACAGGGCCGACTGGTCGAATCGCCGCTCGCGGTAGAAGATCTCGAGGAAGCGTCGCTCCCCATCGGTGAATCTGAGCATCCGGTCCATGTAGGACAGGGCTGCGGATGCCATTTTCCCGAGATCCGGCCGGTCGCCGCCCTTCCTGAGAAGCGGCACGAGATGCCGCCTGATGCCGTCCTGGGAGATTTGGGAGATTCGATTCGTTGAAGCCTCTCTCATATCGAGCGGCGACATGCAGGAGTAGAAAATGAACAGCTTGCGCTCGAGGTCGAGGTCGATTCCTTCTGCCCTCGTGGATATGAGAGAGACATCGAACAGGTCCCTGGGCGTGGCGCGGGCCAGCAGCGCCCTGGCTTTCATGCCGAAGAGCTCCTCCGGCCGGTAGGACCTCACCCCGATTTCTTCCGGGATGTCGAAAGGGGGACGCATGCGGTATTCCGTGGTTTCGAGAACAGGAAGCCGCTCCAAGTAATTGATTTCGACCTTGAGCCTGTCCCGGTTGCCGGCATTGTTGCGGAAGGCGAGTATGAATGTGTGCTCCGCATGGGACGGTCGCTCGGATTCGATCTCGTAGCCGCCCTGCATCAGGAGCCTTGCCAGGGCCGTGCGCATCGCGACCCGGTCGCGTTCCATCACCGGCTTTTCGACCGACCCGATGTAGTTGAAATCGATGTCGACCGATAGACGCCGGAAGCCAAGGTGGAGCGATTGGAGGGCGGTGCCCCCCTTGAGGGCGAGCTTTCCCTCAAGGTCCCGCGTGGATGATATCTCCGCCAGGATGGCCAAGAGCCGGTACATCTTCTCCAACGTGTCGCGGATGAAGCCGGTCTCACCTGAGAGCCTCTCGAGCGTCTGCCGGTCCGGGGGGCTAAACACCGCGCACCGCCTCGTGGAGGTCCTTGGGCACGATAACGTTCCAGTCCCGGTCGAGCCGCCCGCTGCGTCTGGCCATTTTCGGGACAAGATAGTAAGTCTTGGGGCCGACCGCCGTCCTCAGCCCGGCCAGGAACTCGTCCGGAACCCTCAGGCTCTCCTGGAGAAGCCCGAGAATAACGCCGGTCCTCTGGTTGAGGCTCCGCTCGCCGAACCGGGCGAGGTAGGCGCCGAGAACGCGGGTGTCCACGGTGTGGAATGCGGCAAGGCTCTTGAGCATTTCCTCGAGGCCGCCGGCCAGGTCGGGCCTTCGGATGCAGTCGAGGAACGTCCGCTCGCGGTCGGTGACCGTCACTTCGACGCCATGGCGGAGGATGGTCGCCCTCCCGAAAGAGGCGTCCGCCGTCACGAAGCGGTAGGCTACCTCCTGGAACGAGAAGGCGCCAACCCGCTCGGCACTGATGTAATGCACCATGCTGAGAGCGGCGTTCGCCGCGCCGTGGAGCTCGAGGGCCGAGTGGAACCCGATGGCGCCCTTCGATCGGCCCGCCCTCTCCGCGATAATGTAGCGGTCGATTTCGTAATCCGTTCCGGCGTGCTCGGGCGGGACGGCGCCGTACAGGCCGCGGTGGATTCGCAGCAGATATCCCTTGCGCGCCAGCCCGACCAGGGCCGTCCGGGCAGCCCGGGGATTTCCGAGGTGCGCGATGGCGTCGCGCGTGGTAATTACTCTTCTTCGGAGGGCAGCGATGTGCAGGCGCTGCTCGGTGGGAGATAGCGTTTCCCCGGTTGTCATGTATGTAGCGATTTTCAATGACATGCCAAACAATATAGGTAGTGTGCTATAAATAATTTCCTATGTTGTAGGTTATATCCATAATAATAACTATCATTATATCTAGTTAGGGAATTGCCGGCCAAGGCAGGGCTCTATTTGCCAATCAGGAATATGGTTTCTCGGCTCCGCGCTATCCATCACTCGGGTTCAAATACCAAAAAGGAAAACCGGCCCCTTTCAGAGCCGGTATATTTGGGACATGGCGAGGGAGACCAAAAACCAGCGAATTAGACCGTTTTCCACTATCGGTAACTAGATCCAATCCCAGTGCTCCCACCTTTCCGAGCCCCACCTTCCCGGCCCACCGCGAAGCGGCCCCCGCAGAACACTAGCCCTGGAAGACAAGCTCCCTTATCCGCTTCAAATCCCAATGCATGATGCCCTTCTCGTCCATCTGCCTCGTGCATGACGGGGAGAATGACGACCTCGTTTCCATCAGGTATCCCTTTTCGAGGTTGCGGGCCCTCTCCACCAGGGAAGATTTCTGGATGAGCGCCTCCACATCGGCCCATTCGACGCGTTTTTCGCTCCATCTGACCTCCATGAACACGGCGCCCCTCTTCCCTGCGGCCACCAGATCGATCTCATCGCCCTTCCTGCTCCACCACGGCCCTATCCGCCGGAAATCGAACGGCCGCCTGGCGGAAATGAGCCCTGCCATGAAGCGTTCGGCCATCATGCCCACATACGATTCCACCACGGCCTTATCCGGCCGGCTCTCGAAGCCGCTCCTGAGCTCCTCCATCCTCGGGTATACGAAACGGAACCAGAAGCGGTAGAAATTGTCCTTGATGTCATATCTGATGTACCGCTCCTTGCCCAGGACCGGCCGGAACCTCTCCACCAGGTTCAAGCCCTCGAGCTGCGAAAGGTACTTGGGCAGCGCCAGGGGGTTCATGCCCGTCCGCTGGGCTATCTCGCTGGGCCGGGCGGCGCCGCGGCCCATCTCCTCCAGAATGGCAAAGAATGTCTCCCATTTGCGCCCGAACTCCTGTATCAGCGCGTTCTCCCCTTCCGGGACAAGAAACGATCCGGGGGAAGTGATGGTCCGGACGTAGCCTTCAACGGTCTTCCCTTCCGCCGATTCGATGTAACGGGGCACGCCGCCGGCGATGCTCCAGACGCCGACCGCGTCCTCGAACGGAAATCCCCGGTCCATTATCATGCGTATTGCGGCCGGCAACGGGAGGGGGCCCAGCTCCAGAAGCTGCGTGGCCCGGCCGAACAACGGCTCCTTGCGCGCCGAAAAGATCCTTCTCATCAACCCGACGAATGATCCGGAGAGAACAAGCCTGAGAGGGCGTCCCTCCTTGTTTTTATCGATTATCTGCTGGATGAGGGAATACGCGGAAGGGTCGATGAACTGGAAATTGCCGATCTCATCCAGAAAGACGACCTTGTCGGTCTTGAGGAGAATATGGCGCAGGAACTCGTCGATGGTGGAAAATGACGTCGAGAACCCTTCCGTTTCGGAAAGGCTTGCGCGGAAATACTCCAGGGCCTGCTTTTGGCGCTTTCTGGGCACGAACATGCCTATGTGGGGGACATCGCGCAGCGCCTCCCGGACAAGACGGGTCTTGCCCACCCGCCTGCGCCCGTACACCACCACCATCGCAAATTCCGCGCCCACGGCCTGTCTTATGAGGGCCAGCTCCCCCTCACGGTCGTAGAATCTCATGTGTATCCCATATCAGGATATGAGTCTTTCGTCTCAGAAAACGGCGGCATCCAGCGAGAACCGGCTCCGAAGACAGCCAACCACTTTGGCGCAATGAGCGTCCTTGGGCACGGCCGGCCGACCCCCGTCGTTCCGATCCCTCCCGCCGCCGCTCCGTCACCCGCCTGGAAATGGGAGCGAGGTGTTCAGCCTGCTTCGGCAGCCTCAGCAAAAGTCCGGTAAATTGACAAAAAGCCCCGGCCCCGTTTCCAAGACCGGGAAAGATCGGGATACGGGGCGAAAACCTCGGGGGTGCCCTTTCCAGGCCCCGGAAATGGGTCTCCGGGGACCCATTCTCGGACCAGGCCGGAAAGCTCAACCAGGCCGGATCGGGGCTTTTTTCATTATCGATGCGGTCGCTACCGCGCATCCTTATCGATGCCAGTACCCCAATCGGGATCTTTTGTTCAATCCCCGGCGGCATCGAGATGCAGGTCCTGTGTTTTTTCGACATCCCTTGCGACATCCTGACGGTCTGATGGTGGTCTTTGTCATGTGGTGGCGAATGGAAGCTGACTATTCTGCATCAAATTCACCACTACACGTTACGCTCTGCGGGGCACGGATGGAACAGGCCGGCCGCCCGGGCAATCGCCCCGGGCTGGTTCTACAGCGCCCCGCCCGTGCGGCTGTCCTCGAGGGGCCTCGGGGAGTTCTCGACCTCCTTCACGATAGGGCTCATGGTGCCCGGGATGGGCTTCTTCGTGGCCTCAGGCGGTATCGGGATGGGCTTCCTCCTGCTGGCCCTGCCCTTGCTCCTGTACGGCCTGGCGTCCTGGCAGTCCTTGCCTGGTCCCTGCCGGAGGGGTCCGGGGCATACGTGCCGCTCGCCCTCCTTTCGATTATTCCCCTGGCCGCCGGGACGGCCGGGCTCGCCCTCCGGCCGGAGGGACGGGAGGCGGCCACGCGCGTCGTGAACGCCAACCTGTCCTCCATCATCCTTTTCGTGCTCCTGGCCGATATCTGGCTCCTTTTGACCCCCGCACCGGCGTGAGCCCCGAAACCCTCGTGGACCGGAAGGTATCCGCCCCCGTTCAACAAATTGCGCAAAAAATAATATATGACGGGCATATTTCCGGGCCTTGCGATGCCAGGCAAGGAACGCGCGAGCGTACACCCGGCGATGGCACTTCCCCCCAATCCGCATTCATTGCCCCCGGAAAGGGTGATGGAGCTCCTCGGCTCCGCGGCCGGTGGCCTCCCCGAATCCGCCGTGGAGGAACGGAGGCGCCGGTTCGGCCCCAACCGCCTGGAGGAGGAGCGCACCTCCCATGCCGTCCTCTTCCTGAACCAGTTCCGGAGCCTTCTGGTCTACGCGCTCGTCATCGCCGCGGCGTTCACCGCGGCGTTCGCCGACTGGGCGGATTTTTCGATAATCGTGTTTCTTCTCCTGGTCAACGCATTGATAGGATTCTACCAGGAGGTCCGGGCGGAGGCCTCCATCGCCGCGCTGCGCAAGCTCACCGAGAGCAAGGCCAGAACCCGGCGGGCCGGGCAGGAGCGCGATGTGCCCTCGACGGAGCTCGTGCCGGGGGACATCGTCTTGGTCCACGAGGGCTCGCTGGTCCCGGCGGACCTGCGGCTTCTAGAATCCACGGGTCTCATGGTCGACGAGTCCACCATAACGGGGGAATCCCTTCCGGCGGACAAGGACGCCGGGAGCCTCCTCCCGGAGAAGGCCATGCCCTACGAGCTCGCCAACATGCTACTTTCCGGGACGACGGTCGTCCGGGGCTCGGCGGCGGCGGTGGTGACCGCCACCGGAAGGGACACCTACCTCGCCCTGCTGGCCGAGGAGGCCCAGAGGGAATCGCCCCCCACGCCCCTCGCCCGGGCCCTCAAGGGCTTCATGAGGCGCTACCTGGCGCTCGTGCTGACGCTCGTTGTGGCGGTCGGGGTGGCCGGCGCCCTCCAGGAGCGGGGTCTCCGGGAGATGGTCAAGCTCACGATATCCCAGATAGTCTCCGCCGTCCCGGAAGGGCTCCCGATTGTCGTGACGCTCGTCACCGTGACGGGCGCGCTGGCCCTGGCCCGGCGCCGGACGCTCATCCGGCACCTGCCCTCCGCCGAGACGATAGGCAGCGCCACGGTCATCGCCTTCGACAAGACCGGGACGATAACGCGGGGCCACCTCGAGGTCGAGGAGCACCGGGCGCTCGACGAGCGCGCCCTGCGCCTCTGCGCCGCCCTCTGCAACGACTCCCACGACGGGCGGGGCGACCCCGTCGATGTGGCGCTCGCGGAGTGGGTCGGCGGGGACCTCGGGCGCCTCCGGTCGGAGCACCCGCGGGCCTGGTCGTTCCCCTTCGACACCCGGCTGCGGATGATGGCCGTGTCGGCCGACGTGGATGGCAGGCGGACGCTCCTCGTCAAGGGGGCGCTGGAGGAGCTGGGCCGCCGGGCGCGGGACGGCCCTGCCGCGAAGCTCCTGGAGGAGGCCGCCCTGGGGATGGCCGCAAAGGGGCTGCGCGTCCTGGCGTTCGCCCGGGGCACGGGGGAGGGGCGGCCGCCCGAAGAGTGGGAACTGGAGCTTCTGGGCATAGTCGGGTTCCTGGACCCGCCCAAGCCCGGGGTGCGGGAGGCCATATCAACCGTGCGGAACTCGGGCGTGAGGCTCATAATGGCGACCGGGGACCACCCGGAGACGGCGAGGGCGGTGGCTGCCGCCGTCGGCATCTTCCGCGATGGGGACACGCTGGTCACCGGGCAGGAAATGGAAAAGATGGACGAGCCCGCCCTCGCCTCCGCGCTGGAGCGCGCGACGGTGCTGGCGCGCATCATCCCCGAGCACAAGTACCGCATCGTCAAGGCGCTCCAGTCCTCCGGGCAGATAGTCGCCATGACGGGGGACGGCGTCAACGACGTGCCGGCCCTCAAGGCGGCGGACCTGGGCATCGCCATGGGGGGAGGCACGGAGGCCGCCAAGTCCGTCTCCAAGATGGTCATCGCCGACAACGATCTTTCGGTCATCGTGCAGGCGGTCCGGGTCGGCCGCGTCATCGCCGACAACCTGCGCAAGACCATCTACTACCTGCTCTCCACGAACCTGCACCTGCTCTTCTACATCATGTTCTCGGTGCTGCTGGGCCTGCCTCTCCCGCTGCTCGCCATCCAGATACTCTGGATCAACCTGGTCACCGACGGGGTCCAGGACAAGACGTTCCCGTTCATCGCCGAGGAGGGGGACGTGATGTGCCGGAGCCCGAGGTCCCCGCTGAGGCAGTTCTTCGATGCGGACCAGCTTTCGCGCATACTGGTCTTCGGGCTGGGGATGGGCGTGCTGAGCACGGTCGTGTTCTGGTACCTTGTGGAGGTCTACAGCTACACCCTCGCGGTGGGCATCTCCTTTTGCGCGACGGCGGCGCCCCAGTGGTTCAACGGGATGCAGGCCCAGAAGCAGCACGAGCCGTTCTTCATGAACCTCCGGCGGAGCCTGCGCATCAATCCCTACATATTCGTCGGGGCCGGAGCGGGGCTGGCCCTCCAGCTCCTGGCCATCTACGCCGTTCCCTCATGGTTCGGCTGCGTCCCCCTGGAGGCCTCTCACTGGCTCGTGGTCGCGCTGCTCTCGCTCGTGGCGTTCTTCCTGGTCGAGTCAATGAAGTGGTTCAGGCTGGCGTTCGTCCCGGCCGGCGAACGGGAGAAGTACTGCCTGATGGTGCGCTGACCGCCCCCCGCTTTTGGAGAAGGTGAAAAAATGATACTGCATATCTTGCGATTAGCGGCCGTGGCCGGACCTGGGCTGGCGAATGGCGCGCGCCGGGGCCTCTATGTCATGCTCGGCGGCCTCAGCCTGATCGCTGGGCTCATCGGGGCCGTGCTGCCCGTCATACCCGGCACCCCCTTCCTCATCCTTTCGGCGTCGCTTTTCGCCCGCGGCTCGAGCAGGGCCCACCGGTGGCTGCTGAACAACAGCCTGTTCGGAAGCTACATCCGCGCGGAGTACGAGGGGCGTCCCCTGCCCGCCGCGTGGAAGTGGCTGTTCATAATCTCCATCTGGGTCGCCACCGCGCTGGCCATCCTCCTCATCCCCACGGCGCTCTGGCTGGACATCGTGCAGGTGGTCATAGCGGTGGTGTTCACGGCCTATTTCCTGGCAAGAAGGCGGCAACCCGGGACCGGGCGATAGGAACATTTGCCGCCTGCTGGATGGACTGCGACCTCCGCAGCTCCTCCCTGCGGCGCCATATCCAGCCGGATGGGCGGAAGATGAACGGAAGGCCCGGCGGGCCGCTGTCGGATTCTGAAAAATAAACTATATAAAGTGTCCGTTTCATGGATAATTCCTCGTCGGCCCCTGGAGGCGCAAGACGTATGAGATATCCCCTCGCCATCGTCCTGATTGCATTGATGTCGGCCACCTCTGCCCAGGGGGTCCTGCCCGGACAGGACCTGCTCCGGTTGGAACCGGTTTTCACCGGCCCGGCCGCGCCGGATGCCGGGATTTCGACGCCATCCGATCCGGCCGGGGGGCCCCTGCCGGGCGGAGAGGGCGCCGCCTCGGCGGGCCGCGGCCGCGCCGAGGACTGGCCCATGTTCATGCACGACATCCACCATACCGGCTGCACCACATCGAAGATACCGAACACAAACGCCACCCTCTGGACCTATTCCACCCGCGGGCAGATACAGTCCTCGGCCGCGATCGTGGACGGCGTGGTCTACTTCGGCTCGGGCGACCGCAACCTGTACGCCCTCTGGGCGAACAACGGCACGCTCAAGTGGAAGTTCAATGACGGGAACAACCTCGACGAGGTCCCGAGCTCCCCGGCCGTGGTCGGCGACAAGGTCTATTTCTACGCCATGAACAAGGGCATGTTCTGCCTCTGGGCGAGCAACGGGACGAAGATATGGAACCGGACCCTTGCAACGCCCAACTACCGCAACTTCAGCTCTCCCCTAGTGGTCAACGATTCCGTTTACATAGCCAACGACCTTCCCAACCCCGCCACCATATTCTCGCTCAACGCCTCCACGGGCTCAACGAACTGGGCCGTCACCTACGGCGAGTACATCGTGAGCTCGATGGCCTACAAGAACGGCCATGTCTTCGTGGGCCGCCAGGGCGGGGGCGTGCTCTGCCTGTGGGCCGGAAACGGCACCGAGCACTGGTACGGCCGCCCCTCGTACGACGGCGTCTACTCCTCGCCCTCCGTTTCCGACGACAAGGTCTTCTTCACATCGGAACCGGGCTGGCTCTACGCCCTCCACCTCGCCAACGGGACCAAGGCCTGGCAGCAGCGCATCGGGGCGACGACCTACACCTCTCCCGCCCTGTCGGACGGGAAGGTCTTCGTGGCCGGGAGCGCCTATCACCAGTCCAACGGGACGCAGATATGGTCTTGGGGCTACTCGCAGTACTCGACGCCGGCCGTCTCCGGCGACCGGCTCGTCGTCCTCAACGGCACCAACCTCACCTGCCAGGCCACCACGGACGGCTCCGTCCTCTGGTCGGCCTTCGTGCGGGGCGAGTACGCCTCCCCCGCCATCGGCGAGAACCTGGTGGTGATCGGCGGCCAGAACGGCACGATGCACGCCTTCAGCACGCCGGACGTGACGCCCCCCACGGTCGTCGGCAGCCGGCCGGAGCACCTGGCCACGGGCGTGGCCCCGGACACGAACATAACCGTCTCCTTCTCGGAGCTCATGGAGGAAGCCGTCACCGGGGCCGCCTTCTCCATCAGCCCCGCCGCGCCGGGCTCGCTCTCCTGGTCCGCAGGGAACATGACATTCGATCCGTCGGCGCCGCTGGCCTCCGAGACCGAATATTCGGTCACTGTCAAGGGGACCGCCGTGGACCGCTCCGGCAACCGGCTCGACGGCAACCGGGACGGCTCCTCCGGGGGCAGCCCGCTGGACGACCATGTTTTCAGGTTCACGACGGTCGTGGTCCCCCCTCCGAACATAACGGCCGTGCAGCCCCCGCCGGGTGCGACAGGCGTCCAGCCGAACGCCCGCATCACCGTGTCGTTCAGCCAGCCCATGGACCGCCCGGCCACGGAGGCGGCGTTCTCCATGGACCCGGCCACCGCCGGGACCTTCTCGTGGGACGCCGGCTCCGGGGAAATGACTTTCACTCCTTCGGCCAACCTGGTCGACAAGGGGACCTACAACTGCACGGTCACCCACCTCGCAGCCGGCCTGGCCGGCAAGCCGCTGGACGGGAACCAAGACGGCATCCTCACAAACGATTCGCTCGACGACTTCTCCTGGGGCTTCTCGGTGGACGACTGGATTCCGCCGACGGTGGTCTCGGTGAGCCCGGAGGACGGCGCGTCAGCGGTCCCCATCAGCTCGCGAATCGTCGTCGGGTTCAGCGAGCCGATGGACGGACCCTCCGTCGAGGCGGCCCTGTCCGCCGACCCGGCCATCCGGGGCGGCCTCTCGTGGAACGGCACCTTCCTTACCCTTTCGCCGGACGCCGGATTGGAGTCCGACACGGAGTACACCCTTGCCGTGGCAGGCTCCGCCCGGGACCTTTCCGGGCTAGGTCTCGACGGCGACGGGGATGGCACCGGAGGCGGGCGCAATGACAGCTTCAACTGGTCCTTCCGGACCGCAAAACGGGTCATCCCGCCGCCCCGCGTGGAGGCGGTTTTTCCGGCGGCGAACGCCACCGGCGTCCCCGTCGGGACGGAGATTTCCGTCACATTCAGCAAGCCCATGGACAGGGCGCTCTCGGAGAGCGCGGTGACCGTGAACGGCAGTCAGGCGGCCCCGTCCGGATACTCCTTGTCCTGGGATGCGCAAAACCTCACGCTGACCCTGCGGCCCTCCGCCAACCTCTCCTTCGGGTCGGACCACCGCGTCAGGGTCGCCGGCTCGGCCGCCTCCGCCGACGGCGCCGGCCTGGACGGGGACCGGGACGGGACCGCCGAGGGCGCCGGGACCGACGACTTCGAATGGTCCTTCCGGACCGCGGATGCTTTGGCGCCCCCGCTCCCCATCCCGAAGATACGGGAGGTCCGGCCGGCCCCGGACGCCACCGGCGTCGCGGTATCATCGAACATCCTGGTGACCTTCAGCCTGGAAATGAACACGACCTCCGTGCTATCCGGGATTCTCATCGACCCGCCCGTCCAGGCAAGCACTTCCTGGAACGCCAACGGCACCACCCTCACCATCGATCCGGCATCGGACCTTTCCCCCGGCAGGCTGTACCGGGTCTCCGTTTCCGGAGGGGCTCTTTCCTCGGGCGGCGTGTCCTTGGACGGGGACCTCGACGGCGTGGCCGAGGGCGCTCCCGCGGACGATTACGCCTGGAGCTTCCGGACGGCCGCCCCCCCGCCGCTTCCCATCCCCCCGGCGCTCGAAATCACCTGGCCGGCGGGCGGAGAGACGACCAGGGGGGCGGTCAACATCACCGGCACGGTCTCCGATCCGGACACGCCTCTTGCGGGTATCTCCGTGGAGATAATGTTCGATGACTCCGGCCGGTGGATTCCTGCCGGCAACGGGCCCGTCTGGCTGTACAGGTGGGACACCACACTGGTCAAGGACGGACCGCACAATATCACCGTCCGGGCCTTCGACGGCTCCAGCCATTCTCCGCAGGTCACGCGGGAGGTCATCGTGAAGAACGTCCGGCCAACTGGCCCCGCCGGGTCCGGTGTCGACCCGTTCATCCCGATGCTGGCCGCGATCGCCATCCTGGCCGTCGCGGCCGCCCTGCTCGCGCGCGGGCACGCCGGGAAGCGGCCCCCGGAGCCGGTGGCCCCGCCACGGCCGCCGCCCTGAAGGTTCAGACCGGTATCGCCCCGGTGTAGAACAGGAGGAAGATGCCCATCCCCACGGTGTGCATGAGGGATAGCGCGGCAAGCCCTCGGACTATCGAGATGCGGTCGTGGGAGCGGAGGAACCAGACGTAGACGCCCACCTGGGCGGCCTGGAACGGCCAGAGCCACAGCATCGCCCTCCACGGGACGACGTAGCCCGTCCCGGCCAGAACCGAGTTCGTCCCGATGAACGCCAGGAGGAACACCACCGAGAGCCGAATGGTGGCGTTCTTGCCCAGCGTGACGGCGAGCGAGCCGATGCCCGCCGCCCGGTCGGCGTCGTGGTCCGCCACGGTGGTGGGCGCGTAGAGGCTGGCCAGGGCGAGCCCGACCGGTATCAGGTACAGGAACGGGAACTCGCCCTCCGGCCTCCCGGAGAGCGACCAGCCCATCAGGGGAATGAGGATTCCCACGCCCACGATATTGATCGTGAGGTCCAGCCCCGCCCTCGACTTGAAGCGGGTCAACGGGTGGGAGTACAGGACGGAAAGGCAGATGCAGGCCAGGGTGCACGCCAGGAAGAACACGCCCAGCGGAAGCGACAGCAGGACCCCCGCCAGCGCCAGTCCGGCGCTGGCGGCCAGGGCCGCCCGGGGCGAGGCCACCTCGTTCAGGAACCTGAGGTTCCAGCGCTTGCGGGGGTTGCCTGCGTCCGTGAACCGGTCGCAGTAGTCGTTGTACATCAGCGCAAAGCTCGCCAGCAGGGGCCCGATGATGACCAATCCCAGCGCCGCCCGGGCGTCGGGCAGTATGACCTTCGTGGCGAGCACCCAGCCCAGGTAGAGCATCCCCAGCGGGATGAACCAGTACTGGGCGCCCATGGCGAGCATCACGAGGCCCATGACCGTAAGAGGTTTACTCGGAGGGCTCCCCATCGGTCACCCGATTATGGAGCCTGGATTTATCATTTGTTCCGGGGCCGTCACCCGCGACCCCGCAGGCGGCCGCCGCCCGCGACCCCGCAGGCGGCCGTCACCCGCGACCCCGCAGGCGGCCGCCGCCCGCGACCCCCTCCCGGCCCGTCAGCTGCGGGCTCCCTCCGGGAGCGGCCCCATCCGGCCGAGTCCCGTCGGTCCCGGGCCGCGCCGCCGGTTTATGGGCGCGCTCCAAAAGGGATATATACGCGTAGGATGGATTGGTGTGGCGGTGATTTTGTGGCGTGCGGAAAAAGCCTAGCGGCGCTGCTTGCGCTGCTCTTCGTGGTCTCGGCGGTGCCGGCCTCCCTGGGCGATGTCCTGGACCAGTTCTCCGGCGGACTGTCCAATGCGACGATCACCTTCCCGCAGAACGGCGGCAGCAACTCCAGCATGGCCATCGAGATGCCCCGCCACGCCGCGGTGAGCTCGGCCTACATCGAGATGGAGGGACGGCCGAAGTCATTCGGCTCCGCTTCGGGCTTCGTCGACTTCTCGAGCGGCGCGGCCACCTACGCGTACGACGGCACCGCCTCGGCGGTCCCGCCCAAGGGCAAGCCCTCCACGCTGGAGGGCAACAACATCTCCTCCGACGCCGCCCTCCGCAGCAGCGACGACCGGAAGGTCCCCGCCAAGGCCCCGAGCTCGGTCCCCTACCACCACTTCGTGTTCGACATGTCCGAAACCCGGCTGGACAACTTCGATTTCATGTGGGAGGGACTGGGCCAGGTCCACCCCGACGCCGTCGACGACCCCTACTCGGCCGTGGAGCTCTATGTCTACAACTGCGCCACGGGCTCCTGGGACAAGACCGACAGCTACTACTTCAAGGGCGAGGCCAGGGACGACTACACCCTGTGGGCGAGCGTGCGCTCCGGGGCGGCGAGCTACCCGGACGAGCGCGGCAAGCTCTGCTTCATCGCGGTGGCCACCCCTCCGGTCTCCGGCTCGTACACCGGCTACATCGAGACCGACTACGTCTCGCTGCAGTTCAACGGCACGCGGATGCTCTACCCCGAGAACGTCAAGCTCGACCTGAAGGGCGACGGCACGGTCGAGTGGTCCAAGACCGGCCAGCTGCGGGGGAAGGTGAACTTCACCGGGGACAAATTCGTCTCCGCCCTCCAGGCCATACTCGACGGCTCGCTCCCGGGCACCGTCAAGATACCTCTCAAGTTCACCTCGGACAAGGGCGGCATCCTCTTCGTTTCCAACCTGAGCATCGCGTACGACCTGCGCAACCTGCCCCCCGAGAAGAACGGCGCCATACCGCTCGTAAAGCTCGACGAGGACACCGACGCCGCCTCCGCCCTGGACCTCCGGAATTGGTTCAAGGACGACGCCGGTGCCGCCAACCTGACATACTCCATAGTGTACCAGTCCGACAGCACCAAGGTGGAGGCCAAGCTGAACGCCAGCGGCCACACGGTCGACCTCTTCACGAAGGAGCCCGACTGGCACGGCAACCAGCGCTTCCGCGCCCGCGCCACCGACGTCGAGGGGCTCACCGCCGACAACGAGTTCGAAGTGAGCGTCCTTTCGGTCAACGACCCGCCCAGGCTCAAGACCGCCGGGGCCCTCGTCGCCCACCAGGACGTCCCGTTCACCTACACCTTCTCGGCCACCGACGTCGACATGGCGCTGGACCTTGAGGAAACGGTCTGGTACTCCACCAACGCCACATTCCTGGACCTGGACCCGGAGACGGGCCAGGCGACCTTCACGCCGCGCAACGCCGACGTCGGGACGCTGCTCTTCAGCGTCACCGCCAACGACCGCTACGGCGCCACCGACACCCGGAACTTCACCCTCCGGGTCGAGAACCGCAACGACCCGCCCTCCATCCAGAAGGTTTCGGACCAGACGGTCCTCGAGGACCAGCCCTTCGAGCTCAGGCTCAACGCCACGGACGCCGACCTTGCCATCGGCCAGGACAGCCTGAGGTTTGAGGATTCGAGCCCGCTATTCACCGTGACGCAGGAGGGGCTCATCTCCTTCACGCCCCAAAACAAGGACGTCGGCGACCATCCGGTCAGCGTGTGGGTGACCGACGCCGGGGGCCTCAAGGCCTGGGCCAACTTCACCATCAAGGTCGTGAACGTGAACGACCCGCCGGTCCTCTCGGCTGTGGCGGACCAGACCGTCGAGGAGGACAAGGAGCTCTCAGTCCGGGCCGTCGCCTCGGACGAGGACGCCGGCGATGTGCTCACCTTCTCGACGGACAACCCGCTCGTGAAGGTGAACGCCACGGGCTGGATCAGCTTCAAGCCGGCGCAGAGGGAGGTCGGCGTCCACCGGGTGAACCTCACGGTGAGGGATTCCTCCGGCGCCGCCGCCACGGTCCGCTTCAACATAACGGTGCTCAACGTCAACGACCCGCCCCGCAACGTGCGCATAGCCTCCCCGGCCAACCGCACGGTCTTCCAGCAGGGCGCCCCGATAAACTTCACGGGGAACGCCACGGACGACGACGGCGACGCCCTCGAGATGGGCTGGTACTCCGGCGAGGAGCTCCTGGGCACCGGCGCAAGCTTCTCGACCAAGGAGCTTTCCCCCGGGGTGCACACGATAGTGCTCAAGGCGGACGACGGCTCGGGGCCGGTGTCCTCCGACCCGCTGGAGATAACCGTCGAGAAGAAGAAGGCGCCCGCGGCGGCCTCCAAGGGCTTCATACCCGGCTTCGGGGCGGCGGCCGCGGCAGCCGCCGTCGCGCTGGGGGCCGTCGCCGCCGGGCTTGCCCGGAAACGGAAAAACTGAGGCGGGGCCGGAGGGGCGCGAAGGGCCGATCCGGCGGGGCCTGAAGTAACGCGCTCCTCAGCGGGTTTAAATATGCCGCAGACATTGCGGTAACGGGGGGTCCGGGTCATGGGCATCAAGGTCACGAAAGCGAAGCGCTCGAGGATCGGCAGCGTCGATTTCGACAACCTGGGCTTCGGCGAGCACTTCTCCGACCACATGCTCTCGATGGAGTACGCCGGCGGGGCATGGTCGGCCCCTGAGATAGTCCCCTACGGGAAGCTCTCCGTCCACCCGGCGCTCTGCAGCTTCCACTACGGCCAGCTCATATTCGAGGGCCTGAAGGCCTACCGCCGGCCCGACGGGCTGGCGCTCTTCCGGCCGCGCCAAAACTTCGAGCGCCTCAACCGCTCGGCGGCCCGGCTGTGCATGCCTCCCGTGGACGTCGACACCGTGCTCGAGGGCCTCGTGAGGCTCGTCCGGCTCGACCGGAAGTGGGTCCCGAGGAAGGAGGGCCAGAGCCTCTACATCCGGCCGTTCATGTTCGGGTCGAGCAACTTCCTCGGCGTCCGGGCCTCGGACGCCTACCGGCTCCTGATAATCACCTCGCCCGTGGGGGCGTTCTACAAGGCCGGGTTCAACCCGGTGAAGCTCTGCACCCCGGGCGGCTACATCCGGGCGGCGCCGGGCGGCCTGGGCGAGGCCAAGACGGCCGCCAACTACGCCGCGAGCCTCCTCCCGGCCGAGGAGGCGAAGCGAAGGGGCTTCCATCAGGTGCTCTGGCTGGACGCCAGAAAGAACCGCTACATCGAGGAATCGGGGGCGATGAACGTCATGTTCCTCATCGGCGACGAGCTCGTGACGGCGCCGCTGGACGGCACGATATTGCCCGGCATCACCCGCGAGAGCGTGATGGAGATCGCGCGCTCGTGGGGCATCAAGGTCAGCGAGCGCCCTTTCACCATCGACGAGGTTTTCGCCGCCTCGAAGGGCGGGACGCTCAGGGAGGCCTTCGGCACCGGGACCGCGGCGGTCATCTCGCCGATAGGCGAGATAGCCCACGGCGACGCCCGGATAGTCATAAACGGCGGGAGGACCGGGCCGCTCGCGCAGAGGCTCTACGACGAGATAACGGGCATACAGTACGGGACGAGGCCCGACAGGTTCGGATGGGTCATGAGGATCTGAGGACGAGAGGGCAGCGGGCAGCGGGCGGCAGTCAGCGGACAACCGGAAACGATTCCTGGTTCTGCTCGACAGAATGCTCGTTCACTGGCTCTTGGGAGGAGAGAAAAAGCTGACTCCGCGAAGGAGTGCCCCCAGTTCCATGGAGAAGGGGGCTGTTTCCTCTTGTAGAGGAGCTGAACGCTCTGATGTCCATCGGGAACAGAGCGTAACAATATTGGATTATTTACTATATTAATCTTGTTTCTTTCGGATGATGCCAAGCATCGTAAAGTGGTACCGGAACCTCTGGCTGAAAGGAATCCAGAAACCGAGCATGATGAAGGAATAATTCCCGTTGGCCGGATAACGCATAATCAGCATGAATATCCCGAAGAAGAGCAGGAGCCAGATGGCTGCGGTAGCCGTTCCGAGCGATTTGAAACGATAAGGGCGGGCTGTCAACGAGGTGCCGATTTTTTTCCGTACGTATCTGGGGATATACACAAGCCCTATCATCACTATTGTGATGACCCCGAAAATATTCCAGTCCATACCCGGGAACATCAAAACGAACAGGACGAACGGATAAACCGCGGCCGCCGCCACCAGATTCACCAGATCCGCCATCCCGGCCAGCTGGTTTTCATTGAGACGGCCGACAAAATAACCTCCCCAGACATCCAGCTCGAACGGGGCGGTCTCCCGACGGTAACTTGAATAAGTTGTCCAAAGCACCAGGGCAATCAGGAACCATATGAAAGACAGCAGGCCGAACCCGGCCGGGAGATAGAGCCCGAAGACGACCATCTCAATGAATGTCAAGACAGTAAAGAACGTGAAGACCCACGCCCTGCTCCCAGATTGCAGTCTATTCGAATATACCTCTGGGTATCTCGCTTCCATCCTCCGGTCAAGTTCCCTGGAGGTGGGAGCTGATTGCGGGATCTTTCGGGCGATCTGGTCGAGATAACCGCCGGCACGGTCAAGCCGGCCTTGCCGTAATTCCTGGAGAGCTTGCTGGAAGGATCGCTCCTTCCGGTCGCTTTCAGGTTTCATCTCCTGCTCCTGCCCTTGTACAGGTTGCGCGCCATGTCCGGGTCTATCCCGAAGAGCTCCTCGATAGCGATGTCCGCCAGTTTGCGCCCCTCGCGGTAGTCCTTTTTTATCCTGCTGATGAACTCATCGTCCACATGGTAGACCCTGCCAGAACGGTTTCTCAGCCCGGAGATGAGCGCCGGGTTGGTGCAGGAATAGGCGTCTATGCGCTCTATCGTGAGAAGATCCGATTCCACGTCATTGAGATCCGTGACCAAGGTGTTGCCGTACTTGTTGATGCGTCCTCCGTTTCTCGCTACCTGCTGCTTCAATTTCTTGGAGCCACAGACATAGATGTCCCTATCGGGGTCGTGGAGCGCGGTCCTCTTCAGCTTGACAGGTCCGATGAAGGTCGCACCTGCTAGATGGCATCCGAACTCGACGATCACCTCCTCCATGGCCCTGACCTCGATTTGTTGCCCCTTGAGGGCCTGAGGAAAGCGAAAGACGTGCTTCAACATCAGGGATGTCCTTTCATCGAGACAGAGGCCGCTCAGGACATTTTTAAGCTTCTCATTCTTTTTTCCCATTTGCAATAGCTCCCATAGAGCCGCGGACGGATCCGGGGCCGCAGCGACCAGTTTTTTGAACGCAAGGGAGATCAGCGATCGCTGAACGGCCCTCGTCTCGATCTCGGATGCCAGGAGAAGGAGTTCCTTGAACGGCAGCTTTCTGGCCCCTTCCATGAGCCGTTTCTCGCCAAGCTCCCTCCATCTGGAGTACTCCTGGAGGTTCTCCCCTTGAAGACCGTTCATGACGAGACGGAAACGGTTCAGGAGCTCCGAGAACCGCTTGGATTGCTCGATGAACCCGCTTTCTTGGGTAGAGGCAAGGACGGCCAGGTTCCTTGACAACTCGGGTAGAAAGTCCGCCAGGAACTGGGAGTAACGGAATAATGGAAATGCCCCGGGAGGAATTCCCCACGAGAACACCCTGTCGGCTCGGATATGGTCGAGCAAGATGGCGGGCCGGTATTTCGTACCTGCATACCGGTATATCTCACGAGGTTTTTCACCCGAGACATGGAACTCCGAAGGGTTCGCCAAAATCAACTGTTCAAGGGTTTCTGCAAAACCTTGGAACTCGATAAGCATCCGGTCCGAATGCGGCCAGCCAGCCCCCCATACGATGTTTTGGCCGAACAGGTCGCGGATGGTCTTCTCCGTTCCATAGGTAGACAACTCGACGATGATCAGCACGCGATCACACCCCCGGCCCGGTCGAACCACTCCAGCCGTTCGATGAACCCCGCAAGACTCGAGACCGCCGGTTCTGAAAACCTGCTGTATCCGAAATACGCCATGTCGTTGCTACGGATAGAGATCCTCGGTATGTACTTAACACTGAGGGAGACCTCGGACGGGGATCCGAAATTATTGGCCAGGTTCAACACTCGCTTCATGTGCAGGAGCCTCTCGAGGATCCTTGTCGAAAAAACGAACGGGAGATCCAATATCAATAGGTCGTCACCATCGATTCTATCGAACGCCGATGCGACCACCCTTTCATCGAAGCGCCAAGACCGTCGCAGGGCATGCCCGCCGAACTCGTTTAGAAGGAATCCTTCCGCACCGGATCGGCTCATGAAGAGGACATCCCTGAGCTTGTCATATCCCAAGATGGTTCTGTCGTCATGCTCCTTGACGTCCTCTCCGGCCAGCAATATGCGAGTCGACCGCTCGTACGAGATAGTGGCCAGGAATAGCAGGCTCATGATATTGACGAATGAATTGGGCTGCAGAAGCACCATCTGCGTTCCTTTCGGGATGAACTCGGCCATCTGGCTGCTGAACCGTTTCATGACCGGGACATATATCTGGTCGAAAAGCTGCGGTTTCAAGGACGCTGGTGCGGAAATATACGCTGTCGCCACTTTGTGAAATGGGATCTGGAGGCCTTTCGGGTCGGTCGCCTTGAGGGCGATCTCCTTGATATGATGGACATCGAGCCACCCGCCCCATTCATGGAGGCGTAGCATAGCCTCGATAGGTGTGGCGGTCGCCACGGCATAATCCCGGAAAGCCTCGTTCCCGTCGACCGAAAGGTGCAGGCCCATATTCGACAGGAGACCCATGAAAGAAGTCAGCGGGATCCTATGTTCATGCCCTCCTAGTTCCTTCGCCAGCCCGGCCCTGTTCCCAGCAGCCACGAGCCCCCGCACCCGCAGGTAATTGGAAAGGAGCGGGATTGCGCCATTCATCCTCCCGCCCCCGAAGCACCAGTCATGAATGGCGAGTTCACGTTCGCCGTCGGCCTTCCAGTGCAAGAGCGCAAGAGCCTCCCTCAATATATCCCTGTATTTCATAATTTGTTCATCACTTATCTTGGCAAGCGTCTCGTGGTATCCACGTTTCAGTCCGGCGAAATCGACGTTATCGACAAGCCGGAACCGAATGTCCCTCCTCCACCCCGTGAAGAATGCTGCGGCCGGCTTGATCACTGCGGTGGGAAAGAGCAGCCTCCATTTCATCGGAAGCCTTTCGAGCAGGAGACGGTACTTTTCATCTCCGCGACCAAACAGGTACACTGCAAAGAGCAACTTATGATCGTTCAAGCACCCGTCGAGGAGCTTGAATACGATATCCAACTCCCTTTCGGATGCACTGGTGATGAGTTGCCAGGACCTCATCAGGTGCTCTTCCTCGTTCATCCCTGGCGTTGCGGCGATTCGCTCGTTCAGCATCGAATCGATGAGCGGGCTGCCGCAGGACAGTGGCAAGGGAAGGCCCAGGTCCGCCAACGACAAGGCCCTGTCCTCCGCTCTCAGGAGCTTGTACCTGTGCTTGAGCTCTCGGATACCGAGCATCTTCAACACCGAGGAGGGCAATAATGGACGAGTTGATATGTATAGGTTTTCATCCCCCTGGATCTATTGAGATAGGGCATATTGATCTCAAGGAATGACCAACTCCTCGACCCGTCTTCATCGGATCAGGGCATTGAAGTCAGCCGGTGCGTATCACAGTCCCGGAGGCAGCCCGGACGCAACCCTAGCCCAGCCCCAGCGAGTACCTCTCCTGCGTGATGTTCTTGCGCCCCCAGAGGTGCGAGGCCGGCCTCCGTGCCGTCCTGCGGAACCCCGCGGCCTCGTAGAGGCGCCTCGCCGTGCCGAGCTCGCTCGTCGTCCAGAGGAACACCGACCGGTAGCCGGCCGAGCGGGCGAATGCGGAAACGCCCCGGGCCACGTACTCCCCGAACCGCCGGTCGTAGCGCCACTCCCTCCGGTAGACCTCGCCGTGGAAACGGACGACCCCTTCGATGTCGCCGGGCCGGACGGACGCCGCCGCTTTCATGTCGGGCGGCGCTCAGGATGGCTGCGTGGGGATTTGTAGATTGCTGCGGGGCGGTCCTCACTTCCCCGCGCCGTTCCGCACGGCCGCGTACAGCTCCGGGTCCCAGCCGTCGCTTTGGCAGAAGTGCTCGAAGAACCCGTCCGGGAGCTCCATGGGCTTTTCGGAGGATTTCCGGCCGCGGTTTCGCAGGTGCTCGGCGAAGACGGCGAGCGTGCCGCGCGCAAGCGACGACCAGCGGCTCCTCTTCAGGATCCTTTTGAGCATCCTGGCCCCGATGGCCGCCGCCGGGCGGCGCCGGTCGCCGGTCACGTCCTCCAAGTCGAGCTCGATGCCCACCGTGGCGTCCGGCTGGGGCTCCCCGGTGATGTCCAGGTAGTGCACGCGGTCGGCCGAGGTCTTGAGGACGTAATGCGCGAAGGGCTCGCCCCCCTGCCTCACCGTGATGCAGAGCTTCTGGTCCCCCAGGATGGGCAGGATGTTTCCCAGATCGACGATGTTGTGGATGCCCATCCGCTCGGTCCGCACGCGGGTGTGCGGGTTGACCTGGCCGCGCAAGAACACGCGGGCCATGCGCGCGCCCTTCTCGTGCGTCTCGTACTCGCTCCCGGCCTCGCGGATGAACGTCATCCTCTCGAGGAAGTGGCCCACGGCGCCCCGGAAGGAGATCTTGCGGCCGCCGGCCTCCCGGCCCTGGCGCGCTATCATGTCGTCGAGGAAGATGTCGAGCGCGTAGAACCGGCCCAGGCACTCCGTGAGAAGCTCCTCGGAGCGTTGCGGCGTGAGGCTTTCGTGGCGGAACACCCGGTGCATCTGGTCGTAGTGCTCCCAGTTTTGGTCCTCTATCAGGCCCTGCGCCGCAAGCTCGTTCCAGAACTCGGTGGCAAAGTGCGGCGTGGCCACCGGGAAGGCGGCGTTTATCATCCCCAGCCGGCGGGCGTACTCGGGGAACATCCGTATCTCGCGCTCGGAGTGGGCCGAAAGGCCGCAAACGAACGTCCCGCCCGCGACGGCGTGGTTGCGCCTCAGTATGCGGATCGCCTCGTGCTGCGCCTCCGGGGTTATGCCCTTCTTCGTTTTCCCAAGGTCGCCCTCGGCGGGGCTCTCCAGCCCCAGGCAGTATCCGATTATCCCGGCGCGGACCATCTTCTCCGCCGTTTCCGGGAAACGGGCTATCGTGTCGGCGCGCACCATGGCGGTGAACTCGATGTCCATGTCGGCGTCTATGAGCAGGTCGCAGATGCGGTCGGCGATCCTGGGCGCGCCCATGAAGTGCGGGTCGCCGAACAGTATGAACGAACGCTCTCGGTGGTGCAGGTCGTAGACCTGCCTTATCTCCTCGACGACCTTCTCGGGCCGCCGGTGGCGCTGGCGCGACCCGGACATCAGCGGCTCGCAGCAGAAGGTGCACTTCCCCCAGCACCCCCTGGAGGCGTGCACCTGGTCCCGGTGGATGCCCCAGCGCCTAAGCGACAGCTCGCACTCGTTCCCGGCCCGCAGATGGCGCGCCGGGAACGGCAGCGTGTCCAGGTCCTTGACGAAGGGCCGTCGCGGGTTTTTGACCGCCTTTCCCCTCTCGTCCCGGTAGATGACGCCGGCCACGCCTTCCGGATGGCCTTTGCGCACCAGCTCCCGCACGGTGAGCTCCGCCTCCCCGACGGCGACCATGTCCACGTCCTCGGAAAGCATCCTCTCCTCCATGGCGTTGGGGTGGAAGCCGCCGACGATGGTCCTCAGCCCGGGCATCAGTCGCTTCGCGCGCTTGCAGAGGTCCAGCCCCGAGTAGTGCTCGGTGGCGCTCATGGTCACGCCGAAGAGGTCCGGGGAGAACCCGGCAAGATGCTCCTCTATCGGCCGCCGGTCGAACTCCTGGTTGACGATGCGCACCTCCTCGACCGAGTCCAGGATGCTTGCGGCGATGTACTCGAGGTTGAGGGCCACGGGCGCGAAGAGGAACCCCCAGCCGGTCCGGGTGCGCGGCCTCACCAGCATTATCCGGCGGAGGCCCAATCAGCCACCGCCGTTTTGGCCATTCCCGCGCCCGCCGTCCACGTCGTCGCCGTTCCCGCCATCGCCCCCGCCGATCCCTCCGCCCGCAGCCTTCGCCCCGTTCACTATTTCCACGTACTTGTCGGGGTCCCAGCCGTCCGCCGCGGCGTAGTGGTCCAGGAACCCCTCCGGCAGGCTGAGCCTCTTGCCGTTTCCGCCGCCCCTCCTTCCCCTCTCCTTGTGGTCCAGGTACGCCGAGAAGAGGGCCAGCGAGGCGCGGGCAAGCGACCGCAGCCGGCTCTTCCGGACCATCCTCCCCAAAAGCCGCGCCGCGAACCGGCCCCGGCTCTCCGCCAGGGTCTTGAGGTCCTCCAGGTGGAGCTCGACGTTGAGCGTGGCGTCGTCGTGGGGCCGGTCCGAGATGTCCAGGTAGTGCACCCGGTCCGGCCCGGTCTTCACGACGTAGTGGGCGAAGGGCTCGCCGCCGTGGAGCAGGGTCGCCTGCAGCTTCTGCTCCCCCAGTACCGTGAGGGTCGCCTCGAGGTCTATTATGTTGTGGATGCCCATCCTCTCGGTCCGCATGCGCGTGTAGGGCTGGACCTGGGAGCGGAGGAAGACCTTGCCGAAGTGCAGGCTCTCCTCGGGCTGGTAGTCGCCGCCGGCGTTCATTATGAAGTCGACCCTCTCCCGGAAGTGGTCGAAGGCCTCCTTGACGGTCATCTTTCGCCCGCCGTGGTCGCGGAACTGGCAGGCCACCATGTCGTCGAGGAAGATGTCGGGCGCGTAGAACCGGCCCAGGCAGCCCGTGAGCAGCTCCTCGAGCTCCCGCGCCGACAGCCGGTCGTGGCGGAACACGAGGTGCATCTGGTCGTAGAGCGTCCAGTCGCGCTCGGTGATGAGGCCCCGGCGGTCGAGGTCGCGGTAGAACTCGCTGCCCGCCTGGGGCGTGGCGATGGCGAAGGCGGCGTTGGTCATCCCGAGGTTTCGGGCGTACTCGGGGAACATCAGGATCTCCTCCCGGGTCTGGCCCGGGAGCCCTATGACGAACGTGCCGCCCGCCACGGCGTGGCTGCGCCTGAGGTTCCTCACGGCAGTCCGCTGGACCCTGTTGGAGATCTCCTTCTTCGTCGTCCCGAGGTCGCCCTCGTGGGGCGTCTCGATGCCCATGCAGTAGCCCACGATCCCGGCGCGGACCATCTTCTCGACGAGTGCGGGGTGGCGGGCCACGGTGTCGGCACGCAGCATCGCGGTGAATATCATGTCATAGTCGGCGTCGATGAGCAGGTCGCAGAGCCGGTCCACCAGGGCGGGCTTGCCCATGAAGTGCGGGTCCCCCCAGATGCATATCGTCGGCTCGCGGTGGTGGAGCTCGTAGACCTCCCTCACCTCGGCCATTATGTTTTCGGCGCTCCGGAAGCGCTGGCGGGAGCCGGACATCGAGGGCTCGCAGCAGAACGTGCATTTCCCCCAGCAGCCGCGGGAGGTGTGTATCTGGTCCCGGTGCCGCTCGCCCCTTCTGGTCCACATCGAGCACTCGTCCCCGGCCCGGAGGTGGCGGGCCGGGAAGCGGAGCCCGTCGAGGTTTGCGACGCACTCCCGCGGGGGGTTGTGGACCACCCCGCCGTCCCGGCGGAAGCTCAGGCCAAAGACCCCCTCGGGCGCGCCCTTCTGGACGAGCTCCCGCGCCGTCACCTCGGCCTCCCCGCGGACTGCGATGTCCACCTCCGGGTGCGCCAAGAGCTCGCAGGGAATCGCCGTCGGGTGGTAGCCCCCGACGACGGTGGTGCAGCCGGCCCCCTTCGCCCTGGCGCAGAGCTCGAGGCCAGAGTAGTGATCGGTGGCGCTCATCGTGACGCCGAAGAGGTCCGGCCGGAAGTCTGCAATGTGCCGCTCGATGGGCGAGCGGTCGAACTCCTGGTTGACGATCCGGACCTCGCAGAGGTCCCCGATGGCGGAGGCGACGTATTCCAGGTTCACCGCCAGGGGTGCCCACATGTAACCCCACCCGCACCGGCTCTTGGGCCGTACGAGCAGGACCCGCCTAAAGCCCAGGGGAGGACACCGCCATTGCCACTGGAAAAACAAGGCGATATTTCAATATTATGGAGCGGCGCGGGCAGTCCGATGGGCGGGTTTATTATCCCGCCCGGGAATACCAATCCGCCCGGAGGTCCAGGTATGGGGTCCCTTTCGGTCGCGGCGGCCATGCTCCTCGTCGGAACCTTCATCGTCCCGATCGTCCTGGCCGCCCCCTCCGCCCGCAACGATGTCGCAAGCCCGGCGCCCGCTGCCGCCGGCTCCCGGGCCGAGCCCGAGTACAACGGCTCCGGCGTCCACGAGCGCTCCGCCGTGTACGACTTCTCCAACACCTACATGTTCTCGCGATGGTCCATCGTCATGGAGACCGGCCGCGCCCGGCTGATGAAGAACCTCCACTACCAAAACGAGAGCTGGAAGGGTGAGGCCGCCCTCCCGGACAAGACCGGCCGGGCGTCCATGGTCACCGTCTGGGATTCGACGAACGGCCGGGTCATGCTCTTGGGCGGCTACGCCTGGAACTCCTCGATGGCGGACCGCCTCCACGACCGGCCCGTCCTGGTCTACGACCCGGCCAACGGGACCTGGGCCGACCTCGGGCCGTCCAGGATACCGGCCGGCTCGGCCGGCGTCTGGGACCCGGTCCACCGCTGCGCCCTCGTCTGCGGCGGCACCGACAGCGCCAGCGGCCGCGAGGGGGTGAGCAACCGGACCTGGGCGTTCTTCCCCGCAAATGCCACCTGGGTGCGCCTCGCCGACATGCCCCGGGAGCGCCACGGCCAGAGCGCCGTTTGGGACCCGGAGGACGGCCTGATGCTCGTGTTCGGGGGGACCAACGGGACCGGGTACTACAACGACGTCTGGTCGTTCGACCACTCCCGCAACCTGTGGACCAACCTGACCATCGTCTCCGACGAGTACCCGCTCACGCGGGCCTACACGAGCGCCGTGTGGAGCCCCAAAAACCGCGAGATGCTGATACACGGCGGCTTCAACACCGACATAACCTTCCTGAGCACCTGGGCCTTCAGCTTCCAAAACGCCACCTGGATACACCGGACCAGCGCGCCCTACGCGCGCTACTGCCACGCCGCCGGATACGACCCCGCGAGCGGTACCATGATGGTGTTCGGCGCCGGCGAGTACGATTACACGGACGTTTGGAACTACGACATCGCCTCCGACTCCTGGGGGCCCGGCCGGACAATGCCCGGCCCCCTCCGGACGGCGGCGGGGGGCGTCTTCGACCCGGTCTTTGGGCGCTTCCTGGTGTTCGGCGGGCGAGACGCTTCGGGCGAGTGCCTCGACGAGACCTGGTCCTTTTCCCCCGGGACGCTCCGGTGGAGCTACTTCTCGCCCGGCCACATGCAGCCGCCGGCGCTCGACCTGGGGCCGGACGCCCACTCGGTGGAGCGGGTCCTCTGGACCTCGTTGGAACCGACCGGGACCTGCATCACGCTTCGGGCCCGCCTCAGCGCCGACAACTCGAGCTGGAGCTCCTGGGAGACGGTGGAGAACGGCGGTGCTCCCTACGCCCGGGGCCGCTACCTCCAGTGGAACATGACCTTTTCGGCCTCGACGGACCTCAGGTCCACGCCGGTGCTTTCCGGCGTGCGGTTCGACTACCTCGTGAACCGCGCTCCCTCGGCCGATGCGGGATCGGACCTCGGGGGGTCCAAGCGCCAACCGGTGCCTCTTTCGGGCGGGGGCGCCGACCCGGACGGCGACCCGATAACGTTCAACTGGTCCCGGGCGACGGCCCTCGCCGGGGCGTTCGACGACATCTCGCGGCCGGACGCCTCCTACACCCCCCTCGTCTCGGGGGTCCACAGGCTGGCCCTCGTCGCAGACGATTCGTTCTCGCTCAGCCCGGCGGCGTATGTCAATGTGACCGTCCTGAACCGGCCGCCGGCGGCGATGGCGGGCCTGGACGGCACGGGCTACCGGGGCGAGTTCATCGACCTCCACGGGCAGGGCTCGGACCCCGACGGCGACCCGCTGTGGTACAACTGGACCCAGCTAGGGGGTCCTTCGGTCGGGATAGCGGGCCCGCAGTCCCCCCGGGCCTCCTTCGTCCCGCCCCGCTCGGGGAACTACACCTTCCGGTTCGAGGTCTCCGACGGGGAGGATGCGTCGTACGCCACGGTGAACGTCACGGTGCTGAACCGGCCGCCGGTCGCCCGGCTCGAGGCCTCGCCCGGGCGCGCCGGGGTCAACGAGCGCATCGATTTTACGGCGGCGCTCTCGTACGACCCCGACGGGAACATCACGAAGTACCTCATCGATTTCGGCGACGGCAACGACACCGGCTGGACGACCAGGCCGGACATGGGGTACTACTACACGGCCCCCGGCGCCTACAGCGCCACAGCCCTGGCGATGGACGACGAGGGGGCGGTGTCGGAGCGCTCCGGGGCGCTGACGATAACGGTCGCCAACGCCCTGCCCGTGGTCAACATTTCCGTGGCGCCGGAGCGGGGGGACTTCCGGACAGTCTTCCTGTTCTCTGTGTCGGCCTCGTCCTACGACCCGGACGGCAGCATCGTCTCCTACTCCTGGAGGTTCGGCGACGGCGCCACGGAGGGCGGCTCCACCGCGTCGCACAACTACTCCCGGCCGGGGACCTATGTCGTCGTCCTCAGGGCGACGGACGACCTGGGCGGGTACACCGAGCGCAACCTCAGCGTCACCGTCGCCAACCTGGCGCCGGTCATCACCTCCACATCCCCTGCGAGGCTGCTTGAGATGCGGGCGGGGGCCCGGGCGACGCTCACGGTGGCGGCGAGCGACCCCGAGGGCGGGCCGCTGGGCTACTCCTGGAGGGTGGACAACGCCTCCGCCGGGGAGAACAACAACTCTTTCGTGTTCAGGCCCGGGGCGAAGGGCCAATACCGCGTGTCCGTCACGGTCTCGGACGGAGAGGGGAGCGTCTCCCACGAGTGGGGGGTGACCGTGACCGCGGCGGGCGGCGGCGGCGGGGAAGAGGGCGATGTGACGCCCATCACGGCTGGAATCATAGTCGCGGTGGTCATCCTGGTCGTCATCATAGCCCTGCTTGCGAGGAAGAGGAGATAGAGGCTATCAGGGTGCGGGGTGCGGGGTGCGGGGGAATGGACCCTGTCCTCGTCGTACCCTGCACCCTGCACCCCGCACCCTGCACCCTGAAGCCGGTGGGGATAGCCTTAAGTAAATCCAACGGCATCAAATCCGGCGTGCAGCTCTCCCGGAGGCACAGGCTCCTGGCCGTGGCGGCCGTCCTCCTGCTGGCCGGCGGCTCGGGGGCCTGGTACGCCGTCGAGGTCTCGCGCAGGGCATCATCGGCCTTGGTCGGCTTCGACGCGGACCGGGCCTACGCCGACTGCTCGGCCCTTGGGGTTTGCGGCTGGCGAACGGATGAGCAAAAAGGCGCAAGGGAGAAGGGGGTGCTCACGGGGTTTCAAGTCCCTTGCCCCTTGCGCCTTCAATCCTGCGCCATAAGCCTTGCGCCCTGTGCCCTGCGCCCTGTGCCTTTGTAGGGCGCTACGCGATTCCCTTCTTCTCCCGGTCGTGGTCCCGCCAGCAGCGCGAGACCGCCGGGGCGGCCTTGTCCAGGCGGTAGAGGACCCACTCGCGGATGACGACGGAGCGCACCCGGTCCTGCCGGTCCACGATCGCCGCCACCTCCCGGGCCACCTTCTCGACCAGCGCCTTCCGCTTGGAGGCCGGGAAACCGGCCTCGCCGCAGGCGCGCTCGATGGAGCGGCGGAGCTTGCCCGGCTCGAATTTCTGGCGCTTCCGGTTCCGCTTCACCACGACCGTCATCGTTTTCCTTCCTCCTCCAGGCGTCCACGTTAAAAATCCTTATGCGCAAATTCGGTGAAAATCGGAAAAGTAAGGCGCAGGGCGCGAGGGGAAAGGCAGCAAGGCAGCAAGGCAGCAAGGCAGAAAGGCAGAAAGGCAGCAAGGCAGAATGGCAGAAAGGGACGATCTACCATTCCCCTTCCTGCCTTCCCTTCCTGCCTTGCTGCCTTGCTGCCCTGCTGCCTTCCCTTGCTGCCTTGCTGCCTTGCTGCCCTGCTGCCTTCCCTTGCTGCCTTGCTGCCTTGCTCCCTCCCCCTTGCCCCTTGCGCCATGCGCCATGCGCCTTGCCCCTCAAGCCTTGCGCCTTGCGCCATGCACCTTGCGCCTTTGCCCCGCAGTCGCATCGACCGCCTCCATCTCATCGAACGTCGTGTAGACCTCGTAGGGCTCGTGCTCTCCGGGCCGGAACTGCGGCACGGCGTTGATGTTTATCCAGGTGTAGCCCTTCCGGCGCGGGTTGTACACCCCCATTACGACGTTCTTCTGCACCTTGCCGGTGCGGAGGGCGACCATCGAGGGGTGCTCGTTGCCGGGGAAGGGCGAGCCGTCCTTCTTCACGGAGCGCCATTCCGGGTGCATCGATGTCCGTCCCTGCATCTGCGCGACGGAGAGGCCCAAAAGTCTCTCGGCCGCCGGGTTGGCGTGGGTGATGTGCCCGTCGGTGTCCTGGTAGACGACGCCCCAGGGCGTGGTCAGGAAGAGCTCCCGGAAGCGCTTCTCGCTGGCCTGGAGCGCCTCGCCGGCGCGCCGCCGCGCCAGGGCTATTCCGATGCTCAGGCCCAGCTCCTCGAGGAAGCGGATGAGGTCGGGGGTGTACATGTCCCTCCGCCGGTCGTTGAGCTGGATGAGCCCGACTGTCTCGTTTTGGGACCGGAGGGGCACCAGCGCCACCGACTCGTACCCCTCGCTGTTGCACCGGTTGCGGGTGTTGCCGAAGACGGCGTCGTTCCTGGAGGCGGCCAGAAGATCGGTCGTGGAGTTGGTCCAGAAGCTGCCCACCTTGGTGAAATAGGGCCGGGAGGGGTCCGTTCTCCCCCTGATGACATTGCCGCACATGCAGTCCAGCGCCGGACGGCCGTTCTCGTCCAGCCGGGGCTTGCCCCTCTCGTTCGTCGAGCAGAGCCGGTTCTCCTTCGCGAGGTGGGAATCGGAAAAGCCGTCCGAAGTGTAGTAAGGATAGTCGCCGTCCTCGTTCAGGCGGATGGCCACAGCGTCCACCGCGGTGTAGCGCTTGACCGAGGAGAGGATCTTCCCTATGAGGTCCACGCGCGGGCCGGACTGGTTCAGCATCCCCAGGACCTCGGCCATCAGGGCCTGCCTCTCCTGCGCCCTCTTGCGCTCCGTCAGGTCCATCGCGTAGAGCCGGTAGCATTCGAGGCCCTTGGGCTGGAATACCGAGACCTCGAAGATGCGGTCCCCGGCGGCTTGCTCCCGGAACACCGTGCTTCCGGGGTGGTCCCGGAGGCTTCTGAGGACCCGGGCCATGTCCGGGGGCAGCATCCCCTCCGGCCCGGAAAGGCCGGTCTCGCGCAGGACGCGGTTGAGGGCGGCGTTCGCGTACGTGACGCGCCCCGAGAGGTCCAGCTCGAGTAGTGGCAGGGGGCTGAGCTGTGGGAAGGTCGCCAGGTGCCTTATCTGCTCCTCCGCCTTCCTTCGCTCGGTGATGTCCCTGGACAGTATCGAGTGGCCCAGCACCTTTCCGGTCTCGTCCTTGATGGCGTCCACGGTGACCTGCACGATGAGCCGGGCCCCGGCCTTGGTCCGGGCCCCCATCTCCACCCCGACCACCTTCCTGCCCGCGGCCACGTCGCGCAAGAGACCCCCCAAATCCGCGTCCTCCGGCAGGACGGGCACGGGCTTGCACATCACCTCGTCGCTCTTGAAGCCGTAGAGCCCCTCGGCGCTGCGGTTCCAGAATATGACCTCGAGGTTCTCGTCCACGAGTATCACGGCGTCGTTGGTCTGCTCGAGCACGTTCTGGAAGAGCCTGGGGGAGGCGGTTATGTTCCTGAGCTTGTTGGATATCTCCTCGAAGAGGGGCAGCCTCTGCTCGAGGTCCGGGGACATGAAGTACACCTCGCCGTATCCGCCCGTGCGCGACGTCCCTATCAGGCCGTGCTTGAGCAGCATGTCGATGTGGTGCTTGACGGTGCGGTAGTTGAGCGAGAGCTGGGCCGCAAGCTGGTTGATATTGGAGGGACGGGCGCGAAGGGCCTCGATTATCTGGACGCGGCTTTGGCCCCCTCGCTGTCCTAGAATAAGATAGGTGAGCCTCTGCTTCATCTCGTGGTTGGAGAGCATCGGTTTCCCAACTCGGGGTGGGAACAGATGCTTTCGGGATATTAAAGCTTTTTACATCCGGCTGGGCCGGCCCGGCGCACCGGTCCTGCTCGGGGCCACTTCGGCCCGCTCGACACGTTCAAATAAGCCCGCCCTCATACAAGTGCACCCGAAAGAGGTGCGTGCTTCCATGAGGCTTCCAGCCGTCGCCTTGGCCCTGCTCCTGGCCGTCCCGCTTTTCCCCCCGTCGCTTCAGGCATCGACCACCGGGCAGTTCAAGGGGGGCGCCCCCTCGGTCGAGCTGGAGCTCGCCGCGCCGGACCACTCCGTCTCGGCGACGTTCACGGTGGAGTATCCGGGCATCGCCTGGCACGGCACTCTCAACGTGTCCACCGTGGCCGGGCAGGCCCCTCTTGCGCCCTCCCTGGACGCCTGCGGCGACGGCGTGGTCGACTGGGAGTTCAACGCCTCCTACGGGGCCTTCGGCCGGCAGTCCCTTTTCACGGACGGCAGGGCCAACCTCACCCTGCCGGTCTTGGGCGACGCCGGCACCCGCCGGCAGGTGGTGCTCCCGGTGGACGCCGACATCACCTCCGCGACGCTCCTTCTGAACGGCACCCCGACCGAGCCCGTACGCGCCGCCGCCTCCTGGCGCAACAACGTGGTCGCGGCCGGGGGGACGCTCACCCAGGTTCTCCCGGACATCGCGGCCTTCGCCACGGGCATCAACGCCTCGGTCTGCATATTCAACGGCACGAAGACCGTCGTCGACCAGGAGCAGGACGACGAGAGCGCAGACGAGTACTGCGGCTGGGCCGGCGCCCGCCGGTCCCTGTCCCAGACCTTCACGGTCGCCCTCGACGGCGAGATCGTCGAGATGCAGCTCTGGATCAACCGGATAGTCGGCAACCCGGGCAGCCTCTCCGGCGAGATACGCGCCGTGGACCAGAACGGCACCCCGACCGCGACCCGCCTCTCCTCCTCGTTTTTCGCCCCCCAGTCATCGTTCTCCGTGGGCGCCTGGAACCCGCTCTCCTTCCAGAACGTCCCGGTGGAGGCCGGGAGGACCTACGCGCTCGCGATATACGCCTCGAGCCAGGGCACGACCTCAGAGAACTCCTACCGGTTCGGCGCCAACACCTCGGACAACCTCTCGGGCGGCTCGGCCTGGTCCTACCCCAACGGCAACGCCGGGGGGACGCCCACCCTGCTCGACGGGACCGATCTTGCCTTCCGGGCGCTCGTCCGGACCAGCCTCACGCCGCCCGACTTCCTGGCGCTCTCGGTGAACGGCACGGCCGTCTCGGGCCCGGACGGCTCGGGCCGCTACTGGAGCAACTTCTCGGTGCCGGTGTACGACAACGGGAACTGGTCCGTGGACCTGCGAAACGACAACCCGTTCGACGTGTCGTACCTGAACTGGTCGGCGGAGACCTGGCACCAGAACCACGTCGACTCGGCCTCCGCCCTCGTGGCCGGCGCCCTCGCCTGGAGCAGCGGGGGGAAGGTCTTCGGCCCGGTCAGCGCGCCGCTCGACCCGGGCGCCTTCCGGCGGGCGCTGGCCGCCCTCGTGGATGTCTACCCGGACCGCTTCGGCGTCCGCACCGGCGAGCTGGACTTGGACCTTTTGGCGGTCGGCCGGGGCGTGCTCGAGGTCGTGTCGTTCAACATAACCTACGACCTCACGCTGCGCGTGCCCGACTTCCGCTACCCGCTACGGGACTTCCTTGCCGGGAGGCCCGCCGGGACGGTCGAGGTGCCGGTGAAGGTGACCGCCGCCTCGGCGGGGCGGGTGCTCCTTTCGCACCTGCAGGTGGTGGTGGACCAGCCGCCCCGGGTCACCGGGGCGGTGCCGTCCAACCTGCGGATTCCGGAGGACGGGCTGGACCTGGAGCTTGCGAACCTGTCCGCCTGGTTCGAGGACGACCTGGACAGCTCGCTGGTGTTTTCGCTCGTGAACAACTCGGACGCGTCGAAGGTGGTGGTGGGCTTCAACGGCACTTTCCTGACAGCGAGGGCCATCGCGGAGAACTGGACGGGGAGCGTCTCCGTCGAGATAGGCGCCACGGACGCCCGGGGCCAGCATGCCCGCGCCGGCCCGTTCGACGTAACGGTGTTCCCGGTGAACGACGCCCCCGAGATACTCTCGATGCCCCCGGCCAGGGCGCGCCAGGGGCGCGAGCTGCGCTACCAGCTCGAGGCGGCGGACGCCGAGAACGACACCCTCTCCTTCGGGCTGGAGGAGGGGCCCGCGGGCATGGCGGTGGGCCCGTCCGGGCTCCTGGCGTGGGTGCCCTCGGCCGACCAGCTGGGCGCCCAGCGGGTCGCGGTCTTCGTTTCGGACGGCCTGCTTGGGACCCTCCAGGAGTTCTGCGTCACCGTCGTGAACGACAACCGGCCGCCTGCAGTGCTTGCGCCCTCCCCGATGAACGGCACGGGCCACGCCGGGAAGCCCTACCACTGCCAGTTCAGGGCCCAGGACCCGGACCCCGGCGAGAACTTCACCTTCTCGCTGGACTCGGGGCCGCCGGGGATGGTCATCGACGCCTCCACCGGCCTGGTGTCCTGGCCGTCGCCGGTAGAGGGCAACTTCAGCGTGCGGGTGCGCCTCACCGACGGGATTGATTTCGCATTCTTCTCCTACGAGCTCGGGGTAACGACGAACCGGCCCCCGGCGTTCTCGAGCCGGCCGTCGCTTGGGGCCACGGTCGGGGAGCTCTACACCTACCAGCTCGTCGGCACGGACCCGGACGAGGGTACCGTCGTGACGATGGCGCTGGTATCGGGCCCGGAGGGGATGAACCTGGAGCCGGGCGGGCAGCTGATGTGGACCCCCAGGAAGGAGCAGAGGGGGGTGCACCCGGTAGTGGTCTCCGTGTCGGACGGCATAGACACGGTCACCCAGTCCTTCAACGTCACGGTCCGCGAGCCGATGACCGGTGGCGGCTCGGACCTGACGGGCGCGTTTGTCGGGCTGGTGGTCGTTCTGGCAGCGTGCGCCCTCGTCGGCGGGCTCGTCGTCACGAGGCGCCGGAGAAGGAAACCGGCGGGGCCGGACAATCCGTAGGCCGGCCTTCCCGGCCCCGCGGCGTTCGACCGGCCGCTCAGTACAGCGGCCGAGGCGAATATCGCAAGCAGCAGCCAGTAGATCACGACCCCGACGAAGAAACCGAGGATTATCCAGTAGTTGCCGGTCACGACAGCCAGCCAGACCCCCAAGAGAATCAGCGGGATGCCCACGAGCGCCAGCAGGAAGAACACGATGCCCATGCCGAAGGAGCCGGCCATCGGGGACCACCTTTGCCGTCAATCGGCGGGCGGATATCTAAAGGTAGCGAGG
>Ga0194125_10000897_pt1 | contig 50915 bp, 45 predicted proteins | sample TA2KigC250mmetaG_FD_148626 | JGI IMG/M metagenome (GOLD analysis project Ga0194125, IMG submission 148626) | Freshwater microbial communities from Lake Tanganyika, Tanzania - TA2015034 Kigoma Deep Cast 250m | ecosystem: Environmental > Aquatic > Freshwater > Lake | place: Tanzania: Lake...
GAACCTTGGTACTCAATGGCGGTTGGGATTTGTACTGGCAGAAACATCAGGTTTTGCCTCTGGCTATTCCAATCACTACATGACTATCCCATCGCTTTGGCGCGCTAACGAATTATTTAACTGGCCGTGTCGATCCCCGGATGTCAGAACCCATCCAGGTGAGCATGCCAGAATGCAGTTGTTTCATCAGCACAATACCCGGAGGATGAAATGAAGAAACACCTTGTTATTTTAGTGATAGCGATGAATTTGATTACTGCTTGTTCTTTGATCTCTAGTCGAGATAAAACAAGCGAAGCAGAGACACCTTTGCCTCCAAGTGTGACTTCTCCACCCTTGACCGAAACCCAAACCCCATCGCCTACCGAAACCCAAACGGCTTTACCACCCAGCCTGACGCCGACGGAGATTTCGTACCCGGGAATGGTCTATATCCCCGCCGGGCCGTTCCAAATGGGGGGCGATGCCGACACCGCCCTGGCGGAATGCGAGCAGCTGTATATCGGCGGCGATTGCCAGCGGGATTGGTATACGGACGAAGGACGGGTGCATACCGTGACGCTGGCTGAATATTACATAGACCAGTACGAGGTCACCAACGCCCGCTATGCCGAATGCGTGGCGGCGGGAGCGTGCGAACCGCCGTCCGAGACGGGCTCCTACACCAGCAGCAGTTACTATGGGGATTCGCAATATGACGATTACCCGGTGATCTACGTGAGTTGGAATGATGCCAACACGTATTGCGCATGGCGCGGAGCGCGGCTGCCGACGGAGGCGGAGTGGGAGAAGGCGGCCCGGGGTGGGTTGGAGGGAAAGAACTATCCCTGGGGCGACGACTTCGATGGCAAACGGGCCAACTTCTGTGAGAGCAATTGTGAGTTCGATTGGGCAAACAACGCTTACGACGATGGTTACAAAGACACTGCGCCGGTTGGCAGCTACGAGCCGAACGGGTATGACCTGTACGACATGGCTGGCAATGTCTGGGAATGGGTGAGCAGTTTGTACCGAGACTATCCGTATCAGCCAGGGGATGGCCGCGAAGATCTGACAGCCGATGGTGGTCGAGCGCTGCGGGGCGGCTCCTGGGACAGCAATGGTAACTCCCTGCGGGTTGCCTCTCGTAACAGGAACGATCCCTCCGATGCGTACCTCCTCATCGGTTTTCGCTGCGCCCTCTCACCCTGACTCTGAAATGCTGTACTCTGGAGTACTGGGATTCTGAATCGGGGGGGATGCAAGGGGGGGCAGTGCCCCCCCTTGCCGGCTTAAGCGCGCCAATTTTTGGCGCCCTTCTTGCATCTCATCGGTTATGGGCAAACGCTATTTCCATATCTACGAACAAATCCATCAGCCTCTCAATTTGTGGGTAGCCTATCAGCGTGCCCGGCGCGGCAAGCGTTACCAGCCGGCCGTGGCCGCCTTCGAGTACGAGCGCGAGCAAAATCTGTTGGCCCTGGAAAGCGAACTGAGAGAGCAAACCTATCAGCCTGGGAGTTACCACAACTTCTACATCCACGAACCCAAACGCCGCCTGATCAGCGCCGCGCCTTTCCGCGACCGGGTCGTGCATCATGCCCTGGGTAATCTCATCGAGCCGCTTTTTGATTTGGGCTAATGTATACATGAACCCATTCGATCATTTCGCGAAGCGTCAGTTGGGATGTCGGGCGTATTTGCGCTATTCGGAAGGATTTCCATTCTTAGGTTTTATCATTTACCCGGAGCATCGTCGCTTGAAGCGCCGCAAGGGGGTTTTCTATCAGCGCAAACTACATTCTCTTGTGAAGGATTACTGTGAAAGGAATATTTCTTTCGAGGATGTTACCGCCAGTGTGCAAGGTTGGGTGAATCATGTTCGCTATGCCGATACCTGGGGATTGCGAAAAGCGATCTTACGCACCTGCAACTTGTAACTTGCAACCTTCAACTTCCAACTTGTAACCTTCCCCCCCCTCCGGTACAATGGAGAAAAATACCAACCAGTGACAGTCACTTCCAAAGTGGCTGTCACCTCCAAGTGAGGTGATCCATGGAAAAGAAAGTTATCGTCGCCAAAGACGCCCCCAAAGCCATCGGCCCCTACTCGGCGGGCATGCGCGCAGGGGATTTCCTCTTCACCGCCGGACAGTTGGGCATTGACCCCCTGACCGGGGATTTCGTCTCCGATGAAGTCATCGGGCAGACTCGCCAGGCGCTGAAAAACCTGAAGGCCATTTTGGAAGCCGGCGGCAGCGGGCTGGAGAACGTGATCAAGACGACCGTCTTTCTGCGCGATATGAACGACTTCGCTGCCATGAACGCCGTCTACGCTGAGTTCTTCAGCGCCGATTTCCCCGCTCGCTCGGCGGTGCAGGTCGCCCGACTGCCCAAGGACGCGGCTGTGGAGATCGAGGCGGTTGCGGTGATCGTCGAACGGCGAAGGTAGGGGGAGCGATTTGTCTATTCCTAAAGTATCTATCGTTGTGCCGTGTTACAATGAGCAGGATACGATCCACCTGTTGTTGGAATCTCTCCTGGAGCAGAGCTTCCCCCAGCAGATGTTGGAAGTGGTCATTGCGGATGGCATGTCCACGGATCGAACCCGCGAGCAGATCGCCGCTTTTCAAGGCGCTCATCCGCAATTGAACATTCGCATTGTGGAAAACGCCAGGCGGACGATCCCTTCTGCCCTGAACCAGGCCATCGCGGCCTCGCAGGGAGAAATCATCATCCGTCTGGATGCTCATTCCATCCCCAGGCCTGATTATGTCGCCCGGAGCGTCGCAGCCCTCGAGGCTGGATTGGGCGATAACGTGGGCGGCGTATGGGAGATTCGCCCGGGTGTGTCGGGGCGAATCGCGCGAGCCATCGCTGCTGCCGCGGCTCATCCCCTTGGGGTGGGCGATGCTCGCTACCGGGTGGGCGGCGAGGCCGAGGCGGTCGCGGTGGATACAGTGCCCTTCGGCGCCTTCCGCCGGACGTTGGTCGAGCGAATTGGTGGCTTCGATGAAAGCCTGTTGACCAACGAAGATTACGAGTTCAATGTGCGGGCGCGCCAGGCCGGCGCCACGGTCTGGTTGGATCCGCAAATTCAGTCGGTCTATTATGCCCGCCCAACGCTGGCGGCGCTTGCTCGTCAGTATTGGCGTTATGGCTATTGGAAGCTGCGCATGTTGTTGAGATATCCTCAGACCTTTCGTTGGCGTCAGCTCTCCGGCGCATTCGTGCTGAGTTGGTTGGCGTTGGGATTGTTCTCGATCTGGTTTGTGGTTGCGCGTTGGTTGTTATTGGCCGAGGCGGTCGTGTACCTATCGGCTCTGGGCGTTGCCGGGATTCGATCATCCGCCAAAGAGCGCGACTTCAGCCTGTTGTTTGGAGTACCCCTGGCGATCGCTGTGATGCATTTTTCCTGGGGAACGGCTTTTTTGTGGAGTCTGGTAAAATACTTGATCCTTCGGAAGTAATATTTGGGTCATTTGGAAAAGCCGTTATTCGTACACGGATTTCACAGAATCTCACGGAAAATATATGGTAAAACATCAATCAATCCCCACCCTCTGGCGTTTGGGCTTGAGAGAACGCCGCACGCTCTTGTTGCTCGGCGATCTGTTCATCGGCGTAGTCGCTTTAGTCGTGGCGTTGATCATCTGGGGGCTGAGCGAGGAATGGTTGGGGTTGTCGGTGGCGTTCATCCAGGAGCGCGTGGTTTTCTGGTTTTATTTCCTCCCATTGATTTGGTTGCTGTTGCTTGTCGAGTTGTATGATGTCCACCGGGCTGCCCATCGCCCTCAGGTCATCAAAAGCATCCTGACTGCAACCATCATCGGGTTCGTGCTGTATCTGTTCGTCTATTTTGCATCCGACAACCCCTTGCCTCGGAGGGGGGTGGCGGCCTTTCTGGGAGCTGCATCCCTGTTGACGTTGGGCTGGCGTTTGCTGTATATCCGCATTTTCAATGCGCCCGAATTCATGCGCCGGGTGCTGGTGGTCGGGGCGGGGCGGGCGGGGAGGACGATTCTCGAGGTCATCAACCGCCTGGAACCCAAACCCTTCGAGCTGGTCGGTTTGATTGATGACGACCCCGGGCTGCTCGATTCCGAGATCGAAGGTCATCGCGTCGTTGCCAACAGCCAGCGTCTGTTGGAGATCATCGAGAGCCAGGCTATCACCGACATCATCGTGGCCATCTCCGGCGCGATGATGGGCAGCACATTCCAGACTATCCTGGATGCCCAGGAACGCGGCGTGGAGATCACCCGCATGCCGGTGGCTTATGAAGAATTAGCCAACCGCGTCCCGATCAATATTCTCGAAGCCGATTGGATTCTGCGTTCCTTCGTGGACGAATTTCGCATCGGGGGATTCTACGAAGTGGTCAAACGTTTCATTGATATTCTCGGCGGGCTGGTGGGCGTCTTGTTCGTCGGCCTGATCTTGCCTTTCGTTGGCCTGGCGATCCTGCTCGATAATGGCTGGCCGATCTTCTACGGTCAGGAGCGCCTGGGAAAGGGGGGCCAGATATACCAGATCATCAAGTTTCGCACCATGCGCCGCGACGCAGAGGCCGATGGTCAGGCTCAACTGGCGACCGAAGATGATGCGCGCGTGACGCGCCTGGGGCGTATTTTGCGCCGGACCCATCTGGATGAGTTCCCTCAATTCATCAATGTGCTGCGCGGCGATATGAGCCTGGTAGGCCCGCGCGCCGAACGCCCGCAACTTGTGGATCATTTCCAGCGCCGGATACCGTTCTATCGCGCTCGTCTGTTGGTCAAGCCCGGCATCACCGGCTGGGCGCAGATCAACTATGGTTACGCCTCCGACCTGACCGAAACGATGATGAAACTCGAATATGATCTCTACTATATCAAGCATCGCAACCTCATCATGGATTTCTTGATTTTGCTGCGGTCGCCGGCAACCATGTTAGGGAAGGGACAATAAATGACCTCGAGTTTAGTGACAGGCGGGGCCGGTTTCATCGGCTCCCACATCGTTCAGCGACTGGTGGAACGCGGCGACCGCGTCAGGGTGCTGGATAACTTTTCGACCGGCAAATGGGAAAACCTGGCCTCCATGAAGGACGACATCGAGGTTATCGAGGGCGATTTGCGAGACGCTCGACGAGTGGCTCAGGCCGTCCAGGATATTGATCTGGTCTTTCACCAGGCCGCTCTGGTCTCGGTGCCGCTTTCGATGGAAGACCCTCAAACCTGTTTCGATGTCAACGTTCAGGGCACGTTGAATGTGTTGGAAGCCGCAGCCAAAGCCGGGGCCGAACGGGTCGTGCTGGCCTCCAGTTGCGCGGTGTATGGAGATTCGGCGGATTATCCGCTCGAAGAAACCGGTCAGACCATGTCGTTATCTCCGTACGCGGCCTCGAAGCGCATCAAAGAAATCTATGCCGATCTCTTCACCCGCACTACGCAGATGGGCGTGACTGCGCTGCGCTATTTCAATATCTACGGCCCGCGCCAGTCCCCGGACTCGGATTACGCCGCAGCCATCCCCATCTTTATCCGGCTGCTCTTGAAAGGCGAAGTGGTCACGATCTACGGGGATGGCTTGCAGAGCCGGGATTTCGTCTTCGTGGATGATGTCGTGCGCGCCAACTTCATGGCGTCCGAGTCCCCTGAGGCGGTGGGGCGGGTTTTCAACGTCTGCACGGGGGGCGAGATCACCATCCTGGATTTGGTGGAAACGTTGCGAAAAATCTTACCGGGCGCGCCCGAGGCGATATTCGCTCCGCCGCGTCCCGGCGACATCTTTCGTTCGTTAGGGGATCCTACGCTTGCAGGCCAGCGCCTGGGTTTCGAAGCCCAGACAGGTCTGTTAGATGGCTTGAAGCTGACAGTAGACTGGATGCGCAAGTGACTCGGAAACTCCTACCCTGGCTGCGCCAGTTGTTTGCCTACGCCCCGCTGAGAAACCGCGTCTTCCTGACAGGCGATGTATTGTTGATCGTCATCTCTGTTTTGGGAAGCTTTGCGCTGCGCTTCGAGTTGGGGCCGCTATTCGAATACTATTTGCCGCAGGCCTTGCGCATGGCTTTGCTGGCGATTTTCATCAAACCGATGGTTTATTGGGTGTTTGGCCTCTACCGGCGTTTGTGGGCTTACGCCAGCACCCGTGAACTGACGCTGATCATATCATCGGTCTCCACAGCCTCGATTCTCCTCTCCGTAGCGGTGATCGTCATGACCTATATCCAGGCCCGCTCGCCGGAGTACATTGGCTTTCCGCGCGCCACGCTGGTGATAGATTGGTTGCTCTCGTTGATTACGGCCGGGGGGCTACGCTTCACCTCTCGCCTGATCGCCGACAGCCGTTCCTCAGCATCGAACGGGGATAAGAAATCGGCGGCTTCTCGGCGCACCCTGATCGTTGGCGCGGGGGACGCGGGCGCATTAGTCGTGCGCGAAATCCAAAAGAACCCCCAGCTTCACCTGACCCCGATTTGTTTCTTGGACGATGACAAGACCAAACTGAAAAGCCAGATCCATAGCGTGCCAGTTATTGGCCTGTTAGAGGATTTGTCGAAGGTGATCAAATCTCGCCGCATCCAGGAGGTGATCATCGCCATCCCGACAGCGCCTGGGGAGGTCGTTCGCCAGGTGGCCGATGCCTGTCGGCAAGAAAGAGTCCATTTCCGCACCATGCCGGGAATATATGAGTTGATCGGGGGCAGAGTCAGCGTCAGCCGCCTGCGACAGGTCAACATAGACGACTTGCTGCGGCGCGCTTCCGCAATCACCGATGACCGTCGCATTGGCACGGTCATCGCCGGACGAAGGATTTTAGTTACAGGCGCAGGCGGCTCGATTGGCGCTGAACTGTGCAGGCAAATCGCGCGCTGGGGGCCTTCGGCGTTGATCCTGCTCGGGCATGGGGAGAACAGCATTTACAGAGCCTACCTCGATCTCAACGCCGATCACTCCGATCTGCCTATTCACCCGGTGGTCGCCGATATCCGTGACCTGGATCGGCTTGCTGCTGTTTTCGATGAACTGCGCCCCGAAGTCGTTTACCATGCCGCAGCGCATAAACATGTGCCACTCATGGAAGTCAATGTCGAAGAGGCCATCACCAACAACGTGCTGGGCACCCGTAACCTGGTAGAAACGGCCCTCGCCTATGGCATCGAGCGCCTGGTGATGATTTCATCGGATAAAGCCATTCGCCCGACTAGCGTGATGGGCGCAACCAAGCGCCTGGCCGAACTGATTGTATTGGATGTGGCGCATGCTTCCGAACTGGCCTATTCGGCGGTGCGCTTTGGCAATGTCTTGGGCAGCCGGGGGAGCGTTGTGCCGCGCTTCCAGCACCAAATCGCTGCTGGCGGTCCGGTGACTGTCACCCACCCCGAGATGGAAAGATTCTTCATGACCATCCCCGAGGCCGTCCACCTGGTTTTGCACGCCGGCGCCATCGGGACGGGCGGCGAGGTCTTCGTGCTCAAAATGGGCGAACAGATCAAGATCCTCGATCTGGCCGAGGACCTGATCCGGTTATCCGGCCTGGAACCGGGGAAAGATATCGAGATCGTCTTCACCGGCGTGCGCCCCGGCGAGAAACTCAGCGAAGAACTCTGGGATCAATGGGCCGCCTTCGAACCAACCGACCATCCCGAAATCCTGCGGTTATCGGACGAGGATATCCTTGGCGGGGAGTCTCTGCATAATGCCGTGGACGAATTGATCCTTCTGGCGCGTGAAGGCGAAGCCTCGACCATCCTCAAGTGTCTGGATGCGCTCATCCCCGGCGCCTCGGTGCGCGAAACCCCGCCGCCTGATTTGACTTCGCTGATCTGATGTGAATGAGGAACGCGGTTGCTCGAAGCAACCGTGTTCCTGACCAAGAAAATGCCTTTATTAACGCCCGAAGACTGGGATTGCTTTCTACGCCAATACCCTGACGCCCATTTCTTGCAGACATCCGCCTGGGCTGAATTGAAGGCGATTTTCGGCTGGGAGTCTGCCCGCGTCGCCGACGGCGAGAATGGCGCGCAAGTGCTCTTCCGGCGTTTACCCATGGGCGTCAGCCTGGCGTACATTCCAAAAGGGCCTCTGGGCGCGATTGTGGGGTGGGAAGGATTCTGGCCCGAGGTGGATGAATTGTGCCGCCAGCGTCGGGCTGTGTTCGTGAAGGTGGAACCCGACCTCGAACAGGGTGAAGCGGACTCGTTCTGGGCTGGCGCGCCGCCCCCGGGCTTCCGCCTCAGCCCCCAGGCTATCCAGCCCCTGCGCACCCTGACGATTGATCTGCGCCCGGACGAAGAGGCTATCCTTGCCCGCATGAAGCAAAAAACGCGTTACAACATCCATCTGGCTGCCAGGAAAGGGGTAGTCGTGCATCCCTCGAGCGATATAGATACCTTCTACAAGTTGATCAATATCACCGGCGAGCGCTCAGAATTCGGAGTCCACAGCCTGGGATACTATCGCCGCGCTTATGAAATCTTCCACCCACGCGGCCAGTGCGAATTGCTGCAAGCTGAATACCAGGGGGAACCTCTGGCGGCTTTGATGGTGTTTACCAACGGTCAGCGGGCCTGGTATCTATATGGGGCTTCCTCGGAGCAAGAGCGAAACCGTATGCCCACATATCTGCTCCAATGGGAGGCCATGCGATGGGCCAGGCAACGCGGTTGCGCCTTGTACGATCTGTGGGGCGTGCCGGATTGTGAGGAAGCCGAATTAGAAGAGCAATTCACTGGACGCAACGACGGCCTGTGGGGAGTTTACCGCTTCAAGCGCGGCTTCGGCGGGGAGCTGCGCCGCGCTGCCGGCCCCTGGGATCGAGTCTACAATCCCCTCTTGTATGCCTTGTATCGTTGGTGGCTGAGTCGCTAGAAACCCGGTTTCTCAAAGAAACCGGGTTTCTTAATTTAACCGAATGAGGCGCTGAGTGATCAAGCTATCTGCACCCTCCACCCGTGGGGCGCCTTTCAACTCCAATATGATAGGTGAGACAACTACTAGCTTGAGTAGTTTCAGAGGCAGAACGATTAAGGTATAATGATTTAGAGAGCGACGTGAACCCAGCATGTCCTCTAATCGAGTGATCCACGAAGAAAACGAAGGTCACTATGGATTTCTTCGTATTCTTGGTGTCCTTCGTGGAGATATTAAGGAGGTCGCCATGAATTCAATCGAATTGCTTCGCCGCTACCCTTTCTTCGCTGGCTTTTCAACCGAGCAGCTAGATATCCTGGCTAAGACAAGTGAAGAGCTATCTGTTGATGCAGAGCATTACTTCTTTAAAGAGGGGGATGAGCTAGATAGCTTCTATCTGGTGTTGGCTGGAAATATCGCCATCACTGTGAATGTGACCGACAGAGAGTCGGAGCAAAGTCTCGTTCGGCAGCTCACCAATAATCTGGTGATGAGAGATATTACCGTCAGCACTGTGGGGCCTGGAAACACATTTGGCTGGTCGGCGTTAATCCCGCCTAATGTCTCTACTGCGAATGCGAAAGCCAGCGCCGCTAGTCGCGTCCTAAAGTTCGACCGCGCCAGGTTGCAACCAGCCATAGACAAAGATTGTTGCTTCGGGCATCTATTGACGCTCAAGGCTGCCCAAGTCGTTCGCAAGCGATTGCGCGATATGCGCATCGAAACCCTGGCCGAACATATCTGAATCGTTTGGTTGAGTTACATAACGGTCGAACCGCCCGGTGATGAAACGCCGGCCTGCTGAACAACGACCCATTAATGGTATCTTCTCAATAACTTGGGGGAAGATGGGGGGTGTGCGGGCGGCGAAGCCGCCCGCACACCCCCCGCCCCCCTTATTATTGAGATGATACCATTAATGGGTCTTTTGCGCTTTGTCCAGATTGTGGCATAATAGGGGGTATCTATGCGAGCCATCAAACGTTTTTCTAATTTTATTTCTCGCTATTCGTTCTTCCAGAGCAGCTTGAGAGCCAGGGTCGCTTTTGGCGTGGCTTTACCGATTTTTTTCATCTTGATGGGCCTATCGCTGGCGCACTATTTGCAAGAGCTGCGTATACTCGAGAACCAGGCTGGCTCCTACGCAGCCCAGTTGGGGGACATATTAGCTAATAGTATTTCTCATACGATGGTAACCAAGGAGAGCGAGCACCTTTCGAGGACGATATCAGATGTCAATCGCCTGGAAAATGTCCAACAAGTTCAAATCGTTGGCATCAGCGGCAAAATATTAGCGGAGAAAGGGGTGTTCGAGCCGCCAGGAGATGTAAATCAGCAAAGCGCAGGATGTTGGGAGTGTCACCAATACCCGGCTGATGAAAGGCCTCGATCGCTAGAACTGTCATCCCCAACGCAGACTCTGCGCATCTCTACGCCGATCTCTAACCAGCCAGAATGTCTTGCTTGCCATCATGAAACCGGCGCGCACCTTGGCGTGCTCCTGATTGATATGTCGCTCGCCAGTGTCCAGAAGCATACCTTCAAAGCGCTTTACCGCGACATGGCCATCACCGTTCTGAGCACCGTGTTGATCACCATGGGGCTTTATGCCCTGATCAACCGCTTCGTGGTGAGGCGGATCGAGTCTCTCCAAAAGCCTATCGCGGCGTACACCGCGGGCGACCATTCTATTCGTATTCCTGAGTACGGCCGGTTCGATGATGAGATCTGTCAGCTTGCCGATACCTTCAACCAGATGGCCGATGAGATCGAGCGCCATATGCGCCAGCAGGAGGAGCGCAGCCGGTTGCGGCAGCGCGCGATCATTGATGAACGAGAGCGCATTGCCCGGGAGCTTCATGATGGCCTTGCCCAGGTGTTGGGTTATGTCAGCACGAAAGCCATGGCTGTGCGTCTCAATATCCAAAAATATCATCTCGAGGAGGCCGACCGGCAATTGTTTCAACTCGAAGAGGCAGCTCGCGGCCTGTCTTTGGATGTGCGCGAGGGAATCCTGGGGTTGAAGATGGCCAGTCAAGTGGATACAGATTTGGTGGCTGTGTTGCGGGAGTACGTTGATCAATTCAATCACCTGAGCAATATCCCTGCAGAATTCGATCCTCCGGCTGAATTTGCGGCTAATCTGGTCCCTGAGGAAGTGCTACACTTATTGAGGGTTGTTCAAGAGTCATTGACCAACGCACGCAAGTACGCCGATGCAACACGAATCGAAGTGTCGTTATCTCAAGAAGGTAACACCTTGTGTTTATCCGTTACAGATAATGGGCATGGCTTCGACCTCGAGCAAGTCCTAGCCAGGAAGAATGGGAATTTCGGCCTGACCACGATGAAAGAACGGACTGAAGAGATTGGGGCTAAGTTAGAGATACTATCGAAACCGGGGCATGGAACTCGTGTATCTGTGACGTTTGACCTTGAAGGTGAGAGGAGCTGATTCGATGCGGGTTATTGTAGCCGATGATCATTCGCTTTTTCGAGATGGCATCATCAGCCTGCTAGAAGCGGCTGAATATGAAGTGGTCGCGCAAGTTGGGGATGGGATGGCTGCAGTCGAAGCTGTGCGCCGTTATCGGCCAGACCTGGCTTTGCTCGATATCTCGATGCCGGAAATGAACGGCCTAGAAGCTCTCCGAAAGATCAAGAACGAATTCCCCGAAACCAGCGCGGTGATGCTGACAGTTTCGGATGCCGACGAAGATCTGTTCGAAGCCATCGAAATAGGGGCCGATGGATATTTGCTCAAGGACCTCGATGCCCGCGAATTTCTGGCGATTCTCGAGGGGATCCAGGAGGGGGAAGCGGCCGTCACCCGCAAGACGGCTGCGCGTATCATGAATCGCGTCAAAGTGTTGGCTCAAAAGAATGGCGCAGAAAAGGAAATCCTTTCTCCTCGCGAGGTGGAAGTAATGACATTGTTAGGGGAGGGTCTGGCTAATCGCGTCATCGCCGATCGGCTCTATGTCAGCGAAAACACAGTCAAGTACCATGTGCGTAACATCTTGCAGAAATTGGGGGCGCAGAACCGCACCGAGGCGGTGGCGTATGCGATGCGTATGGGGCTAATCAAACCGCTGGAAGAATAAACGAGTGTTTTTTCGCCCACGCCTGGATAGGAAGCGCTACCGCCCGAACGAGTGGTTTTAATGCGGTTACTGCCTATCCGAATTGTCATAGATAATTACCCAAGGGGGGGGTGTAAACACTTCTCATGATTTGTTAATATTTACACTAATCATTTGTCTCCCCCAACCAGTCGAGGGATGACCCCGGATCGGTTGGGTTTGCGTGGAGGATCAAAGCATGCGCCAGCAAGTGGTGATCTTATCTGACCACTCACTTTTTGCCCAAGGGGTTGCCAGTCGTTTTAAGCAATTCCCTGAGCGCGTGCATCTGCATTTTGTCAATCCTCGTGATGACGATAGTTTCGATCGTATCGCAGCTATTCGACCAGCGGCGGTGATCTTGAGTTCGAGTGAAGCGGATACGCGAGAGAAGTGTTTGTTGTGTGATCTCGTTTCGGCTTTTCCATCTATCAGGATCATCCGACTGGCGGTGGATCAGGACCCTGTGCAGGTAATCACCAGCCAGCAAAGCCGCCTGAAGGAAGTGCGTGATTTGCTTGATCTCCTCGATGAGGGGAGAGAGTAATCGTTCGATACGTGATAGTCGTGATAAAACTGATAAGGAGGTGGTGCCCGGAAAAGAGATGACTTTCAATTGGCCTCGAAGGCCGAACAAAGAGAATGGTGCGAAATTCACATCGCACAACCATATATTTTAGAGGAGAATAGTCAATGAAAAAACAAACGATCTTTATGCTGGGCTTAGTGCTGGCTCTCGCTATCTTATTGGTGGGCGCTTCCAGCGTGTTTGCCCAGGAAGATGGCTGCACGGAGTGTCATAATAGCTCCGGAACGATCTCTGCCAAAGGTGCGGGCTGGCAAGCCTCCGGTCATGGCAGCGGCGAAGCCTATATCGAAGAATACGGCCGCAACAGTTGCGCGTTCTGCCACTCCGGCAATGCCTTCAGCGCAGCCGTCGCAGCCGGACAAAACTTCAGCCAGCTCGAGGTTGGCGCTCCGGAGCCAGCCCGTCAGGATTGCTACACCTGCCACCAGATCCACGAAACCTACACTGGCGCAGATTGGGCTTTGGAGACCTCTGATCCTGTGGTCATGGTCACCAGTGGCGCGACCTTCGATGGCGGCTCCGGCAACCTGTGCGCGAACTGCCACCAGGCCCGCCGTTATTTGGCTAACTTTGCTGCTAAAGACGCTTCTGGCAACGTGATCGCCGATCAATATACTACCGGTCGCCGCTTCAACACTCACTACAGCGTTCAGGCTGATGTGCTGGTAGGCGCTGGCGACTTTGGCGTGGTAGGCGAGCCTGGAGCGCACTACGCCATGGTGCAGGATACCTGCGTTGGCTGTCACATGAGCGGCGAAACCGCCAATCACTCAAACGATCCGCAATTGACGACCTGTCAGGCCTGCCATGCTGACGCCGAAAGCTTCGACGTCAATGGCTACCTGACCGCCTTCGAAGAAAAATACGCGGAACTCGAGGCAGCTTTGGTTGACAAAGGCATGCTCACAGTCAATGAAGATGGTACGACAAGCGGCGTTGAAGGCACCTACGCTACAGGTCCCGCTCAGGCGCTCTTCTTCTACAACCTGGTTCATGAGGATGGCAGCGAAGGCATCCACAACCCAGCCTACTTCACAGCTTTGCTCGAGAATGCTCTGGCCGCGCTGGGCGAGTAATCTACTTCGTACACAAGTTAGTTAGCCGGCAATAAAAAAACTGGGACTGTTGTTGTATCAGCAGTCCCAGTTTTATTGCTCCACCTTTCTTTTGTTGAGTTCTCCGGCTAGTTGTCCGGCGCCCCGGCGGCGATCCAATCCAGGATGAGTTGGATCTCAGCATTGGTCATCTTACCCGCTGGGGGCATGATGTTTCCGTATGTCTGTTCTCCGGTGATTTTTTGAGCCAGGATGGAGTTTCTTACATCGTTTGGAATCACTGTGGGGGCATTATCTCCCGTGGTCATCACGGCATCGTAGCTGGCGGCGTCCCAGCCACCCATAGAGCCATGGCAGGGGACGCACTTGGCTTCGAAGATGGGCAGTACATCCTCAGCGAAAGATGAGAATCCCGGGGTGGGCTGTGGCTGCGCGCTCGCTGCGGAGATTTCGAGACTCAGGATGTAATCCGTCAAATCCAGAATCGTATCCTCGCTGAGCAGGTCACCCCAGCGGATCATGGGGGTGGCCTCGTGCCCCTGGGTGATGGTCTCGAAGATATCCTGGGCGGTGTTATTCGCTCGGAAATCTGGATCTCGGAGTGAAGGCCCGATCAGGCCCAACCCGTCGTAGCCGTGGCATTGGGTGCAGAGTTGGGCGTAGATTTCATCCGCCGAAAGCTTCACAGCGCGGGTATCCACTGCCGGAGGTAGTTCCACCGGGGGATTTGCCTCCCAGGATCGGATGAACGCCACCAGGGTCTTGACCTGATCGTCGTCCAGGGGGCCGCCAAAAGCGCTGCCGAAAGGCGACATCCCAAAATTAGGTTGACCTTGAGAGATGATTTGGAATAAGGTATCGTCATCGCGGGTCTTCAGGTATTCAGCGGAGCTGATCGGCGCGATCACGTCGTCTGGACGGGCCGGGTTGGTCCCCCCTTCGCCAAAGTCGCCATGGCAGATGGCGCAGTTTTGGGCGAACAATTCCTGGCCGACCTCAAGCGGCGCGCCCTGAGCTGCTTCCAGGGTGTAGCTAACCAGGGCATCGAGTTGCTCGGAGGTCAACACATCGCCCCAAACGGGCATGGTCTCGTGAGCGCCGCCGCTGGCGATCTTTTCGCGCGCCTGATCTACATTTTCGATCTTGGGGATGCGGTCGCCATGGCAACTGCTACAGAATTGGCCGAAGAGGACATCCCCTCCTTCCGCGGAGGCCGGATCGCTGATGTATTGGGCTAGCACATCGAGTTGATGGGCGTCGAGCGTCTCCCGCCAGGGCGGCATTTCCAGGTGCAGTCCACCCTGGCTGATCAAATCCCTCAGCTCCTCTTCTCCTCCTGAATAGCTGACAGAACGCCCATGGCACTGTGCGCAATTCGTGGCGAAGAGACGTTGCCCATCAGGCGCGACCAGGAAGTTGAGCAGAGCGGTTCTTTTTTGAGGAGTGATCACTTCATCCCACTTGGGGATTTGGCTCTCGGCGTGGGGAGGATAATCCCTGCCTTCATCCAGGGCTGCCTTCAATTCGATGGGGTCGCTGGCGACCAGCTCCGAGGACACATGGCAGGCGCTGCAAAATTCCTGGAACAACGCGTTGCCCCCCGGCGACAGGATGAATCCCGCCAGGGCGTCAATCTCGTCGCTGGTCAAATCGCCGCTCCACGCCGGCATGCCCTCATGCGTGCCCTGGGCGATCACATCGTGCAGGTTCGTCCCCTCGGGGATAGAGATCGTTCCACCGTGGCAGGCAGCGCAATTTTCAGTATAGAGCGCCGCCACCGGGTCGCCCTGTCCGGCTTCGGACGGCGGGGGCGTCTCGCGGACCGATTGCACGCTCAGGAAGAGAATCCCCGCGACGGAGCCAATCACCAACGCAGTAATCCAGGGTCTGTCCAGGAAGTGCCTCCTCGGGCTGCGATCCAAAAAGGGCAGCAGAAAGAGTAGGAGGATGGCTACGGTAGGGATGAGCACGACGGCGACGACTTCCAATTCACCAGGGAAATATTTCAGAAGTTGGAACAAGAACAGGAAGTACCATTCTGGTTTGGGGGTGTAGGAGGTATCCGAGGGGTTGGCGCGCTCTTCGAGCGGCGCGCCGATGAAGTAGGCTAAGGCGACCAGTCCCAGGAACACGAGCAGGGAAACGACCGCGTCTTTGAAGAGGATATCTGGATAGAAAGGAACGCCCTTTTCCTTATCCTTTTTATATTGTTCCAGGTAGGCTTTCTGATCTTTCTCGTTCATGCTTTTTCCTCCCGGCCTGGCGTTGCGCTGATTCCGATCTTGATCACCAGGTACATGTGGATGGCTAGCAGCAGGATCAACGAGGCGGGTAAAACCCAAACATGCACGCCAAAGAAGCGCGCCAGGGTGACCGCCGAGAGTTCAGCGCCCCCGCGCATCACGCGCAGGATCCAATCTCCGATCAGCGGGGCCGAGCCTGCAATGCGGGTGCCGACTGTCGAACCCCAATAGGCTTTCTGATCCCAGGGCAGCAGATATCCGGTAAAGCCAAACCCAACTACAACCAGGAGCAGGAATACACCGCTGAACCAGGTCACTTCACGGGGGTATTTGTACGCACCCAGGAGAATCACGCGCAACATGTGCAGGACGGTCAACACAACCATCGCGCTGGCGCCCCAGTGGTGCAGGCCGCGGATCAACCAGCCCATCGGGATTTGCGTGGTGATGTACTGCACGCTGTCATATGCATGGTCTGGGGTGGGCGCATAATAGATGGTCAGTAGAATGCCTGTCACTGCCTGATTGATGGCGGTGAATAAGGTTGCGCTGCCCAGGGTGTAGAACCAGTTCACCTTTGGGATTTTCCGCAGGAAGATCGCCTCCCAGACGTTTCGCCAGCCGATTCGCTCATCGAGCCAGTTCGTTACTCTCGTTATCATCTTATCCTCCTCCCAAAACGAACAGTTGACCGTCTTCCTCTTTGACTGGATACTGGTCGAGGGGGCGTGGGGGCGGGCCGGAGATCACCTCGCCATTTTTCGCGAAAGCTGCATTGTGACAGGGGCAGAAGAACTGTCCTTGATCTGCGATCCAACGCACGCGGCAGCCAAGATGAGTGCAGATATTCGACAAGGCCACGAAATCGCGCCCGTTCTCGGTGAACACGTAGAACGAGAGTTCTTCCTTGTTGGTGATCCAGCCCGTCTGGCGTTCGATTTCGGTCTTGAAGAGCGTTGGCGTTCCCAGCTCGACCTTGGATACTGAACCCAATCGGATCCAATTTTGTTCTTCTTCTTTTCGAGCAGCAGGGCCGATGATATAGGCAATAGCTGGTATGCCAAAGCCGGCGCTGATGATCCCGCCGATGGCCCATGTCATAAAACCTAAAAATCCTCGCCGGTCTATCGTCCGTTTTTCGTTCATGTTTTGTATTCCTTTTCCTGACAGAGCACGACCGAAATGTGCATCAGGACAAATTCGGTCTATCTTACCATAGTGCGGCTTGTTATCGCAACTGAGGAGGGATAGCCAGCTACTACCCAGTTTGATAGGCGACATCACGAATTTGCTTGAAGTATAATCAGGTCATGCCTACCGCAGGGTTAGTGCTGATCTTTTTTTTCTATGGCCTGGCGTTTTTCAGCATGGGCCTGATCGTCGCAATCGAACGCGATCGCGGCTCCGATCCCCGGTTGCGCCATGCGCTCTATCCTTTGATCGGCTTTGGGGTGATCCACGGCGCGCATGAGTGGTACGAAATCTTCGAGAAGCTGAACCTGCTCCCCGGTCAGGATATCGCCGCTTTGGCCTGGGAGAGTCTTCGGATCGCGATTCTGGCCTATTCGTTTTTCTTCCTGACAGCTTTTGGAGCCTCCCTGCTCTCTCCCAATGAAAAAATCCGCCGCCTCAGCTACCTGGTCACGCTATTCCAGGCTGCTATATGGGGATATGGGCTTCTGACCATGGCCCGGCAATATGATATTCACGGCGATTTATGGGACGTCGCCGATGTATGGACGCGTTATGTCGTCGCGATCCCTGGCGCGCTGCTGGCATGCCTGGGTCTGATCAATCAACAGCGGGCTTTTCGTCTGGCCGGGCTGGAACAATTCAGCCGCGATAGCCTCTGGGCGGCGGTGGCTTTTGCCTGGTATGGCCTGATCGGGCAGACATTTACCCGCCTCAGCCCTCTGCCCCCCTCCACAGTCATCAATCAGGATCTGTTCCTGGAGATCTTCGGCTTTCCCGTACAATTGCTGCGCGCTTCCGCGGCGATTGCTGTGGCAGTATTCGTCACGCGCTTCCTGCGCGCTTTCGAGGTGGAAACCCAGCGCCATATTGCCGATCTGCAGGCGGCTCGCCTGCATGAGGCGCAGCGCAAGGAGGCGTTACGCGGCGAGCTGCTCAGACGGGTGGTTTCCGCGCAAGAAGCCGAGCGCCAGCGCATCGCCCGGGAGCTGCATGACGAGATGGGCCAGGCGCTCACCGCGATCGGCCTGGGGCTGCGCGGCATCTCCTCGACCATTCGCCAGGACATCGAGAAAGCCGCCGGCAATTTGCGTCAGCTCGAGGGCATGGCAGTTCGCTCCCTGGATGAGTTGCGCAGGCTGATTTCAGATTTGCGCCCATCTCATTTGGACGATCTAGGCCTGGCGGCGGCGTTGCGCTGGTATATCGGGGAATTGCAGGAACGTGTTATCATTGATTTCGATATGGATATCAACCTCTCCGATGGCGCTCCGGAGTTATCTTCTACAGCGAGTACAGCCCTTTTTCGGGTGGCTCAAGAAGCGTTGACGAATACCATAAAACATGCTATGGCAGATCATGTTTGGGTGCGCCTCCTATACGAAGGCAGTTATATCCGGCTGGAGATCGAGGATAATGGGGTGGGTTTTCGCCCGGAGCAGTCTATGAAGCCTGGACAAACCGCCTGGGGTTTATTAGGTATGGAAGAGCGCGCCTCGTTATTGGGAGGGGATTTCACCTTGAAATCAGCGCCTGGAGATGGAACGCGCGTCACGGTGCGAGTCCCATGCCATGACAGCACCGAATCGAAGGAAGAAGATGAAGATACGATTGCTGCTGGTGGATGACCACGCGGTTGTGCGTTCGGGCCTGCGGATGCTGCTCGAAGGTGAGGAGGATGTTCAGATCGTCGGCGAGGCGGGTATGGCGAGCGAGGCGATCAACCTGACCCCTGACCTGCGCCCCGATGTCATCTTGATGGATATCGGCCTGCCGGATATCTCCGGCATCGACGCGACCCGCCAGATCAAGGACCTGTGGCCGGATACCGCCATCGTGGCTTTGACGATCCATGAAGACGAGGAGTATTTCTTCAAGATGCTCGAGGCGGGCGCCAGCGGTTATGTGCCGAAGCGTGCTGCTCCCGAAGAATTGCTCACCGCCATCCGGGTGGCCGCCTCTGGAGAAGTCTATCTCTACCCGTCCCTGGCGAAGTTATTGGTCAAAGATTATCTGATGCAGGATCAAATAGATGGTGAGATTCGCGCCCTGGACGGTTTGACGGGACGACAACAAGAGGTATTGGCGCTCCTGGCGGAGGGCGTGACGAATGCCGAGATCGCCGAAAGGCTGCATATCAGCCCCAAGACAGTCGCTTCTCACAGGGAGAATATCATGCAGAAGCTCAATTTGCACTCCAGGACGGAGTTAGTCAAATACGCCCTTCGCAAGGGGTTGATTCAGTTGTAGGGGGATGCATCGGGTATTCGACCGATTGGATATATTGTGAAAATAGGAACATAACCTAGGGTGGTCACCCCCTGCTGGTCCGATACGATCATGCATTCTCCGGTTTGTGAAACTAGTCGCACAGCCGATTTACTTGCGGCCATTCTATTGCTACACTGAGCATACCATCAATCGAAACCTGTATTGAGAAAGGTAGGTGAAAGATGTCTGCAATAGTATTAGGTACTCTGTTGGTTGTGCGAATCATTCTGCCCTTGGCGTTGTGCCTGGCGGTCGGGACCATGCTGGAGCGACGGCGGTTGACAGGCTGATAGCGAGGTATTCATGGAGACAACTCAGGGGTTGCTCCTGGCGATCGGTTGGTTTCTGTTGCGCTTCGGCTTGCCGGTAGCTCTGACGGGGCTTGTCATCTGGCTCTTCAAACGTCTGGACGCGCGCTGGCAGGCCGAAGCCCAGGAATATCGAAAGCGCACCGGCGTTGAAAGCCTCGCGCCCACGGTGCGTTGCTGGTTACTCAACGACTGTCCAGAAGAACGTAAACAAAACTGCCCTGCATTTCTGAATCAGGGGACCCCCTGCTGGCAGCATTTTCGCGCTGGCGATGGATCCCTTAGAGAGAGCTGCCTCGGCTGTGGAGTATTTCGAGGGGCTCCTGTCCTGGCGTCTGGTGTTTAGAAAGGATTACGCAATGACAAAACGATTACTCTTCCGTGCGTGCATAGCAATACTGTTTGCTATCCCCTTTGGATTAGCGGCTGTCGCTGGCGTTCAGGCCAGCGACAGCCCACAGGATAGTTCTGGCGGCCCGAATTGCCAGGTATGCCATCCGGCTGTTGTCGCCGTTTGGGAGACGAGCCGTCATGGCCAGGCCATGGCCGACCCTGCTTTCAAAACAGCCTGGGAGGAGAGGGGGAAACCTCAGGAATGTCTTCCCTGCCATACAACCGGCTATGATCCCGCTTCGGGGACCTGGGCGGCGGATGGCATCGTCTGCGAGGCCTGTCACAGCCCTATCGCGAAGGATCATCCCAATACTCCTATGCCCTCGGACAGCTCGGTGAATCTGTGCGGCGACTGCCATCAGGAGACCGTCTTCGAATGGCAGGTCAGCCATCACCGCACGGCGGAACTCTCTTGCGTGGACTGTCATGGGCAACACTCGACCTCGTTGAAAGGCGAGGATGCCCAGGCTTTATGCGCCAGTTGTCACCGTGAGCGTGCATCGAATTACGCCCATTCCGCCCACAGCCTCGAAGGGCTGCAATGCGCCGATTGCCATCTCAACCCTACGGGAGGAGAGGTGGGGGAGGGGCATGCCGCTTTAGATCACAGTTTCCATGTCAAGCTGGAAACGTGCAATGAGTGCCATTCCTATGATATGCATGATCCCGTGGCTGTACACACGAATGATTTACCCCTAGAGCCAGATGCGATGGCGTCGGCGGCGAATATCGGCGTCAGTCTCGACCCAGGGCCGATCAGCCCGATCTACTACGCGCTATTATCGGCGCTGGTGGGCATGGCTTTTGGATTGCTGGTTGCTCCCTGGATCGAGCGCTGGTATCACCGGCTCGATGTACGGGATCATTCCGAAGAGCAGGGCGAGTGAGGAGGTGCCTTATGACAGAAAAGAAACAGACGGTAGGTCGGCGTGAATTTCTGAAGCTCGCCCTCGGGGGCGGCGCGGCGGTTGCCAGTTTGAAGATCGCTAAAAACGCATCTGCTTCGAAACCGGTAGGGTCCAGCCCCCACAAATGGGCGATGGTCATTGACCAGGGCAAGTGCATTGGTTGTGAGTATTGCACGAACGCCTGCCGGGCGCATAACGATATTGCCCCTGACATCTCGTGGAACCGGGTGATCGTATCCAGTGAAGTCAATGGCGAGAAGATCTATGTGGCGAGGCCGTGCATGCAGTGTGAGCATGCTCCTTGTGTGGATGTCTGTCCGGTAAAGGCCAGCTACTATCGCTCCGATGGCATCGTGATGATGGACTATGATCGGTGCATCGGATGCCGATATTGTGAGGTGGCCTGCCCCTACAATGCCCGGGCTTTCAATTGGGAGAAGTACACAGGCGATAACCCCATGGTGCCTGAATGGGGGGAGCCAGAAGTCGAACGCAGGCCGCGCGGCGTGGTCGAGAAATGTTCTTTTTGTTATCAGCGCGTAGATCGTGGTCTCGCCCTCGGGTTGACGCCCGGTTTGGATCCAGAAGCCACCCCAGCCTGCGTGGGCGCCTGTCCCGTCGGGGGGCGGGTATTCGGCGATCTTAATGATCCAGAGTCGCAGGTGAGTCAAATCTTGAAAACGCGCGTGACCCACCGTCTTAGAGAGGATCTAGGCACCGGGCCGCGGGTCTATTATATCTGCCCAGAGAACTCTGATTCCCTCGAGGCATAGCATCCATGAAGATCAAAAACCTTACTCGAAAGCTTACGAAATTCCATTACTGGTTAGCTGGTTTGACAGCCGTGATGGTCGCTGGCGTGATCGGCGGCCTGATCGTCTTTGCTAAAGGATTAGTGGTCACCAATTTGACAGATCTTGTGCCATGGGGTTTGTGGATCACGATAGATCTGTCGTCTATTGCTCTGAGCGCGGGCGCGTTTACGCTGTGCGCAGCCGTTTACTTGATCGGTTTGAGGGAATACCAACCTGTCGCCCGCACGGCGACTTTCATCGGCATCATCGGGTATAGCATGGCGATGCTGTGCCTGCTGATGGACATCGGCCGCCCCGAACGTTTCTGGCATGCCTTTGTCTTCTGGAATGTGCACTCTGTTCTGTGGGAAGTCACTATGTGCGTAGGTTTGTATTTCGCCGTGTTGACGCTGGAAACCCTGCCGATTATCGGACATTCCGAGTGGTTCGTAGGGCGTTGGCCTAGAATCGCGGGTTGGCTATCGAAAGTTCATCATTATGCGCCTTATCTGGCTATCGCCGGGCTTTTCCTCTCCATGTTGCACCAGTCATCTTTGGGCGCCACCTACGGTGTGCTCAAAGCCAGGCCGCTGTGGTACACCCCAAGCCTGTCGGTGCTGTTCATGGCTTCGGCGATAATCGGCGGTATCTCCTTGACGATCCTAGCCTCCATGATTGCGGCGAGAGTCAGTGACAAAGCCAATGTGGATGACGCTTTGCTCGAAAAGCTTGCCCATTTTATCGGTTGGGCGTTGGTGGTTTATCTCTATTTCCGCTTCTGGTACACCTTCTCGATGACCTACACTTATGAACCAGGACGCACAGAGGGGCTGCGCCTGCTCACCAAAGGCCCGTTAGCATTCAATTTCTGGTTTGGGGAGATGCTCTTCGGGGCCGTGATCCCCATGATCATCTTGCTCAAGAAGGAATGGCGCGCCCGCGCCTGGTTGCGGATGACGGCGCTGGCGCTGGTCATCGGTGGGCTGGTTGCCTACCGGTGGGATGTGAATCTCTCGGGGCAGTTGATCGTCCTGACCTATCTCCAGGATGAAATCAATGCTTTCTACACCAGTTATTCGCCCGCTTTCATCGAGATCGTTGTGGGGGCAGGCGTGATCGCTTTTGGGGTATTGGCATTTACCCTGGGTGTTCAATATATGAAGGTTGTAGATCATGCCTCAACCGAACATGCAGTAGAGGTGCATGTGGAACCTGTTTGATTTTGCTCATTGAGCGTTTGGCGATTTACTCCGAGGCGCCAGCCTTGATCCATTCGGTTACTAATGCCAATTCGTCAGCCGTGAATTGCCCGAAGTGGGCCTGATCCCCGCTTTGTTTTTGGATCAATAAGCTGCTCTCCGGATCCCCAGGGATGACAACTGCGCCATTGCTTCCGCCAGCCATGGTGGATTCGTAGGTAATGAGATTCAAGCCCTGGATGCCCCCTTCTCCATGGCAGCTTCCACAGCGCAGGACGAAGAGCGGCCCGATGACGGCTGCGTAAGTGAGGGGGCCTTCGCCTGGCAGAGCCTGTTCTTCTACAGGCGGGGGGAGCTGGCTGCTCAAGATTTCGCGCAGGCCAGGGGCGTCGAAACCGGCATACTCCCAGACATTCCCATGGCAGGCGCTGTTCGAGCAGAAGGACGTATTGCTCACCCCGCCAGGATTTTCCGTGGTGTGGCAGTTGGCGCATGTCGGATCATAAACATCCCGGTGCAGGCTGATCCAGTTGGCATTGAGATGCGATTCTGGCTCTGGGCCGCGGCTGATCTCGATATGGGCGACGAAATCGGCGTCAGTAGCGACTACTGGAATCGAGTGGCAGAGGTTACATTCCAGGCGGATGGCTTCTTGCTTTTCGTTGAGGTGTTTGCCGTCATGACATCGGAAACAGCCAGGCGAGAACTCATGGCCGATATTATTGGAATGTGAGTTCCAATCTGATTTCTGCTCCGGGAAGACGCTTTGAGAATAGCTATTCTGGAGAATGAGGATGGCTTTTTCGATCAGCTCGCTGTTCTCGACATAGAACTCAGGATAGGAAGTCCGATAGAATTCTTCCAGACCGGCGAGAGCATTCAGGGCTTGTTCGCTGCTCTCGTAAGGCTGGTAGAGGATTTCGACAGCCAGACGCCGTATTTCGGGGATCGAAGATGAGATCTGATCGCGGTCCAACAATTGTTCCACCATATCCTCTGGGGGATAGACGAGATGGGTAATGCGGTTATGACAGGTGATGCAGTCCATCTCTTCGAGATCTTCTTCTAAGATATTGGCCGGGTTTATGTCCGAGTCGATATCGAGATATTCTATGATTGTTCCATCTTCCGCCTGAACCCGGATGTAGGGAATCTCCTGCTCACCCTTGTCGAGCGGTAGATAATAGATGGGATTCTCGATGTGCCAGTGGATACCGTTGCCTAAACCCAGGCGTTTCGATCCGCCTCCAGTTTTCATCACCAGGTAGGTCGAAACCGGCGTGTTTTCGGTATCGTTACCGAAATGTTTGATCTCCCGCAGGCTGTCATCGGAGAATTTCTCGGGGAAGTGGCACAGCTCGCATGTCTCGCGCGAAGGGCGCATGTCTTTGGCTTCGATTGGGAATTCATACTCATGAAATGCAAGGCTGATAATATGTTTTGCATCGCCTGCCTTACGCGTGATCCGCGTGGTGATGAAGCCTTCGCCGATGTGGCAATCAACGCAATCCACGCGGGCGTGTGGGGAGGTGAGGTAGGCGGTATATTCTGGCGGCATAGTATGACAGGATGTGCCGCAAAATCCAGGGGAGTTGGTGTATTCCCAGGCATAGGCCGACGCTAAAAGCACAACCAGGGTCAGCACGCCAAGCACGGCATAAGGTAGGATGCGCAACCACCGCGGGGAACCCACTGGCGGGAAAAAGAAGCTTTTCAGCCATCTCAGAGAGCGTTTCATGGATATTCCAATTCTTGTGTTTCGATTATTCTTCTGGCGCACCAGCCTGGACCCAATCAATGACCAGTTGTAATTCTTCAGCAGAGAATTGGCCTGGATGATCGCCTGAGGACTGTCGTCCCACAATTATCCTGCTATTGGGGTCGCCAGGAACGATGACTATTCCAGAAGCCCCGCCTGCCATGGCGCTTGCGTAGCTGGTCAGGTCGAGTCCGCCCATAGCTGTCGGTCCATGGCATTGCGTACATTTGGTCTCCACCAGGGAGGCGATCCCCCCATTCCAGGTATTTCCTATGATTGGCGCGGAGGTGGCAGTGGGCATTGCAGTTGGCAATGGGGTAGGGGTAAGGGGAGCGAATACGACGATGTTTTCAGCCGGGGGAACTGTCTCGAGGGCTGTTTCTTCGCCCCTTACGAAGAAGAAGACGCCCACGAGCATAACGGCGGCGATCGTCGAATAGGTGGGGAGGAAGACCCGTTTCCGTTTGGCAACCAGCCTGGGGTCTTGGGGGATAGTAGCGATACCCGCTTTGAGGTCGGCCAGTTCGAGAGCATGTTCATCCAACATCTCATGCTCCGAGAGATAACCGGTGAACATACTCTTGTTGAGGTGCTTGATGTGCACGTTATAGAAGTGCCAGATGATGATTGCCAGCACAGCCAGGAGCGCCTCATTGCTGTGAGCGGCTTTGGCGGCAGGGATGAAGACGCCCGGCAAGAATTTGGCAGCCGAGATTGGATTCCAGAGCATGAAGCCTGTGATTCCCATGATGACAGTACCCCACACGAACGCCCAGTATTCGAATTTCTCATCGAATGTAAAGCGTCCTTGTTGAGGTCTTTCTTTCTTGAAACCCAGGTTATGCAAGAAAAGGTTCCAGGCGACAGTGACATCTCTCAACGTCGGCAGCATCGTTATGCGCGAGCGTTTGACGTAATATTTGTATCCTGCAACCCCAAGATGGTAGATCGTCCCCAGCATGAGGCCGATCGCAGCAATCCGGTGGATGATGCGAACTACTTCGATGCCGCCGAGGGCTGCGATGATCCAGATGGAGATATTGGCCTCGGAGAATTTTTGAATCAGGCCAGTCAGCCCAAGCAGGCCGAAACTAACCACCTGAACCCAATGCTCGATCCGGTCTGAAATCGAAAAACGCAGGTATTTGCGTGTCTGGCTCATTTCTTCCCCCCGATCTTCCCGGAAATCCTTTTGGCTGCATCGGCGCCGACGAATATGGCCATGCCGCCGATGGTCACAGGAATGATGATTTTGTAAAAGAGATCAACGAAGAATACCAATGGGGCCTCTGTAGGGCTGGGTTCATAATGTCCGAGCCATGCGGTGGGGAAGTTGGTCGTCGCATCGGGATGACATTTTTGGCAAGTGTCGAGTAGATTTTCTTTGATCACGTGGCTTTCGGGGTCATCCACCTTGCGCATATCGTGAACGCCGTGGCAGTCTATGCAAACCGGCTTATTGGTTTCTTGATCCGGGGCGATCTTCTCGAAGAGCACCACCGTTGTTCCATGGAAATCGGATACATAGGTATCGAAGACCTGGGTGCTGATGCCGTAGCGTTCCATCAGTATTTCATCCGCATGACACTTCGCACAAAGTTGGGGGGAGAAGAGGTGAAAAGAGGTGGAGTTCGAAGGCCCTTGAAAATTGTGGACTCCGTGGCAATCTATGCATGTGGGGACGTCGGGATTGCCCTCGCCGATCAAAGCTGCGCCATGTACGCTGAGTTCGTAGGTTTTGTATATCTCCGAGTGACACTTCTGGCACATCTTGGGGATGTTGCTGCGTGGAGGTTCCGGCTCGTTGATGTTATGCGCGCCATGGCAATCTGTGCAAATGGCTGCCTCGGGATGACCGGCAGCTAATGCCTTTTGGTGGGTGCTGTCTAATGTGGCGTCGTAATTACTTTCATGGCAATTTTTGCAGAGCGGATACATCTGCAGGTTGTATTCGCGTCGTGAAGCGGCCGGGATTGGGCGATGTGGATATTCCTGGATATCGGTGTGGCATTGCCCGCAGGCGATGTCATTACGCCCATGGACGGAGGTAGCATGGATGACTCTATCTATCGTAAGGTAGAGAACTTCGCCCGACTCCAGCGTCGTCTGCATTCCTGGGGAGTCATGGCAGGACAGGCAATACTCAGAGGTCGCGCCTGGTTCGCCTTCTTCAGCTTGCGCGCTATTCATAGGGAGGATGAGAGCTATGGTCGCAATTATTATGCCCAAAAAGGGTATTACTTGCTTGAATTTCAAGGATGCCTCCTTAAATAAACACCAACCAAAACCATGCAAATTTCGGATGCAACCAAATCTGTCTGCATGATTTCGGGCATTGTGAAAATATTAACGTAGGAAGCACAAATATGTCACCCCCCCTTGGGTAAATCTTGACCACCTTGAGGGTAGGTTGCTTGTTATTCTGACTATTCATTTGGATAGGTTATTCGCTTTTCTTGCCAGGTGATCAATAGCGCGCCGCGTTATTTGATAAAATCGTAGCTACTCAGCCAAACGGAGAAATTCCCGAAAAAAGGGTGTGCGCAGGGGGCTACGCCCCCTGCGCACACCCTTTTTTCGGGTATATCCGTTCGATGGCTGAGCAGTTACATAAAATCTATCTCAAAAGGATCCAGTGATTTGACCAGGAGGCGATCTTGATGGAACCATTTAACAATGATGCGATTTCTGTTGATGTTGGTGAGCGGCTACGCGATTTGCGTGAGGAGCGCAATCTTTCCATGAGGGAATTAGCGCGCTTGAGTGGACTCTCGGCGAATGCCCTGAGTATGATCGAGCGGAGCAAATCTTCTCCTTCGGTAAGCACCCTTTATAAACTGGCGGATGCCATGGCGGTGCCGATCACAGCCTTCTTTCGTACAGAAATCCCGCAGAAGGAGATTGTATTTCGCAAAGGAAACGAACGTACCCGGGTGCCTTTTCACCGCGGACTATGGGAAGGGTTGGGTGGTGAATTGTTCTCCGGCCGGGTGGAGCCTTTCATGCTAACCCTGGAGAGCGGGGCGAATAGCGGCCGGTTCTCTATGGCTCACACAGGTCACGAATTTGTGCTATGTTTGCGAGGCCAGTTAGAATATCGCATAGAGAATCAGCTTTTCCTCATGGGGCCTGGCGACAGCCTCCTGTTTGCCGCCGAACTCAAACATGAATGGCGCAATCCCGGCAATACCGTTACCAATGCCGTATTCGTTTTGGCGGGCTTCGAAGAGGGTGAAAGCCCTAGTGAATTCCATATTGCAGCCGGCATGGCTGATGATCGCGGGGATGAAGAGTTCGTCGAGGAAGTATGATTACCTCTCATGTCGAAACGAAAAGGCCGCGATGAGAAACGTCGCGGCCTTTGCGTTTTTTGTGTTTCTTGTTCTTAGATGAAAATAATTTGCGCGCCTTCGGTCATATCTATAAAGTCGCTGGCGGTGACAACGTCATCTACCACAGGCAGGAAATCCTTATCCTTCAGGCCGAACATATCCACGGTCATCTTGCATCCATAGATCTTAGCGCCGGCGTCGTGGAGCATTTCGAGGTATTCGCTCACCGGAGGCACTTCCAGTTTCTTCATTTTCATCTTCATGAACCAGCTTGCGAAGGCGGTCATGCCAGGGATGATGCCCATGATGTTGGGGATGCCCAGGTTGCCCGTCGGCAGGCCCATCAGGCTGAATTTGAAGCTGGTGTTCGCTACGGGGGCAATTTCTAGTTTGTTGACCCGTTTCTTGGTGATCATATCCAGGCCCCAGAAGGTGAAGAAGAGGGTGACATCAACCCCATTGCCCAGGGCAGCCCAGCCCATGATCAGGGCAGGGTAGGCCATATCTAGATTGCCTTTCGAGCAGATGAATGCGATTTTGCGGTTTTCTTCGGACATTGCAGGTTCTCCTTTTTCTCAGATTGATTTTTCTCGTGTTCTATCGAAACTAAACACAGCCCTCAGGCTTGCCCAGGCCAGAGATCTTGGCGACCTTTTTGGCGGGTCCCTTGGGGTAGAGCGCAAAGAGGTCTTTCGTCGAGAGGCCAGTACCTTTGGTGATTTGCCGCAGGGTGGGCGCTGCTCCGGTGGTTTCGGCGTTTGCACGGCAGAATTCGATGATCTTCCAGTGATCTGCGGTTAGTTCAGCAATTCCTTCGCCCTTGGCCAATTCCACAGCGATTTCTTTAGTCCATTGAGTGGGATTGATCAAGAAGCCTTCTTCGTTGAAATGTAGGTTATCGAGCACAGACATAGTTCACTCCTTTAGAATAAGATGAATCCACTGCAAAAACTGCGAGTAGAGGCTCCGGGCGGCATATATGGGGGTGCGTGCGCAGCACGCACCCCCATATATGCCGCCCCGCCCCCTCGTTCATGAGTTTTTTCAGTGAACACATAAGATGGATAGTTTTATTGATTTCGTGTACTTGCTTGATCGTCAAGCGCTTTGATAAGATTGATCATCCGGGCCAAGCCGCGGCGCACACTGGGGTCGCTCAGTTCGCGGATCAAAGCCCAGGTGGATACCTTCTCGGTTTCGGGGATTTCTTTCCGAATGACCCCAACCGCGTTATTCACCAGGGTCATGATTTCGGGTTGGGTCATGTTGCGGATTGTGCTCAGGATCGTGACAATATTATCACCCAGAGCGAGCACATCCTCCTCGGAAAATTCCGTGACGATGCGTTCGACAATTCCCCAACCCTGGCGGGCAAAGGCGAAATAACCCTCCCGTTCGAATTGATCCAGTTGTTCGACTGCGTAATTGAAAACCTGTTTACCCAAAAGCTCCGTTTCGTCGGCGATTCCCATCAATGCTTCCAGGCGGTCGAATAGCGCAAGCAGCATATGTGTGTTGCGGATCGCCCGTTTTACCAGGAAAAACAGATCTTCGACTTCGAAATCTTCGCCGATATCAGCCAGTTCATCAATGCTCAACTTGATCATGTGGTTGACGATCGGAATAGCGTCGTTCTTCAACTCGTCGAACTCGCGCTGTCTGCGCTGCTGGATTTCGGCGTGAGCAGTCAGCGCGGCGACTTGTTCGGTGAGCAAATCAACTTTTTGATGGAGGAGGGCTAGATCATCAGCCATTATGCGCTCCTTTAAGCCCACTTGCCTGCCATGGTCATTTGAGACTCGAAAGGCATTTCGCCGCCTTTGAGCAGGATATTCCAATACATCCAGCGGAAAGCCATCTTGCCCCAATGGTTGGCGGCCGACTCCTTGAGCAGGGAGAATGGTCCAAATCCGGGCAGGGGGAACTTGCCAGGGAGGGGTTCGACATCATAGTTGAAATCTATCAGGATGCCCTTCTCGAAGCCGGATTCGATGTAGCAATTGGCGTGACCGTCGAATTTGGGCAGCGGCTTCAAGCCTTCCATGTGGCGGAGCATATTCTCGATGAGCACGTCCAGCATGAAGTGCGCTACGGAGCCAGCCTTCGAGGTGGGCGCGTTACCCGCGTCGCCGATCGCCCAGACGTTTTCCCATTTTTCTGATTGTAAGGTGTGTTTATCTATCGGTACGTAGTTAAGCTCATCGCCCATTCCAGAGCGGGCGATGACTTCGGCGCCCATATTGGTGGGGATGGTGACTAAAACATCATATTCGACCTCGCGTTCATCCCAGGAGACGATGGCCTGTTTGCTGTTGTCAACGCTGCCGATATTGAATTCCGAAACAAGGTTGATCCCTTTTTGGCCCAGCATGTCACCCAGGATCGCTGATGCGCGCGGTCTGGTAAATGCGCCATCCAACGGCGTGGCAAAGGTGATCTCGACATCGTCACGGATGCCGCGCTCATGGAAGAACCAATCCGCCAGGAAGAGGAATTCCAGGGGAGCTACGGGGCACTTGATGGGCATCTCGGTGATGTTGAGCACCATGCGACCGCCCTTCCAGAACTTGAAGAAGCGGCTCAGCGCTGTAGCGCCCTCGATGGTGTAGAAATCGAATTTGTTCTCATGCCAGCCATCTTCGGCCAGGCCCTCGGTTTCTTCAGGGTGGGTTCGAGTGCCTGTAGCAATTACCAGATAATCATAGTGGATGACTTTGTTCTCTTTGGTGAGTGTGACGCGGTTCTTATCTGGCTCGATCAGTTCGATATCGGACAGGATGAATTCGACATTCCGAGGGATGAAATCTCGCTTGGGCTTGATGACATCATCCGGGGAGTAGATGCCGAAGGGGATGAAGAGGAAACCGGGTTGGTAGTAGTGGGTTTCGAATTTATCAACGATGATGATGCGCCACTCCAGGGGGTCGAGTTCATGGGCCATTTTGTTGGCGACCATGGTGCCGCCAGTTCCGGCGCCGAGGATCAATAATGTTTTCATAAAGAGTCTCCTGAAATTGGTGACGAGTTTAGGACGAGATTTCCAGGCCAACTGATTCGGCCAGTTCGCTTTGGTCTTGTAGTCGGCTTGCCAGAACCGCCCGTAGCAGATCCATAGCCTCGATGATGCGAACATCGGCCAGCGAATAATAAACCGATTGGCCTTCTCGCTCGGCCAGGACCATTTGACGTTCACGTAACACTTGTAGATGACGAGATACCGTAGGTTGGGGCAGTTCGAGGCTTTCAGCGAGTTCGCTGACGTTGTGGGGACGATCATGTAACGTATACAGGATCAGAATACGGGTTGGGTCTGCCAGACCACTACAAATACTGGCGTGTAATTTGTTGATTTCGGCCCGAAGATTGGTCATGATGTTTTCCTCTGGCTAATGATTGCAGCTATCAGGATATACACTTATGTCCATACATTAATCTGTGATAAATATAACATAGTGGGTAGCTCCTTTTTAGTGATGTTTGTCACAGAGGAGGGGTTAGGGATGTAATGAGATAAAAGTGATAGGAATTACTCCGGGCGTCGAAAGTATGAAAAAGGGGGCGTGGCGGCATAAATGGGGGTGCGCAGCACGCACCCCCATTTATGCCGCCACGAATCCTCTACTCGTAATTGTTTCAGTGGACTCCTGGAATACCTGTGTTATAATGCAACAAAATATTGATAGGGTTCTGAACGATGAAATTGACTTACCTGCCGATTGACGATAATCATAACGCCAATGCTACCGACGATCAGCGTCGGGTGGTACGGTGCAGGCTGTCAATTCGTTGAATTTGATGATTGCGAACCGATCGCCCGATGCCCAGAGCAAAGGGCGATTTTTTATGTAGTGAGAATGAAAATGCGCATAAGCAAAACGCCAGCAAACGAGCAAACCTGCAATCTTTGATGGAGGCACTCATGTATAAATCGCACACGTGCGGAGAATTGACCGCGAAACACCTGGATCAGGAAGTCACCCTGGCTGGTTGGGTTCACCGCCGCCGAGACCATGGCGGCGTGACCTTCATAGATCTGCGTGACCGTTTTGGGATGGTCCAGATTGTTTCGAACACTGATCTGTATCCAGAAGCGCACAAGATCATGGAGCCTGTCCGTTCGGAGTGGGTCATCCAGGCGAAAGGCTGGGTGCGCAGACGCCCAGAGGGAACTTTCAACCCTGAGATGTCCACAGGTGAGATCGAGGTAGAGGTTCGAGAAGTCAAGATCCTCAACCCTGCCAAAACGCCTCCCATCTATATCAACAAAGAAGAAGAAGTTGACGAGCAGGTGCGATTGCGCTACCGCTACCTTGATTTGCGCAAAGAGCGCATGCGCCGTAATCTGGTGTTGCGCCATCAAGTGGTCAAGTTCATTCGCGATTATCTGGATAGGAATGGATTTCTGGAAGTAGAAACCCCCATTTTATTCAAGACCACCCCAGAGGGCGCGCGTGACTACCTGGTTCCTTCGCGAGTCCACCCCGGGGAATTCTATGCGCTGCCTCAGTCGCCTCAACAGCTCAAACAGTTATTGATGGTCGCCGGGGTGGAGCGTTATTTCCAGATCGCGCGCTGTTTCCGGGATGAAGATCAGCGTGGCGACCGTCAGCCTGAGTTCACCCAACTCGATCTGGAGATGTCCTTCGTCGAACGGGAAGATGTGATGAGATTGACAGAGGACTTGTTCACCAGGTTGGTCGCTGAAATCGTCCCCGGGAAACGTGTGCTGGAGTCCCCTTGGCCGCGCTTTACTTATGATGAGGTGATGAGGCGCTTTGGGAAAGATAGTCCCGACATCCGCTTCGGTATGGAACTCATAGATATCACCGACCTGGCGGCGGGCAGTGGTTTCCGCGTTTTCGAAGAGATAGCAGAAAGCGGCGGCCATGTGCGCGGCATCAAGGCTCGTGGTTTGGGCGATTACAGCCGTAGGCAGATCGAGGAACTGATTGAGTTCGTCGCTCAGTATGCCGCAAAGGGATTGGCGTATATCGCCCTGACCTCGGCTGGCGAACAACGTTCATCCTTTGCCAAATACCTTCCCGAAGAAACTCTGACAGAGATCGCCAGGCGTTTCGAAGCTGAATCTGGCGACCTGTTGCTGTTTGTGGCCGCCAGGCCCGAAGTGACTTTCGAGAGTTTGGGCCGTTTGCGTGAATTCCTGGGAGACCGCCTGGGCCTACGCGATCCAGAGGCGTTAGGTTTTTGTTGGGTGGTTGATTTTCCTTTTGTGGTGTGGAACGAGGCGGAAAAGCGTTGGGACCCCAGTCACCATCTGTTTACCTCGCCGATGCCGGAAGATGCGCCTCTGCTCGACAGCGAGCCTGGGAGGGCGCGAGGGCAACAATATGATATGGTATTGAACGGCTACGAAGTCGGCGGGGGCTCGATCCGTATCCACAACCGGGAATTGCAGGCCAGGGTCTTCGAGTTGATTGGGCTGGAAACCGAAGTCGCTCAAGAGCGTTTCGGCCACATCCTGGAAGCCTTCGAGTATGGCACCCCTCCTCACGGCGGCATTGCCTCGGGGATCGACCGCATCTGCATGATCCTGGCCGGGGAAACCAATATCCGTGAGGTGATCGCCTTCCCCAAGAATCAAAACGCCCGAGACGTAATGGCAGGCGCGCCGTCTCGAGTGGAAGATGAGCAGCTCGAAGAATTGCATATCGAATTGGATGTATAGCGGGAAGATAGTAAATTGGTCGGTGGTAGACTGGTCATTGGTAAATTGGTAGATTGGTTGATGAGGAGCCTTTATGACAGCGATTATCCGAATCGAACAGATTAGCGAATATGTCGGCCAAGAAGTCACTATTCAGGGCTGGGTGTATAACCGCACTCACAAAGGCAAGCTGGTTTTCCTTCTCGTCCGGGATGGTTATGGCTTTGTACAATGTGTGGCTTTCAAGAACGATCTCCCCGAAGAGACTTTCGAGGAGATCGTGCATATCACTCAGGAGTCGTCGGTAGAGATTAGCGGCCTGGTTCGGGTTGACGGCCGCGCCCCCGGCATCCCTGGCGGCTTCGAGATCGGCATTACGGGGATCAAGGTCATCCAAATCGCAGACGAGTATTACCCGATGTCCCTCAAAGAGCATGGCACGGATTTCGCGCTGGAGAACCGTCATCTCTGGCTGCGTATGCCCAGTCAGTGGGCTATCCTGCGTGTGCGTGCGACGGTGATCAGCGCCATCCGCGAGTGGCTGGATACGAACGGCTTCATCAATATGGACACCCCCATCCTGACGCCCGCGGCCGCCGAGGGGACGACCACCCTTTTTGGTACTCCCTATTTCGATGAGGGGATTGCCTACCTGGCTCAAACAGGGCAACTTTACAATGAGGCCAATATCTATGCCTTCAAGAAAGTCTACTGTTTCGGCCCCACTTTCCGGGCGGAGAAATCCAAAACCCGCCGCCACCTGACCGAATTCTGGATGGTCGAGCCGGAAGTCGCTTTCTGTGATCTCGATGAGCTGATGGAGATCGAGGAGCAATTCGTTTCACACATTGTCCGGCGCGCCTTAGAAGAACGCGCCCCGGAGTTGGCTTCATTAGGACGGGATACTTCCTCCCTGGAAATGATTTCCCCGCCATTCCAGCGCATCTCATATGATGAGGCGGTCGAGAGGATCGCTGAGGTCCGCGAAAAGACCGCGGACCCTGAAGAGAAAGAGCAATTGGCTTTCGATTGGGGAGGGGATTTCGGCGCACCCCACGAGATCGCTTTGACCAGACAATTCGATAAGCCGGTCTTCGTATACGGCTATCCCACAGCAGTCAAGGCCTTCTATATGGAACCCTGGCCTGGCCGTCCAGAGGTATGCAAGAGCGTTGATCTGTTGGCCCCCGAAGGGTACGGTGAGATCATCGGCGGCAGCGAGCGCATCTCGGATCCGGCGTTGCTGCTCCAGCGCATCCACGAGCACGGGCTTCCCGAGGATGCCTATAAGTGGTATATGGAGCTGCGCCGCTTTGGCAGTGTGCCACACAGCGGATTTGGTTTGGGCGTCGAGCGCACGGTCTCCTGGATTTGCGGCATTCATCATATCCGTGAAACAATCCCGTTCCCTCGCACCATAAATCGGGTCTATCCGTGAAACATTAGAAAATGCCCGGTTAGAACAAACGTACCTTCCCATGGAAATTCTTTTATGGTATAAGAATCACGCCCTGCTTTGTTCGTGATGCAGCCCATGCGTTTTGAGCCAACACTTACTGATCGTCTGGCCTGATATTACGATAGTGACGCGATAGGCTTCGGCCAAGGCGGATCTACCGATGAAGGCCAATACCTGCGAAAGCAGGTTCAAAACTTAGTTGCACACGGCATAGCGGGGTTTTTGTTATCCGGCAAAGATAAGAAGGCGACCCATGGGTCGCCTTTTTTTACAAGGCGCCTTTCAGGCACGAAACGTGTAACGTTCAATGTAGGTTGATAAAATGGAATCAATAACCCGTATTGGCAGGAAGCGATTTTCCTGAGAGGAGTGCAAATGAACTCTCTAAGAAGAAAATTCTCTTTAGCAGTTGTTGTCTTGTTCTTGGGCGTCTTGGCATGTAACTACTTTGTCTCTCCAACACCAATTGTTATCGTAGTGACCTCTACCCCAGATTTCACCATGACAGCGATCATTGATCTGTTGCAGATCAGCCAGCAAACTGCGGCGGCGCTCGCACCCACCAGCACAAGCGATGCGGGGCAGGGGGCTGCTATCCAGGCCGTGGCAAGCGATACGCCCACGCCCACGGAGACCCCTACGCTCACATCAACGCCTATCCCAACCAATACCCCTGTACCCACCATTACCCTCACCCCCACAGTTTCCTACGCCGGGCCAGGCATGCGCCCAGGGACGAGCATCACCGCGGCCTATGTTGCCGATTCGCCCAATCTGGATGGGGAATTGAGCGATTGGGATGCAGCGATCTACCCGGCCTCCTATCCGGTATATGGGGCGGGTAAGATCAGCGAAGAAATCGATCTTTCAGCTAATGTGATGGTGACCTGGGATGAAAGCTATCTGTATGTGGGGGCGCGTGTCAAAGATGACCAGTATCATCAAAATGCTACTGGGAAATATCTGTTCCGCGGAGATAGCGTGGAGATCCTATTGGATACGCGGGTTGGGGCTGATTACTACCTCAATGTGTTGAGCGACGATGACTACCAGTTGGGGGTGTCGCCTGGAAACCCAAGCAAGGGTAACAACCCCGAGGCCTATCTCTGGTATCCAGCAGGGGTGGCGGGACCGCGTTCCAATGTCTCCATCGGGGTGATGGGCACGGCCAACGGCTACCATATCGAATTAGCGATCCCTTGGGGCTTGTTCGGAGTCAACCCCTATGCCGGGCAGCATTTTGGCTTTGCCTTTTCAGTCTCGGATAATGATACCGGTTCCGAAAATGTACAGCAAAGCATGATCTCGAATGTGCCCACCCGTTACCTGCCACAGCCAATGACCTGGGGCGACCTGACGCTGACTCAATAAACTCCTGATAGCCTGTGATCCACGAAGGACGCCAAGAACACAAAGAAATCCTTCCGAAGATGGCTGCTATATGTGTATGGCATGCCCCTCGATGTTGTGCGCAGCCTCCATAAGGACTTCGCTCAGGGTGGGGTGAGCGTGCACGTTGCGGGCGATCTCGGCAGGGGTCAGTTCCTGCATCTGCGCAAGGGTTAACTCGGGCAGTAGTTCGGTGACCTCGGGGCCGATCAGATGAGCGCCGAGGATTTTCCCGTTTTTGGCATTGGCGATCAGTTTGACCCATCCAGCCGACTCGCCCAATCCCAGGGCTTTACCGTTGGCCTGGAAGGGAAAGCGACCCACCTTGACCTCGAAGCCGCGTTCTCTGGCCTGCGCTTCGGTCACGCCGAAAGAGGCGATTTGCGGCTGGCAGTAGGTCGCTCGCGGCATCATCTCGTAATCGAGGGGTTGGGTTTCTACCCCCGTGATATTCTCCGCGCAGAGGATACCTTGCGCTGAGCCGACATGCGCTAGCATTAATTTAGCAGTCACATCGCCGATTGCCCAGACGCCTTGCACGTTGGTCGCCATGCGCTCGTTGATCTCGATAGCCCCGCGCTCGGTCAGCTTCACGCCGACATCTTCCAGACCGATACCGTGGGTGTTGGGTTTGAAGCCAATGGCCATCAGCGCCTGTTCGGCCTCGATGGTCTGCTCGCCGCCTTCGCCGCTGATGGTCACCCTGACGCCGCTCTCGGCCGCCTCGATCTTCTCGACTTTGGCATTGACCAGGGCGTTGATCTTTTCTTTCTTGAAGGCTTTGGCAAGTTCGTCGCTGACTTCTTCGTCCTCCAAAGGTGCCAGGCGCGGCAGCATCTCGACGATGGTCACATGCGCCCCATAGGAGTTCCAGATGGTAGCGAATTCCAGGCCGATGGCTCCAGAGCCGACGATGATGACAGACTCAGGCAGTTTTTCTTGCAGAATCGCCTCTCGATAGGTGACGACTTTTTCGCCGTCTACTACCACGCCAGGGATGATGAAGGGGCTGGCGCCGGTAGCCACGATGATATTTTTACCCTGCAGCGCATGGGTTTTTCCCTCATCGTCGGTCACGGCGACCGTGTCTCTGGCGGTCAATCTGGCTGCGCCCATGTACACCGATATGTCGTTCTTCTTCATCAGGTAGCCAACCCCCTTGGTCAACCGCCCCGAGACCTGGCGGCTGCGTTTTACGGCTGTGCCGAAATCCAGCTCCAGATTCTCGAACGAGAAACCGAACTCGCGCCCGCGTTTTCGTAAGATGCGCGCAACTTCAGCATTCTTGAGCAGCGATTTCGAGGGAATACAACCAATATTCAAGCACACCCCTCCCAGCCATTCTTTTTCGATGATGGCGGTTTTCGAACCGAGTTGCGCGGCGCGAATGGCAGCTACATACCCCCCAGGTCCCGCGCCGATGACGATAACATCATAGTTGTTCATAGGAGATTCTTCACGTCAGCCATACGGGGAAGTTCCCGAAAAAAAGGGTGTGCGAAGGGGGCTACGCCCCCTTCGCACACCCTTTTTTCGGGCTAATCCGTTTCACAGCGTTGTGTGGTGAGCAATCGCCTTGGTTCAAGGTTTTTCTACCTCGATTTTCAGGCGCCGCCAGCCCCATAGAATTCTGGATCTACAGGGGTTTCGCCGGAGGGATCCCAGACGTAGACCCAATCCCCAAGATTCGCCCATTCGAAGAGCCAATGTGCGTCGCCGATGGAGAGATTGACGCAGCCGTGCGATTGGGGGAATCCCAGGTTCGCGCGCCAGTACGCTCCGTGCAGGGCGCGCGCCTGATCGAAGTACATCGTCCAGGGGACATCTTCGAGATAGTAGGCGTCTGAGCGATCGAGTTCGAATGCGCCGCGCATGGGCGTGCTTTCGAGTTTCTCGTAGATTTGAAACAGGCCGGGGCGGGACCAGAAGGGCTCGAGGCCGCTGGCGACCAGAGTAGCGAAAACCAGTTCGTCCCCATCGTAGACAGCCATGGTTTGTTCGAAGAGGTTGATTTCGATCCACCGGTCGCCGGATACGCCCTGGGGCGGGGTGGTGTTGGGAATCACCCGGGCGATGACATTTTGGGGCACCCATTCATCGGGGCCGATCATATACCACTCGGCGCCATCGGCTTCGGCGGTGTCGTAGACCCAGACCAGTTCATGATTCTGATAGGTGATTCCTGTATAATCTTTTGCTTGATTCCCCGGAGTTCGTTTGGCCTCGACGTAGCCGCTGGTTTGACTCAGATAACTCAACACCCAACCGAAGGGCCGCGGAGGCGTTTGGGTGAAGGCCAAACCCTGGAACCTGGGCGGTGTGACGCGGCTGACATCGAAGGCCGTCATCCAGTTGCCGGTTTCGATTTCGTAATAGCGCGCCCCGTCAATGACGGTGTCCTCGTAGTAGGATACAAAGCTGAAGGGAGAATCGATCCGGCGGATGGCGTTTTTATCTTTGCCTTCGATGGCTTGTTCCAAAGAACCGTAGACCGGCGCTCGATCGGTGCGCACCTGGGCGTATTGATATTCGATATAGGTTAAGGCGAAATCTGGGTATTGAATTGGAAAAGGTTCGGCAGGCAGCGTAATGCCCGTCTGGGCCAGGCGCGTCAAATATTGAGCCGGCCCCGAAGCCAGGCAGTCGCTGACCGTGTTGATATAAGCTCCTGGTAGGCAGATCACTGCGCCGTCATCGGATTTCGTATTATCAGAAGCGAAGACGGGATGCGCGATGATCAAGAGCGCGACGATCATAATGAAAATAACCAGGCGAGGTTTCTTTATCATAATCAACGGGTTGGCTGGAGTGCCGGAGAACGCCGACTACCCCCGACGCTCCTGGCGAAATGAGATGATCTCCAATTGTGCCAACCAACTCCACCAAAAAGTCGCGTACATGGCGTGGTCAGCGTGTGTGTATGGGCAAAAGGGAGCATCACGCCGTAGATTCTTATCTTACCTCATTTCCCCCGTCCCTGCAACACACCGACCATCCCCATGTGATTTTCTTACCTGTTCACGGGTTAGTCCCTGATTGAAGATGTAAGGCGGCAGCCTGGTCTATCAGCCAGCGCAGCCGGCCTCGAGTGGGACGGATCGCCTGGGCGGGCAGGACCTCAGGCTGATACGGCCCCACCAGCACCTGCCACAGACGTCGGGCTTTGCGCTCGCCGGATACCAGAAAGATGACGTTCTGGGCGGCATTGATCAGCCGGGGGGTGAAGGTGACGCGCCAGGCTTCGAGCTTCTCGACGAAGCAGGCCGTCACCAGGAGGGCATCTTCGTGGACGGCCATTGTTCTGGGGAAAATGGCGGCGGTGTGGCCATCATCTCCCATGCTCAATAAGATCAAGTCGAAGCTGGTCGGACGTGGGTGGAAGAATTGATGGATGGTATTTTCGTACGCCTGGGCGGCGTCCTGCGGCCAGGCCTCGCCTGAAACGCGATGGATATTCGCTCTGGGGATCGCCAGGTATTTGAGCATCGTTTCGTACGCCATGCGGTAGTTGCTGTCCTCGTGGCCGGGGGGCGCCGCCCATTCATCGCCCCAAAATACGTGCACCCGTTCCCAGTCCACTTTCTGGGCGTATTCGATGGTGGCGAGAAGTTCGTATGTAGCGCGCGGCGTGGAACCGCCTGCCAGAGCCACCGAGAAGCGACCGTGACTTGAGATGGCCTCCTGCGCCAGCGCCGCAAAGTGATCCGCAGCGGCGTGGGCCAGTTCATCGGGCGTGGGATAGGTCTGGATGATCGCCATGGAGGTGAATTATACCTTCAACGAAAGTTGGTGATGGAGCACTTCGGCCAGCGCGCCCTCAGGCTCGAAACCATACGCGGCAGCTAATAACTCCACCGGGTGGATGCTGGGCATCCCCGTGCCATGGGTGATCTGCCAGCGGCAGGTCTCGCTGTCGCATACCGCCATAGGCCCGCCGACATCTAGCACGAAATCGAAGAGCGGCTGCCCCACGGCCATGCTGATCTCGTATTTTTCCTTTTTGTAGCCATACGTTCCGGCGATGCCGCAGCAATCGGCGTGGCTCTCGACGATTTGTAGCTCTGGAATCAGGCGCATGATCTCGAGGGCCGGGCTGCCGATGCGGTGGGCGCGGTACTGGCAGGGTTGGTGATACCCCAGTCGCAGCGGAATCGGACTGAGATTCTCAGTAACCAATTTACCAATATCCAATAACTGTAATAAGAATTCATGGAAATCATAGGTGTGCTCTGCTACCAAACGCGTATCCTCATCGTGCATGTCGAGCAGCTCGGGGGCTTCTTCCTTGAGGGTGAGGGTGCAGCTTGTAGACGTACCGGTGATGGGGATTCCCCGCCGCGCGTAGGGCGCTAAACTGCGCACATTGTTCTCATGATAACGCCGGGCAGCTTGGAATTCGCCGTTGGAGAGAAGCGGTAACCCGCAGCAGTTTTGGGGCGGGATGATGACCTCGAAGCCGTTGGCCTCCAGAATATGGATGGCAGCGCGCCCGACGTGGGGCTCGTAATATTCAGTGGCGCAGCCGTGGAAGAAAACAACATGGGACGCGGATGAACGAGGATGAACGCGGATTTTGTTTTTTGGGTGCTGTCTAGAAACCAGGTTTCTTCGAGAAACCGGCTTTCTGGTTTCTCTCCACCATCGCGAAAACCTTTGAGGTGCGAAAGGTGGAAAATATGCATCTTTGGCGATGCTCAGTGTCGATTCGGTGATGCCCCGGATAATGGAGTTACTCAGCAGGATATTCGCTATGGGCGCAATCGGTTGTGCGAGATTCCCTAACAGTTCCGTGCGGGCGATCAGGTTGTTGCGCAGGCGCTGCACGAAGGGGACTTTTCCACTAGCGACAATATCACGCCGGGCGCGGGCATTCATCTCGGCGATCTTGACCCCATTCGGGCAGACCATATTGCAGACCCGGCATCCGCTGCAAAAATCCACTGATCGATCGGGGGAGGGCTGCCTGGCTCCCCGGAAGCGTCCTGCCTGTGGCCCAGCGTATTTCGGCCCGGGGAAACGGTCTTCGACGGCGACCACCGGGCAGGCTGAGACGCAGATGTTGCATTTGATGCACTGATCGAGGGTGAGTTCTGGTATGCGTGGGGAGGGGTGAGAGGGGGAAGTCATTTTGCGCCTACATTCTTCCCTGCCGCGTACCCGCTTACCAGCGCCACGCCCTCCAGCGAACGCTCTCGCAAAAAGTCGCCGGTCAGGGCGCTGCCGACGATATATAGATTTTCGTAACCGGCGCGCAGATCTGCTTCCACGCGCGCCCCGAAGCGGAATACAGGCTGCCCTTCGGGATGCAAGAAGGTGGCCTGGAAGCGTTGTTCACTCTGAGTGAGCGAATACAATGGGAGATCGAAGGCCATTTCCTGCGCATAGCCATTAGAATATGTTTTGACTCCGCCCCCTAAGAATCCACCGGTAGCCAGGATAAATTCCTGTGCAGCGTGAAGCGCGAAGCGCGAAGCGGATTCGGTTTGCACAGCTTCGATGCGGCCGCCGCCTGCCGACGGCTGACGACTGACGGCTGGCTGGTTTCTGTCGTCTGTGATCGCTCCGGTGACTTCCATCCCGTTGTAAACGCTCCCGCCTGCCTCTTGGATGGCCTTAACGAGAAGATTGTGGAGCCTGATCCCTGGAACCGAGGGCGGCAGGCCGGGCGTTTCGAATATCCTGCGCCCCAAACGGGATTCCAGATCCCTCAACGCCCCGATGGGATTCTTCAATCCCAGAACCGCCGGAAATCCCAGGCGGGCAGCGTCTCCCAGGTGCGGCTTGACGGCCTCGGCCACTTCGGCGCGGAAAACTTCCAGATCGAACGAACGCCCCAATGTCATCGTGTCCACACGCCGGCGTGATTGCAGACTGGGGAGTTCGATGGTAACAGCCCGCGCTTCGAAGCCTTGCGCTTTCAGGTTGGCCGCCGCGAAGTGGGGGAAGAAGTCATGATAGCCCTCGAAACCGACGATCAGCATTGGCTCATCGGAATGCAAGTCTCCAGCGAACATCGTCTCTGGAGCCAGGCAGGTTGGTCGGACCGCGCCAGCCGCGGAGGGCAGCAGCCAGTTTCGATCCAGCGCGCCGCTCAATGGGTAGCCTGATTCCCGGCACAACTCCTGGAAAGCCGACAAAGCCTCGTGCAGCTCTTCCAATCCGATCAACGCGTAGGGATGTTCTGGATTTTCTTTTATCAAGCGTTGGACGTCCTCTTCGGGATTTGCGACAGGCTCTCGAGCGCCGATGGGATGATAACCGAGAACGTCAATGCAGCCTGACCCCCAGTGTGTGGCGCCCCAGCCTTTGGCGATCACTTTGGCGCGCCGACCGTTCTGTGAGGCTCGCCAGGCAGCGGTTAGCCCGGCGAGGCCCGCGCCAATGACGACGACGCCCTCACCCCTCCCCCCCCCGCCCCCCTTCCCCTCTCCCAACCCTTCGGCTTCGCTCAGGGCAAGCTCTGGGAGAGGGGAAGGGGGGTGACCGGCAGGTCGGGGGGACGGGGTGAGTGCGTAAGGCTGCGCCGCCAATCGGGAAGCCCGCGGCCCAGGCAGATGCTCGACATCGAGCACATTGACATAGATGAGTTCATTCAGCCGTTCTTGTTGTAATTGCTTCCCCCACAACACCGGCAATATGCCCTTCCAACGTTCTTCCAGGAAATCGCGCAAGGCAGCATTCGTCTCCTCCACCGTACACAGACCACTGTCTACTGTCAACTGATGCAAGATCCCCGCGGCGCGCAGCGTGCAAAACCCACCCTGGCAAGGTCCCATTCCTAAACGTACATCCCGCCGGATGTCGTCTAGCGTTTTGGCTTCCCCTTCAGTGATGGTGCGCTCGACATCGGCGTGTGCCGCCAGTTCACACTCGCAGATCAGTTGGCCGTAGGCTTCGTGTTTTTCGATGCGAGCCAGGCGTTCTCCGAGGAGATGATAACGAGGTAGACCGCGGTCTACAGACGACCGACGGCAGTCTACCGTCCGCTGTCTGCTGTCCTTTGCCTGGAGCACCTCCAAATGAGTGCGGCACTCTCGCTTCACACCCAGCTTCTCGCATACCAGGTCAACCGTCGCCTCGGCCATCTTGCGGTAGGTGGTCCACTTGCCGCTGGTGATGGTGATCAGCCCGGAGACGCCATCGCGTTCCTGGTGATCGAGCAGGACGAAGGAGCGGGTGATGTCGCGGGAATCCTCAGCCCTGGTTTCCTGGTAGAGCGGGCGCACGCCGGCCCAGGCGCGCAACATACGCATCTCTTTGAAGCCAGGGATGATTTTCTCGCCCTCCTCCAGCAGGAGTTGCACCTCCCAAGGCTCGATGGCGAAGCTGTCGGGGTCGGGGACTTGCACATCGGTGGTGCCCATCACGGCTACGGTGTGGGCGGGCACGAGGATGTCGCCATCGGAGGGCATTTTGCAGCGATTGATGACTGTGTTGACGATTCGCTGGCTGACAGCGATCATTGCGCCTTTTCCGGGGCGGATGGCGATTTCCACGCCCGCGCTGGCGCCGATTTTCCCAGCCCAGGCCCCGGCGGCGTTGACCACCAGATCAGCGTGGATGGCGACTTGCTCGTCTTTGACCAGATCATGGCAGAGCGCGCCAACGACAGCGGACGACCGATCACTGACCGCCGTCCGCCGTCCGCCGCCTTCGGTCAGCAGTCGAATGACTTCGTAGTAGGTGAAGATATCTGCTTTGTATTCGCGCGCCGAAGCCACGTTGGCGTGAGCAGCGGCGAAGGAGTCGACGGCGGCGTCGGGGACGCGGAAACAGCGGCTGATCTGCGGGTCGAGCAGCGGCTCCTCTGCGAGCATTCTGCCGATGGGCGCTTCCTCGACAAGAATCCCCGCAACGCGGCAACCCTCCAAAAAGGAGTCCGCATATCCTGGATCATCCCAGGGGGTACAGACGAAGAAGCCCCCGGTGTCCTCGATGCAATGGGGCATGATCCTGCGCAGGATTCGATTTTCCTGGATGCACTCTCTGGCTGCTCCGGGGTCCTTGACTGCATAACGACCGCCGCTGTGCAGTAATCCATGAAATCGCCCGGTGGTGCCGTAGGTCAGGTCGCGCCTTTCTACCAGCACGGCCTCGAAGCCGCGCATGGCCAGATCGCGGAGGACCCCCGCGCCAGTCGCGCCGCCGCCAATGACGAGTACTTCGGTGTCGAGTTGTCTCATGATAATGGCCTCGCACCTTAGTATAATTGACACAGGATCAAACCGCAAACAGCCCCTGGCGGTTTGCCTGAGGATGTGAACCATGTCTGGATCGAATCACGAACGTTTTGCACTCGATGAGCGTTTAGCGCTTGTTAGTCGGTCGCTCCCCGAGGACTTGCAACAGGCTGCTGTCTTGAAGTTATTCCAATTGAGCCTCGAGGAAGACTTATTGCCTCCTTCAGATACTGTGCGGGGTGAGGGGCGATTGACAGAAGGCGACATCACCAGCACTGCTACCATCGAGCCGGATTGCGTTCTCGAGGGCAGGATCACTGCAAAGGCTTGCGGCGTGGTCGCGGGATTGCCGGCGGCGGGGGCAATTTTTACGCTTGTTGATCCAACCATTACCTTCGAAGCCCGGATACCCGATGGCGCGGCGGTAGAGGCCGGGGAACTTCTGGCGACTGTCGTCGGTTCGGGCGTATCGCTATTGGCAGCAGAAAGGGCGGCATTGAATTTCTTGGGCCGCATGTCTGGAGTCTCGACGCTGACACGGAAGTATGTCGAAGCGGTTGCCGGAACGAAGGCGGTGATCCTGGATACGCGCAAGACAGCCCCCGGCTGGCGCGCCCTCGATAAGTATGCCGTGCGCATGGGCGGCGGTCGGAATCATCGGCTGGGGCTGTATGATATGGCGCTGATCAAAGACAATCATATTGACGGTGCGGGGAGCATCTCCGCTGCGGTGAAACGGGTGCGCGGCAAATTCGGCAACTGCTACCCCATCGAGGTCGAAGTGAAAGATTTGGCGGAACTCGAAGAGGCCCTGGCCTTGCTGCCGGATCGCATCATGCTCGATAATATGTCCCTGGAAACTATGCGTCGGGCTGTCGAAGTCTCGGGCGGGCGAGCGCCGCTGGAGGCCTCAGGCAACGTCTCGCTGGAGACGGTGCGGGCGATTGCCGAAACCGGCGTTGATTTCATCTCGGTCGGCGCACTGACGCATTCGGCGACGGCCTTGGATGTGAGTATGCGGCTGAAATGACCGCCGACCGCTGACCGCGGCTTGCCCTGAGCCCGCCGAAGGGTCCGTCGTCAATAAACTTGCTGGAGAAAATATGTCTTACGAAACCTTTTTGAATGAAATGCTCGTTAAACTCAAGCATGTGGTGCCTGAGCCTGAAATTTATATCAAAGCCGAGATTGCCTACGAGATCAACCGCCTGAAGGCCGAGAGGAACGCCGTCATCCTCGGGCACAACTATATGGAGCCAGCGCTGTATCACTCGATCCCTGATTATGTGGGCGATTCATTGGGGCTGAGCCGCATCGCCGCGCAGACCGACAAAGATATCATTGTCTTCTGCGGGGTGCGCTTCATGGCCGAGACAGCCAAGATCCTCAACCCGGAGAAGACCGTGCTGCTGCCCGCTCAAAAGGCAGGCTGCTCCCTGGCGGCCAGCATCACCGCTGAGGACGTCCGCAGCCTCCGTGCTCGATTTCCAGGAGTCCCGGTCGTTACGTATGTCAATACGTATGCGGATGTCAAAGCCGAGAGCGATGTCTGCTGCACCTCCAGTAACGCGGCCGCTGTGGTCGAGTCGATGAATTCGGAGGCGGTCATCTTCTTGCCCGATGAGTATCTCGCCCGCAATGTCGCTCAGCAAACAGGAAAGCATATCATCTTCCCCTCGCGCCAGAAAGCGGAGGGAGAAACCGATTTGGATTACCAATTGATCGGCTGGCACGGACGCTGCGAAGTCCACGAGCAGTTCACGATCAGGGATATCGAGGATATCCGGGCGCAGTATCCCGACGTGATCATCCTGGCGCACCTGGAGTGCAGCCCTGAGGTAGTGGCGGCTTCGGATTTTTCGGCCAGCACCACGGCCATGATCCACTATGTCGAGCAGAGCGACGCGCCGCTCTATCTACTCCTGACCGAATGCGCCATGGGCGACAATATTGCCGCGGCCAACCCCCACAAAGAGATGCTGCGCCTGTGCCGGGTGCGCTGTCCGCACATGAACGAGATCACGCTGGAAGATACATTGGCCGCGCTGCAGAAGACACAGTATGTGATCGAAGTGCCGGAGGATATTCGGGTGCGCGCTGCACGAGCGGTCGAGCGCATGATCGCGATAGGTTGATGAAAACAAGCGTTCCCTCCACCCTCCAAACCGACACCCTGATCATCGGCAGCGGGATCGCAGGGGTGTCGGCGGCTTTACGCCTGGCCTCTGACAGCCAGCGCCGGATCACCGTGATCACCCGCGCCAGGGAACCGGCCGAATCGAACTCGCAGTATGCGCAGGGAGGCGTCGTCGGCCGCGGCGCAGATGACGCCCCTGAGTTGTTGGTGGAAGATATCTTGCGAGCAGGCGACAGCGTGTGTCATCGCCCGGCGGTGGAAGTGCTGGCTACGGAAGGCCCCGATCTGCTCCTCGAGGTGCTCGTTGATCGGGCTGGCGTGGCGTTCGACCGGGACGAGGCCGGAAGCCTGATCTACGGGTTGGAGGCCGCCCACTCCAAACGTCGAATCTTGCACGTTGGGGATATGACCGGCCGCGCCATCATGCGCGGCCTCCTCCAGGAACTCGCCAAACAACCCAATGTCGAAATCATCACCGGGCAGACCGCGGTTGACCTGTTGACCTTTCCCCATCATGCTCTGGATCCTTTATCTGTCTATCGCCCGGAGGTCTGTCATGGGGTGTATGTCTTCGATCAGGAAACGCGCCAGGTGAGGACGATCCTGGCGAAGTCCACGATCCTGGCGACTGGGGGGTTGGGTCAGATTTATATGAATACCAGCAATCCCCCGGGAGCGCGGGGGGATGGTCTGGCGATGGCCTATCGCGCGGGGGCGAGGGTGGCCAACGCCGAATATATTCAATTCCACCCTACGGTTTTACACATGCCCGAGGCGACGAAATTCCTCATCAGCGAGGCGGTGCGCGGCGAGGGAGGTGTGTTGCTGACCCCCGAGGGAGAGCCTTTCATGGCGCGCTACGATCCCCAGTGGAAGGACCTGGCCCCGCGCGATGTGGTAGCCCGCGCCATCTATTGGGAGATGCTGGAGAATGGTTACCCCTACGTGCTGCTGGATATTGCCTCCCACATGCAGGCCGACGCCATCCGGGGACGTTTCCCCCAGATTCACGCCCGCTGTCTGGCGTTGGATATTGACATCACCGAGCGGCCTATCCCTGTTGTCCCGGCAGCGCATTATTTTTGTGGGGGGGTACTGGTGGATACCTGGGGGCGGACTTCGATCCCTGGGCTGTACGCCGTGGGCGAAGTCTCTTGCACCGGCGTGCATGGCGCGAACCGTCTGGCCAGTACATCCTTACTGGAGGGTCTGGTGTGGGGCGACCGCGCGGCGCGTCATATTCGCGAGCAGCCCTCGGGAGAGGCGGTTCGTGATAACGAAGTCCCCCCCTGGGATGATTCCAATTTGATCTACGATACCGACCCGACGCTGATGCAGGGCGACATGCAGACCATTCGCAATATCATGTGGCACTATGTGGGTTTGGTGCGGAGTGAATATCGGTTGAACCGGGCGATGCGAGAGCTGCGTCATCTCTGTCTGGAGATCGAAGATTTCTATCGGAAAACCCGCCTATCCGATGGATTGATTGGCCTGCGCAACAGCGTCCAGGCAGCGATGATCGTGGCGGGCGCTGCCAGGATGAATCTGGTGAGCAGGGGGAGTCATTATCGGGAGGATAATTAACTGACCGCGGACGGCAGACCGCGGACCGCCGTCTATTTAAAATGGGGGTTCTTCACCAGTCCAATAGAGTTCGCTCTCCTCCCGTATCTTGCGGCCATTGAGCGAGGAGCGAAAGGCTTGCAGCTTGATGAAGAGTTTCTCGCTGAATTGATAGGCTTCCCGCAGCGGCTGGGGGTCTTTGAGGTAACCGCGTTGGTTGATGAGATGCTGGCAGTCCGCGGTCTGCGGTCATTCTACCCAATCAAACGTGCGCGTCACCGCCTTCTTCCACCCGGCATATAATTTAGCGCGTTCCCCCGCATCCATCTTCGGCTGCCAGGTCTTGTCCACCTGCCAGTTGGCGCGCAGGTCGTCGAGGCTCTTCCAAAATCCTACCGCCAGCCCGGCGGCGTAGGCTGCTCCCAGGGCGGTGGTTTCGGAGACGACCGGGCGCACCACCGGCACGCCCAGGATGTCGGCCTGGAACTGCATCAACAGCTCGTTAGCGACCATGCCGCCGTCTACTTTCAGGGCTTGCAGTTCGACGCCGGAGTCGGCTTGCATGGCGTCCAGCGCCTCGCGGGTCTGGTAGGCGGAGGCTTCCAGGGCGGCGCGGGCGATATGCCCCTTGTTGATGTAGCGCGTCATGCCGACGATGGCGCCGCGCGCGTCCGCACGCCAGTAGGGGGCGAACAGCCCGGAGAAGGCCGGCACGAAGTAGATGCCGCCACTGTCTGCGACGGCGCGGGCCAGGGCTTCGACATCGGAGGATTTCTCGATGACGCCCAGGTTGTCGCGCAGCCATTGCACCAGCGCGCCGGTGATGGCTATAGAACCTTCCAGCGCGTAGACGGCCGGCTGGTCGCCGAATTGGTAGCCGAGCGTGGTCAGCAGTCCGCTCGTCGAGGGGACGATCTCCGAGCCGGTGTTGAGCAGCATGAAGCAGCCCGTGCCGTAGGTATTCTTGGCTTCCCCGGCGTCGAAGCAGGTTTGGCCAACGAGGGCGGCTTGCTGGTCGCCCAGGTCGCCGCAGACGGGGATGGCTGCGCCGAAAGGCCCCTCGGGGTCAGTCATTCCCCAAGTTGCAGGATCACTCGAGGGGACGATGCGGGGCAGCATCCGCCTCGGGATATCGAGAATCTCCAGGATGTCATCATCCCAATCCAATGTCGCCAGGTTCATCAACATCGTGCGGCTGGCGTTGGTCACATCGGTGACGTGCGCGCCGGTCAGGTTCCAGATCAGCCAGGTGTCTATATTGCCGAAGAGGGCCTCGCCGCGCCCGGCGGCCGCGCGCAGGCCGTCCACGTTCTCCAACAGCCATCTGATCTTCGGCCCGGAGAAATAGGTCGCCAGCGGCAATCCGGTCAGTGCGCGGAAGCGGTCTTGCCCGCCGCTCGTGCTGAGCGAAGTCGAACCAGCGAGCTCGTCGCAGATGCCTTTGGTGCGGGTGTCCTGCCAGACGATGGCGTTGTAGTAGGGCTGGCCGGTGCGGGGGTTCCAGACCAGGGTGGTCTCGCGCTGGTTAGTAATTCCGACCGCGGACGGCTGACCGCTGACGCCGGGTTGCGCAAGAGCTTCGAGTACGACTTCCTGGGTGCGCGCCCAGATTTCGAGGGGGTCGTGTTCCACCCAGCCGGGCTGCGGGTAGATTTGCTGGTGTTCCTTTTGGGCAACGCTGACGACTCTTCCGTTGTGGTCGAACAGCATACAGCGGGTGCTGGTGGTGCCCTGGTCTATGGCGGCGATGTAAGTCATAGTTGGCTAATTTCGACTTCGCTCAGTGCAGGCCTGGTGTGCGTCTGGCAAACGCGGGTCTGAAGCGGGAAGGAAAGGCGGTAAGCCGCAAACCGATGTGGCGATCCCGTCGAGCAGGTGGCGATGGATAACGATTGAAGGTGTGACAGAAGCGTCCCTTCGCTCCGCTCTGGGCAGGCTGTCATGCAGAACTTGCCAAAGCGGTTGACAGGCAAGCCCAAACTTGTGTTGAGCTTGTCGAAACAAGGGACTGTGTTCAGGCCATGCAGTACATTGGTGCATGGTAACCACTCAAATGGACACCGGCGTACACCTGCACCGACCGCAGGTGCGGTGAAGCACCATCCTAAGGCCACAGAACAAGGGACACCCGGAACGGGGAAACCCGTTACAGCTCTTCTGCTTCATACAGGAGCAGGCGGCCAGGCCGAATGCTGTGACGGAGTAGAGCCTGCCCTGAACGCAGTGAAGGGATGCCCCAAGAAGCGAATGACCTGGGTAATGCCAGGGATAGGCTGACCCTTCGCTTCGCTCTGGGCAGGCAGTGGGGCGGGTGCTCAGGAAGGCAAGGGCTCTCAAACTGATAAGGCTTTAGAGAGTGTTTTAAAACTCAAATCGGCCACAGATGAACACAGATAAAAGGGATTTCGGCGATAAAAGACGGCTGTTCATCAAGAAAATCGGTGTTCATCTGTGTTTATCTGTGGTTTCTGGCGAC